>Ga0209415_10007649_pt1 | contig 18835 bp, 30 predicted proteins | sample PeaSoiSIISIP2007_FD_187696 | JGI IMG/M metagenome (GOLD analysis project Ga0209415, IMG submission 187696) | Peat soil microbial communities from Weissenstadt, Germany - SII-SIP-2007 (SPAdes) (version 2) | ecosystem: Environmental > Terrestrial > Soil > Wetlands > Peat | place: Germany...
CCCGGCGGTGCTCGCTCGAGACCTGCGGTCCTCGCGGATGCTCTCGACCTTCGGTCTTCGAAGATACCGCACGGGTTCTATCGACATGGGCGCACCTCCGAAACCGTCGGTCCCAGACCGTTCGCTTGATTCTCGAGGTACTCCGCGAGGTCCTCGCGCCCGCGACTGCGAGCATGCGCAGCTTCCCGGCGCAGGCGCGCGGCCTTGTGCTCGAGCGGCTCGGGGCGCTCCTTCGACAGCGACCTCGGAGATAACGAGCCCAGGTGACGAGCCTTCTCGCGACGCAACCGATCGCGCTCGTACTCGTAGACGGCCTTGGCGCACTCGGAGTTGCGGGTCGACAGGAGCACCCGTTCGACGCTCCGGGTGTCCACGTTCATCTCCGCCACGACGTGTTCGGTGCCCTGCATGCGCAGGTGCACGATCAGGGTGTCGGGGGAGGTTCCGGGGGACGCGGAGACGATCGCCTTGGTCTCCGGCAGGACGTCGCCGCGAGCGATGCGGGCGTGGCAGTGAGCTCGGGCCAGGCCGCGAGCCTCCGAGGTCGAGACGCTGCGGCCTCGGGGAAGACCGAGCGCTGCGCACGGCGTGGTGACGCACGCGACCGGGCGACTCACGGAGCTGCCGCTCCGGCACTGGCTGCTCCGGCACTGGTTGCTCCGGCACTGGCTGCGGTCGCCGGGTCGATCGCGCGCTCGATCGTTCCGAAGACGACGCCTTGCACGCGAACCGCGCGATCGCGCTTCCAGAACTGCCACCACAGCCGAGGCAGATTCTCGTTGGAGACGTCCACCTCGAAGGCTTCTCCACCACGCAAAGGCCCCGTCCGCAGGCGAGTGCCGACTGCCATCTCGGAGAAGACCGACGTCGGCAGCATGGAGCTTTCCATCAGGCTCTTGCCCGCGGCCCGGACGGCCGTCATGACGATGAAGTCATCGGGCTTCACAGCCCCGCATTTCCGGCACGTGAGCTTGGCCGTGAGTACGACGAGCCGGACGCCGACGAAAACCTCGCCTGCCGGGACGACCTTGTCGCTCACCACTCCACGCAGGGTCTTCTTCTCCCCAGGCCGGAGCGTCACGGGACCGAGACCCAGCGGAAACTCGAACTCTTCCATCAGCCGCGCTCCCTCTCCGCGAGATACACGTGCTTGGCGGCCTTGTAGCTCGCTCCGTCGAGCACGATCTTCGCGATGTGGCGGCCAGGACCAAGGTGCACGACCGCCCAACCGTCGTCCGTATTGACCATGGCGATCTTGCCCGGCGGAAGATCGCCCATCTCGAGCGTGTCGCCGATGTGGACGCGGCGGACGTAGGCGTGGGCGTGCTTGACGCCTGAGCGAAGCGAAGGCTCCCGCGAATTGCTCGGCAATCCGCGAGGACCGCAGGTCTTGAGCGAACGCGTCTCGTGATGGGCGTGCTTGACGCCTTCGAAGCCCAGCTGCCTGGGATCGACCGGAGCCGCCTTGCGCTTGCCGTCGATCCACCACACGGTGCCATCGCCCATCTCGGCGTCCTGGCGCGACTTGCTCTCGAATATCTCGACGGGCAGTAAGTACGTGAAACGCATCGAGATGTAGTTGTGCAGCTGCTGCTTGGCAAACTCGGTTGCCGCGTCGAGCGTCTTGAACGGCTCTTCGTGATTGATGGCGCGCCGCAGGCCGGAGGTCGTCCCGTTGGTCACGTAGAAGCCGGGGCCGTCGGTGAGGCGCTTGGCCTCCGCGGAGCGCTGGCGGCCCTTGTCCCTCGCCCGGTCCTGCGATGCGGTGCGCGGAACATCCGGCTCGCGCTTGCCACGTTCGCCGCGAACGCGACCGAGAGCCCAGGTGGCCCAGTCGTGGACGAAGGCCTCGGTCACCTGTCCAAAGTACAGAGTGTCCGAGACCCCGCGCCATGCGTCGGCGTACTTCTCCTCGAGCCGGGCGCTCTTCTTGCCGAAGTCGATCCGGAAGTTCGGGATGTCGTAGAGCTTGTACGCGTCGCGACTTCGCAGGTCCGGCTGAAAGCCTGCCGCGAGAAGGGCAGCCTTGAGGGCCGTGCGTCCATCGATCTTTTTGGGCATGGCTCAGCGCTCCTGTTCCCCGCGCAACGTCTTCGCAAGCTGCTGCAGGCCTCGCCCGGGACTCTCGAGTTCCGTACGCAGGCAGCCGGTCAGCTCGCGAGCGAGGTCCCACCGCCGCTTGACCTCGGGGGCGCGCTCGCTAGCTACCTCGGCGCCACGAGCGAAGAAGCTCTCCGCTTTGGCCACGAGGCGCGCGGTCTGCCGTCTGGGGTCGACCGGCTTCGGGTTGATGATGACGACGCGAGGCTTCGGATCAGCGGAATCGGTCATGTGGGCAGCCCTCCTCGCCCGCGAATGTACGACAGGACCTGGCCTCCCACCCGAGGCGTGCGGCTCTCACGGAAGTCCCGGCCGTCGGCCCAGATCGCGAAGACGGGCTTCGGTTCGCGTCCGTCGCCGTGACGGATCACGACGGCCGCCGAGATCCCGCGGCTCGCACACTGCCGCGCCTCCCAGGCCGCGTCCTCGAGCGTGTCGGCCTCGCGCGTCTGGATGGAGGGCGAGCGGCCTGAGAGAATGGCGAACGAAGCCATCAGCCCCTCCGCCTCTTGGGCTTGCGTCCGGTCTTTCGTTTGCGACCCGTGGTCCTTCGCGCGTGAACTCGGCGCGCGGCGTCTGGCGGAGCTCCGTGCACCAGCTCGTAGGGCTTGGGGGCATGGTAGCGGCGCTCGAGATCGAGCCCGGCAAGATGCGCGATCTCGCGCGCCTTCTTGACGTCGGTCCACCGCCCGTAGATCTCGGTGCGCCAGGGGCTGTGGTAGTCGGCCTTGACCGTGCCGAAGACCTCGTAGTCACCAGGAGCGTTCTTCGCGAAGTGGACGACCACGCGCGGGAAGAGAGGGTGGGGCACGACGAAGATCTTACCACCAAGACCCCTTGACATGGGAACGCAAGAGCATCATCGTAGGCGTCGATGTTGAGCAGTCGACTACACCGCCGCGGCTGAGGGCCGCGGGTCAGCCTCCAGGCTGACCACCGCTTTTTCCGGGATCGCGTCGGAGAGCACTCCGACAGCCAGCCATCCCGACCAAAGACGAGACGAGATCGCGGCCTGCGCGGCCAGCGGTCCTACGGACTGTCACTACGTCATCGTCCGCCGCGACCTGCCGCTCGGACTGATGGCCGCGATGATCGTGCACGCTGCGGGCGAAAGCGGCCCGCCGCCGGGCGGCTGCCACGCCGTCGTGCTGATGGTCCCAGGCGAGTCGGCCTTGCAGCGCGAGCTGCAGCGGCTCGAGATGCGCGGGGTGCGGCTCGTCGCCATCTACGAAGACGCAGTCCCCTACACAGGGCAGCTGATGGCGCTGGGCTTGAAGCCCGGCAGCAAGGAGGAGCTGCGGCGGCATTGCTCGTCGCTCCCCATGCTTCGGTGAAACCCCTCCGGAGGAGCGCCCGGCCGGCGTGAGGCCGCTCTCCTCTTCTCTCCTCTTCTCTCCTTCTCCGTCTCGTTTCTGCCCCAGTAGCTCAGTGTAGAGCAGCAGACTTCTAGTCTGCAGGTCGGCCGTTCAACTCGGTCCTGGGGCTCTCTCGTCTTCGGACGCTCTTCACGACCAAATATTCCGACGTAGCTCACTGGTAGAGCACCCGAGAAGGCGCTTGCGTCGGAGGGAGCCGCCGTGGTTCGATTCCCGGCGTCGGAGCTGATGACGATCGCGCTCCTAGCTCAGTTGGCAGAGCATTCGGGCCGTAGACCCGGAAGGTCACGGGTTCAAGCCCCGTGGAGCGCTCGAACGCGCACGTTAGTTAGTTTCTAACTAACCGACGCGCTCGAGCGGGCATGTCCTCTGCGGAAGAGGAGCAGGACTGTAGAACCTGCCAAGTGGGGTTCGACTCCCCGATGCCCGGCGCAACACACGGACGCCCTATGAACACACCGAAAAGGCCCTCGCGCATCAAATCGATCTCGGCCATCCCCGGACGGCTCTACGCCGTCGACGCCAACGGCGATCTCTGGACGACCCGCGCCGTCAACATTCCACCCGACGGTGAGAAATGGGAGCCATGGGCGCCCGTAGTCGTCCCTGTGAGACCGGTATGAGGGGAACGAGAGCAGACGAGAGCAGACGAGAGCAGACGAAGAGCAGACGAGAGCCCAGAAGAGACCCGCGCCCTCACGCCGGGCAGGCGGTGCTCCGCACGGGTCCTACCCGGACGGGGTTACACCTGCGCGAGGAAAGTACCGTTCCACCTCAAGCTCATCGTGTCGCCGGGGGTGGTGACGACCGTCGAGCTCACGAGACCTCCAACCCCGGACACCGACTGGCCGTCGTAGGGGACCATCTTGACGCCGGCGGGGGCGATGATCTCGGGGCCGACGGGCTGGCCGACTCCGGTGTCCCACGCGAACCAGCTGAAGTCGAACGTCTCGCCGATCTCCCAGCCGCTCGCCGGCTGCGTCATCTGGATGACGGGCTGGCTGCCGTTGCTCGAGTCGGCGATGATCTCGCGGTCGGTGGCTGTCATGGCGTAGGTGACGCCTCCGAGGACGGTGTGAGCCGTCAGCGCTCCCTCGGAGCCGCCCGCGGACAGATCGTCGAGGGCCTGCGCTACGGTCCCCGGCGTGGGCGAGGGCCAGTTGCCGGGCGTCGAAGGGGTGTACGGGATGACGCTCGCTTCTCCGATCGGAGGCGAGAAGCTGCCCGGCTCGATCTTGCCGGAGGTCGGCGTCACGGCGTCCACGGAGATGAGCGTGCCGGCCGCCGGCGCCGCGTCCGGGATGAAGAAGGGCTTTCCGGGGATCGGGTTGGTCTGCTCACCGGCCATTAGGTTTCGGGCTCCTCGTCTCGGAGAATACCACGAGGCGCTTGCGCCGTAGATGTTTCGGAGACCTCTACGACAGGCCTACGACGCGATGACCGTGACCAGCGCGGGAGCTCCCGTCTGGCAGCTGCAGCTGCAGGGACGCCGTTCCGGCCGTGGCTGCGTAGAACGTCCCGGTCGCCATGGCATTGTTCTGCGCGTCGAACACGTTGGCCACCATCGAGTTGGCCGACGAACCGTTGATGGGGTTCGCAGGCTGCGACGACGCGAAGCTGTAGGTCGAGCCGACCTTGACGTTCACCGTCAACCCCGACTGCCCGGGCGCCACCGCGATCGGCCCCGAGTAGGTGACGACCGTGGGGCCCTTGGTCAGCTCCCAGAAGGCGAGACCACCGAGAGAAACCCGTACGGAGTACCGCCCGGCCGGCGTGAGGCCGCGGTCTTCGTTCTGAGAGGTCTACGATTGTCTTCAGCTTGCGACGACGGTGCCCAGCGCGGGATCGAGGTCCTCGGAAGCGGGTTACGCGGTGCTGCTCGTTTGGTACCAGACCTTGCCGCCGGACGGGGGCACCGGGGAGGTGGGGACACTCACGCCCGCCGGCAGCGTAGCCGCGATGCGAAGCTCCGTGGGATCGCTGTCGGGCCAGTCGCTCGGGAACTTGCCGCCCGGCAAATAGGTCGACACGTTCGTCCAGCCGACCGTCTGCAGGGCCTGCGCGAGGATCGGGGCCATGGTGGGAGCCGACGCGGCCTGCCCAGCCGGGACCGTGATGCTGATCCGGTAGTTGCCGGGGGCCATGGTCGCGCCCGCGGACAGGAGCTGCCAGGTGGGCGCGTTGTTCTTCATGATCTCCCAGGTCGCGAGACCCGCGAGAGCGAAGAGGCCGATCAGGAGAAGGGGCATCGGGGCAGTCCTCGGAGAGGTTTCAGGTGCTCACGTTGCCGTGACGATGAAGCTCGTGCTCTGCGGGTTGCCGCTGCCGTCGATCCAGCTGAAGGACAGCGTCGTGGAGCCGGGAGCGAGGGCCGGACCGAGCGCGATCCCCGAGGTGTTGCCGTTGGGATCGATGGGCTGCGGGAACATCACGTTCGTGTTCGAGGATGCCATCCCCTGCAGAACCCCGGAGGGCGTCTGCACGTCGACGGACGGAGCGGTCGACAGCGATCCGAGAGCCGAGAGCTGACTCTGCAACGGCAGCTGCCCCATGTTGCCCGGGGCAAGCGTCACGAGGGTCGCTCCGGAGGAATCGACGGAGGTCGAGACGAGCGGGACCGTACCGTCGGGGCCTCCGCCTGGACCTGTGTCGGAGGTCGAGCCCTTCGACATCTCCCACCACGCGAGGCCACCGAGCGCGATCAACCCCAGGAGGAGAAACGGCATGCCTCAGAGGTATCGCTAGAGGTGCTCGAGGTCAACTCTCCGGATTTTCGTCAGGTTCGAACCCGTGCGGTCGCCGCTGCGAGGCTACAGCCTCGCGCGTCGCTAGGCCGCGCGCTTCGAGCGGTCTGCGCACCGCCTGCCCGGCGTGAGGGCGCGTTCTCGACTTCAGGTTTAGCGTGACGGCTGCCCGGCTCAGAGCTCGCGGGATGGAAGCGCGAGCGGCGGAGGGGCTCAGCCTCGGTCTGTTTCATGCCCAGAGAAGACCCCGCGCGAGGACGCGGAAGAATCTGGGTTCGCAGGCTCTCCCTGCGCAACATGGGCCGGAGGCATCTTCGACCGTGCAGCCGTCACGAGCGAGAGACTACCAGAAGAAAATGAGAACGTGCCCTCACGCCGGGCAGGCGGTACTCCGTACGGGTTGCTCGCTCCCGAAGACTCCTACACGCTGCTCTTCGAGGACGAGGTGCGGGCGCGCCTCTACGTTCAGCGCGTCGCTCACTACCTGCAGACTGTCGCCATGTACATCGACGGCCCCTCGGTCATCGTGCTCGACGGCCTCGGCATCCAGCGTGAGCCGATCCTGCGCCTCGCGCGAGAGAGCGGCGCTCGGAGGCTCTCACGCCCCGATCCCTTGCTGCGCACCCGTCCGGGATCCGCAGAGCCGGAGATCCTCATCGAACCTGACGAAAATCCGGAGAGTTGACCTCGAGCACCTCTAGCGCTGAAGTCGAGAACACGCCCTCACGCCGGGCAGCCGTCACGAGACCGCGCCTCACGCCGGCGGGCGGCCCCTCCGGGGCGGGTTCCTACGCGGACGGCGGCCCTTCCAGGGCGGGTTGCTCTTCCTGCTCCTCCCTCAACTGTTCGATTCCCTCGAGAAGCCCCACTGCATCGAGCGCCTCCTCGACCGTCTTGACGCTGTCGGCGGAGAAGGTGGGGACCAGCTCGAGGTCGCGCGCGACCTGAGCGCGCTCGTCGTGATTGCTCGCCGGCAAGATCCGTCCGTCGAGCGTGACCTGGCCCCACGCGCAGCACCGCTGCGCGAGGGGCTTCTGCAAGATCTCGCTCGCCACGGCGAGGATCATGGCCAGATCCGCCGAAGGATCGCGCTCGAGGGCCTCGCCGTCGGCGCGGATCATGAAGTCGTTCTTGTCCTGGTAAACGAGCGTGCAGGCGAGACGGGCACGCTCGTCGGGCAAGCCGATGGTCAAACCTCCCGAGCGGGTCGAGCGCATCGCCTGCACCTCGGCGGGCAGCCCCTCGCTCGTGATGGTCAGGATGCGCCCCGGCAGCTTCTCCGGCGGCAGGATGAGGTCCGGGGAGCTGTCGACGAGGCCTTCACCCGTCATGCGCATCCAGCTGGTCTTGCCGGCCGGGGCGAAGCGATTCTTGGTGTCGCACCGGAGCACGCGAGCCTGGCCGATCTGGGCCATCATCGCGCACGCGTCCACGTCATGCTCGACGGTCTTGGGACCCGCGAAGTCGTCGTCCTTGGTGACGTGGCTGATGACGAGCACCGTGGCTCCCGAGCGGCCACGCGCCTTCTTGATCTCGTCAACGGCCGTCTTGAGCGCCGACACGCCTCCCATCCGCTCGCCGGGCACGTTGATCTTCTGCAAGCTGTCGACGACCACGAGCGTCCCCGGCAGCGCCATCGAGATGAGCTCGCAGATGGTCCCGAGCTCCGGGGTCGAGATGATCGGTACGTCCGGGCACCCGAAACGCATCGAGCGGGCAGCCACGGCCTCGCGCGGCTCTTCCGCCGAGATGTAGAGACGGTCGGTGACCTTCCACAATCCCAAAATCTGTAAACATAACGTGGACTTACCGGTACCCGGCCCGGCGCCGATCAGGTACACCCCGCCGACGAAGATCCCTCCCATGCACTTGTCCCACGGGGCAAACCCCGTCGGCTCGAGCTGGATCGGCCCGAGCCCCTCGAGCGCGCTCGCGGGCATCGGCAGGTCCATGGCGTCGCGCAGGGGCACGATGGTGTTCCACGTCCCGCACCCGCCCTGATCGACCGGGCACCGAGCTCCGGGGCGGCTGTCGAACGACTTGCGGCAGCGCCGGCAGACGTGGGGGATTTTCTCCGGCGGGTCTTCTTGGGCCATGGCAGGCAGGGTAATCCCCCTCGGGGATCGGTGGTAGACTGGCCGGCATGCGCGAACGCGATTTCAAGCCTCTCTACGGACGCGAGCGCCACGAGACGTTCCACGTCGGAGACCGCGTCGCATTCCGTCGGTCGAGCGGCAAGGTGCAGTACGGGACCATCTCCGAGGTCTACGAGGGCGAAGGTCTCGTCAAGGTCGAATTCTGCGAACGGATGCTGCAGAAGGTGCTCGAGTTCGGCGAGGTCTCCACCTCCGCGTACTCCTTCGCGCGATCGGAGCGAGCGCGCAAGACCGGGAGTCGTCGCTCCACGGGGCGCAAACGGCGAACGGGGCGCGGGAGCGGGCGCCGTGCCTGATCTCCGAGGCGTGGCCCCGGCTCCGGACAGGCCGGCCTTCCCGGGGTACCGGTGGACCTACCGGTGGCGTGACGGGGCGTACCGATGGGGCCAGGACCTCGTCTTCGCGCGTAGCGCCACGACCGAGAGGACCGAGAACCCGAGGATCAGCGACCTGGCGAGCCGGAGCGCCCAGCAGGCGCTGCAGCAGCTCCTTGCGCGGGCGGGCAGATAGCCGATGCAGTTCTGCACGAAGCACTGGAGCGGCTTGAAGGACGCCATCCGCGAGCGTGGCCTGCAGCAGCTCGTGGCCAGCAGCTCCGAGGAGGGCTTCGCCAAGCAGGTCGAGCAGCTCGAAAGCTCCACGGTGACCAGGACCACGTTCGACCCGTTGATGGGCGCCCACTACGCCATCCTCGGTAGAGCGCTCGAGGTCGCAGGCCTCTCGCTCATGCTGCAGAACGAGGACGGAAGCGATCGGTGCCCGCTCTGCTACCTGCAGGCCGAGCACGACAAGCACTGCACGACCGAAGGCTGCGGCCACAGCTTCGAGCCGTGGATCGGCTACGCCGCCGACGACATGCGCAAGGAGGCCGTCAGGCTCGGACTGATGGCCGAGTCCTAGCGGCGCGAAGAGCGATGGCTCTCTGCGCTCTCTGCAGAGGTGAGCGGCGGCGTGGGATCCACACCGACCACCGCCACGGCCTGCGCGACCGGTCGCACCAGCAGTGGGCCTGACAGAGCAGGCAGACCACGAGAAAGAGGCTGCCCGTGAGGCTCGCCGACATCGCGGCGGTGTGGCCGTGAATACAAGCCCGTGAGGCGCGTCTCGCTTCTTTTTCCGTTGTCACGGCGCCAACGCCATGAGCTCTTCCCGACGCTGCTGCCAGATGCGGCGGCACAGCGTGCGGAAGAGAGGCGAGTCCTGCAGCTGCTGCAGGGCCTGTTGCCGCACCTCGGACGGGATCTCCTGGCCGGGATCGCCCGCGGAGATCCAGTCGTACATGCGCGTCTTGCCGGTGCCGAGGATCGCCGCACGGAAGACGCGGTCCTCTTCCGAGGCGTTCTCGATGACCAGCTCGATCTCCATGCCGACGCGACACTCGTCCATCGACAGGCGGATCGAGCGCTGGCCAGGGGCGAACGCCGATGCCGGCAGTCTCGTGGCGGTGGCAAGCTGACTCTTGCCGTTGACCTTGAGGTCGTGCACCCAGAAACCTTCGGGAAAGGCGATCGTCAAGAGCTCGCCGGTGAAGTCCACCTGCGGCAGCTTCTTGATCTTCACCGTCTTGCCAGCGGGGATGGTCTCGATGAAGCCCAGCGGGTACTCGCGGATGTCATGCTCGAGATCCTCGGTCTCGAGGATCCCCTCGTCCGCCGCGAAACCCGCCGCCTCGATCTCGACCCAGCGGTCTTCCTTGCCGAGATTGCAGAAGTAGAAGCTGAGATCCTGCGCCACGGCGAGCGTGTCGAAGGCCATCTTCACGCCGCGCGCGAAGGCCTCGACGGGCAAGCTCGAGCTGTTGATGAACTGGCTGCGATTGCCGACCTTGGCGTCCTCGAGACGGACATCGCCGCGGCTGTCGGAGCGGATCCAGATCTCGGTCAGTCGGAAGACCCAGAGGCTGCGCCAGGTGACGGGGACAAAGGAAGATCCTGCCGGAATGACGAAGCGCCGCACGAGCTTCTCGTCGCCGCACGGCTCGAGGGCGAGCATATGGCTCTGCGTGGCCGAGATGGCGTCGTGGCCATCGGTCACCGCGCCGTGGAGCAGCGCGGTCACCTTCAGATCGGCCTTCCCCACGTTCTCGAGCACGACGAAGAAGGACTCGGTGACCTGCACCGAGCGCACGTTCTTGCCGAGCAGATCGATCTGCCCGCGGGCATCGAGCACATCGTCCGTGGCGAGCTTGTGGTCCGCCAGACGGATCTCGACGAGCTTGACGGTCGGAGTGGCGAGGCGCTCGGCTCCTACAAAGGCGATGATCTCGAGGCTCTCGGGGCTGAAGCACACCTGCGGCCGCATCGCGTAGAGCTTGCGCTTGCCGGCCGGCAGGACATCGGAGCGATCGTCGTACTTCGCCTCCTCGACCCAGAAGCGCTTGGCGGTGGCCTTGGGAAAAGTCTCGGTGAGCGGGGTTTCCATGCTCCGAGTATCGCTCGGAAAGAAGCCGTCTGCAAGACCGCCCGGCCGGCGTCAGGCCGCGTTCTCCCTCATGGTTCTACACCGATGGGCGGAGCCGGCAGCCCAGCTTCAGCTCGAGCAAGGGCTCTGAGGGCCGCCTCCGGGCCGCGGACGGTCGCGACGTAGGCGCCCTTCGCGATGTAGCCGTCCGCAGGACTGCCGGGCCGGCATAAGGCCGCGCGCTCGGTCATGGCTCTTGCCCCACAGGCGGAGATGGTAGCCCTGCCTCGGCCTGAGCCAGCCCGCGCAACGCCGCCTCTGGGCCACGGACCATCGCCACGTACCCACCGCGAGCCGTCACGTCGAGGTTCCACTGACGCTGCTCGGGCGTCAGGCGTCCGGTCTCGCTCTTGACCTCGAGAGCGAAGAAGCGCCCCTTGCTCGTCATCCCTACGATGTCGGCGGAGCCGGTCCCGAGGCCGAACGAGACGTAGCGCCCACGGGCGCTATCCGCGGCTTCGTCGTCCTCTCCAACTTTCATCCCGCCCGTGTTGTTGCGCCACACGAGGCACCGACTGAATCGCAGCACCTGCAGGATCGACTTGACGATGGGCGTCTCGCGCTGAGGTGGCAGAAACGCCATCCGCGTCTGCGATACCGACGATGCCGCTCCGCGTCTCATCGCATCCGCCTTGTGGCCTGAGCGAAGCGAGGGCTCTTGCGTTTCGATCCGAGCCGCCTCTTCGTGGAGCTCGGGATGGTCTTCGGATCGCACTGCGCCCAGTCCTCGGCCTTGCCCCAGGACGGATCCCAGCCGCCGCAGTCTCTTCCTCCAGCTCTCTGCCACTCGGCGATGAGAGCCCTTTTCTCGTCAGGAGTGCGAGCGCGCTTCAAGGCAGCCCGCTGCCGCGCCGAGAGTAGCGCGACGGCTCCGCAGAGGCCGATGGCAAAGAGGAGCGGGTCCACCGCCTCCGAGTCTACCTCAGGACCGAGCTACAGGTCCTTCTGCCATTTCACGAGGTCGAAGCGTTCGCTCAGGCCTTCCACGGCCGCAGGCTGCGAGCTACTCGCAATGGAGCCATCACGTTGCCGCCAGACCCCGTAGAGAAAGTCGTAGCTGACGATCTTGCTGCCGCGCCAGCGGCTGCGAACGACACGCGCCGCCAGGTGATCTCGACTCGCCACCAGGCTGCGAGCCATGGCGCAGGCCGCAGCAACCGGCATCTGCACCGGAACGCTCTCTCCGGGAACCTCGACGATGAGCATGGTCAAACTTGCCCCCGATAGCCTCGAGCCCCTTGCCTAGCGCGCAGCCGCATGAGCATCTCGTCGACGATGGCTTGCGCGCGGAGCTTGGCGTCCTTCAAGCTCGAGGTGGTCTCGGTCACCGCGCTGCGCGCGGCGCCGTCCTCCCAGACAAAGAGGCGAGGCTTCTGATCCGCGTCAGCGTCCGCCGGCCAGACGCGGATCTCGATCGTGGCTCCGGCGTCCTGCAGTTCGCGCGGCAGGTTCTTCGCCCGGATCACCTCGACGTCAGGCTGTCCGCGCACCTGCAGCTTGCCGTAGAAGTGCGCCTCGTCAGGCATGAGGCAGGCGTCGTCGGTCCACTTCAAGCGCACGGGCGATCCTATCGCAACTGCCGGTCGACCATCGAGCGCGCGGTCCCGCTTCCGTAGACCCTCGGGTGATCGGCGATCCATCCGAGGTGCTGCAGGACGGCCTGCTTCGGCGAGTACGGACCCGAGGAGAGAAACTCCTTCAGATCCTGGAAATGGAACATCCCGACGCCGTTGATGGTCTGTCGGATCTTGTCGGCCGCGTCGTTCCACGAGCGCTCGGGCTCAATCCGGAACTCGAAGGGGTGGCGCCCCTTGCCGATCGGATCGAGGCGCAGGCCGTGCTCGCCGTACAGGCGCTCGGCCACCGCCAGCACCGCGTCCATGTACCGGTAGACGGCCTCGTCGACCTCTTGCTGTTCGACCTTTTCGGCCGCCTCGTCGGCTGCCGCCTCGCTCAGACCCTCTCGCCGAGCCTCTTGGTATGCGTAGCCGAAGGCCTCTGAGTTTTCGAGGACACGCTCGGTGTAGGCGTCGATGGTGTCGACCTTGAAGCTCGCCGCGAGCTGATTGAGGTCGATGCGGTCGGTCTGAGGCTTGCTCATCGCTCAGGCCGCAGGCTTGGCCGCTGCGGCTGCGTTGTCGTTGGCAGCCGCCTTGAGCTTGTTCTGCCCGAGCTGCGCGTCGTTCAGCGGGCCGTGCACGTGGCGCGCGAGGGTCGGAGCCACTCCGGCCGTGAGCGACAGGATCCCGGCGATGGTCGCGACGTAGATCGCCGAGCCTCCGAGCGACACCGGATTGCCGGACTCGAGCGAGCCGACGAACCCACCGAGGAACGTGAGGAGCATCGTCGCATCGGGCAGCCACGACTTCGGCGTGATCCATCGACCGAGCAGCGTGCCGGTCTGCACCCAGTTGGTCAGGATGCCGAGCAGCGCGGACAGCCCCATGATGATCCCCGTCGTCTCGTTGACGGGAGCCGAGGGCGCCACCTGCGCGAAGGCCGCGGTCGGAACGAGCAGGATCGCGAAGGTGGCAAGCGTCGCGTGCGAAAACCGGAGGGCCTTGCCGGACGCGGAGCGGGGTGTGGACATGAGGGCATGATCCCGCGCGCGGAGCCCTACGTCAACGTTTCAAGCTGCCGCCGCGTCGTCATCATCGCCGAAGTCCTCAGGAAGGTGCGTGAACGGCGCCTGAGCCGGCGCCTGGGTAGCGGGCGCCGCCGAGACCTGACGCGCTCCCTCCGGCGAAACGAAGACGGCGCTTGCGAGAGCCGTAGCCGAGGGCTGGGGTTGAGGCTGCGGTTGCGGCTGCACGGCGAGGCCCGGAGCTGCGGCGACTGCGGGCGTAGGGACAGCTACGCCATGCGCCTTGCGAGCCCCGCTCAGGAAAGGGATCCGAGGCAGCTGCAGCTTGCCGTCCTTGATGTGAGTCGCGACGTACGCGACGCCTCCGAGCACGGCGACGGCTGCGATGGCGCCTCCCCAGCCGATGGGCGGCAGAGCGAAGGGGGAAGGGGGAGCGATCGGCTTCACGCTGGCGAATCGGTTGACGTACGACTGGATCCCGCCCTCGTAGGTGTCGTAGTCGCTCTGCGACACCACCGAGCCGCCGGGAACCTCGTTGCCGATGCACCCGAGGTAGCAGCCCGCCCGCAGCGCGTTCATGTAGCCGGAGAGGTCTCCGTTCTGCAGCGCGTCGCCGGCCCCATGGTGGATCGCCCAGCGCACGAGATCCTCCGCACCCTCGAGGAGCGACGAGTAAACCCGGTAGATCATGCTGGCTTGCGGCACCTCGGGGCGGTGGTTGTAGTCGTACCCGTCCCCCGCCGTATGCATGATGTTGCCGAGGTTGAAGTCGTATAGTTTCGCGAAGTTGGCTGTCTCCATTGCACCTTGCGCTGCAAGGATCAGGAGACCCTCGTGGTCGGAGGCCTGCCCGGTCACGTTCACCCAGGCCTGCTGCAAGGCTCCGAGGACGGCCCCAGCCGACTCCGGGGTGAGGGTGGCGGGGACTTCCTGGCTCGGCGCAGAGCCGGCCGCCAGGGCCGCTGCCGCGCGCTTGCGGGCCCCCGCCTGCTCGGCGATGGCCGCGATCATCAGGACGAGCAGGAGTGACACGGTGGGTGCTCCCGCTTCAGGCTGCCAGCAGAGGTAGAAGGTGAGGGAGCTGGGTCGCCATGACCTTGCCGACCTCCATCGAGGCGCACGCGTGCCAGCCGAGCAGGCCTCCGATGAAGCCTCCGGTCGCGAAGCCCAGGATGCCCCAGAGCAGCAGGGTCTCGGTGCTCCAACCGTCGGGAGTGCTCTGACCGGTGTGGCTCACGACAACCGGCTGCCCGTGACCTTGCCGGACGAGCGCCACGGCATGCTCCGGGCTCGAGGCGTAGACTATGAACCCCCCACGGAGTGGGCGCCCGCCGCGTAGGCGGTCTTCTCTGGTTGTTCCGATCACAACGCGTATCGTCGCGCGGACGGGAGAAAGGCGCAAGCTCCGATCAGCAGGTGGGACTCGTGTCGCCGGGGCAGCTCGGGTTGGTGTACGTGCCCTCGGGACCTTCCCACGACTGCGTCGCGCACGGAGCGGGCGGATTCGAGACGTAGCGCCCGAGCACCGTCTGCGTGTTGCTACCGTACCGGCCGTCCGTCTGCCCGCTCACCGTCAGGCCAGCGGCGCACTGGAAGGCTCGCACGAGCGGGACGCTCGAGCACTGGCACGGATCGACGGCCGCAAGGGCGCTCGCGGCAGTCTGCACGTTCGACGTCGGCTGTCCGGTGTAGTTGTACGTCTGGTTGGACTGGTTGCTCGGTCCGAGACCGTTACCGAGCGCGCCGCACTGCCCGATGCCTCCCGCGGGGATCGGGGTGCCGTCCGGACACGTGGTCGGAGCCTGCGCTGCCCCCGCGAGGCCCGGGTAGCCCAGGACCATGCTCGCGACACCTCCGCCGACTCCCCACGCCGTCGCGTGAGCCGCTCCGAAAAGCTTGGCGAGCAGCATCGTGCTCAGACCGCCCGCGATCCCGAGAGCCGCCATCATGAGCGCAAGCTGGCCGATCGACGAGGCCGGTGAGATCCCCGGGATCACTCCGGAGCTCAGAGCCGCGTATCGACGAAGGCTGAAGGAGCGCCTGGCCTGCGACCGTGCAGCCCCGAGAGTCACCGGCTGTCCGTGACCTTGCTTGACGAGCGCGATGGCGTGCTCCGGGCTCGAGGCGTAGACGATCCGGCTAGAGGCGAGCTGCATGGGCCTGAGAGTACCCGAAAACTCCGGCGACTACTACGACGGCTGGCAGGCCCTCACGTAGAACGAGAGCCTCGCCTTCTCGCCGGAGAACCCGGACCGCACCTGCCGCCTGCCTGCGGTCGTATCGACGAAGGCCGAAGGCCAAGTCCATCCGCGAGGACCGCAGGTCTCGAGCGAGCGGGCCGCCTCCTCGAGCTGGCAGGCGATCTCCCAGCCGATCTGCGCGCTGTCGTGGACCTTCGGATCCTTGCGCGCCTTGTCCCGATCTCCGAGCATGGCCACCCGAGTGTGAGCGTAGAGATGCTCCGCGAGCGCCTGCGTGACCTTGACCCAGCCGAAACTCGCCATGGCCACGGCCTGCGCTCCGGCTCCCGACAGGCGCGCGGAGATCTTCAGCAAGGTCTTGTCCGTGACGGGATGGACGAAGGCGTAGAAGCGGGATTTGCCCTCCGAGGCCTTCTGCCAGCCTCCCTCGGCTTTGCTGATCCTCGCCTCGACGAGATCCGGCCCGAGGGCAACCAAAACGCTGCCGTTTTCGTACAAGGCCTCGGCCACCGACGCGGCCACCTTGATCCAGCCGCGGCGCGCGAGATCCTCGGTCTTCTGCGGCGCCGTCGGGCCTGCCGTCGCGCCTGCCGTCTTGCGCGCCTTGGTCTTGCCTGGCTTGGTCCCGTCGAGCTTGGGAGCCGCCGCCAGCAGCAGGGCCGCTCCGAGCGCGAGCTTCTCGACCGCGGGCAAACCCGCAGCTCCCGGCGGCAATTCCCCGGCGCTATCGGAAACCAGAGGTCGAGGCGGCGGAGCGGGAGCCGGCGGCGGACCCACGCTCGCGGCGGCCTGCAGCATCGCGAGCAGCTGCGCCGCCATGGTCTGCCGCCCTTGCTGAGCTTCGCGCTGGACGCGCTCGATGCGGTAGATCTCCTCGAGAGCACGCAGCGCACGGTCCGACTCGAGCTTGCGCTTGGCGTCGACCTCGTCGCGATAGAGCTTGTCGAGGTACTGGGCGTTGCCGGAGCTGCCGATGAGGAAGGGCGGAGGCGGCGGAGGCGGGGGCGCCCCGGGGATCGGGATCGCATCCCGATCCCATACGCCGCCGATGTTGTTGTCGACGTCGAACCACGTCGGCGGATAGCCCGTCAGATCCCAGGAGCCGAGACGGGCCATCGGCTACGAGTCTAACCCTTTCGCAGCGTGAGAAGTTACCCGTGCGGAGCACCGCCAGGCCGGCGTCAGGCCGCGGTTTCGTCTCTCGAGTTGCTCTTGCGTGAGCACGACCGCCTGAAGACAGTGATGGCGAAATGGAACGAGAGGGACCGCGGCCTCACGCCGGCCCGGCGGTGCTCCGCACGGGTACCTAACGCCGGTCGGGCGCTCCTGCGGAGGGCTAGACTCCTGCGGAGGGCAGCTTCTTCAACTTGGCAATGAAGTCGACCGTCACGTTCCACATCGTGTTGATCCGCTGGTTGAGGGCCTCGGGGGCGCGCAGGCCCTCCTCCTGGGGCATCGAGTGACCGATGTCGCCGGCGAAGTTGCACGCCACGCGGTAGTGGTCGAGCCCCTGGCTCTTGCGCCATTCGGCGTTGAGGTAGACGAAGGTCTCCTGCATGAAGAAGCGTCGGTGCGTGGGATCCTGAAAGGCTCGGTTCGATCGCCCGGACGGCACCACGACGTGCATCCAGCAGTCGGGCTTCAAGATGCGGTAGCACTCGTCCATGAAGGCGAAGAACATGTCCTGGCCGAGGAATTGCTCGCGACGGGCGGCCATCGCCGGGCCATCACCGGGGTGCAGGTCCTGCTCCTCGATCTCGCGGGCCGGGATGTGCTCGAGGAAGTGGGACGAGTGCAGCTCCTCCACCGAGCCGTCCTCGAACGGCCACGGGAACTTGAACAGGTCCACGACGCGGCTCGCCTTGCCGCCGCGGATGTCGACGCCCTCGAAGCCCTCCTTGGGGTTCTGCCCGCACCCGAGATCGAGCTTGAGGCTCGGGGTGCTGACGGCGAGCGAGAGCTTCGGCTTCTTCTTGCCGGCCACGGCGCGCTCGGTCCTGCGGCCTTTTCGATTCGCCATGAGCTATTCCTTCGGAGCTGGGTTCGAGACCGCCAGGACGGGCGTGATGAGAAGCTTGCCGTGCAGATTGCACCGATTGCAGATGACTTCGCACTCCATGATGTCGTGGTTGAAGGGGCTGACCGCCGGCAAGTCCCAGCGGTGACCCTTGAGGGCGCACCACTTCTTCTTGATCCCCTGCTCCTCGGCGAGCAGACCCGCCTCGGCCTTCGCCATCTCTTCCTTGGTCAGTACGGGCATGGGCAAATTCCTCGGTGCTGCCAGCAAGTCAGTAAACCGCGCCTGTTGCGACGTCGAGGTGACCGACCTTCACGCGCAGATCGACCGCGAAGGTCTTGCCGGCCAGCCGCGCCTTCTGACAGAAGGACAGGTCCTGGGTCATCCCGACGGTTCCCTTGCCGGGCACGAAGTCGTTGAGCGTCACGTACCAGGGCTTGGGGATCTCCCGGAAGAGGCTCATCTTCCAGAGGGCGCACCCCATCGCGATCCCGTTCACCGGCATGATCTGCCCAGCCGCGAGAGCCGCTCGCACGTCGCGAGGCTTGAAGTCGAGCGCTCCCGTACGCTTGTACTCCTCCGGATCACCGTAGGCCATCGGCATGTTGACCTGGCCCTTGGTGAAGTAGAGGCCACTCACGGCATCCCAGTTGCCCCACTCGATACTCTCGAGTAGCCGGATATGCGCATCCGGAGGCTGGATGTTGTCGTCCTCGAGCGTCATCACGTACTTCCACTTCGACAGCTCCGGGTGAGCGAGCACCATCTCGATCATGGCGTCGTAGGCCCGGCCAACCTCGTGACCCGACGCGAAGAGCAGCGCCCTCTTCTGGTTCATCGGGCTGATGAGGCCCTGCCAGCTGCTCACGACCTGAGCCGGGATGAGGCCCCCGATCTCGTTGCCTTCGAGATCCTTGTACTTGCCTCGCGTCGGGATGACGATGACCGTCGAGCTGTCCTTGTACGTGGAGCCCGGCAGGTGCTCGACGCGCTCGAAGCCCAGGCCCGGGGACTTCATCTGCTCGAGGACGCTGTCGAGGGAGACGCCCGCGGGGCGTGACGACGAAGCGGCCCCGCCTTCGCGGGGCTGAAGCTTCTTGCTCGCCTTGCTCATCGGCGCCTCAGCCCCACTTCGAGCACCGCGCGAGCCGTTTCGCTGAGAGTCGTCATGGGATCTCTCTTGCGAAGCTCCGCGAG
>Ga0209415_10007650_pt1 | contig 18834 bp, 13 predicted proteins | sample PeaSoiSIISIP2007_FD_187696 | JGI IMG/M metagenome (GOLD analysis project Ga0209415, IMG submission 187696) | Peat soil microbial communities from Weissenstadt, Germany - SII-SIP-2007 (SPAdes) (version 2) | ecosystem: Environmental > Terrestrial > Soil > Wetlands > Peat | place: Germany...
TCATAAGTACTGGCGGCCTTGGCCACCGTCCCGCGCGGCTCCCATCCGGCAGGACGCCATCCCTGCGGGGGGTTAGCATAGAACTGCGCCGCGATCACCACCACAATCAGGTACACGATGCCCAGGGCCGCAAAAGTGAATGAAACCCCGCGCGAGTCGATCATTCGCTGCGCCACCGGAGCCATCACCAGAGCGCCCGCTCCATACCCGCATACGGCAACCCCGGTCATCAATCCACGCCGATCCGGAAACCACTTCACCAGCGTGGCCACCGGCGTGATGTAACCCATCCCCATGCCGAGTCCTCCCAGCACGCCGTAGCCGACATAAAGGAGATGAAGTGAGTGAACACTCGAAGCGTAGGAAGAGACCAGGTAGCCGATGCCATAAAGCACGCCCGCAACCGTGGCCACTTTGCGCGGGCCGGCCTTGTCCTGCCACAGCCCGCCGATTACCGTACCCACTCCGAGAAAGACAATGGCGAGGGTGAAGTTCAATTGCACTCTGGTTTCGATCCAGTGCTCAGAGTGCATCAGCGGAATCTTGAAGACGCTCCAGCCATAGACCGCGCCCAGACAAATCTGCATTAGCACTGCGGCAACCGCGATTCCCCAGCGGTTGGGAAGACGATCCGATGCCATCTTTCACCTCAGACGAAGCGGCAACGTGGCCGCCGATTTTGTCCTACCGGTGTTTCTGGGCCCCGGGAACCGGCATGCTCGAGCGCGACAGGCTTAGACGTTCTTCTCCCGCATACATCACGAATCGCCTGCCCCGCAAAAACCCTACTAAGGTCAGCTGCAGCTCGCGGGCCAGCTGCACCGCCAGACTCGAGGGCGCCGAAACCGACGCCAGCAGCGGCACGCCGCCAGCCAAAGCCTTCTGCACAATCTCAAAACCTGCGCGCCCGCTGACCAACATCATGTAATTTCCCAAATCGCTGACTTGATTCAGCAACGCCCAGCCGATCAGCTTGTCGACCGCATTGTGCCGGCCGACGTCCTCGCGGACTTCGATCAGCTCCCCTTCTTCATCAAACAGCGCCGCGCCGTGCAGCCCTCCCGTGCGGTTGAAGATGGGTTGCGCTTCCCGCAACTGCTCAGGAACCCGGCACAACACCTCGGGGGAAATCCGAAACCCGGGATTCGGGGCGCGAATGCCGCGCACTCGTATGGCATCGATGGAAGTCTTTCCGCAGATGCCGCAACTGGAGGCCACGAAAAAATTTCGTTTCAACTTCTCGCCGTCGAACTCCGCGTCGGCCGAGAGCCGCACTTCCACCACGTTCTTGCCGCTTTGTTTTCTCTGCGGCGCATGCTCCAGACTCTCAATCTGCCGGCGCTCCCGGATGATGCCTTCGGTCAGCAGAAATCCCGCCGCCAGCTCCAGGTCATTTCCCGGCGTCCGCATGGTGACGCTCAGCGGAGAGCCGTTCACCCGAATCTCCAACGGTTCTTCCGCAGCCAGGTAATCGAGCGTCTGCTGCACCGCCCCGTCCTGCCATTCCTGGACGGTTGTCATCTCGAGGCTCTTGCCCGGCTGTGCCATCTCCCGTCCTACACCGCTACTTCTGCGACCGCTTCCGCGCCGCTCAGACAATCAGCGCCCGCCACTTCCACTGTCGCGTTGTAATCCGGAACGCCGCTCGGATCCAGTCTACCCGCGGGAATCAGCACATTGATCTCCGGCCAATGGGCCTGCAAGCATCCTGGTTTGATGCGCTCAATCTTCACTCTCCCGTGAAACTGCCCAAGTTCGTTGCGCAGCGTGATCGCGTCTCCGTTGCGCAGGCCAAGCCGCCGGGCATCTTCCTCCGCCATGAAGATGTCATCCCGCCGCGCGCCGGTGATGGGGTCGAACTCCGCATTGATAATGCTGTTGAATTGTTTTCCGCGCCGGGTCGACAACAAGAAGCGCCCCTCGGGAACGTGCTCCTCCGGGAGGGCAACCACGCTGAAGTGTCCCTTGCCATCGGGCGTTAGGCAGCGGTCGACCAGCAGATGGCGCCCCCCATACTGGATGCTGTCGCCCTTCTTGTGGAGTCCGGCAATCCCTTTATAAGTCGGACACACGCGGTCGATTTCATTGCGAATGTGCTGCGTATCCTGCCAGGGAAAAATAGCTGCGGCGCGCTGGGGATCGAGTGCCCGGGCCACCAGCACCGGAATCTCCCATTCGTCTTTAGTCTCCGGAATACGCGGCCCCGGAATTTCCGGGCTGTAGATGATGCGCCGTTCCGTGCTGGTCTCGGTTCCGCCCCCGCGCTGTTCGTAGCGCGTGCGCGAGGGCAGCAGAACCACCGTCTCCGCGGGATCGACCAGCATGGTGGGGTTCGCCACAATATCCTGATGAATGCGCAGCTTCAGTTTGCCCAGCGCGCGCTCGACTAGATCCGGCTCGGGAAGCGTCTGCTTGAAATTACCGCCGCTCTGCCACAGGGCATCGATCTCGCCTCGCTCCGCCGCCAGCACCATGTGTGCCGCGCTCAATCCCTTCCACGACGGCGGCTCGAAGCCCCAAATGTCCGGCGCTGCAAACTTCCTTGCATTTTCTTCCGTCACGGGAGATCCCATCACGTAGGCGCCCGGCTGTCCGCCCATCTCCGCGCCGCCCTGGACTCCGCTGTGGCCGCGGATCGGCATCAATCCGGTATACTCCCTGCCAATGTTGCCCTTGCTGAGTTGCAGATTCACGATCGCGCGAACGTTGTCCGTCCCATAGCGATGTTGCGTAATTCCCATGCTCCACACCACAATCGCGTGCCGCGCCTTCCCGAATGTCTCGGCAAAGCGGAACATATCCGCGCGCAGAAGCCCCGAGCCGCGTTCCAGTTCCTCCCAGGAGAGGCTGGTCACTTTGGCTTCCACTTCGCTCCAACCGGCGGTTCGCTGCGCAATGAAATCCCGGTCAACCCATCCGTTTTCGACCAGGTGCTTGATCACTCCATAAAAGAACGCAATATCGCCGCCGGCATGAATCTGAAAAAAGTCATCGGCGATGCGTGTCCCGAACAGCGCGCTCTCCGTCACCGACGGCACCCAATACCGCTCCAGCCCCGGTTCCATATACGGGTTCACGACGAAAACCTTGGTCCCCGCTTTCTTCGCGTAGTACAGATACTTGGTGGTGACCGGCTGATTGTTCGCGACGTTGGCCCCCACCAGAACAATCAGACCCGACCCAATCCAGTCGGAATATGAGCAGGTGGTCGCAGCGCAGCCCACTGTGGCGCTCAATCCCGCCGTGCTGGGGGCATGACAGATGCGCGCGCTAGTATCCACATGATTGGTGCCGATAAAGCGCGCTACCTTCTGGTGTGCGTAATAAGCCTCGTTGGTGAGCCCTCTCGAGGTCAGATACCAGCCCAGCCGCCGGGGATCAGTCTCCCGCAGTCCTTTCGCCACCGTGGTGATGGCTTCGTCCCAGGACACGCGGCGAAAGCCCTTTTCGCCCTTGCGCCGGATCATGGGCACGGCCAACCGTCCCAGCTTGCGCAGCTGCTTCTCGGTCTTCTTCCTTAGCGGTTCCACATCTTCGAGCACACGCCAATCCATCGCCGGCAGGGTGTTGAAGCGGAGAAGCTGCAGACGCACCGCGCACAGATGAATTCCCTTCATCGTCCAGTCGTGCATGCCGGTGGTCCCCAGGGAACAGCCATCGCAACAGCCGTCGCGAAGAATGCGCCAGGCGTAGCCCAGGTTGTCACGGTTCTCCCAGAGGGTGCTGACGATGTCTTTGTAGGCGTTGGGATGCTGCTGGTTCAGGCCGTAGGGGACGAGACTGACGCGGTTCGATTTGCCGGAATTCTTACCTCCCAACTGCATGCAGCGACCTCCGCACAAGAGGGTTGGGCACGGACACGAACGATGACCGGCGAGGGTGCTCGCCCCCCTGGGCCGGGAGGAACATACGCCGAAAGGCGTTCTCCTGCAAGCCATTTTCCTGGTTCAGAATATGGTTCAGGACTTGGAGGGCGCCTTCGCCGTAGATTCGCGAATAATCAGTTCGGGTTCAACCGCCACTTCCGTGGGATAGTCTGTTCGGCCTTCGATTCGCTCCAAAAGCATTTTCGCCGCAATCTCACCCATTCGCCATAAGGGCTGGCGCACGGTGGTGAGGCTGGGGTAGTGGAAGGCCGCGCCCTGAATGTCATCGAAACCGACCACCGAAATATCCGTGGGCACGCTCAGCCCCGCTTCCTGAAAGGCGCGAATAGCGCCGATGGCGGAAATATCGTTGTAGGCGAACAGCGCCGTGAACCGTTTCCGGCGAGCCAACAATTCTTGGGCGTAGGGATAACCCAGTTTCGGCGAAGACTCTTCCGACTGGATTTGCACCGTCAGCTCCGGCCGAATTTCGATCCCCATCTCTTTCGCCGCCTCGCAGATGGCGCGCCAACGGTCTTCCGCGTCGGAACTCGCCGGGTGGCCTCGCATCACGGCGATCTCGCGATGTCCCAATTCGACCAGATGCTTCAGGGCCGAGACGGCCGCGCACCGGTGGTCGAGCACGATGTTGGTCACACCCTTGTGTTGGCGATGTCCGGAAACCGCAACCGTGGGCAGCGGCAGCGAGTGTTGCAGATTCAGATCGATGGTGATAAATCCTTCTACCCCGCGCTGGATCAGCAGGCGCGAGTACTTTTCGAACAACTCGGGATCGTGGCGGTGAACCCCGGTAACGAAAAAATAGTCTTTCTGCCGGGCGTAGTCCTCGATCCCGGCAACCACCAGCGAACCGTATCCCTCGCCGATATCGTGGGTGATCACGCCGATGGTGTAGGTACGCTTCTTGCGCAGGGATTGGGCAAAGAAGTTGGGCCGGTAATTCAGTTCCCGCGCCGCCGCCAGGATTCGGTTTCTGGTCGGCTGAGGAATATGGCGCGCCGAGGGGGCATCGTTAAGAACCGCCGACACCGTTCCCGGCGAGAGGCTGACATGGTCGGCAACATTCTTCAGAGTCACTGCGCCAGCGGACTTCTTTCCCCGTTTCATGTCTTCGCCCCCGGCGAGTTGCTCGTTCCTGACCTGCCTGCTGATTGGGTTCCGCTCGCTCTGTTGCCTGACGACCCATCTTGACCCGCTGCACAACCGCTACCAGGAATCTGAAAGAATTCCTGCAAAATCAACGCTTAAGTCTAAGGTTGTCGTCTCTCAGTTTCAGCAAACTCGAAGATTCGTAAGAGACGTTTTCCGCCATCTCTGCCACTTAGACTCTGTGTTTGCTGTGGTGTCACCAAAACTCTGCAACGCAAATACCGCTGCGGGAAGTCCGAGAAAGCCTGCAGCCGCAGCCGCAGTGTATCGTAAAGTGCTGAAAACAAGTGAAAAATTCCGGCTCGAGGCACAGAGGACCTCATACCCGCGGCGCGGGACCGCGGTTCCGACGGGCAGCCTCGACGACGAGTATGACCGTTACAACTTATTGACAACACTCGCCTCGCGATTGTGGTCTAATATAGGTCAAGACAGTCTCCGGAGGCGCCGCTATGCCGAAGCAGAAGTTAGGCGTCCTATTCACCCTGGCTGCTCTAGCCAGTTTGCTGCTCTCCACTCTATCTTTCGCCGACTCGCAAGCGCGCATTGTGCGTCTGAGCGATGTTCAAGGCGATGTGAAAATGGATCGCAATACAGGGCAAGGTTTTGAGAGAGCCTTTCTCAACCTGCCGGTCACGCAGGGAGCCGAACTGCGCGCCGGTCACGACGGTTTTGCGGAGATCGAGTTCGAAGATGGCAGTACGCTGCGCATCGTTCCCGGCGCCATGGTTGTCTTTTCGCAGCTTGCACTCGCCGATTCCGGCAGCAAGCTTTCAACGATGGAGTTGAAGCAGGGCACGGCCTACGTGAGCTTTGCCGGCGCCAAGGACGATGAGTTTACTCTGAACTTAGGCTCTGAGACGCTGACCCTGACGACGGCCGCCCATCTGCGCGTGCAAATGGGACACACCGCGGCGGTGGTTTCTGTTTTCAAGGGCGACGCGCGAGTCGGAGGCCCGGCCGGCATGGTGGAGGTTGGCAAGAAGCAGTCTGCGACCTTCGAACTAACTGCTGGCGATCAATACACTCTGGCTAAGAACGTGAAAGAGGATCCCTACGACTCCTGGGACAAGGGGCAGGATGAGTATCATCAGCGCAACCTGACCAGCGCCGCGCTGACCTCTTCTCCAAATGTGTACGGCAGCAGCGACCTGAATTATTACGGCAGCTATTTCAATGCCCCGGGCTATGGCATGATGTGGCAGCCCTATCTCGCGGGCGCCGGTTGGGATCCCTTCATGAGCGGCCTGTGGGCGTTTTATCCGGGCTTCGGCTATAGCTGGGTATCCGCCTATCCGTGGGGCTGGATGCCCTATCACTCCGGTTCTTGGATGTACCTGCCCAACTACGGCTGGGCATGGCAACCAGGTGGGGCTTGGATGGGTTTGAATAACCTTCCCAGGCCGGTCAATGCTCCTTCCGGCTTCGTCGCGCCGCTGCCGCCTTCGACTACCGCGCGCAGTTTGGTGGTAGTGAACCGCGGGCCGGTTCTGGCTCCGGGCTTCACATCCGCCGGAAGAGTGGTGGTCCGCAGCGGCTCCGCCGGCCTGGGAGTTCCGCGCGGCAGCATCGACAACCTGAACAAGGTTTCGCAACAGGCTCAGCAGCGGGGATTCGCTGCTGCGTCCATCAGCACTCGGCCCAGCAGTACGGTGATGTACTCCGCAGCGTCTTCTGGCTCGGGGGTTGGTTATTCTCGAGCTACCAACATGCCGTCCTCCAGCGCCCGCGCGTCCGCGCCTTCATTCCAGCCCGCGGCTGCTTCCGCCGGCGGCGCAGCGCATAGCGGTGGGTCGTCGCACAAGTAAAGCCGGGCTTGCGGCACACAGGCGGCCTGCGGGCCGCCTTTTTTATTTCTTCGAGGCTCCCCGCACCACCATCCCCGCGTATCCCACGACCATCTCACGGTCGCCGGATACGTCGCCGGAGGTCGCGTACTGGATCAATTCAGCGGACGTGGCTCCAAGGCGCTTCACCGCGGTCAGCATGGCGACCGCAGGCCCGAAGCCACACATGCTGATCCCGTGTTTCACCACCGCGTCGAACAGGCCACGCGCATCCAGCGCCAGAATGCGCTCGATCGCTTTGTGATCTTTGATGCGAGTGATTTCGTCATTCTCGTAATGGTTCATGTCGCTGGAGGCGATGAGCAATACGGATTGGCCTTGGGCTTTCACCACCTCCGCTATGGCTTCGCCGAGCGGCTGCAAAACGTCGAACTGCGTCGTGCCCAAGGCAATCGGTACAAACTTGAAGTCCGGCCGCAGCGTTTGCAGAAAAGGCAACTCCACTTCAATGGCATGTTCGGCGCGATGGGCTGCCGCATCCTCCCGCAGAAGGGGGAATTGGCGCTTGAGGTTCGCCGCCAGTTCCGAATCAATGCGCGCCGCGCCCAGAGGCGTCTCCCACGCGCCCGCGCTCATAATCGAGAAGGGAGTTCCCATGCCGGTGTGATTCGGACAAAGCACAATGCAGCGTTCCGGCACCTCGATCCTGGCAAAGACAGCACCCGCCACTTGTCCCGAGTAGACATAGCCGGCGTGCGGCACCACGCAGCCCAACGCCGGCGTGGTTGGCCGGCGAGGCGAGAGGAAGGACCGCACATCCGCCGCCAGGATTTCGGGATCACGGGGATAGAAACGTCCGGCAACTGCCGGATGGCGCAGGTTGGCTTCCATCAGGCGCCTCCTCGAACCCAGTGCTTCGTGCGCGCGCATGGATTCGCGCCCGTCGAATCAGTTTCCCGCGCCATCCCTCGACAAGGCCCGAAAAAGCGCCGCGCTTCGCTCCAGCGACAAAGTCTCCGCGCGGACGCTGGACGGCACACCGGCTTTCCGCAGCGCCTCGCGCAAGGCTTCCGGTTTGTACTCTGACTTCAAATTATTCCGCAGGGTTTTCCGCTTCTGCCCGAAGCAGAGTTTCAGGAAGTTGATGAAGTCCGCCTCGGGCACGCGCAAGCTTTCGAGACGCGACGCCGGCGTGAGCCGCACCACGGCGGAGTGCACTTTGGGCGGCGGTGAAAATGATTCCGGGGAAAGCGTGAACAGTTTCTCCACCCGGCTGTAAAGCTGGGCGGTTGCGGAAAGCAAGCCGTAGTCCCGCCCGCCCGGTGCCGCCGCCAGCCGGTCCGCGACCTCGCGCTGCACCATCAGCACAATCGTTGCGAAATATCGCCGGTACTCAAACAGGCGCAGCACAATCTCAGAAGTAATAAAGTAAGGAAGATTGCCCACTACAGACACGGGTTCGGGACGATGCTCGATCCCGGGCCGTGTGCTCCCAGGCTTGGGTCCGAAAAGGGTCTGAAAATCGACCGCCAGGATGTCGCCCTCGATAATCTCGACGTTGGCGGTCAGCGCAAAATTCATGCGCAATTGCGCCGCCAGGACCCGGTCCAGTTCGACTGCGATCACCCGGCGCGCCCGCGTGGCCAGGAGGTTGGTGAGCACGCCACGGCCGGGTCCGATTTCGAGCGCCGTGTTTGGCGTGACATCTCCCAGGGCGTCGACGATGCGGCGGGCGGCTGCGTCGTCCACCAGAAAATGCTGTCCCAATTTGGGCTTTTTGTTACGGCTGGGAAGCGCGGCCGAGGCTTTCGGCACGTTGACCCTCCTTTTCTCCGCGTTTAGATTTAAACTGTTCCCCTACGAGTCCTTCGATCGCAGAGGCGGTGTGCCACCTAGAGCACATTCCTATCATAGCTTGGGCGGGGGCACAGGGCTTGCGGCTTGGAGGTTCGTCCCATGCATATTGCTTTTGTGGCCTCGGAGTGTGTGCCATTCTCCAAGACCGGGGGCTTGGCCGATGTGGTCGGCGCGCTGCCGGGCGCGCTGGCGGCGCTCGGGCACCAGGTGAGCGTCTACCTTCCTCGCTACCGTCAGACTAAGCTGGCGGATGCGCAGACGGTCGTCCGCAGCGTCACCGTGCCCTTCGATGACCGCTACCGCTTCTGTTCGGTGCTCACCACCGGCAGCCCATCGCCAGTGCGCTTTTATTTCGTCGACTATCCGCCATTTTTCGATCGTGAGGCGCTCTATGGCACCTCGGCCGGCGATTACCCGGACAACGCCGAACGCTTCGCGCTGTTTTCCCGCGCCGTGCTAGAAGCCTCCAAAATTCTGGGCGTGCCGCAGGTGTTCCACTGTCACGACTGGCAATCGGCGCTAGTTCCGGTGCTGCTGCACACCCATTACGCGGAAGACCCGGCGTTTCGGGATGTGCCCACCGTCTTCACCATCCACAATATGGGCTATCAGGGATTGTTCGCGCCCGACACGTTGCCTCTGCTTACGCTGCCCTGGGACCTGTTCACCATCGACAAGATGGAATTTTTTGGCCAAGTCAATTTCCTGAAGGGAGCGCTGGGGTATGCCGATTTCGTCACTACTGTCAGCAAGAAGTACAGCCAGGAAATCCAGACCGCGGAATTTGGTTTTGGCCTGGAGGGTGTGCTGCGCGACCGCTCCGCAACCGTAGCTGGCATTCTCAATGGTGTGGATTACAACGAATGGAGCCCCCAAACCGACAAATTTATCGCCGCCAAATATTCGCCTGCGGACTTGAGTGGCAAAGCCATTTGCAAACAGGACCTGCTGGCATCCTTCGGCGTGGCCAACCCCGATCTCCGTCTTCCGGTGATTGGCATCGTATCGCGCTTCGCCGCGCAGAAGGGCTTTGACCTCATCGCGCAAATTATGGATCGCCTGGCCCGCGAGGAGATGATCGTGGTCGCGTTGGGTGCGGGCGACAAGCAATATGAGGAAATGTTCCTCCGCCTCAACAAACAGTTCCCCCAGAAGATTGCGGTGAAAGTCGCCTACGACAACGCGATTGCGCACAAGATTGAAGCCGGCAGCGACATGTTCCTGATGCCTTCGAAGTACGAGCCCTGCGGGTTGAATCAGATCTATAGCTTGAAGTACGGTACCGTTCCCGTCGTACGCGCCACCGGGGGCTTGGATGACACCATCGAACCCTGGGACTCGCGCACCGGGAAGGGAACCGGTTTCCGGTTCTCCGAATACAGCTCCGAGGCGCTTTTGCTTACCATCCGGGACGCATTGCGCGCCTACCGCGATCAGACCTCCTGGCAGAGCTTGATGCGCAATGGCATGATGAAGGACTTTTCCTGGAACGCCTCGGCCAGGGAGTACGTTCGCATTTACGAACGGGCGCGGCAGATGCGGTCTGTGCCGCTGGCCGCAGTTTAAGAACTTATTGAAGCCCTTGTGGAATTTGTCATTTCGAGCGAAGCGAGAGATCTGCTTCTCTTGGTGCTCAAGGAAAAGCAGATTCCTCACGCGTGAAAGGCGTTCGGAATGACAATCCGTAAGAGTGTTTAACAAGCTAGTGATATCTCAGAGCTATATTTATCCGCACATCTCCAACCGCGTGATGGAGTCGCCTCCAGCCCGCTCCCGTTTTTTCACAACCGCCGGACCGCCCCCTTGGTAGAATCGACCGGTTCCGGCCGCTGCCATGCTTCCTCCATCCAAAACCATCTTTCACGTCGACATGGACGCTTTCTTTGTCTCGGTCGAGGAGTTGTTTGATCCATCGCTGAAGGGCAAACCCGTGGTTGTCGGGGGACAGCGGGGTGAGCGCGGCGTAGTTTCAGCAGCCTCCTATGAAGCCCGCAAATTTGGCGTGCACTCAGCCATGCCGCTGCGCACGGCGGCGAAGCTTTGTCCCCATGCCGTCTTTGTGAGCGGACATCCGGAACGCTATCGCGAATGCTCGGAAAAGGTGTACGGAGTCCTGACCTCGTTCTCACCCCAGGTCGAGATGGCGTCGATCGACGAAGCTTATCTCGATATGACCGGAACGGAGCGGCTGCACGGACCTCCCTTGCGCGCGGCCCACAACCTGCACGCGAAGATGAAAGCTGAGACTCAGCTCAATTGCTCCATCGGGATCGGCATTTCGCGCCTGGTCGCCAAAGTTTCCTCCGCCAAAGCCAAACCCAACGGAGTGCTCTGGGCGGTGCCCGGCGAAGAGGCCAGGCTGCTGGCGCCGCTCGATGTGCGCGACATTCCGGGCGTGGGTGAGGTGACCGAACAACATCTGCATGCGCTCGGCATCCGGCAAGTGGGCGATCTGGCGCGCTTTGACGACTCGTTTCTGGAAGAACATTTCGGCAAGTGGGGACTGGCGCTGGCCGGCAAAGCGCGGGGAGAAGACGCGGGCGGATGGTTTGACCGCGAAGTGGGTGCTGACGCCGGCCCAAAATCCGTTAGCCACGAGCACACGTACGGCGAGGATACGGCCGACGCGGAGCAACTGGAATCCACGTTGATGCGGCTCTCCGAGATGGTGGGCCGGCGCCTGCGTGAAGCCGGGTTACACGCCCGGACTCTCCAGCTCAAGCTGCGCTACCAGGATTTCACCACCATCACGCGAGCTCATTCGCTGGCGGTCCCAACCCAGCTGGATACGGAGATCTTCGAGCAGATGCGGGCATTGTTCCGCAGGAACTGGAGAAAAGGGGCGGAAGTGCGGTTGCTGGGAGTGCAAGCGTCCTCATTCGAAGGCGATGCGGACCAGGGCGATCTGCTCGAAGACGGACGCCGTCAGCGTTGGCAGCAAGCGTTGTCCGCCGCCGACCGGCTGCGCGATAAGTTTGGCGAGTCCAGTGTGTCGCTGGCCAGCGGGATGAAAGGCGGTTTTCGCGAGCGAATCCATGAGAACCCGGCAGGCTTGCCGGGAAAAGGCAAAGCAGTCGGGAGTAAGTCTTCCCAAGCGACAATCCCGCCCCGGCCCACGCCTCGACCACCCACAACTTCCTGAGCCGGCCCGCAGAAACACGAAAGCCGGAAACTGGAAGTGCTTCCAGGTCCGGCTCGTGCTTACTTCAACTTGTACTTTAAGCTTCCGGCCTAATTATTGGCGGAAGTTCCGTTGGTTGCAGTGGTTGCGTTGGCCGAACTCCCGCTCATGGTGATGCGCGTGAGGCGCGGGAAGAAAGGCGTGACTTCCAGAGGCATCTTGTCGCGCGCGGAAGTGATGGCGGTGGGCGGAGTCTTGATCATCTCGACCTGATCGTTCCACACATTCACTTTCACGCGTCCCCCTAGAGGCAAAGCCGCGATCTGGTCCAGCTTGTTGGGATCCAGCTTGGGCGCAGCATTCATCAGATCATTGAAGCGGATGAGTTGCCCTTTGGAGTCAACCAGGCTGTTTCCCAGATGAGCCGTCAGCAGCGCGAGCAACTGCGGTCCGCGCTCCGACAACTGGCGAAGGAAGAGCCCGGCGGTATCCAGCTTGGTGCCGTAGGGCGAATTCTTCAGAATCTCGATCGCTTTCTTGTCGGCGGCGACTTCCTCCTCGGGAACATGGCGGAATCCCAGGTTCTTGTAGGTGGACTCGTCGGAGAAGAGCATGCGGTCGTCGAAGGCGTACTTGCTGCCCAGGTTGTGGCCCAGCACAATGTGCGCCAGTTCATGCGCCAGCACCATGGCCAGGCTGGCTTCATCGGGGAGCACGTCGACCAGGCCGCGACTGAGGATAATCGTGTTGCCCACGCTGAAAGTCTCGAGCGGAGAAGTCAGCAGCACTCGCGTCCGCACCGGGCGCGGCAGGTCAATGTTGTTGGTGATTTGCAAATTGCTGACCACGGTTTGCAGGACTTTATCCACATCGCCGGAAGGAGCCAGGAACCCGGCATTCTCCAGGCGTTCGATCACGTTGTCTTCGGCCTGCTGTTGCCAGGCGCGCTCGGCCTGCAACGGCGAAGCGTCCTGCGCGGTCGGGCTGTCGTCCTTGACGCTGGAGTCGACCAGCACCTGGGTCATCTCATCCTGTTTCATCCCAGCCCGCACGTTGTAGCCCCAGATGCGGGTCTGTGCCTTGAAGGCGAACTTGTCCTTCGATCCGACGCTGAAGTCGCCCTCTTCGCTGTACACATATGCCGGAACCCAGTAGCCGGGGACGGCGTTCACCCGCCAGCTATCCATGTGGAAAAAGTAGGAGTTGTCCGGCCGCGGCACGTAGGTGCCGTTCAAGCGCACGATGTTGAAATCCTGGTCTTCCACCCAGATGCGGCCCTGGAATCGGCCCTTGCCGGTCTTGGGCTTGGGCGTGACATCGAAGACGATGCAGCGCACGTCGCCCAGGAACTCGCGGTGCACGTAGTGGAAGTCATAGGTCTGCCGGTTGAAGTCGTCGCGATCGGCGAACACCATCCAGGAAAAGCCGGCTGGATTGTAGTCGTACTGGAAGAGCTTGGTGAGGCTTCCCAGCAAGTGACCCTGCAAACTGCCCTTGACAAGGTAGTCGCGGCGTCCGGTTTCGCTCATATCCAGGCGCCCGAAGTAATAGTGGTCACTGGTGGGCACGGGCCCGAGCTCGGGGTCGTTCTTCATGTTCTGTAGATAGGTCTCGACCAGAGGCGTGCGGTTCGCCAGCATCTTGATCAGGGCCTGCTCCCGCGCCACGGCACGGTCGACTACTTGTTCCAAAGTAGTGGGGGTGGCGGTCGCGGAGGTCTGTGCCGCGGCAGGGTCGGCGGGTTGCGAGGTCTCCGGCGTGGCCTGCTGCGGCGCCGCGGTTGGCTGTGACGACGATTGCCCCTGCGCCAGAATGCTCAGCGCGATCAGCAAGAAAGCAGTGATCTTCCAATTCCAAGTACGCATGACTCTGATCCTCTCTACCGTTCTTCGATGATTCTCAATACGCTAACTCGAACACCACATGCACAATCGCGGTGGAATCGACCGGCACGCCGTTGCGCAGAGCCGGCTTGAACCGCATCTGCTGAGCGGCAGCCACGGCGCTCTCATCCAGGCCATGACCGAGGCCGCGAACCACGTGGTTCACATGCAGCTGTCCGTTCGCCATGAACATGACCTCGAGCAGAACATCTCCCTCCAGCCGGAGCTGCCGTGCGTCTTGAGTGTAAGCCGGATTGGGCTTGTAAGTAATCTCCACAGGTGTCGTTGGTGGTCCATTGTCCACCCGTTGCTTCACCGCGCCTGGGGCTACTTCCTGGGCGCCGAAGTTTGTGGCCTGGACCTGCCCTCTGCCGTTGCTGCGGCCATCTCCCTGTCCCGGCTGGGCAATTCCGTTGCCGAAACCGGCGCTGGCGATCGTGCCTTTGATGCCCTTGGCTCCGCCCGCGCCGTTGCCCTGGCCAGGACCCTGCGGCAGCTCGAACGAGCCGACGCTGGCGATGGTCAGATTGGCGTTGGGCTTGCCGTGTCCCGGCACCCCGTTGGGATCGCCAAAGCCCCCGGTCTGAACTTTCTGGATCGGAGCATTCACCGTGGGCGCGGCGGAACTGCCGAATTCCCCGGTACGAACCAGCTTCGCCAGGCGCGCTCCGCCGGGCAATGGCTTCAATACCGGAGACGCAAATTGGTTGGTGACGATCTTGGGCGGCGCGATCTGCTGCGGCGGCTTCTGCACCACACGAACCTCCCGCGGCACCACCAACTTCGGAGTCTCAAACACTGGAGCCGGCGGCAGCAGCTTGGCGCGCAACGGGGCTGGCTTCAGCCGGATGGGTTTGGGTAGTCGTCCGGGTAAGGGAATCAGTTCGGTGACGTGAAAGTTATTGGTGATATGCAGCCGCTCCGGCCAGATGAGACTTGCGTTCACCACCACAAACAGCAGGAAGACGACAAAGCCATAACTGGTGGCGAAGGTGCGCCAGTCCCGCCTCCGCTCGGGCAGGATGCCCAGTTCAAAATGATTTGCCGTGGCCATCTATATAAGCTCCAACTATGTAAACTCCAAGTTAGGGGGACCCGACTCTGGGGAGACCTGTCGGGTGGAAGCTCTACGTTACGGGAGATAGGCCGATGGGTAAACGTGTCTGCCGCCCGTGTCCTTTGGTAATCGGATCCGTCCCGATCTGGAATTTGCCCGGAACTGGAGGCTGGTCGCACCCAGTTGCGGTGCCGGGCTGGCTCCTACGCCGAATGGCACCGCGGGCACTGGCTGAGGGGTGCACCGGCCCTTCAAACTCTCTCAATTGGAGTTTCTAGCCACGCACTTGCGACATAACCGACGCCAAATGTCACCGTAGTCCCGATGGCCACATACCATGTCCACGGCACAGCGGTCCAAATCCAAATGTAGAGTTCGGTGACCAAGCCGCAGAGCATCCCCACCATCGCACCCATCTGATTTGCGCGCCGCGTCAACACTCCCAAGAGGAACACTCCCAACAGAGCGCCATAGGCCACCGAGGCGATCTGCAATCCCACCTCGATCACCCGCCCGACTTTGTGCAGCGACAGCACCGCCAGGGAAAAAAGCACCAACGCCCACAGCAGCGTGGAAATCCGCGAGAGCCGCATCTTTCGCCGTTCATCCATCTCCGGCTTGTGGCGCAGGTAGAAATCCATCATGGAGGAGGAAGACAGCGAATTCAGCGCCGCGCTCAAGTTCGACATGGCCGCCGCCAGAATCGCCGCCATCAGCAGCCCGGAGATTCCATGCGGCATGTGGCTGACAATGAATTGGGGATAAATCCGGTCCGCCTTGCCGAAGTTCGCTGAAGGCAAGCGATAGTACACAAACAGCATCACTCCCACCAGCAGGAACAATGCGAACTGGAATAGAATCGCCAGTCCGCTCGAAAGCAGCGCCGTCACCGATTGCCGCTGATTGCGCGCCGCCAGCAACCGCTGCACGATGAGTTGGTCGGTTCCATGACTGGCAACAGTGAAAAATCCTCCACCAATCAGCCCAGCCCAGAAGGTGTAAGGCCGCCAGAAGTCGGGAGTGAAATCGAAAACTTGTAATTTTCCGGCGCTTGCCGCCACGTTGTGAATAGTTGGCCAGCCGCCCGGAACAAGATGCAAAATCGTGAACACTCCCACCAGCGTTCCCGCAACGTAGATCACGGTCTGCACCACATCGGTCCAGATCACGGCCGCCAGGCCGCCCTCGAAGGTGTAAACCAGCGTAAGCGCGGTGATGATGGCAATCGAAGCGATCTCCCCCGTGCCCAGCGCGATGGCCACCACAATGGAAACGGCATAGACCCGCACCCCCTCGGCGGCGGCGCGCGTCACTAGAAAAAGTCCCGCTGTCAGCGAGCGCAGCCTGCCCCCGAAGCGCCGTTCGATCAGTTCATACGCGGTATAAAGATCGCCACGGAAATAATGCGGCAGAAGAATAAAGCTGATGATGACGCGCCCGGCCAGATATCCCAGCACCACCTGCAGAAAAGTCAGATTGGTGTCGTAGGCCAGGCCCGGGATACTGATGATGGTCAGGGTGCTGGTTTCGGCGGCCACGATGGAGAGCGCAATCGCCCACCAGGGAATATTGCGGTCCGCCAGAAAGTAATCGCGCAGCGAACGCTGCTTTTTGCGAAAGCGCAGCCCGAAAAGAGTAATTCCTACCAAATACAGCGCGATGATCGCGAGATCGAGATGGTTCAGACCCATAAATGGCTCAGGCCCATAAATATGTCATGCAGAGCGAAGCCCCGGCGCAGTCGAAGCATCCCTAACACCATCGCTAAAGCAAGGAAAGAAATTCAGCGCTCGCCCGGAGTGACAATCCCGCACTTACCCAAGGGAACCAAAAACTGTCCCCAGACTACCCGTCACGGGCTTCCCTGGGGTTCGCAATCTGCTCTCGAGGTATCTGCTTTGTCAGCCCGCGGAGGCGGGCCCTGGCACCGCATTCATCAATGGGAGATGCTCGGATTAAGCCCTATGCTAAAACTACGGGCATGGCGATTTTCCTCGGCATCGACGGCGGCGGCAGCAAGACCTCTAGTCTCATCGGAGATGAGAACTCAATTCTCGGTCGCGGCACAGCCGCAGGCAGCAACGTGGTCCGGGTTGGCGAAATCCCCACCCGCGAAGCTCTCGCCGCTGCCATCCGCCAGGCCTGCGGCGCTGCTCATATCGTTCCCGCGCAGATCACGCGAACCTGCATCGGCGTGGCTGGCGCCGCGCGGCCGCAGATCAGCCAGACCATCCAGCGTCTGCTCACGGAGTTGGTTCCGGGAGAAATTGAAGTCGTCGGAGACATGGTGATTGCGCTCGAATCCGCCTTCGACGACGGTCCGGGCGTGATTGTGATTGCAGGCACGGGATCGATCGCCTACGGCAGAAATGCCTCAGGCCAGACCGCGCGTGCCGGTGGCTGGGGATTCGCTATCTCCGACGCAGGTTCGGGCCACTGGGTTGGACGGGCTGCCATCGCCGCCGTCCTGCGGGCCTGCGATGAAGATGGAAGCGGGCAGTCCGGGAGTTTTCCGCTGCTCGCCAACCTCATGAAATCCTGGAATCTGGAAACTCACGAACAATTGGTCATGGCCGCCAACGCCACGCCGCCTCCCGACTTTGCCGCGCTCTTTCCCGCGGTGCTGGCGGCCACGGAGGCGGGAGACTCCGCGGCTTGCGACGTTCTAACCCGCGCCGGCGCAGAATTGGCCGCTTTGGCCGGAATCGTCATCCGGCGTCTTTTCCACGGCGAAGCCCCTGTCCCAGTGGCCATGTCCGGCGGTGTGTTTGAAAACAGCGCCCTGGTGCGTGAGGTTTTCTACAATAGTTTGCGTTCCGAGTGTGGCAACGCAATCGTTCACACCGCCGTGGTCGAACCAGTGCAAGGCGCGCTGGCTCTAGCTCGGCGAGGAGTGAAAGCGTAGCGTTTTTTTCGCCGAGAGCCTGAGTCATGTCATGAGTTCCGAGTCTGAATCCACGGCTCCCCCTGCCCCGCCACAAGAGGGCATTCGCGGTTCCTCGGCTGAAGTGCTCCAAGCCGCTTCCGGTCCCGCTCTCACCGAAGACCTCGCCCTCGCCCTGCTGAAGCGCAACGATCTGCCGCGCGAGGTTCTTGAACAGCTCAGCAAGAACAGCGGCGTGATGAAGGGCCGCAAGCTGAAGCTGGCCCTGGTCACCCATGCCAAGACGCCGCGGCATGTTTCTCTGCCCGTGGTGCGTCAGTTATTCACCTTTGAATTGATGCAGGTGGCTCTATCCGCCGTGGCGCCCGGAGACATAAAAAAGGCCGCCGAAGAAGCATTGCTCCATCGCCTGGAAACGATCTCACTGGGAGAGAGGATCGCGCTGGGGCGGCGAGCCTCGTCCAGCGTGGCGGCCGCTCTGCTGCTCGACCCCGCGCCGCGCGTGATTCATGCCGCGCTGGAAAATTCCCGGCTCACGGAAGCATCCGTCATCCGAGCTCTCACGCGGCGCGATGCTCCGGCGGCATTCGTCCACGCGGTTTGCCATCATCCCCAATGGTCGCTGCGCCGGGAAGTCCGCATCGTGCTGCTGCGCAATCAAAACACGGCGCTGGCCCGCGCTCTGGAGTTCGCTCGCGCACTGCCCCCGGCGGTGGTTCGGGAAGTCCTGCAAGGCTCCGCCTTGCCGGAAAGAATCAAATCCCATCTGTTGCAGGAAATTGCAGGAAATCGCAGGGAATCGCGCCGGCCAGATCGCACAGCGCAAGACGCCGCACGGCTCGATCGCCGCTAGCCTTTTCCCGCGGTTGCCGGCAGGTTCGCGGCGGCCGGACTCACTCCCCGCTGATGCAGCAGATCGACCACTGCCTGATACAAACGCGTGCGCACGGCATAGCGTTCGTTGGCGCGAGTGATGTAGCGGACGTGTACTTCGATGGCCGATCCCGTGGGCCGAAGGTTGACCGCCGGCTCCGCCGTAACCGCCTGCACTTGATAGCGGGTGGTGGATTGTTTCCATTCCTGCTCGGCCGCGCGGGTATCGGCTTCGGTTTCCTTGACCACCATTTTTTGGATCGCCTCGATGATCGGATAAGGATCCTGATCCGCCGGCACCGTGACTTGCAGCTCATCCCACAGCCACTGCCCGCT
>Ga0209415_10007651_pt1 | contig 18833 bp, 15 predicted proteins | sample PeaSoiSIISIP2007_FD_187696 | JGI IMG/M metagenome (GOLD analysis project Ga0209415, IMG submission 187696) | Peat soil microbial communities from Weissenstadt, Germany - SII-SIP-2007 (SPAdes) (version 2) | ecosystem: Environmental > Terrestrial > Soil > Wetlands > Peat | place: Germany...
TCGCGCGTGCGCTCGCCGACGCCGGCGAAGACCGAATAGCCGCCATGCGCCTTGGCGATGTTGTTGATGAGCTCCATGATGATGACGGTCTTGCCGACGCCGGCGCCGCCGAACAGCCCGACCTTGCCGCCGCGCGCATAGGGCGCGAGCAGATCGACGACCTTGATGCCGGTGATGAGGATCTCGGCCTCGGTCGATTGGTCGATGAACTCGGGCGCGGGCCTGTGAATGGGCATCAGCCGCTTGGTCTTGACCGGTCCCAGCTCGTCCACGGGGTCGCCGATGACATTGATGATGCGCCCCAAGGTCTCGGGCCCCACCGGCACGCGGATGGGGCCGCCGGTATCCTCGACCTCGGTGCCGCGGACGAGGCCGTCGGTCGTGTCCATGGCGATGGTGCGGACCGTGCTCTCGCCCAAATGCTGCGCCACCTCGAGCACCAGGCGCTTGCCCTGGTTTTCGAGGTGCAGCGCGTTGAGCAGCCCCGGAAGCTCGCCTTCGAACTTGACATCGACGACGCCGCCGATGATCTGGGTGATGGTTCCGATGTTGTTTCTTGCCATGTGTCGGTCCTCTAAAGCGCCTCGGCGCCGGAGATGATCTCGATCAGCTCCTTGGTGATGGAGGCCTGGCGCGTGCGGTTGTAGGTCATGGTCAGCCGGTCGATCATGTCGCCGGCGTTGCGGGTGGCGCTGTCCATCGCGGTCATGCGCGCGCCTTGCTCGCTCGCCGCGTTCTCCAGGAGTGCGGCGAAAAGCTGGACGGCGAGGTTGCGCGGCAGGAGATCGGCCAGGATCTCCGTCTCGTCCGGCTCGAACTCGTAGATCCCGCGCGCGCCCGGCGCCGCAATGTCCGCCGACGCAGCGGCCGGCGGCGCGAAGGGGATGAGCTGCTGCTTCGTCACGATCTGGCTCATCGCCGAGCGGAAGCGGTTGTAGATGATCGTCGCGACGTCGAATTCGCCCGCGGCGAAACGCTGCATGAGCCGCTGGCCGATGTCCTGCGCCGCGTCAAAGGTGAGCCGCGGCCGGCCGATTTCGGTCAGGCTCTCGGCGATGAGCTTCGCATGATCGCGGCGCAAGCCGTCGCGCCCCTTGCGGCCGATGGTGAAGATCCTGACCGTATTCCCCGCCGCCTCGAGCTGGCGGATGGTGCGGCGCGCCTCGCGCAGGATGGTGGCGTTGAAGCCGCCGGCGAGGCCGCGGTCCGATGTCGCGACCACCAGCAGGTGAACCGCATCCTTGCCGGTGCCGGCGAGCAGCGGCGACGCGTTGGCTCCGCTCGCCAAATTCGCCGCGAGCGAGGCGAGCATCCGCTCCATCCGCGCCGAGTAGGGTCGCGCCGCCTCCGCCTGCTCCTGCGCGCGCCGCAGCCGCGAGGCGGCCACCATCTTCATCGCGGCGGTGATCTTCTGCGTCGAGCGGACGCTGCGGATGCGGAGCCGCAATTCCTTGAGGCTGGGCATGACGCGGCGCGCCTGGTCAGGCGAAGGTCTTGGCGAAGCCGTCGAGGAAGGATTGCAGCTCCTTCTCGGTCTCCGGCGTCAGCTCCCGCTTGTCGCGGATCGACTGCAGGATCTGCGGCGCCCGCGACCTGATCTCGTCGAGCACGGCCGCTTCATAGCGCGTGATGTTGGCCACATCGATCTTGTCGAGATAGCCGCGCGTGCCGGTGAAGATCGACACCACTTGCTCCTCGACCGGCATCGGCGAGAATTGCGGCTGCTTCAAAAGCTCGGTGAGCCGCGCGCCGCGGGCAAGCAAGCGCTGCGTCGCCGGATCGAGATCGGAGGCGAACTGCGCGAAGGCGGCCATCTCCCGATACTGCGCGAGCTCGAGCTTGATGCGCCCGGCGACCTGCTTCATCGCCTTGATTTGCGCCGCCGAGCCGACCCGGCTCACGGACAGGCCGACATTGATCGCCGGCCGGACGCCGCGATAGAAGAGATCGGTCTCGAGGAAGATCTGCCCGTCGGTGATCGAGATGACGTTGGTCGGGATGTAGGCCGAGACGTCGCCGGCTTGCGTTTCGATCACCGGCAGCGCCGTGAGCGAGCCCGAGCCGTGATCGGCGTTCATCTTGGCCGCGCGCTCCAACAGCCGCGAATGCAAATAGAACACGTCGCCGGGATAGGCTTCGCGCCCCGGCGGCCGGCGCAGCAGCAGCGACATCTGACGATAGGCCACCGCCTGCTTCGACAGATCGTCATAGACGATCACCGCATGCATGCCGTTGTCGCGGAAATACTCGCCCATGGCGCAGCCGGCATAGGGCGCCAGAAACTGCAAGGGCGCCGGCTCCGACGCCGTCGCCGCCACGACGATCGAATAATCGAGCGCGCCATAATCCTGCAAGGTCTTGACGATCTGCGCCACGGTCGAGCGCTTCTGGCCGATCGCGACATAGACGCAATAAAGCTTGCGCGCCTCGTCGCTCCCGGCGTTCACCGCCTTTTGGTTGAGGAAGGTGTCGATGGCAAGCGCGGTCTTGCCGGTCTGGCGGTCGCCGATGATGAGCTCGCGCTGGCCGCGCCCGATCGGCACCAGCGCGTCGATCGCCTTCAAGCCAGTCTGCACCGGCTCGTGCACCGAGCGGCGCGGGATGATGCCGGGGGCCTTGACCTCGATGCGGGTCCGGGTGACGTCGGTCAACGGTCCCTTGCCGTCGATCGGCTCGCCCAGCGCATCGACGACGCGGCCCAGCAGGCCGCGTCCCACCGGCACGTCGACGATGGCGCCGGTGCGCTTGACTATGTCGCCCTCGCCGATACCACTGTCGTCGCCGAAGATCACGACGCCGACATTGTCGGTCTCGAGGTTCAAGGCCATTCCCTTGACGCCGTTCGGGAACTCGACCAGCTCGCCGGCCTGGACCTGGTCGAGGCCGTAGATGCGGGCGATGCCGTCGCCGACCGCCAACACCTGGCCGACCTCGGCGACATCCGCCTCGGTGCCGAATTCGGCGATCTGCTGTTTCAAGATGGCGGAGATTTCCGCCGCCCGGATTTCCATTACTGCACTCCTTTCATCGCCAGCTGCAGGCGATGGAGCTTGCTCTTGAGCGAGGCGTCGACCATGCGCGAGCCGAGCTTGACGACGAGGCCCCCCAAGAGGCTTGGATCGATGCGGATGTCGACGGTGACCTTGCGGCCGACCGTCGCGCGCAGCCTTTCGCCCAAGGCCTCGCGCTGGGCGGGCGAGAGTTCCTGCGGCACCGTCACCTCGGCCGTGACCTCGCCGCGCCGCAAGGCGAGCTGAGCGAGAAAGCCGCGGATCATGTCGGGCAGCGCAAAGAGTCGGCGGTTCTTGGCGAGCAGGCCGAGGAAATTGCAGGTGGTCGGCTGAAACGCCGCGCGTTCGGCGAGCGCGGCTATGGCGCTGCCTTGCGCCGCGCGCGCCAGGACCGGGCTCCGGATGAGGCGGCGCAGATCCGCGCTCTCGTCGATGAGGCCGCGCAGCGCGCGCAAATCATCGGCCACCGCGTCGAGCGCCTTGCGCTCCTCGGCGAGATCGAACAGGGCCGCCGCGTAACGCTCGGCGAGCCCGGATACGCCTTTCGCTTCGGATGCCACGTTGCAGGAATCCTCGTTGGCCGGGACGAAGAGCTGTCGCCTTCGGAATGCCTGAAAATGCGCGCTTCCCGCAGGTTCTCGTTGCTCGAAAACCTCCCGCGCAAGACCCCCGCCTGGAACGCGGGCAGGGTTCTAACACAGCCCTTACGCCCATGCAACATAGGGGCATTCGCCGAGTCGGCCGCAGCAACAGCCCGCTCAGAGAAAGCTGTAGGGATCGACGTCGACTTGGACGCGCACGGTCGACGCGACCTTGACCCGGCCGAGCCATTGCCGCAGCACCGCCTGAAGATTGACGTCGCGCCGCGCCTTGACCAGGAAGCGGCGGCGGTGGCGGCCGCGCAGAATGGCCAGCGGCGCCGGCGCCGGGCCCAGCGTCTCCACCCCCGGCATCTGCGGCGCGACGCGGGCGAAGGCGCGGGCGGCGAATTCGGCGCTGTCGTCATCGGGCGCGGAGAGGATGAGCGCGGCAAGCCGACCGAAGGGCGGCAGGCCCTGCGCCTTTCGCGCCTCGGCTTCGGCCGCCATGAAGCGGTCGCGGTCGTCGCTCAAGAGCGCGCGCATGACCGGGTGCTCGGGCATCCAGGTCTGAAGATAGACGATCCCCGGCCGGTCGGCGCGGCCGGCGCGCCCCGCCACTTGGTTGAGGAGCTGGAAGGTGCGCTCGGCGGCGCGCAGATCGCCGCCATTGAGGCCCAGATCCGCATCGACCACGCCGACCAAGGTGAGCAGGGGGAAATGGTGACCCTTCGCCACCACCTGCGTCCCTACCAGCACGTCGATGCGATGCTCCTCGACCGCTGCCATCAGCGTGGCGATGGCGCGCGGCCCGGTGAGCGTGTCGCTTGCCATGACCGCGAGACGCGCCGCGGGAAAGCGCGCCAGCACCTCTTCGCTCAGCCGCTCGACGCCGGGGCCGCAGGCGGCGAAGCTCGCCGCGGCGCCGCAAGCGGGACAGAGCGGCGGCACCGGCTCGGTGTGGCCGCAATGGTGGCATTGCAGCGTCGCGGCGAAGCGGTGCTCCACGAGCCAGGCGGTGCAGTTCGGGCATTCCAGGCGATGGCCGCAGGCGCGGCACAAGGTCAAGGGCGCATAGCCGCGGCGGTTGAGGAAGAGCATCGCCTGCTCGCCCGCCGCCATCGTCTCGGCGAGCGCGGCGACGAGCGGCGGCGAGAGAAAGCGCTGGCGCTCGGGCCGCGCCTGACGCATGTCGACGACGCGGATCTCCGGCAGCCGGGCTGCGCCGTGCCGCGCCGGCAGATGCAGCCGCGCGTAGCGCCCGTGCTCGACATTGACCGTGGTCTCGAGCGAGGGCGTGGCCGAGACCAGGACGATGGGCATCTGCGCCAGCGAGGCGCGCACCACCGCCATGTCGCGCGCGTGATAGATGACGCCGTCCTCCTGCTTGAACGAGGCGTCCTGCTCTTCATCGACGACGATGAGGCCGAGATCGGCGAAAGGCAGGAACAGCGCCGAGCGCGCGCCGACGACGACCCGCGCCCTGCCTTCCGCCACGGCGCGCCAAGTCACCCGGCGCGCCGCCTGTCCCAGATCCGAATGCCATTCGAGCGGCGGCGCGCCGAAGCGTTCGCGGAAACGCTGCAGCCATTGCGACGACAAAGCGATCTCCGGCAGCAGCACCAATACCTGGCGGCCGCGCGCGAGCGCCGCGGCGATGGCGGCGAAATAAACCTCGGTCTTGCCCGAGCCGGTGACGCCGTCGAGCAAGGTCACGCCGAAGCCGCCCTTCGCCACGACCGCCGCAAGATCCTTGGCGGCCATCTCTTGCGCCGAGGAGAGCGTCGGTCCCGGCCGGCGCCAATCCGGCTCGGGCAATTGGCTGCGCTCGGCGAGCGCCGCGTGCCCGACCAGTCCGAGATCGAAGAGGGCACGCACCACGCCGGCGCCGCAGGCGGCATGCCGCGCCAGATCGGCCGCCGCCATCGGTGTTCCGTCGCTCAAGGCTTCAAGCACGCGGCGCCGCGCCGGCGTGAGCGAGCGCTCGCCCGCGGCAAGTGCTGCGCGCCCATGATCGTTCAAGGCATAGCCGGTCACGGTGCGCGGCGGCAGCAGGGCATCGGGCACGCTCATCGCCATGCGCAGCACCGCGCCCGGCGGAGACAAGGTATAGTGCGCCACCCAATCGACGAGTCGCCGCAGCTCGGCGCGCAGCGGCGGCGCCGGCAGACGTTCGACGATCGCCTTGAGCTTGCCGCTCTCGACCGCCCCGCTGCCCTCGCCCCAGACGACGCCGATGAGCGTGCGCCCGCCCAAGGGCACGCGCACGAAATCGCCCGGCGACAGCGCGGGATCTTCCGGCAGCAGGTAATCATAGGCTCCTTCGAGCGGCAGCGGCAACAGCACGCTCGCGCGCATCGCAACGGCGGCGACGGATCTGGCATGGCGTTCGGGCATGGGCTAGACTCTTAGAACGAATGGCGGCACCATTCCAGCCGATGCCGCGGCGACGGGAGCGGGCCGAGCGAGGACTTTGGCGAGGACTTAGGACCGCATGAAATTTTTCATCGACACCGCCGATCTCAGCGAGATCCGCGATCTCGCCGCCACCGGCTTCGTCGACGGCGTCACCACCAATCCCTCGCTCGTCGCCAAGACCGGGCGGAACTTCCTCGACGTGGTGCGCGAGATCTGCGGCATCGTCTCCGGTCCGGTGAGCGCCGAGGTCGCGGCGACGGATCTGCCGACGATGCTTGCCGAAGGACACCGGCTCGCGAAGATCGCCAAGAACGTAACGGTCAAGGTGCCGCTTACGCCGAACGGGCTCAAGGCCTGCCGCGCGCTCGTCGGAGAGGGCACGATGGTCAATGTGACGCTCTGCTTCTCCGCGGCGCAGGCGCTGCTCGCGGCGAAGGCGGGCGCCACCTTCGTCTCGCCCTTCGTCGGCCGGCTCGACGACGTCGGCACCAGCGGGATGGATCTGATCCGCGACATCGTCGCGATCTATCGCAACTACCCCGCCTTCACGACCGAGGTGCTGGTGGCGTCGATCCGCCATCCGATTCATGTCGTCGAGGCGGCGCGGCTCGGCGCCCATGTCGGCACCTTGCCGCCCAACGTGCTGCGCCAGATGTTCGCTCATCCCTTGACCGAGAAAGGGCTCGCCGCCTTCCTTGCCGATTGGGCCAAGACCGGCCAATCGATTCTCGGCCAAGAGACGCTTAGGCCCGCCGCGGAATAGCAGCGGAGCGCGCCGGTGGATCGGACCAAAGACAAGAGCACGGCCATCGAGCCGCCGCCGCGGCCGGTCGCGGGACGCGGCATCGCGGCCGCCGAAGTGGCGAACTATCTGCGCCAGCATCCCGATTTTCTCGTCGATCATCCCGAGCTTCTCGAACTGCTCACGCCGCGCACCATCCGGCGCGGCGAGCGCGTCATCGACATGCAGCAATTCCTGCTGGAGCGGCAGCGCAGCGAAATCGCGCAACTCAAGACGCAGCAGCGCAGCCTGCTCGCCACCACCCGCGCCAATCTCGTGAGCCAGGGGCGCATTCATTCGGCGGTGCTGGCGCTGCTGGCGGCGGCGAGCTTCGAGCAGCTCATCCAAATCGTCACCACCGATCTTGCCGTGCTGCTCGATGCCGATGTCGTGACCATCGGCGTCGAGCAATTGGGCCGCATCCGGCCGCGCCTCACGCATCAGGGCGTGCAGATTCTCGACGCCGGGACGGTCGATGGCGTGCTCGGCCCCGAGCGCGACGTCGTGCTCCTTGCCGAGGCGCATGGCGATCCCAAGCTTTTCGGCGACGGCGCCGGGCTGGTGCGCTCGGCCGCCATCCTGCGCCTTTCCGTGAGCGCCGCCGCGCCGCCGGGCCTCCTTTGCATCGGCAGCCGCCGCAGCGGCAAATTCCATCCCGGCCAAGGCACCGAGCTTCTGAGCTTCCTCGCGCGCGGGCTCGGCATCACCATCGCGGCATGGCTCGACCTGCCGGCCTGACGCCGCATCCGCGCCCGCCCGAGACGCTGCCGCTCCTGCGCTACGCCGCTGCCCCGGATCTTGCCCAGGCGATCGCGCTGTGGCAGCGCTGGCTCGCCGAGGAGCGCCGCCTCTCGCCGCATACGCTTGCGGCCTATGGCAGCGACCTCGCCGGCTTTCTCGATTTTCTGGCGGAGCATCTGGGCGGCCTGCCGAGCCTGGAGCGGCTCGGCGCGTTGGCGCCCGGCGATTTCCGGGCTTACCTCGCGCGCCGCGCCGCCCTCATGGCGCAGCGCAGCTCGGCGGCCCGCGCGGTCTCGGTGCTGCGCGGCTTCTTCCGCTTTCTCGAGCGGCGCGGCTTGGCGCAAGGCGCAGCACTCGCCGCGGTCAGGACGCCGAAACTCGGCAAATCCATGCCCAAACCGCTGACGCAAGAGGAAGCCGCGGCGACGCTCGACGCGGCCGGATCACTCGCCAGCAAGCCGTGGGAGGGCAAGCGCGACGCGGCGCTTCTGACCTTGCTCTATGGCTGCGGCTTGCGCATCGCCGAGGCCCTGAGCCTGCGGCGCCGCGACGCGCCGCACGCTGCCGGCACCATCACCATCACCGGCAAGGGCAACAAGGCGCGGATGGTGCCGGTGCTGCCGGCGGTGGCCGCGGCGATTCGCGACTATCTCGCATCCTGCCCGCATCGCCTGGCGCCGGACGGGCCATTGTTCGTAGGCGCGCGCGGCGGTCCGCTCCATCCGCGCCTGGTGCAGGGCCAGATGGCCAAGCTCCGGGCGCTCTTGGACTTGCCGCGCGAGGCAACGCCGCACGCGCTGCGCCACAGCTTCGCCACCCATATTCTGGCCGGCGGCGGCGATCTGCGCGCGATCCAGGAACTCTTGGGCCACGCCAGCCTGTCGACGACGCAGCGCTATACCGGCGTTGACGCCGCGCGCCTTCTCGCCGTCTATGACAAGGCGCATCCGCGCGCCAAGAGCTAGAGCCGCCGGATCGCGGCCAACGCCGCGGCCGAGCCCAGACCCATGGTGAGGAAGGCCAGGCCCCAGGCCAGCTTGCTGCCTTCGCCGCCGGCGAAATCCATCACCGCGCCCACCGCCAAGGGCCCGAGGAAACCGCCGCCGAAGCCCAGAATGGTGTGCACGGCGAGCGTCGCCCCCTTCTGGCTCGGCACCGCCGCGAGCACCGCGCCGCCGGTGAGCGCCGCCGAATCCGCCATGATCGCCATGTGATAGGCGAAGCAGAGCGCGACCACGACCGCGAGCGGCAGGCCGGGGCTGAAGCCGGTCGCCGCCGCCAGCACGACCGAGACCACCATGACGCCGCCGATGACGCGCCGGCGGTCGGCGCGCGCCGCGACCTCGGCGCCGTAGATGCTGGCGACGGAGCTGGCGAGCGTGATCGCCGCAGTCAGCCAATTGGCCTGGACGATGCCGCTGCCGCTGCCGGAAGCGGCAGCGGCATAGATCAGGAAGGCGACGAGCCAAGCGCGCAGCGCGAACAGCTCCCAGACATGCCCGGCATAACCGAGCACGAAGGCCATCGCCGCACGATTGCGCAGCACCGGGCGGAAATCGGGGAACCGCCGCGCGACGCCCGCTTCTGGCTGCGCCGGTCCCCGCGCGACGAACGCCAGGATCAAAAGATACGAGATTGCCGATCCCGCGGCGCCGGCGGCAAAGGCGATTCGCCAATCGAATAAGGCTGCGATCTCGCCGGTGAAGGCGAAGGACAAGGCGGTGCCGAGACTGAACGCGGCGGTGTAGAAAGCGACGTAGCGGCCCTGCATCGGACCGTCGGTGCGGTCGGTCAGCAGCTTCAGCCCAGGCATATAAGTACCGGCGAGACCGATGCCGGCGAGAGCGCGGAAGGCCAGCGCCGACCAGAACCCCTGCGCCAGCAAGGCATAGGCGAGCGCCGCCACGCCGCCCACCACCAGCGAGACGAGATAAATCCGCCGCGGATCGACGCGGTCGGTCGAGCCAACCAGCACCGGCACCGCCGCGACATAGCCGCCGAAGAAGATGCCGCTGATCCAGCCCGCTTCGGTATGGCTCAGGCCCCACATCGCCTCGAACTCCGGCAGCAGCGCCGGAAAGCTCGACGAGCCCAGCATCCCCAGCACCGAAGTGAGGCACAGCAGCGCGACGAGGGAAGTGGAAGAGCGCAAGTTTCCCGTACCAGATGGCTCGAGAGCCGGTTGGTACTAGAGGGTATCGCTCTGATCAAATATGAATCGCGCGGCCCGCGACGGCGAGGGCGGCTTCCTTCACGGCTTCGCTCAGGGTGGGATGGGCGTGGCTGGTTCGGGCGATGTCCTCGGATGTCGCGCCGAATTCCATCGCGAGCGCGGCCTCGGCGATCATCGTGCCGGCGTCCGGGCCGATGATGTGGACGCCGCGCACGCGGTCGCTCGCGGTGTCGGCGAGAATCTTGACGAAGCCTTCGGTGTCGCCATTGGCCCGGGCGCGCGGGTTGGCGGAGAACGGGAATTTGCCGGTCTTGTAGGCGATGCCAGCCGCCTTCAGCTCCTCTTCGGTCTTGCCGACCGAAGCGACTTCGGGCCAGGTGTAGATCACCGCCGGAATGGCGTCGTAATCGAGCTGCGGCCGCTGCCCCGCCAGCATCTCCGCCAGCGCGACGCCCTCTTCGGATGCCTTGTGCGCGAGCATCGGGCCGGCGATCACGTCGCCGATCGCGTAGATGCCCGGCACAGTGGTGGCGTAGCGCTCGTCCACCATGATGCGGCCCTTGTTGTCGCGCTGGACGCCCGCGGTCTCGAGCCCGAGCCCGTCGGCATAAGGCCGCCGCCCGATCGAGACCAGAACCACATCCGCCGTCACTTCCTCGCGCGCGCCGCCGGCCGCGGGTTCGAGGGCGAGGCTGACGCCGCCCTTGCCGCGCTTGGCCTCGACGACCTTCGAGCCGAGGCGGAAGGCGAAGCCTTGCTTGGTGAGCACGCGCTGCAGCGCCCCGCTCAGTTCGCGATCCATGCCGGGCGTGATGTGGTCGAGAAACTCGATCACCGTCACTTGCGCGCCGAGGCGGCGCCAGACCGAGCCCATTTCGAGGCCGATATAGCCGCCGCCGACGACCGCGAGACGCGCCGGAACCTTGTCGAGCGACAAGGCGCCGGTCGAGGAGACGATCGTCTTCTCGTCGATCTCGACGCCCGGCAGCTTCATGCTGTCGGAGCCGGTGGCGATGATGATGGCCTTTTTCGCTTCGAGCGCGCGCGCGGCGCCGTTGCCGGTCGAGACCTCGATGCGGTTCTGCCCAATGAGCTTCGCCGCGCCCGTGATGTGCTCGACCTTGTTCTTGCGGAAGAGGAAGGCGACGCCGCGCGTATTCTCGCCGACGACCTTGTCCTTCCGCGCCATCATAACGCCGAGATCGAGCCCAACCTCGCCGAGCTTTACGCCATGCGCGGCCATGGCGTGCCGCGCCTCCTCGTATTTCTCGGTGGATTGCAGCAGCGCCTTCGACGGGATGCAGCCGATGTTGAGGCAAGTGCCGCCGAGGGTTTCGCGCTTCTCGACGCAGGCGACGCTCATGCCCAATTGCGCCGCGCGGATCGCCGCAACATAGCCGCCGGGCCCCGCGCCGATGACGATGACATCGAAGCTGTCGCTCATCGCGCCGCCTCACATATCGAAGAGCAAGCGCTCAGGATTCTCGACGCATTCCTTGACCCGCACCAGGAAAGTCACGGCCTCGCGCCCATCGACCAGCCGGTGGTCGTAGGAGAGGGCGAGATACATCATCGCCCGCGCCTCGATGCGCTCGCCGACGACGACCGGGCGCTTCTCGATCTTGTGCATGCCGAGGATCGCCGATTGCGGCGGATTCAGGATCGGCGTCGACAAGAGCGAGCCATAGACGCCGCCATTGGTGATGGTGAAGGTGCCGCCCTGCAGCTCCTCGAGCTTCAATTTGCCGTCGCGGGCGCGGCGGCCGAGATCGGCGATCGCCTTTTCGATTTCGGCGAAGCCGAGCTTGTCGGCGTCGCGCAGGACCGGCACGACCAGACCCTGTTCGGTCCCGACGGCGACGCCGATGTCGTAATGGTTCTTGTAGACGATGTCGTCGCCGTCGATCTCGGCGTTGGCGACGGGGATCTCGCGCAAGGCAACGATGCAGGCCTTGACGAAGAAGGACATGAAGCCCAGGCGCACGCCGTGCTTCTTTTCAAAAGTCTCGCGGTAGCGCTCGCGCAGCGCCATCACTTCCGTCATGTCCGCCTCGTTGAAGGTCGTCAGCATGGCGGCGGTGTTCTGCGCCTCCTTGAGGCGCTGAGCGATCGTCCGGCGCAGCCGCGTCATGCGCACGCGTTCCTCGGCGGGACCGAGCTCGCGCGGCGGCCGCGCCACGGCCGGAGCTGGCGCCGGCTGCGCGGCGGCAAAGACGTCGGACTTGGTCAGCCGCCCGTCCTTCCCGCTCGGCTTGATCTGCGCCACATCGATGCCCGCCTCGGCCACTGCCTTCCGCACCGCCGGGCCGGAGCGCGCGAGCAATTCCTCCGCAGCCGGCACCGCGCGGGGCGGCGCCGGGGATTGGGCCTTGGCGGCGGCCGGAGCGGCGGCTTGCAGCTTGGCGGCGGGTGCGAGAGCAGGCTTGGCCATGGGCTTGGCGGGGCCTTCGGCGATGCGGCCCAAGAGACCGCCGACCGGGACGTTGCTGCCCTCGGCCGCGACGATCTCGGCGAGGGTGCCGCTCGTCGAGGCCGACAGCTCTTGCGTCGCCTTGTCGGTCTCGAGCTCGACCAGGGGGTCGTCGAGCGCGACGCTGTCGCCGACCTTCTTGAGCCAGCGCGCCACGGTCACTTCGGTCACCGATTCGCCGACCGTGGGCACCTTGATGTCGGTCGCCATCTTCCCCTCCCCCGCGCCGCGGATCAGGCCGGCGCCAGAGCCTCGGCAATGAGCCGCGCCTGCTCGGCGTTGTGCCGCTTCAGCAGCCCCGTTGCGGTCGCCGCCGCCTCGGGCCGGCCGACATAGCGGGCGCGCTTCGCCTTGATGTCGAGCGATGCCAGCACCTTCTCGATGCGGCGGTCGGCGAAGGACCACGCCCCCATGTTCTCGGGCTCCTCCTGGCACCACACGATCTCGGCATTCTGGTAGCGCTTGAGCGCCTCGGCAAGCGAGCGCGCCGGGAAGGGATAGAGCTGCTCGAGGCGGAGGATCGCGATGTCGTCGATCTTGCGCTCGCGCCTGGCGTGGCGCAGATCGAAATAGACCTTGCCGCTGCACAGCACGACGCGCCGCACCTGGGCATCCACAGTAAGCGGATCGCTCTCCTCGATCAGGCGATGGAAGCAGGTGCCGGGTCCCATCTCCTCGAGCCGCGCCGCGATCTCGGGGCTGCGCAGCAGCGATTTCGGCGTCATGATGACCAAGGGCTTGCGGAAGTTGCGCCGCACCTGCCGGCGAAGCGCATGGAAGTAATTGGCGGCGCTGGTGAGATTGCAGACCTGCAGATTGTCCTCGCCGCAAAGCTGCAGGAAGCGCTCGAGCCGGGCCGAGGAATGCTCGGGCCCCTGCCCTTCATAGCCGTGCGGCAGCAGCAGGACGAGGCCGCACATGCGCAGCCACTTCGCCTCGCCCGAGCTGATGAACTGGTCGATGATGACCTCGGCGCCGTTGGCGAAGTCGCCGAACTGCCCTTCCCACAAGACGAGCGCATGCGGATCGGCGAGGCTGTAGCCGTATTCGAAGCCCATCACCGCCGCCTCGGAGAGCGGGCTGTCGAGGACCTCGAACGGCGCCTGGACGGCGCGGATATGGTTCAAGGGGACGTATTTCTCCTCGCTCTCCTGATCGACCAGCACGGCGTGGCGCTGCGAGAAGGTGCCGCGGCCCGAATCCTGGCCCGAGAGCCGCACGAAGGTGCCCTCGGCGCAGAGCGTGCCGAAGGCCATCGCCTCCGCCGTCGCCCACTCGATGCCCTCGCCCTGCTCGAGCGTCTGACGCTTGGCGTCGAGCTGCCGGGCGATCTTGCGGTTGAGGTGGAAGCCGTCGGGGACGCGGGTCAGGGCCGCGCCGACCTCGGCGAGCAACTCTTGGGACGCCGCGGTCTCGCCGCGCCGGTCATCGCCCGAGGCGATGCTCAATCCGCTCCAGACGCCTTCGAGCCAGTCGGCCTTGTTGGGGCGATAGCTCTTGGCCGCCTCGAATTCGCGCTCGAGGCGGGCGACGAAGTCGCTGCTGAAGCGCTCGGCCTCGGCCTCGTCGATGAGGCCCTCGTCGATGAGACGGCCGGCGTAGATCTCGCGCGTCGTCGGATGGGACGCAATGGCGCGATACATGGCCGGCTGGGTGAAGGCCGGCTCGTCCGCCTCGTTGTGGCCGTGCCGGCGATAGCAGAAGATGTCGACCACCACGTCTTTCTTGAAGCGCTGGCGGAACTCGGTGGCGATGCGCGCGACATGCACGACCGCCTCGGCATCGTCGCCATTGACGTGGAGGATCGGCGATTGCAGGCCCTTCGCGACATCGGTCGGATAGGGGCTCGAGCGCGCCTGGGCCGGGTTCGTGGTGAAGCCGATCTGGTTGTTGACGACGAAGTGCAGGGTCCCGCCGGTGCGGTAGCCCTTGAGCTCGGAGAGCTCCAAGGATTCGGCGACCAGCCCCTGCCCCGCGAAGGCGGCATCGCCATGCATCAAGAGGCCCACCACCTGGTCGCGGTTCTGGTCGTCGCGCTGGCGCTGTTTGGCACGCACCTTGCCGAGCACGACCGGGTCTACCGCCTCCAAATGCGAGGGGTTGGCGGTGAGCGAGAGATGCATGGCGATGTCGCCCATCTCGCGGTCGGTCGAGGTGCCCAGATGGTACTTCACGTCGCCGGAGCCCTGCACGTCCTCGGGATTGGCGGTGTTGCCCTGGAATTCCGAGAACAGCGCCGCGAAAGGCTTGCCCATGACGTTGGTCAGCACATTGAGCCGGCCGCGGTGGGGCATGCCGATGACGAGCTCTTTCATGCCGAGCTGGCCGCCGCGCTTGATGACCTGCTCCAAGGCCGGGATCAGCGCCTCGGCGCCTTCGATGCCGAAGCGCTTGGTGCCGGTGTAGCGGCGGTCGAGAAAGCGCTCGAGCTGCTCGGCGGCGGTGAGGCGCTCGAGGATGGCGCGCTTGCCCTCGATGGTGAACTCGGTCGTGTTGCGCGGCACCTCGATGCGCGCCTGGATCCATTGGCGCTGCTCCAAGGCCTGGATGTGCATGTACTCGACGGCGACGTTGCCGCAATAGATGAGCCGCAGCGCCGCCAGAATCTCATTGAGCGTCGCCGCGGTGAAGCCCAGAAGGTTGTTGACGAAGATCGGCCGGTCGTAATCCGCCGCGGCGAAGCCATAGGTCGCGGGGTCGAGATCGGGATGGTAGGTGCGGCGGTAGAGGCCCAGCGGATCGAGCGTGGCGATGAGGTGGCCGTTGACCCGGAAGGCCCGGATCAGGTTCATCGCCCGGATCGAATCGAGCGCGGCCTGGCGGATGTCCTGCGGCAGGGCCCCTTCGGCGTGGCCGTCGGGAGCGGCATGGCCGTTCAGCATGGCCGGACGCGGCGGCGCCCAGCCCGGGCCCCGGCGCTCCTTCCGGACCGCCTCGGGGATTTCGGCAAGCTTGGCGAAGAACTCCCGCCAGCTCGCGTCGACCGCCATGGGGTCCTCGAGATAGCGGGCGTAAAGCTCCGCGATAAAAGCCGAATTGGCTCCGGTCAGAAAGCTGTCCTGGTCGCTGCGCGGCATTGTGCGATTCCGATTGCCCCTGCCGGGACGGACGGCAACAAGCGCCATTCCGGGAATAGCGGGCTAGGCTAAAGATTGGTACGACGGGTCCGCATACCTAGCCCGGAAAGGTTGCGCCGCCATGACCGCCCAGCCTCGCGCAGGGAAGCCATGCAATCGGCGCGCCAATCAGCCCTTGGCGGATTCGGCCTGAATCTTCTTGGCGACCTCGACCAGGCCGCGGACCGAAGCGACGGATTTGTCGAAGGCGGCCTTCTCGTCCGGAGCGAGGCTGATCTCGACGATGCGTTCGACCCCCTTGGCGCCGATCACCACGGGGACGCCGACATAGAGGTCCTTGACCCCGTATTGGCCGGTGAGCCAGGCGGCGCAAGGCAGGACGCGCTTCTTGTCGCGGAGATAGGCTTCCGCCATGGCGATCGCCGCCGCCGCCGGGGCATAGAAGGCCGAGCCGGTCTTGAGCAGATTGACGATCTCGCCGCCGCCGTCGCGGGTGCGCTTGACGATCTGGTCGAGCCGGTCATTGGTGGTCCAGCCCATTTTGACGAGGTCGGGCAACGGAATGCCTGCGACGGTCGAATAGCGCACCAGCGGCACCATGCTGTCGCCATGCCCGCCCAGCACGAAGGCGGTCACGTCCTCGACGGAAACGCCCAATTCCTCGGCAAGGAAGTAGCGGAAGCGTGCGCTATCGAGCACGCCGGCCATGCCGACGACGCGGGCATGCGGCAGGCCGGTCGCCTCGCGCATCACCGCCACCATGACGTCGAGCGGATTGGTGATGGTGATGACGAAGGCGCCGGGCGCATGCTGCTTGATCGCGGCGCCGACCTGGACCACCACCTTGGCGTTGATGCCGATGAGATCGTCGCGGCTCATGCCCGGCTTGCGCGGCACGCCGGCGGTGACGATCACCACATCGGCGCCGGCAATGGCGGCATAATCGTTGGCGCCGGAGAAGCGCGCGTCATAGCCTTCGACCGGCGCGGCCTCGGCGAGATCGAGCGCCTTGCCCTGCGGGATGCCTTCGATGACGTCGCAGAGCACGACATCGCCGAGCTCCTTCAAGCCGATCAACAGTGCGAGCGTGCCGCCGATCTGGCCGGCTCCGATGAGCGCGATCTTCTTGCGTGCCATCAATGACCTCTTGCGGTGACGAGGAGCGATTTGGTCGATCGGGCGCGGGCCAAGCTCGCGCGCGAGCCGGCGCCTCTTACCGCGATTTCACCGGCCGGGCAAGGCCGGATCAGTCGATCACCGCAATCGCATTGATCTCGACCAGGCACCGCGGATCGGTGGCGAGCCGCACCACCTGCACCGTGGTCGTCGTGGGCTTGGCGCCGCCGAAGAATTCGGCCCAGACACGGTTGAGCGCGTCCTGGTCGGTGAGGTCGGTCACGAAGCGGTCGGCGGTGACGACATCGGCGAAAGTCGCGCCGACCGCCTCGAGCCCGCGCTGGAGATTCTGCAGCGCCGCCCGGGCCTGGCCCGCCATATCGCGCGGCATGGCGTCGAATTCCTCCGGACGGTGCGGATGGTGATGATAGACCGGCGCAGCGGTGACGCCGGCGAGATAGACAGTCGTGCCGCCCCGCACCTTGATCGCGGGGGCATAGGGCATCCACAAGTCCGGCGCATCGGGCCAATGCACATGCTCGATCGTCTTCGACATTTCACGATCCTCCGCAGCTCTGATGCCGCCGGCGCTGTTCTCGCCTCAACCGGAGCGCCGCACCATCGCTCCGGTCGCCGCATCGGCGGGGAAGTTGGACCAGGGCGTGCGCGCCGCGACGACGCGGTTGCGCAGCACGCCGATCTTCTCGGCCTCCAACTCGACGATGTCGCCGGCGACGATCTTCTTTTCGCCCGCAAAGGTGCCGAGCGAGATCACGTCGCCGGCCTGCATCGGCGTGTAATCCGAGCAATAGGCCAGGACCTCGTAGGGATCGAAGATCATCTGCGCGGTGTTGCCGCGGCGCGTGACCTTGCCGTTGATGCGCACCTCCATGGCGAGGGCGCGCGCGTCGGGAAGCTCCTGCCGCGTCACGATCCACGGCCCCATCGGGCAGAAACTCGCGAAATTCTTGGCATAGGAATAGGGCTGGCCCATCTGCAGCCGCTCGCGCTGGCGATCGCGCGCCGAGACATCGTTGCAGATCGTATAGCCGAAGATGAATTCCCGCGCCTCGGACGGGCGGATGTGGCGGCAGTCGCGACCGACCACCAGCGCCAACTCGTGCTCCTCGTCGACTCTTTGCGGGAAAGGCGGCAGCTCGATCTCGCCTTCATGCGGCAGCAGGTTGCAGGCATATTTCGCGAAGACGATCGGCTCTTCGTAGAATTTGAGGTTGGTCTCCGCGATGTGCTCGCGGTAATTGAGCGCGAGCGCGAGGATTTTCGGCGGGTCGGGGATCGGCGGCAGAAATTTCGGCGCGGCGACGAGATGGTCCTTGAGCGTGCCGTCCCGCCGGAGCCGCTCGATGCTCTCGCCGCCGGCGGCGTCGATATCGTATGCGGACCGGATGATCCCGAGCATCGAATCGGCATCGTAAAGCCCGGGATGGGTGATGCGCAGCGCCGAGGTGAGATCGAGAATGCCCTCGGCGACCGCCGCCCCGACGCGCGCGCCGCCCTGAGCGGCGAAAGTAAGCAGCTTCATGCTTGACGCCTCATTCCGTTGCGGCCGCGTTCGCCCGGCCGCTCCCTCGTCCCGGGCGCGAGTATACAATTTCACTGGCCGCCCTTCTCGACATATCATAGGGCTTCGGACCAGCGGGCTCGATCGAGACAGGCCATGACCGACGCGACGTTTTGGTGGGAACAGGCGGAGAAGTTCCGGGAGCGGGCGCAAGCGAGCACGGATCCGGGTCTCCGTGACGAGCTTCTCGAACTGGCCGCCGTCTGCGACGAAGTCGCGGCGAAAATCGAGGAACGCGGGGCCAGCGGCTGAGAATTGTCGTTCGCCCCGCGCGCCGCTACGCTGCGCCACAGAACCGGACGCCGTCAGGGAGGGTCGGACCGATGGCAAAAACCGCGAGGCTCGTTTCAGCGATCCCCGTTGCGGAGCGGATCATCGCCATCCGTGACCGCTGGCACACCAAGCACCATCCGTTCTTCCGCGTCTTCGCCGAGGGCAAGCTCCCCTTGAAGGCCTTGGGCCGTTACCAGGCGCTGCATTTCCATTATGTCTCGATGGCGCTGCCGAGCTTCGGCCTGCTCTATGCGCGCGCCTATCACATCGCCGAAATCCGCAAGATGGTCGCCGAGAACGTCGCCGAGGAAGAGGGGCTGAAGGCGATCCCGCGGCCCGGCCACGAACCGCACGACCACAACGAGTTGATCTTCCGCTTCTGCCGCGCCGCCGGGCTGAGCGACGCCGAAGTGCGTACCATGCCGATGCCGCCGGCCTGGTGGGCGCGCTCGCTGTTCTATTATCACACCACCGCGACGGAGCCCATTGGCGTGGTGCTGGCGATGCAGACGACGCAGGAAGGCCAGATGCCCGGGCTCATCGGCGAGGTGCTGCTGCCTGCCTTCGAGAAGCATTACGGCTTCAAGCGCAATGCGCGCGAAATCGAGTTCTT
>Ga0209415_10007652_pt1 | contig 18832 bp, 19 predicted proteins | sample PeaSoiSIISIP2007_FD_187696 | JGI IMG/M metagenome (GOLD analysis project Ga0209415, IMG submission 187696) | Peat soil microbial communities from Weissenstadt, Germany - SII-SIP-2007 (SPAdes) (version 2) | ecosystem: Environmental > Terrestrial > Soil > Wetlands > Peat | place: Germany...
GAGCGACGCTCGCGCGATCTGCGCGCCGAACCCCGACGCCGCGGTTCGCTCGGTCCCTCCAAACCACTATGAGTTAGACACGTCACTACAGGACCTCCTCTCAATTGATCCCTTCTCTGTCATGTCTTTTCCCCAAAGAGCCTTCCCAATGCGTGGACTGATTGTGTAATTCCAATCGGGACATGTTGCATGCGGGTTCAAATGGAGGCGGTCCACGCTCTCTGCTGTCACCTTCTGTCCCTTTTTGTAAACTCCCTCCTGTAGAAAAGCCTTGACGCTAAGTCCAGTTGCGGTGGTTGTTCCTCGTATATATCCAAGCATCATCTCCAAGGTTCTCAACGGCTTGCCTGCCCAATTGAGACTGATGTAGCTGAACAATCGATGCTCGATGGGGTTCCACTTTGAGCATCCCGGCGGATAATGACACACGGTCACCGTAAGCCCCAATTGGTCGCTGACTTCCTCCTGGAGTTGGTGCTTCCAGGCTCGCGAGCGATACCCATTGCAGCCTCCGCCATCTGCTAGGATGAGCAACCAAGCCGCTCCTGGGTAGGCTACACAGCCACCGTGCTTCCACCATCGGACAAGGGCATCAACCGCAAACTCCGGCGTGTCTGCCGAGGTGCCAACAAAGACATAGCCCGCATTCTTCGTCACGTCATAGATGCCGTAGGGGACGGCTCGGCAGGCTGCCAAACTCGGGAAATCATGCGCGTGGACTTCCACAGCTTCTTTAGACCACGTTTTGCCGGTGCGCATAAAATTTCCGATCAGCTCCTTCTTTTTCGTATCAACACTGACAACAGGCAACCCTGCGGCACTAAAAGCCTGTCGTTGCGCGGCAATGTATTGGAACTGCTCATCTCGTGCTGAGCAATCCGGTCTAAACTCCTTCCGCTTGTTTCTCTTCAGGGAAAACCCCTGCTTCCTGAGCAGCCGACTCACCGCCGTTGTACTTGCCTGATAGCCTGCTTCTTTGAGCCTTACGCTCAGCTGCCGCAAACTGCTGCGCACCCATCTCTGTTCGGTCATGGGGTCTCCCGCTATCTCATGGGCAAGCATCTGTTCCAACGCTGCCTCTATTGCTGGGTACTTGTCCTCAACCTTTTTGCGGCCACCCCCTGGCCGGCGCACCCTTCCGGGAACGCCTAACTTCTCCGCATTTCCCAGTTCTCGCATCCCTTTGATGATCCTTACACGAGACATCCCGGTCAGCGCTTGGGCTCTCTGAATTCCTCCGCATCCCCACTCGATCGCCTTCTGCGCCACATACCACCGTGCCTGGGCTTCATTGAGTGTTGCCAACACCTTCAACCACAGCGCATACTCTTCTCTGTCCGCCATCTTAATGCTCTATTGGATTACTGTCAGAGAGTAGATGTGCCTTCTAGTAAACTCTGCTAGCAGCATTCTGGTCTTTATAGGAGAACTCCTTATTACCTACCTGATCGGGTTTCAGGGAGACCTATGTGAATGTCTAACGTTTCAACCGCAATTCGGCGTCCGAACAAGTTCCGCAACCCAAGCATCCGTTGCCGCATATCGCGGATCGCGAAGTGCTCGCGCTGCGGTGTTAATCACGTGCAGCATTGGTAGCTTACGACTCGCTGCCTCATGCGGCCGGTGAATTCGGTTACGCAGCATACGTCGCTGGCTAACGCCCACCCGGCGGTCTCAGGGACAAGCCGTCGGCGGGGCTCAACACGCCCCGTCCGCCGCGATTGAGCACATGGGTGTAGACCATCGTTGTGGTCACAGAGCGGTGGCCGAGCAACTCCTGCACCGTTCGAATGTCATAGCCCGCTTCCAGGAGATGGGTCGCAAAGCAATGCCGCAACGTGTGCGGCCCCACCGGCTTGGCGATACCCGCCCGACATCGGGCCGCGCGAATGGCGCGCTGCGGAACCGTTTCGTGAAGATGATAGCGCTGCGCTGGGCCGAAGCGTGGATCGCTACAGATCTTTGCGGCCGGAAATGCCCACTGCCAGCCCCATTCCTGGTCGGCGTTCGGATATTTTCTGGCTAGCGCATTCGGCAGCTGCACGCGGCCGAGCCCGGCCTTCACATCTCGCTCGTGCAACCGGCGCACACGGTTGAGGTGCCCTACCAGGGCCTCCTTCACGCCCGCCGGCAACATTGTCACCCTGTCCTTGTTCCCCTTGCCTTCGCGTACGAGAATCTCGCCTTTCGCAAGGTCGATATCCTTCACTCGTAGTCGCAAGCATTCCCTCAAGCGGAGACCCGACCCGTAAAGAAGCATTGCCATGATCCACGCTACATCGTCAAGGGCCGCGAGCAGCGCTTCCACCTCCTGTCGGTTCAGCACTACGGGCAAACGCTGCGGCCGCTTCGCCCGCACGACATCGTCGAGCCAGCCTGGATCGCGCCCGAGAACGCCCTTATACAGGAACAAAATCGCTGCTAACGCCTGGTTTTGCGTGGAGGCTGCCACGTTCCGCTTGACCGCCAACGCCGTGAGGAACTGCCCGATCTCCGCTTTTCCCATATCGGCCGGATGCCGCTTGCCGTGAAAAAGGATGAAGCGTCTGATCCACCCGACGTACGCCTCCTCGGTCCGATAACTGTAATGCCGCGTGCGGATCGCGTCACGCACCTGATCGAGCAGCTTCGGCTGCGCCGCGGGCGCGGCCGGAACGACTGCGCCCGCCCGCAATGGGCCGTACCGCACGGTGGTATTGCTGGTTTGCAGAACTGGACGGCTCACTGCAGCATCACCCATATCTGCCTCCGATGCGTGAGGCGAATATACAGCGAAGATTGCCGAGAATCAAGCTCTTGTCGGAGCACTATCGTCGCCTATTGCGGCTATCATTTCCTGCGAATACATCCGTGCACGCGACCTGGACCCCGCCGGAGCCCCCGGAGGTCCTTGGGCAACGTGTCCAACGCGATCCGGAGTCTCGGCAAACCTCCGTGCAGCGCGTCCGGCGGCTTCCGGCCCCTCCGGATCGTGTCATGCGGCGTGCTTCACGCCTGGCGGAGCCTCGGGATGGACCCGTGCAACGTGTTTGGCCGCTTCCGGAGTCTCCGGATCGTCCGGTGCAACGCGTCCGAGCCCTTCCTGAGCCTCCGGACCAGCCCAAGCAGCCCGTCTGGCGACTTCCGGAGTGTCCGGATGGCTTCGTGCACGCTGCCCGATGCCCGGCGCATCGGTCTTCACAGCGGCGGCGCCGTGTTTTGGAGTCACCCAACGTGACGCTGCGGCGAAAATGTGACAGCTTTCACTTGGCTACGGTAGATACAGCACCGCCGCTAGTGCCAGGGATGAAGTGTGTCACGCATCATTCGTGTACTGGCATATGACGTGCAGCCGTAGCATCGCGAAAGGAGGAGCAAGATGCCAACAGTCCGAAATGGAACGGGTGCCGCGACGCAGCTGGGTGTGGGAGCATGGGTCTTGGCGGCCACTCGCATCGTAGATACCCGTTTGATCAAGGCCCGTCTGACGGCGTTCAAGCGGGCGCAGCAGGTCTACACCGCAGCGCACGAGAAGGTCCACGCGGCGGAAGCGACCCTGAAGGCTGCCCAAACGCAGCTGGGCGCGCTGAAACCCGATCAGGATCAAGCGGTCGACGAATTGGCGTGCGCGCTGGTCGCTGATGGACAGCCGCGAGCGAATCCGTTCAGCGCTTTCGGGCCGATGGCCCCCGGCAAGCTCATGGAGCTTCGGGCGGCCGACGGAGCGCGGGCGATTCATCAGCTTGTGGCCGCCGTGCAACGGACGAAGGGATTGTCCAAACCGACGCTGCAGGCGGCGCAGACGGCCGAACGGAAGGCCGCCGCCGTGGAGTCGGCATTGACGCAGATCGAGAAACGGCGCGATGCCTTGCGCGAGGCGCGGCACACACGCGCCGCCCACGCACAAACCTGGGCGACGGCTTTGGCCGCGCTCAAACGCGGCGCCCGTGCGGCAGCCGACGATGGCGCGCCCAATCTCTACGCGACACTCTTCGACCGCCCCAGCCGGCCGAACGGAAAATCCGCCAAAGCACGGCCGGCGCCGATAGCCCCAACGCCACCACCGGCGACGCCGACCGCCGCGTCGTGACCGCCGATGGCACCCATGAGGCGTCGAGCAACTTGCGACTCACACGTCCCGGCGGACTGCGGTCCGCCCGGACCCGCCTCACGCCCGCTCAGCGCTCGATGCGCACCGCCGAGTCGACCTTCTGGCCCATGAAGCGGCTGCCGACTTTGATGAAGCGGTCGGGCACGTCGGTGACGAAGAAACTCACGGACCCCACACCCGATCGGCGCGCCAGACCGTAACGCACCAGCGTCTCGCGCACGGCCTCGGCGGTGGTGCGCGCGGAGTCGACGAGCGTCACCTTGTCTCCCATCACCGCGCCGATGACGCCGGCGAGCAGCGGATAGTGCGTGCACCCCAACACCAACGTGTCGATGCCGCTGCGCTTCAAGCTCGCCAGATAGAGCGCCGCCGTGGTGCGTGCCACGTCGTTGTCCACCCAGCCCTCCTCCGCCAAATGGACGAAGAGCGGGCAGGCACGGGTGTAGATCTCCAACTCCGGATCGAGACGCTTCAGGGCCTGTGTGTAGGCGCCGCTGGCGATCGTGCCTTCCGTGGCGATGATGCCGATTTTGCGATTGCGCGTGCGCTGCACCGCGGCGCGCGCGCCGGGCTCGATGACGCCGACCACCGGGATCTCGACGTGCGCGCTCACGGCATCCAGCGCCGCCGCCGCCGACGTGTTGCACGCAACGACCAGCAGCTTGATGTTCTTCTCGACGAGGAACTCGGCATTCTCCAGCGAGTAGCGCCGCACCGTCTCGGCGGACTTCCCACCGTACGGGTAGCGCGCCGTGTCGCCGAGATAGATCAGATGCTCATGCGGCAGCAGCCCGGCGATTTCGTGCAGCACCGTCAGCCCGCCGATGCCCGAGTCGAAGATGCCGATCGCCGCGCTCGCATCGCGTTTGCCATTCCTAGCGGCCGCATGGCTGCGCGATCCGTTGCTCCGGACGTTTCTCATGCGCTTCCGGCCACCAGGCGTTCGGCGACCTGGCGGTCCGCCGGCACTTCGCCAAACGTTTTCTCCCACACTCCAGGCGGCTCCATACAGATGTAGAGAGGCATGCGGTCGTCAACGGAACGCAGCCATTCTAACATTCGGCGGTACATTTGCACCCGCAAGCCGCGCCACAGGCGTTCCTTGCCGTCCGCGCCGGGCACCAGCTCGCCGGTAACGACGCCGCTCTTCTGCGGGCGCGCCTTGATGGCGGCTTTCAAGCGCGGCGTCATGCGCAAGCTGCCCAGGCTCACCCAGGCGACGCGGCGCGTGTCGAGACGGCGAAAGAGCTTGGCGATGGTGGCGGGGTAGCCTTCTTCCCAGCCGTCGTGCGCGATCAACGGATCGAAGTGGAACCCGACCTTGTAGCCGGCAGCCTGCACTCGCTCGGCGGCGGTGATGCGCGCTTCGAGGCTCGCCGCGCCGTGCTCTTCATCCGCCACGATCGTCTCCGCGTTGACCGACCACGACACCACCACCCGCTCCTTGGGATCGAGGCGCAGCAGATTGTCGATGCAGTCGCTCTTCGTCTTCAGCTCCAGCACGGCGTTCGAACGCGCAGCGAAGAACGGCACGAGCTCGCACGACAGATCGGTGAGATGATCCAACGCCAAGCTGTCGGCCAGCTCGCCGGTGCCGACGCGGAACGTGCGCTCCGGATGCCGGCGCAGCGCCGCATCGAGCTCGGCGAGACCTTCACCGACGTTGGTGAACACCTTCAGCGCCGGATTGTTGGCGAGGTAGTCCTGCAGGAAGCAGTAGCTGCAATCGAACGGGCAATTGGCGGCGAAGTTCATCACCAGGTAGTTGCAGCACACCATGCCCGTCGTGCCGGCCGGGCAATGTTGCAGGAACGAGCCGCGATGCCGCTGCACCACGAGCCGGCGCTTGCCCGCGCCGAAGCCGTCGAGCGGCTCGGCCTCGCGGGGATCGCCGACGATGTGTACCGGCGTGTCGGGCAAGCGCGCAAGCAGACGACGCGCCAGCACCGACGCGTCTTCGTCGCGCTCAATCCAGATCGCGTCGGGCGTCCAGCGATTCATCGGGCTCCCGCCAACAGTTCGAAGATCGCCGCGCAACCCGGGCTCTGTGACGCCGCCAACAAGCGCGCGACGCTGTCGTGCAGCGATGCGGCGCTGTCCGCCACAATTTCGATGCGGATGCTGTCGCCTTCGAGGGACTCGGGTGGCGTCACGCGCACGCTCGGCGGCAATCCGAGCTCACGCACGAGCACTGCAAGCCGGTCTTCGGCAGCCCCCAGCTGCGGAAAGCGCAGCCGCCGCAGTGCGGCTTTGACGAGCTTGAGCTTGTCGCTCCGCCCCACCGCGCGGCGGCGCGCGGCTGCCAGCGCTTCGGCCCCGAGCACTGTTGCCAGCGACAGTCCGTCGCGCTGCGCGATCTCCTCCGCCCATTCCCACAGGTCGCGCAGTTGGTTTTCTCCCAAGCGCAGCTCCTGAGCCAGCTCGAGCAGCGCGGCGCGGTCCGCCGGTGCTAACCGCAGCCATCGATCGATGGTCGTAGGATGGTACTTGCGCTCCGCCGCGTAGGCACGCAGCGCGGCGTCGACGGACCGTTCGGTCATAACTCTGCCCCGCCGCCGTCCGCCGCCAGGGCGCGATAACGCTCGGCCTCATCGAGCCGGCCGCGGCGCGTCGCCCCTTGGACGAGGATCGCGCACTTCTCTCCGAGTACGCCGATCGTCGCGATGCGTTGTGCCGCGGTGAGATGGCCCTCCGCCAGCAATCGCACCAGCGCGGCGACGCGAAAGCGGTCCATGCCCCAGAAGCGGCGCGACAGTTGGTCGGCATGGCCGCCGCGTTTGATCACCAGCGGCCGATCGATGAGCCACACGGGCGTGTCGCGGGCGATGCGCAGCCATAGGTCATAGTCCTCGCACGCCGGCAGGCCCTCGTCGAATCCGCCGTTGCGCGTAAACGAACGGCGGCGCAGCATCCCCGCCGATGGGCTTACCAGACACAGCCGCAAGCTGGCCGCGAAGATATCACCGCTCGGTTTGCGGTGATGCGCGCACGGGTTGACCCGCACACCGTGGCGCATCCAGATTTCATCCGTCTGGCAGATCTGCGCCTCGGGATGTGCCGCGAAGAAGGCGACCTGCGCCGCCAATTTGCCGGGCAGCCAGAGATCGTCCGAGTCGAGAAAGGCGAGCAGCTCACCGCGGCTGTGCGCGACACCCAGGTTCCGCGCCGCCGCCACGCCGCGATTGGCGCTGTGTACAACGCGAATGCGCGCACCGAACTCGCGTTCCAACGCCTCGGCGCTGCCGTCCGTCGAGCCGTCGTCAACCACGATGCACTCGTACGCGGCGTCCTTCTGTGCGCACACCGACACCACCGCTTCGCACACCATAGCGCGGCGGTTGAAGGTGGGAATGATCACGCTCGCCAGCACAGCGAGCTACTTACTCTATTGGTAGCGCCCGATAAAGTCCGGGGCGACCTCGCGCACGGGCGGGTCAGGCGCCGGTGCGCGGCGCCACCCAACCGGGCTGCAGCGGCCGCCGGCGAGGATGGCGCCGCAGCAACGGTAGGCGCCAACGCCGCGCCGAGTGGTGACGCCGTGGTGGCCTCGGATCACCGGTCCACGGGTCGCGCAGCGGCCGGGTGAGAAACCAGAGGACGGTGCACGCCACCGCCAGGATGCTGAGGAGTAGGACCCACGCGTGTAATGGTTGCACGATCAACGCTGAAGGGATGGCCGCACCTGCGGGCACACCGAGAAGGTAGCTGGCGTTGCCGATCATACGTTCCTCCTTTCAGACCACGCTGTGCCGTTCCCATGCAGCGTAACGCAACGCGGTACTCGGTCAATGGAGTTCCCTTTGACATTTGTGTGACATCGCAATGCCGGGCGGCATTGCCGACCTGACAAACGCCATCGTCGAGGCGAACAGCAAGCGCCGCCACAGCTTTCGCCGCCACGCACAGCATCGACGGCAGCGAAGCACGCCCATGGCTAATGCCGTGCATGAGCGCTTTTCATCACCGGGCGCCTGGCGCCGGCGCCGGCGCTTCCCAACGGCAGGGCCGGCGGGTAGAATCCGCCGCACATCAAAGGAGGACGCGAATGGCCTTGGTAACCGACCGTACGTTGTCTGCACGTGAGTTTCTCGATGAGTGCGTCGTCTTCAAGCGCGACCACGCGCCGCAGAGTAATTTCCTGCGCGGCATGGTGTTGGGAAAGCTCAACGACGCGCAAGTGAAACGTTGGGCGAAGGATTTCTATTTCTACGTCGAGCCGGCCATCCCCACCATCGCCGCCTGGCTGGCGAGCGCCCCTACCCTGCCCGACCGCTCGGTGTACAAGCTCATCGCGCGCAATCTCGCCGGCGAGATGGGCTACATCAAGGAGGCCGAGCACCACGACCTGTACGTGCAGTTCTGCGCCGGGCTCGACATCACGCGCGACGAGCTGCTCGATCACCTGCCGCTGGCGTCGACCGTCGGTGCGGCATCGACGATGGGCTACTACTGCCGCAACTCGTTCGAGGAAGGGCTTGGGGCCTTCGGCCTGGCCGTCGAGATGGAAGTGCCGGGCCGGCCGAACGGCGCCAAGGTCATCTACGACGGACTGAAGCGTCACTGCTCCCTCGACGCCAAAGCACTCGAGTTCTGGGAGGTTCACATCGCGGCGGAGGAGGAACACGGCGAGAACGCCGTGGCGGCGCTCGAGCGGTGTGGCCAGACGCGTGACCAGCAGGCGGTGATCCGGCGGGCCTTCCGCTTCAGCATCCTGGCGCACGCCGGCATGACCGAAGGGTACGACCGCTTCCTCGACTCACCGGCGCACTGACGGCGCGATGAGCCTGTGGTCACGACTGTTCCCGCGCCGCCGTTCGGCGGCCATTGCGCCACCCGCCGCAAGCGCACCGCCGGCGCCTGCGGCGAACGCATCCGCGAAGACCGTCGAGCTACCCACCGAGCCGTTCGTCTTCGAGTGCCAATCTTGCGGCAAGGTCTTCGAAGCGCGCCGCAAGCGCCCGCAATGTCCGGAATGCGACGGTACCGAGGTTTCTCTGCTGAGCGAGTGATGGGAGACAACAGACGGCTAGACAACAGACAACAGACTTGCTGGACAACAGACTACAGACTGCAACAGATCCACAATGACATCGGATCGCTGGAATCCATGATGACCCAGATGAGAACGCAACAGGTAGTGGGCGCTGAGCGTGCCGCGTCGACTGGTCCTTGCCCGACATCTGTTGTCTGTTGTCTGTTGTCTTCCCGTCTGTTGTCTTCCCCATGACCAACGGGGACATCGCCCGGGTCATGCGCGAGATCGCCGTCTTCCTCGACATGGAGGGCGTGCCGTTCAAACCGCGGGCGTACGAGAAGGCGGCATATGCCATCGAGTCGGTTGACGAGCCGATCATCGACCTGTATCGGCGCGGCGGCATCACGGCGGTCGAGGAGATTCCTGGGGTCGGCAAGAGCATCGCCGAGAAGATCGTCACGCTGCTCGACACCGGACACCTGCCCTACTACGAAGAGCTGCACAAGAAGACTCCGGTCGACATCGCCGGGCTGACCGCCATCGAGGGGCTTGGTCCCAAGAACATCAAGACGTTGTACGAAGAGCTGGGCGTGCGCACCGTCGCCGATCTGGAGCAGGCGGCGCGGGCCGGCAAGATACGCGACCTGCCGCACTTCGGCGAGAAGAGCGAACAGAAAATCCTCAAGGGCATCGGCTTCGTCAAACAGCGGAGCGGGCGCTTCCCGCTCGGGGCGGTGCTGCCGTTGATGCATGAGATCGAGGCGCGGCTGCAGAAGCTGTCCGGGGTGAAACAGGTGGCCATCGCCGGCTCCATTCGGCGCCGCAAGGAAACCGTCGGCGACGGCGACATACTCGTGGTTTCGACCAAGCCCGACACGGTCATGGACTATTTCGTCGGCATGCCTGAGGTGATCCACGTCCACGGCAAGGGCCACACGAAGTCCAGCATCAAAGTGGACACGGGCATGGACGTCGACCTGCGCGTCGTGCCCGCCGAGAGCTTCGGCGCCGCGCTCAACTACTTCACCGGCAGCAAGGACCACAACGTGACGCTGCGGCGCATCGCCATCGAGAAGAAGCTGAAGCTCAACGAGTACGGCGTGTTTCGCGGCGAGAAGTCGATCGCCGGCAAGACCGAAGAGGAGGTCTATGCGGTACTGGGTCTGCCCTACGTCGAGCCCGAGCTGCGCGAGAACACCGGCGAAATAGAGGCGGCGCGCGCCGGCACGCTGCCGCAGCTGATCGGCTATAATGACCTGCGCGGCGATTTGCAGACGCAAACCACCTGGACCGACGGCTCCAACTCGATTGAAGAGATGGTTGCCGAAGCGCAGCGCGTCGGGCTCGAGTACGTCGCCATCACCGATCACACCCGCGGTCTGGCGATGACCGGCGGGTCGGACGAGAAGAAGCTGCGCCGGCAGATGGCGGCCATCGACACGCTCAACACGAAGGTGAAAGGCATCACCATCCTCAAGGGCGCCGAGGTGAACATCAACAAGGACGGCACGCTCGACATCGACGATGCGACGCTCGCCAAGCTCGACGTCGTGGGCGTCGCGGTGCACTCGTACTTCAACCTGTCGCGTGCCGAGCAAACCCGCCGCGTGATCCGCGCCATGGAGAACCCGCACGCCGATATCCTCTTCCATCCCACCGGACGCGTCATCCAGAAGCGCGAGCCGTACGACATCGACATCGACGCGGTGATCGCGGCGGCGAAGCGCACCGGAACGATCTTGGAGATCGACGCCTATCCCGACCGGATGGACCTGAAGGACGAGCACGTCCGCAAGGTTGTCGAAGCAGGCGTGAAGCTGACGATCGATTCCGACGCCCACAACGTCACCCACCTCCACTTCCTGCACTTCGGCATCGCCACCGCGCGCCGCGGCTGGGCGACGCGCGCCGATGTGATCAACACGCTGCCGCTGCGCGGCTTTCTGGGGTCATTGAAGGGCCGCAAGCGGCGCGCAGCCTGAGGCGCGCGAATGGTACATAGTGAGTCGCACAAGCGCTGAGTGACCGACGATGCGGGTCCGTTGGCGAACCCTAATGGCGACACGGCTGCAGCACTCGCCGTCGGTAGCGCTTGAACCCAAGGAGACGCGTGCAGGTGACCTCTTCGACCTCCCGCCCGCCGGCAAGCCCGACCATCTTTCGCGCGGCTTCATTGTCCGCGCGGATCAAGCTGATCTCGCGCTTGAACCCGGCGACGCGATTCTCGGCAAGGCTGTGGCAGGCAAGGGCCGCGCCGATGCGGGCGCCGCGAAAATCGGGCAGCGTGTACGAGCTCACCACCCAGGTGTCGGTCGGCTCCAGTCGAATGATCTTGCGCGCCACGCTCAGGCGCGGCACGTCGCGGCTCACTAAACGATAGGCAATGAGTCGTCCCTGGTGCTCGAACACGTAGAGACCGCGGCGTTGCTCGATCCAACGGCGAAACTGGGCGCCGGTGTAACGGTGCGCGAAGACCCGCAAGCGCTCCACGTCGTCGGCCACAGCCAGACGGATGGTGCCGGGAATTCGAGCGCTGATGTGCGGGACGTCGACGTCGGTAGCCTTGCAGACCAACACGTAGGACCGCCGACTATACACACACATGGACAGCAGCTGCCGGGAAGTGGCGCCGACGCCGCGGCTGGTCACGTATTCCCGCAACAATTGGAGTGACGTCCCGAAGACGTCCGGCATCGACGACTTTTGCTGCAGCACGTCCTTCGCTCCAGCGCCACCTTCCTACGTCGTCATATCCACCCGCAGCCGTCCGCCGCGGCCGATCGCGCGCAGACCGAGATTCCAGAAACAGCGCAGATCGTCGGGCGTCGGCACGAGGACATCCCTCACTGCGCATCCTGATTCGCGCAGAAAGCACACGGTGAGAAACACCGCCGCCGCCGAGTACGATATCGCGCTCGCCAGCGCTGCGCCGATGATGCCGTGGGCCGGGATCATGAAGATGTTCAGGACCACGTTGCCGATCAGCGCCACGCAGCCGGCCGCAATGTTTACCTGCTGCTTGTTGCGGCTGGTGAAGTTGCGCGTCAGCAACACGAAGACCGACATCATCACCACGCCGACCGCCACCAGTCGCAGCGGCTCACCGGCGGGCGCGTAGTCCTGGCCGTACCACAGCACGATGAGTGCTGGGCCGAAGAAGGCGAGCAGCCCGGCGCCGGCACTCGTCAGCAACACGGTGCGCCGGCAGGCTTGCGCGGTCAGCGCATGCATGGCGCGATCATCGAGCGACGCCAGACGCGGATAGAGCACCACGCCGACCGCTTCCGGTATGTCGAGCATGAGCTCCGCCAACCGCACGGCAAGCACGTAGTACGCGACCTGCGCCGGGTCGAGGAAGTACGCGACGAGGTACGCATCGGCACGCAAATGCAGATGCTGCGCCAGCACCTGGATGTGCGACTTCAACCCGAAGCGCAGCTCGCGTCCGAGCAACGGCAGATCGAGCCTCCAGGCGAACGGGAGCCACCGTCGCACCGTCACCAGCAGCCAGGCATCCATCACCACCGGGACGCACACCACGACCAAGATCGCTTCCCGCAGACCGCCATGGAAGCCTACCAAGACGATCAGCAACCCCAGCGTAAGAAGGATGGTGCCGATCAGGAGGCGCATGTTGTACAGAGCGAAGCGGCCGAGGGCTTGGAGGATGGCGAAGACGTAGCTTTCGAACAGCAGCAGCGGAATCACCGGGAGGGCGATGAGCATCGCCCACTCCGGTACTCCCCGCAGCAGCGTCTCCAACAGCCGCTCGCGAAAGACGACGGCGAGCAGCACGGACATCCCACCCACGAGCACCGACATGATGCAGGCATTGGCGAGCACGCGCGCGGGCGCCACGCCGTCGCGCCGAATGCTGTAGACGCTCGCCTGCGCCAGGCCGAGCTTGACCAGCGTCACGACCGTCGAGGGCAACAGGTAGACCAGCGCGAATACTCCCCGGTTGTGCGGACCGAGCACACGCGCGGTGATGATCCCCATGATCAACCCGAGCCCGATCCGCAGCGTACCGGTCGCGTAGGTGCCGAATACGTCACGCGTCAGGCCGCGATCCAGAACCAGCGGCTGCACGGCGTTGCGCGCGGCCGCTTGATTTGGCGCCCCCTGCGGGAGCTCCGTTGCTCCGGGGCGAACCGCTGCTACTTTTGTGCTCATCCCCCCAAAATCGAATTGAGTTCTATCACAGCTGATTCAGCTTCTACAAAGAAATTCGCCCGAGGGGGTCGTGTGGGGTCGGGCTGGGCTTGGACATGTTTCGTTGCTTGACAAGACCGCGCCCGTTGGGGGAAAACTGCGGGCCGCATTCGTCACCTTGCGGGGAGAAAGCTTGGACGACCGTCAGGAGAGCTCCGCCAGCGCCTCCGCGCCGTACACGTTGCCGTCGGACGGGAAGCACCGGTCGTGGCGCGGAGTCTATCGCAATCTGTACTGGCTTCGCGTCACGCTGCAGACGGGCGTCCCCGCCGCCGGTACGGCGCTGTTGTTGGCCTACGCAATGTTCAAGAGCGATCTCGCCGCTGGTCCATGGTCGGTGGCAGCTTTCTTGGGCGCCGTGGCGGTGACGATGATGGTTCCCGCCGTCTCTGCCCTGGCTCGACACTGGGACGAGATGCAGAGGCGAGATTGGAACAAAACCGTGGGCCGGCTTGCGCGAGAGATCGACGCGTGGAGGGACTTGACGCGGTTCTACACGCGGCTGAACAGTGCCATGAGTGAATTCACTCTCGACGAGTCACGCGCATGCATCGAGCCGGCCAGCACCGGGACTGCCATCACTACGGTGAACGATCCTTCGGACTCGCATCACGATATGAAGCGAAGCATTCAGCGCCTCGTCGCCCTCTTGTATCGCCTCCTTCTCGAAGAGTACGGACACACGACTGACGGCCGCGGATTGCGGGTGGCGTTCTTCGAGGCCAACGACGCCGGCAATAGCCTGATTCTGAGAAGCATGTTTACTAGCCGAGAGCGCTCGCCACGGTCCGTCATGATCGATCAGACCAACCCTCACCTCGCACGCGACGGGGATTCGCTCGCGTCTTTCGCCTGGAACCGGGGACAGATGGTGATTGTGTCGGACACGGCAGAGGAGTGTCGCACGCGACACCCACGGTTCGTCCCTTTCGATAGGGCACCGCACGATCCGATTCGCTGCATTGTTGCCTATCCGATTGTGGATCGCGGGTTGGTGGAGGCAGGCCGTGACCTCACCCTCGGTGTGATCTGTGTCGACGCCACGCACCCCAACGTTTTCGGCGCGGGTCGCGAACGATCCTTGGCGTACCTGTTCGACACGTTCGCGAAGCAGCTCTGTTCGACGGTCCACAGGGCCGTTGGGCGAGACAAGGATGCCAGCAGCAGTAGGTTCCTGCGGCAGGCGTTTGCCGGCGATGGGGGAACCGCCGAAGCGCATGACCGCCACGCACAGACGTTGTTGCGTGCGGCCTTGGCAACAGCGGACAGCCTGGTCGAGCATCACGATCGCGAGATCGCGTGCCTCTCGGTCGTGCCTCCCAACAAGAGCGATCCGTCAATGCGGTAGACGTCCGCGCTACACAACCTGCCCGCCTCACCCACCGAGCGAAGAGAGGTAGGGTCTGCGAACGTCAACGCGCCCTGTCTCGGACTGCCCGGCCCGACGTTTTATCCGGCTTCAAGAAAAAGACGCGCCAAGCTCTCTAGGTCCGTGCCATTCACGTCGGAGACCGCCCACAACGTCAACCCTGATTCGGACCAGCGCAACAAATGGTATCCCTGACTGGTCGCGTTGCGCAGGGCCGGACCCTCCGCTTTCCCGGCTGGCCAGATGAAGACATTCACGACGTGCTGGTTGCGCTTGTAGACCAGGACTGCGGCCGGGCGTCCTCCGATGTAGTCCACGCGTCCCCCGATCAGGGGGAAGCCGCGCGTCGTGAAATCGACCACGGGCGGTGCAAAATCCACCTTGCCGTTGAACCACGGCTTCACGGTGTGCTGGTCCGAGGTCGCGACGTCGACGAGATGATCCACCATCAGTGAGCGTACATGGCCGGACACGAGCTCTGCCAGCAGCGGATCATCACCAGACGTTCCACCACGATGGACCGCCACACTCCAGGAGAGCGCTGCCGCTAACGTTGCCGCCACCGGGAGTGCAGCCCAGGGCCACGGCCGCAGCACAGAGAGGGATCTGGGTCTTGCTTCACGGCGCACCGCTTTGCGGAGGCGCCACTCGAGATCGCGCGGCGGCGTAAACGCGAGCGCTGCAGCGCCGAAGGCGCCGTGCAGGGCTTCGTGCTGCTTCACGGCCGCGGTGCAGCGCTCGCATTCTCGCAAGTGCGCCTCGATTTCCAGGCTCTTCGTAACGTCCAACTCGCAATCGAAGTACGCCGAGAGGAGCGGCCGCGCCTGTTCACACGACATGGTCACGCCCCATCCTTCATGCGCGCCAGCAGAGACTGCTGCAGTTGCTTGCGAGCGCGCGCCAGGCGCGACATAACCGTACCCAAGGGAACGTCGACAATGTCGGCGATTTCCTTGTAGGAGAATCCTTCCAGCTCGCGCAGCACGAACGCTTCGCGGAACTCCGCCGGCAGTTGTTCAAGCGCTTCCCGTAGCAGGCGCGTGTCCGCGTTGCGGATGAATTGCGCCTCGGGCTCACCGGCGGGATCAGCCGGGATCTCGGCCCAGGCGTCGTCCGCAGAGTCTCCGGTCGGTGCCGGTTCCGATCGGCGATTCTGCCGCAGCCACGTGTAACAGGTGTTGCGCACGATGGTGAGCAGCCACGAGCGGGGATCGCCGCCGCGGTAGCGGTCGAAGGCGCGCAAGGCCCGCAGGTAAGCTTCCTGGACCACATCCTCGGCGTCATGGTCGTTGCGGGTCAGCCAGCGCGCCAGATTGTAGCCGGCGGCGAGGTGGGGCATGACGATGTGCTCGAAACGCTGTAGGTCCTGCCGTTCTCGCACCCGATCGGTCCTTTTGCGCTCGCCGCGACGGCCATCGTACCAGTTCTCTGAAAGTTCTCCACCCTTATAGGGACTCTCGACTTCACGATTTTATTCCCGCACGGGTTTTCCACGCGGCGCGTGGGAATAAGCGTGGCGAGCCAACGGTCATACGAGTGACCATAATCGATTCGACAGGAAGGGAGACTATGATGGAGAGCACTTTGAGCAGGCGAGAAATTTCCGCAGCGCACGGATCTGACGAAAGGAGGAAGGAACCTATGACTTTCAGCAAACTCATCGATTGGATGTGGACTCCCCCGGATTCCGCGCCGCAATCAACGATTCTGATCCGGTGCATGGTGGGAGGGGTCTTTTTGTGGGAGGGGATTCTCAAGTTCGTCTATACGAACCAGGGGGTGGGGCGCTTCACAAAGATCGGCATTCCGGCACCCGAGCTCATGGCCCACTTCGTTGCGGTCCTGGAGATCGTCGGCGGCGTGTTGCTGATCTCCGGATTTCTGACCCGGCTCATCGCGGTGCCCTTCGTCATCGAAATGGTGGTGGCCATACTCTCCACCAAGGTGGCGCTGTATCTCGGAACGTCTCCCCTCCCTCTGCCGCCGGCTCCTCCTCAGGTTGGGGCCTGGGCCGTGCTGCACGAGAGCCGCTCCGACTACGCACAGATCATGAGCGTCCTCTTTTTGCTCATTGCCGGCCCGGGCCCGTGGTCCGTCGATGCGTTGCTCGCGCGTGTGAGAAAACGTGGAACCCGGACTTCCAGTGGCGCGGGGTCTGCCATTGAAGTTGGCAACCATCGCGTCAAAACCGCATAGGTTCGGCTTGGGAGACGGGTGGAATTATGGATGGACGCGGCATTGCAGCAGCGCTGGTTCTCGGAGCCAGTGCTGCTGCAAATGGGTATCCAGACTTCGTGCAACGGTCTGGAAGCGGCGATTCGTACACCACGCAGCCGGAAGACCCCGAGACGGACGGGTCTCAGAGAGTGCGCCCGTCGCGCTGCTACTTGATCTCGTCGACCGCCTTCTCGGCGAAGACAATGCGCGGGAAGTCCTGCTTCAGATGATCGCTCGCGTTGCGGATCCGGTCGTTGTAACCGCCGGCCCAGTCGATGTCGCGGAAGTGGTACGCGAGGCCCGTAACGGTTTCGATGTCCATCTCGAGACAGACGTTACCGCCGGCGTGGATGACGCACTCCATCGTCACGGACTTGACCGAAGCCGGGCGGATCGAGAAGCTGCGCTCCTCGTCGTCCGCATTGATCCATCCGATCCGCTCGGAGGAGATCGTCAGCTGCCCGGTGCCCTTTGGACGGTGGCGGTTCGGAAACGAGTCGCCGAACTCGACGAGCCCGTTGACGACGAGCCGCTCGTCCGACAGACCGGCATCGGCATACTGGTTGGCAGGAGCCAATGCGGTGGGCTTGCCGTAGCGGCCGGCGCAGGCCGGCACGGTCGCTGCCAACGTGAGAGCAAGGTACAAGTGAGCTTTCGACATCGTGATCCTCTTTCCTGCTGCAGGCGCGGACAGTCTGTAGACCACAGTCCCCGCACAGCGGTTCCGTTAGGCCTCTATAGACATGCTGGTTTATACAATAGATGTGGTAACGCCGTCAGCTCGGAGTACTACGCGCGTAGAAACACGTAGCGCTGCGAAGCGGCCCCGGACGGTTGGTTTGCCGAAAAGAATCCCGCCACGCTCCGTTTCTTGTTCGACGCTGCTTTACGGGGACACGGGTTTTCGCCTAAGTTGGACAGTGATGCCATCGCACTCCAACTCAGCCGGCGCGCGCAGCGTCCGTGTTCTTGCGCAGAATCGACGGGCTATTCTCGCCCCCAACGAATCGCCGACATCGAAAGGAGGACCGCACTCTATGACCAAGAACCTGTGGAGCTCACCCCGCATCGTTCCCGCACTCGCCTACGAAGATGTGCCTGCCGCTGTCGAATGGCTGACCCGGGCATTCGGCTTCCGCGAGCGCGCCGACGCGCGTCTCACCGGGCAGGGGTTCATGCTCACCTGGATGGAGCTGGGCGAGGGCCTCATCAGTCTGTCCACCGCCGGGGGACACGAGGTGCACAGCCCCAAGAGCGTCGGCAAAGCGACGCAATCGGTGAAGGTGTACGTCGACGACGTCGACCGGCACTTCGCGCAGGCCAAGGCTGCCGGCGCGACGATCGTATCGGAGCCCACGGACGGGTTCTGGGGCGGGCGCATCTACCGCGCCAAGGATCCGGAAGGGCATCAGTGGGAGTTCTCCCAGATCGGCCGGGACTTGGCTGCGCCAGACTGGAAGCTGCCGCCAGGGTTGCAGCGCGGCTAGCGCGACAACCTCGGAACACGTCCTGAGCCGGGATCCAGACCAGGCCGAAACCGCGGTGGAGACAGCGGCGCAGCCAGCGTTGCCGTTCACTCTGCCGGACCGGGAGTGCTACACTCGGCGCCGTGGATCTCCTGCTGCATCCGCCTGACGATGCCGACGCGCACCGTCCTGACCGGCATGGGCGTCTCAGCACCGTCGGGCACGCCGCGGCCTTCCGGGCGTTCGCGCGCGTCGCGCGGCGCGCCGGCATTCGCTTCATGGTCATCGGCGGCACGTATCGCGACATTGCGGTGCGCGCCGCCAGCACCAAGGACATCGACGTCGTTCTCGTCGATCAGACGGAACTGCCCGAAGAAGCGATGCGCAAGGCCGGCTTCACGCGTGCGCCGCACTCACCGCACGCATGGCGTTGAGGGTGTAGAAAAACGCGCCAGACCCTGTAGAATCAGCGTTACCGAGCATCGTTGCGATGCTAAGACGGC
>Ga0209415_10007653_pt1 | contig 18831 bp, 20 predicted proteins | sample PeaSoiSIISIP2007_FD_187696 | JGI IMG/M metagenome (GOLD analysis project Ga0209415, IMG submission 187696) | Peat soil microbial communities from Weissenstadt, Germany - SII-SIP-2007 (SPAdes) (version 2) | ecosystem: Environmental > Terrestrial > Soil > Wetlands > Peat | place: Germany...
GGCTGGATCGAGGATCTCGCGGCGAGCGGCATCCGCGCCTGCCTCGCGCCCTCCTATCGCTCGGCGCGCTGGTTCACGCCGAACGGGCACCGTGTTCAATATGAGTGGAACGAGGCGGCGGGGCGCGAGGCCATGACGGAGGCGCTGAGCGTGATCGACAGCGCCGCGCGGCACGAGAGCGGCCGGCTCTTCGGCATGCTGGCGCCAGCTCAGGTGGATACCTGCACCGCGGAGCTGCTGCAGGCCAGCGTCGAGGCCGCCAAGATCCGCAACGCACCTCTGCAGATCCACGCGTCCCAGAGCGTGGTCGAGTTCCGCGAGATGACCGCGCGTCACGGCAAGACCCCGCTCGAGTGGCTCGACGATATCGGCGTTCTCTACGGCGGCGCAATCATCGCCCACTGCATATTCGTGGACGAGCACAGTTGGATCCGCTGGCCGCGCAAAGGCGACCTCGAGCGCATGGCGCGCTCCGGCGCTTCGGTCGCGCACTGCCCGAACATCTTCGCCCGGCGCGGCATCCTGCTGCAGGATTTCGGCAAGTACCGGCGCCTCGGCATCAACATCGGGCTCGGCACCGACACCTTTCCGCACAATTTCATCGACGAGATGCGCTGGGCCACCGTGCTCTGCAAAGTCGCGGCGGAGAACGTCGAGGCGACCAGCCTCGCGGACGTGTTCCATGCCGCGACCGTGGGCGGCGCCAAGGCGCTGCTGCGCAACGACCTAGGCCGCCTTGCGCCGGGCTGCAAGGCCGACCTGTCGCTGGTCGATCTCCAACATCCGAGCCTGCAGCCCGTCCGCGATCCCCTGAAGAGCCTGGTGTTCAGCGGGCTCGATCGCCCCGTTGTCGATGTCTTCGTCGATGGCCGCCAGGTCGTGGCCGACGGCCAAGTGAAAACGATCGACGTTCGCGCCGTGACCGAGGCGATGAGCCGGGGTCAGCGATCCGCTCTGGCCCGGGTCTCGGAGGCCGACTACGCCCGGCGTCCGCTCGATGAGATCTTTCCGATGACATTGCCCATGCGATAGGCAAGCGCGCCGCGCTCTTGCGAAAAGCGGGAGGCCTCGGTTGTCGGTATCCGAGGACGTGCTATATCTGAACGAGCCGGCAGGGTACGCCCGCCTAGCCATGGAGACCCAGACGAGCACGCAAAAGGTTAAGGGCGGTGCCAGCGAGCCGATCGAGCTGCGTCCTGGCGTCGGCGTCCGCGAGGCTGCCCGCGAGGTCGAGCTGGAGCAGTGGGCATGGCGAAAGGTCAAGAGCCTGCGCCTCCTCTACTCGCATCTGACGCTCTTTGTTTTCGCGAACGTCGCCCTGCTGTTGATCGATGTATCAACACCGGGCGAGGTCTGGTTCTACAAGGTGCTCATCGGCTGGGGACTGCTCGCGGGACTGCATGCCGCCTATACCTATGAGCTCCTCCCGTGGTCGTCGCGCGATTGGGAGCAGCGCAAGGTGCGTGAGCTCATAGACGAGCAGCGCCAGCGGTCCGGTCAACGCTAGCAGGCCGGGCGATTTCGCCGCGTTCCGTTTGGAAAATCCAGGTATTTGAGGGCTTGAGCGGGCGCGGGCGCGCACATGGGAGCCCGGCGCAATTCGCCATTCCATTCCAGTCGATCCCCCGGCTTAATGCTGCCTTGCGGCAATCGCCGACCTTGGATCCGAGGGGCTCTCCCATGACCGTCACGCGCGGGCGTCAGTTCTTCCAGAATCCCGGGCCCACCAATATTCCCGAGCGGATCATGCGGGCGATGGACCGTCCCGCGATCGATTTCATGGGCGCGGACTTCAAGGCCATCGCCGCCGAATGCACGGAAGGCCTGCGGCAGGTATTCCGCACCCGGCAGGCGGTCCTGGCCTATGCCGCGACTGGCCACGGCGCATGGGAGGCGGCGCTGGTCAACGTGTTCTCGCCCGGCGACAAGGTGCTGGTCCTCGAGTCCGGATACTTCTCTCTCAATTGGGCTAAGCTCGCCGAAGAGCTGGGCATCGTCGCCGAGACGTTGCCGGGCGACTGGCGCGCGGGCGTCGATCCCGCGGCGGTCGAGCAGCGCCTCCGAGAAGATCGCGCGCATGAGCTCAAGGCCGTGCTTCTCGTTCACAACGAGACCTCGACCGGGGTTGCCAACCGCTGCGCCGAGATCCGCCGCGCCATCGACCGGGCCAGCCATCCTGCGCTCTTTCTCGTGGACGTGATCTCGTCGCTCGGCTGCTATGACTTCCGCATGGACGACTGGCAGGTGGACGTGGTCGTCGGCGGCTCGCAGAAGGGACTGATGCTGCCGGTCGGCATGTCCTTCACGGGCATCAGCAAGAAGGCTCTGAAGGCCAGCGAGACCGCGCGGCTCCCGCGGATCTACTGGGATTGGCGCCGGTTCATGACCGGGCTCGACCAGACCAGCTATCCCGGCACCGCGCCCGTCCACCTTTATTTCGGACTGCAGGAAGCGCTGCGCATGATTCTGGAGGAGGGGCTCGAGGCCCTGTTTGCGCGCCATCATCGCCTCGCCGAGGCGACCCGGCGTGCGGTGCGCGCCTGGCGGCAGAACAACGGGCCCGAGATCTTCGCCTCGGACCCGCGCGTCGAATCGGATTCCGTGACCGCCGTTCAGCTTCCCGAAGGGCACGACGCCGATGCCTTTCGCCAGACCTGTCTCGACCGCTTCAACGTCTCGCTCGGCGGCGGGTTGGACCGGCTGAAGGGCCGCGTGTTCCGCATCGGCCACATGGGCGATCTCAACGAACCGATGCTGCTGGGCGCGCTCGCGGCCGTGGAGATGACCCTCGGGATCATGGGCGTGCCGCACGGCAAGGGCGGCGTCGATGCCGCCATGGCGCATTTGGCCTCGCCCTGAGCGATCGAACGCCGCCTCGCACCAAGGGAGCAATCGACATGATCCACGTCCTCGCCATCATCACTGCCAAGCCCGGCATGCGCGACGCGATCCTCAAGCTCTTTCATGCCAACATTCCGGCGGTCCGTGCGGAGAAGGGCTGTATCGAGTACGGCCCCGCCGTCGATGCCGAGGGTGTCGGCAGCATCCAAACCAAGCTCGGGCCCGATGCCTTCGTCGTGGTGGAGAAGTGGGAGAGCATCGACACCCTCAAGGCACATGCCGCCGCTCCGCACATGGCGGCCTACGGCGCCAAGACCAAGGAGATGATCGCGAGCCGCGTCATTCACGTGCTGTCGCCCGGCTGAGCCGCACCGGTCGGCATCGCGTCGAAGGAACTCATCATGGATCGCATCGATCTTCGCTCGGATACGGTGACCCTGCCCTCGCCGGGCATGCGCAAGGCGATGGCCGACGCTCTGGTTGGCGACGATCAATATGGCGAGGACCCCACGGTACGCCGGCTGCAGGAGCGGGTGGCGGGCCTCCTGGGCAAGGAGGCCGCGCTGTTCCTGCCGAGCGGCACCATGGCGAACCAGACCGGCCTCAAGCTGCTGACCCGGCCGGGCGACGACGTCATCGTCAGCGACGAGGCGCACATCGTCTGGCACGAGTCGGGCGCCGCCGCCGCGAATGCGGGCGTGCAGTTCACGGTCGTCGGCCACGGCGGCCTTTTCACCGCCGCCGACTTCCAGGCGGCTTACAAGCCGCCGGGCCATATCATCTTCCCGCCGACCACGCTGGTGACGATCGAGAACACGCACAATCGGGGCGGCGGCGTGGTGTTTCCGCAAGCCGAGGTGATCGCCATCTGCGCCGCCGCCCGCAAGCTCGGTGTGGGCACTTATCTCGACGGCGCGCGGCTATTCAATGCGGCGGCGGCAACCGGCCAGTCCCTGGCCGAGCTCGCGGTGCCCGCGGATCTTGTCTCCGTCGCGCTCTCCAAGGGGCTCGGCTGCCCCGTCGGCAGCCTGATCGCGGGGCGCAAGGCGGATATCGACCGGGCCGTTCGGGTTCGGCGGATGTTCGGCGGCGCGATGCGGCAGTCCGGCATCATCGCGGCGGCCGGCCTCTATGCGCTCGATCACAACGTCTCCCGCCTGACGGAGGATCACGCGAATGCGCGGCTCCTGGCGGAGGGCCTGGTCGGCGTGCGCGGCGTCGGCCTTGATCTCGCGACCGTCCAGTCCAACATCGTGATCTTCCGCACGGCCGACGGCGCGCCCGATGCCGCGACCGTCGTGGCTCGAGCGAAAGAGAAGGGCGTCCTGGTCGGAGCCTTCGCGGCCCGCACGGTTCGCGCCGTCACGCATCTCGACGTGACCCGCGATCAAGCCCGGCGCGCCTCCGAAGTGCTCGCTGCCGCCGTGGCGGCTCGCTGAGGCTGCGGAGCCCACTTTTATCCACCGCCTAGCCGCCTAGGATCGTTGGCATTCGTCGACGCTGACACCGAACGGTCACGGGACTGAAACAGTCGCGTCGCCGAGTGATCTTACCCTGCCCCGATGAACATCCGCGTCTCGGATCGCCAGCATTGGCTGGCCGTGCTCGCCAAGGCCTCGGTCGATGACCTCGAGCGCTGCTGGCGGAACCTCGCCATCGCGCCCGAGTTTCGCCACCTGCGCACGCCGGAGACCGGTCTCGTCATGCTGCGCGGGCGGATGAGCGGCGCGGGCGCGCCCTTCAATGTCGGCGAGATGACGGTGACGCGCTGCTCGGTCGTGCTGTCGGACGGCACGGTCGGCCATGGGTATGTCGGCGGCTCCGACGCCCGTCATGCCGAAATCGCCGCGCTCTGCGACGCGCTGCTGCAGACCGAGACGCAGCGCAGCCAGGTCGCGAAACGGGTGATCGCGCCGCTCGCTGCGGCCTACGAGGCGAACCGTCAGCGAACCGCGGCGCGCACCGCGGCGACCCGGGTCGAGTTCTTCACGCTGGCGCGGGAGTCGGGGTCATGAGCGCGCTTGCCGCCAGTCCGGCGCCGGGGTTTGCGGACGCCGTTCACGACACTCAGCAGGTCTTTCGCCGGCTGCTCGACGCCTTCACCCATCCTGGGCGCGTCATTCTGCTGCCGCAGCGCCTGGCTGCGCTCGATGCTCTCTGGGCGAGCAGCGCCGCGCTGGCGCTCATGCTGCTCGACCACAGCACTCCGGTCCATCTCGATCCCGTGCTCGATACCGAGGCCGTCCGCGATTTCCTGCGCTTCCATTGCGGTGCTCCGCTGGTCGAGGCGCCGGGCGAGGCGAGCTTTGCGTTGGTCGGAAACGCCGCGGCCGTCGATCTCGCGTCGTTCGCCCCGGGCGATCCGGTGCGGCCGGAGCGCTCGGCGACCGTGCTCATCCAGGTGCCCGGCTTCCTGCACGGACAGCCGATGCGTCTCGCGGGCCCCGGCATCGCCACGACGACGTCGCTCATCGTGGACGGGGTGGAGCCGAAGTTCTGGCGGCAGTGGCGCGAGAGCGGCGCGCTCTATCCCAGCGGCGTCGACGTGGTGTTCGCGGCGCCCGAGGCCATCGCGGTGCTGCCGCGCACCGTTCGGGCGGAGGGTTGACATGTATGTCGCGGTGAAGGGCGGTGAGCGCGCGGTCGCCAATGCCGAGCGGCTGCTCGGCGAGGAGCGGCGCGGCGACCCGGAGGTGCCCGAGCTGAGCCTGGCGCAGATCGATCAGCAGCTCGCCCTCGCGGTGGATCGAGTCATGACCGAGGGCTCGCTCTACGACCGCGCGCTGGCGGCGCTCGCGATCAAGCAGGCGCGCGGCGATCTCATGGAGGCGATCTTCCTGCTCCGCGCCTATAGAACGACCCTGCCGCGGCTCGGCGACGCCCAGCCGATCGATACCGGCGCGATGCTGTTGAAGCGCCGCGTCTCCGCTACCTTCAAGGACGTGCCCGGCGGGCAGGTGCTGGGTCCGACCTTCGACTATACCCACCGCCTGCTCGATTTCAGGCTCGCCAGAGAGGCGGCCGCCGCGCCTGCGGCCGAGCCGGCACCGGCTTCGGCCGGTGCGGCCGCGCCGCGCGTCGCCGACCTGCTCGGGCGCGAAGGCCTGATGGAACCCGCGACGGCGCGCGAGGCCGAGGCGGTGCCGGACCTGACCCAGGAGCCGCTCGCCTTTCCCGCCGAGCGGGCGCTCAGGCTGCAAAACCTGGCGCGTGGCGACGAAGGTTTCCTGCTGGCCTTGGGATATTCGACCCAGCGCGGTTACGGGAACACGCACCCCTTCGTGGGCGAGATCCGCGCGGGCGTGGTCGCCGTCGAATACGTTCCGCCGGAGCTCGGCTTCGCCGTGGAAATCGCGGAGATCTCGGTCACCGAATGCGACATGGTGAACCAGTTCAAGGGCTCGGCGAACGCGCCGCCGCAATTCACCCGCGGGTATGGCTTGGCGTTCGGCCTCAGCGAGCGCAAGGCGATGGCGCTGGTCGACCGTGCCTTGCGCGCGCGCGAGCTCGGCGAGGATGTCGGCGCGCCCGCGCAGGACCAGGAATTCGTGCTCTCGCACAGCGACAACGTCGAGGCCTCGGGCTTCACGCAGCATTTGAAGCTGCCGCACTACGTCGATTTCCAAGCCGAGCTCCACCTGGTGCGCGAGATGCGCGCGGACTGGGAGCGGGCGAGGCATCAGACCTTGACCGAGGCCGCGGAATGAGCGGCGCGGCGCCGGCGCGGCTCCCCGCGTATTCCTTCAACTTCGCCTATCTCGATGAGCAGACGAAGAAGATGATCCGGCGCGCGATCCTCAAGGCCGTGGCGATCCCTGGTCACCAGGTCCCGTTCGCGAGCCGCGAGATGCCGCTGCCCTACGGCTGGGGCACTGGCGGAATTCAGGTGACCGCGTCGATACTCGGCGCCGACGACGTGCTCAAGGTGATCGACCAGGGCGCCGACGACACCACGAACGCCATCAACATCCGCCGGCTTTTCGAGAAGACGGCGGGCGTCCGCACCACCACCCGCACCGCCGCGGCGACGGTGATTCAGACCCGGCACCGCATTCCCGAGGTGCCGCTCAGGGACGGCCAGATCCTGGTGTTCCAGGTGCCGATCCCGGAGCCGCTGCGCTGGCTCGAGCCCAAGGAGAACGAGACCTTGAAGCTGCACGCGCTCGAGGATTACGGGCTCATGCACGTGCATCTCTACGAGGACATCGCGACGCACGGGCGCATCGCGCGCTCTTACGACTATCCCGTGCTGGTGCACGACCGCTACGTCTCCAGCCCCTCGCCGATCCCGAAATTCGACAACCCGAAGCTCGACCGCAGCCCCGCGCTGCTGCTGTTCGGCGCCGGCCGCGAGAAGCGGATCTATGCGATCCCGCCCTATACGCGGGTAAAGAGCCTCGACTTCGACGACCACCCCTTCTCCATCCAGCGTTGGGACCGCGCTTGCGCGCTCTGCGGCGCGCGCGACAGCTTCCTCGACGAGGTCGTGACGGACGATCGCGGCAACCGCATGTTCGTTTGCTCCGACAGCGACTACTGCGAAGGCCGTCGCGGCGCCGCTGCGCCGGAGGCGGCCGATGACTGAGCCGCTCCTGCGCGTCAGGGGTCTCGACAAGAGTTTCGGCCGGGTGGCCGCCTGCCGCGGCGTCTCGCTCGATCTCTGGCCGGGCGAGGTGCTGGGCATCGTCGGCGAATCCGGCTCGGGCAAGACGACGCTGCTCCGCTGTCTCGCCGGCGAGCTGGATCCGACCGAGGGCACGGTCGAGTTTCGCGCCGCGGAAGCTCCCTTCGAGGACGTCTACCGCATGGGCGAGGCCCGCCGGCGCTTCCTGATGCGGACGCAGTGGGGCATCGTGCACCAGAATCCGCGTGACGGGCTGCGCCTGCGCGTCAGCGCCGGAGGGAATGTCGGCGAGCGGCTGATGGCCGCGGGCGAGCGGCACTATGGGCGCATCCGCGCGGAGGCGGTGGCTTGGCTCGATCGGGTCGAGCTCGATCCCGCCCGCATCGACGAGCTGCCGGCGCTGTTCTCCGGCGGCATGCAGCAGCGCCTGCAGATCGCCCGCATCCTCGTGAGCCGGCCGCGGGTGGTCTACCTCGACGAGCCGACCGGTGGCCTCGATGTCTCCATCCAGGCGCGCCTGCTCGACCTGCTGCGCCGGCTGGTGCGAGACTTGGCGCTCGCCGTAGTGATCGTGACCCACGACCTCGGCGTGGCCCGGCTGCTCACGGATCGGTTGATGGTGATGCGGCGCGGCGAGGTGGTGGAGGAGGGGCTCACCGACCAGGTGCTGGACGATCCGCACCACGCCTACAGCCAGCTTCTGGTCTCGTCTGTGATCGGAGCCTGAGCCGTGCCGGCCGCAATCGAGATCGAAGGCCTCGACAAGAGCTTCACGCTGCATTTGCGCGGCGGGGCGGAGCTCAAGGTGTTGGCGGATCTGAGCCTCGCCGTCGAGCGCGGAGAGTGCCTGGCGCTGCAGGGCGCCTCGGGCACCGGAAAAAGCACGGTCCTGCGCTGCATCTATGGTAACTACCGGCCCGATCGCGGGCAGCTGCGCGTGCGCCGCGGCGACGTCACCATAGACGTTCACGCCGCCGCGCCCCGCGAGATCCTGGCCCTGCGCCGCTCGACCCTCGGTTACGTCAGTCAGTTCCTGCGCGTGGTGCCGCGGGTGCCCGCCATCGACTTGGTCATGGAGCGCGCGCTGGAAGGCGGCGCGGAGGCGGGCGTGGCGCGGGCGCGAGCGGCGGCAATCCTCGAGCGACTGCGGATCCCGAGGCAGCTCTGGAGCTTGCCGCCGGCGACCTTCTCCGGCGGCGAGCAGCAGCGCATCAACGTCGCGCGGGGCCTGGTGGCGGAGCAGCCGATCTTGTTGCTGGACGAGCCGACCGCCTCGCTCGACAGCGACAATCGAGCGGCGGTGGTGGACCTGGTTCGGGAGGCGAAGGCACGCGGCGCGACGGTGGTCGGGGTCTTTCATGACCGGGAGGTACGCGACGCCGTCGCTGACCGCGTGCTCGTCCTCGACAGAGCGGTGGCGGCGTGATGTCCGACCTCGTGCTCGACAACGCACGGCTGGTCCTGCGCGACCGGGTGGTGGCTGGACACCTGGTGTGCCGAGACGGCCAGATCGCCGAGATCGGCGAGGGCTGCGCGGGCGTCGCGAGCGCGCTCGATCTCGACGGCGATTTCTTGCTGCCGGGCTTAGTCGAGCTCCACACGGACAATCTCGAGCGCCACGTCGCGCCGCGGCCGAACGTACGCTGGCCGATGATGCCGGCGCTGCTGGCTCACGACGCCCAGCTTGCCGCCGCCGGCATAACGACGGTGCTCGACGCGCTCGCGATCGTCGATCGTGGCGAGAGCCCGGTGCGCGGCTCGATCTTGCACGAGGCCGCGCTGACCATCGCGGCGGCGCAGGAGGAGGGCTTGCTCCGCGCCGGCCACCTCCTGCATCTGCGCTGCGAGGTGAGCTATGCCGAGGTGGTCGACGCCTGCGAGCAGCTGATCGGCAACCCCCTGGTGCGGCTGGTCTCGCTGATGGACCACACGCCGGGGCAGCGGCAGTTCACCAAGGTCGAGCACTACTACGCCTACTATCAGGGCAAGTTCGGTTACAGCGCCGCCGACATGGAAGCGCTGGTGGAGCGCCGGATCGCGGATCAGCGGCTCTATGCCGACGTGAACCGGCGGCGCGTGGTGGCGCTTTGCCGAAGCCGCCACCTGGCACTGGCGAGCCACGACGACGCCACGGTCGAGCACGTGATGGAAGCGCTCGATCTCGGCATGACCGTGGCGGAGTTTCCGACCACCCTGGAAGCCGCGTGCCTGGCCCATGAGCGCGGTATGGCGGTGATCATGGGGGCTCCGAACGTCGTGCGCGGCAGCTCCCATTCCGGCAATGTATCGGCGCGCGCGCTGGCGGCGGAGCGGACGTTGGATATCCTCTCGTCGGATTACGTACCCTCGAGTTTGCTGCACGGTGCGTTCCTGCTGCACGCCGACCAGGGCATCGATCTGGCGGCGGCGGTCGCGGCGGTGTCGGCGACCCCTGCGCAAGCAATCGGGCTCGACGACCGCGGCGAGATCGCGATCGGCCAGCGAGCGGATCTCGTGCGCGCGCGGCTGGTGGGCGAGTTCCCGGTGGTGCGCGAGGTCTGGCGCGCCGGTAGCCGGATCGTGTGACGGCGTGCGCAAGGTCGGCCCATGACGGCGGTCGACGAGATCCGCGCGCTCCTCGAGGGCGGCGGCGGTCGGCAGTATGGCGGCGAGCGCGTGACCCAGCTCGCCCACGCCCTCCAGTGCGCCACGGCCGCCGAAGCCGCCGGGGCGCCGGCGCATCTCGTGGCGGCTGCGCTGCTGCACGATGTCGGTCATCTCGTCCACGACCTCGGTCCGCGGCCGGCGGCGCACGGCGTCAACGATCGCCACGAAGAGCGCGGCGCCGCCTGGCTGGAGCGCTGGCTCGGTCCGGAGGTCATCGGGCCCGTGCGGCTTCATGTCGATGCCAAGCGTTATCTTTGCGGGGTCGAGCCCGGATATTTCGGAGGCCTCTCGCCGGCCTCGGTGCGCAGCCTCGAGCTGCAAGGCGGGCCGTTCGACGCCGCCGCCGCCGCAACCTTCATCAACGCGCCCCATGCTGCTGACGCGGTGCGGCTCCGGCGGTGGGACGAAGCCGCCAAGGTCACCGGTCTCGCGACACCCGACATCGCGCATTTCGAGGGTGTGTTGAGGACGTGCCTTCGCGCCTGACCCTGATGGCGGAGACGCCCCGCTATGCACTTTATGCGGTGCCGCAGCCCGAGAGCGGGCTCGGGCGCTTCGGCGCGGCCTGGCTCGGCTGGGACATCGAGGCCGGCTCGGAGGTGAGCCCGCCGGAAACCGCGGGCCTGCCGCCGGCGCTCCATGCGGCGGTGACGGGCGAGCCGCGCCGCTACGGCTTTCACGGCACGCTCAAGGCGCCCTTTCGCTTGCTCGACGCATGGACGGAGAGCGATATCATCGCCGCCGCCGCCGCATTTGCCGAGCGCAGCGCGCCGCTCTCGATTCCGCAGCTGCGCTTGGATTCGCTGGGCGCGTTCCTGGCGCTCCGCCCGGCCCAGCGCTCGCCCGAGCTCGATAGCCTCGCCTCCGAGTGCGTGGTGTGGTTCGAGCGCTTTCGCGCTCCGCTGACCGAGGCGGAGTTGAGCAAGCGCCGCCTCGGCGGTCTGAGCCCGCCGCAGGAAGAGTTGCTGATGCGCTGGGGATATCCTTTCGTCTTCGGCGAGTATCGCTTCCACATGACGCTTACGGGCCCGCTGGACGCCGACCTCGGAGCGCGTGTGAGCGCGGCCCTCGCGCCGAAGCTTGCCGAGAGTCTCGATACACCGTTTGAGGTCCGCGATCTCGTGCTCGCCGTCGAGTTGGAGCCGCAGGCTCGCTTCCGGGTGCTACGGCGGTTTCCCCTCTCGGGATAAGCACGCGAAAAAAGGCCGCTGCGCACCGATGGGGCAGCGGCCTCAAGTCGCGGGGACTACTCAACTCGGAACCGCTGACAATGCTGAACTGAGTTGATCGAACGCTCAGACTCTAGCAGCACGATATGACGCCCCTATGACATCGGAACGGCGGTTTTGAGCGGCGTCCTCCGCATACCGTCACATCGATCTGGCGCTGAGCGCGGCTCGCCGGAACGTCGCCGCGACGATCACGGCGGCAACACACAGGATCGGCACGGTGAGAACGCTGCCTTCAGGGCCCGCAAGCCCGCCGCTCCAGAAGGGATCGCCGACCGTTTGCGATTGAAGGAGGCGCGTCTCGATCAGGTAACCGCTGGCGGGTGCGCCAAAGACGAATGACTGGGCCCAATTCCAGGCCGCATGAAATCCGATCCCCCACCAGAGCGAGCCGCTCAGTCGCAAGCATAGGCTGAGTACGATGCCAGCGACGATCGCGTTCGCGACGGCAATCGAGCTTTCGCCGGCATTGTTCAGATGAACCAGCCCGAAGGTCAGGGATAGGAGAATGGCGGAAGGCCAAAATCCGACGAGCCACGCAAGCGTGGTCTGTGCATAACCGCGATAAAGAGCTTCCTCGGCGATGGCTGCGATAACGAACGCCGCCGCATAGGCTGCTCCGTAAACCAGGGCATCGCCGCCGCGTAGGAGCAGCCCTTCGATGGTGACCTGCCGCGCCGCGATCAAGCAGCCGCCGAGTGCGGACATCAGGGCCGCACCCCAGAACCCTCCCCACGAGAATCGTCGGAGCGCACGCGGTCCGCCGAGCCCGTAGGACCAGAAATCCCTCCGTTCGATCGCCGCCATGACCGCGGTGCTGCCGAGCACGATCAGCAACAGCTTGCCTTCACCCCAGAAGAGCTGGGCGTCGCGCCAAGCGTCAAAAGGCGGAGGCGGACCGAATGGAACCGCGAAGAACGACCCATAGACGAGCAATCCCGTGGAGAGGGCAAAAACCAGCAGACCCCACAATGGATGGAGGCCGGTCGGATCCGCGAACCACAGACCTACGTTCCGGGCTGTCACCGTCGACGACTTGCCATTCTTCGAGAGGCTAGAGCCGTGCTCGCCACCAGGCTACCTGCTCGGCGACGCGCTCGGGGGCGGTGCCGCCGAAACTCACGCGCGAGCGGACGGAGTTCTCCACGCCGAGCACATCGTAGACCGCCTTGGTGATGCGCGGCTCGACCGATCGCATCGCCTCGAGCGGCAGGTCCTCGAGTCCGCATTTGCGCCGCTCCGCCTCCGCCACCAGTCGGCCGGTCAGATGGTGCGCGTCCCGGAAGGGAATGCCGAGGCTGCGCACCAGCCAATCCGCGAGATCCGTGGCGGTCGCGAAGCCGACCCCGGCCGCCGCGGCCATGCGCTCTGGTACCGCCGTCAGGTCCGTGATCATCCCGGTCATGGCGGCGAGCGAGAGCTCCATTGTGTCGGCGGCGTCGAAGATCTGCTGCTTGTCCTCTTGCATGTCCTTGGCGTAGGTGAGGGGCAGCCCCTTCATCAGCGTGAGCAGCCCCACCAGCGCTCCGATCACGCGGCCGGTCTTGCCGCGCACCAGCTCGGCCGCGTCCGGGTTCCGCTTCTGCGGCATGATGGAGGATCCGGTGGTCCAACGGTCGGAGAGCCGCACGAACCCGAACTGGGGCGTCACCCACAGCACGATCTCCTCGGCAAGCCGCGAGAGGTGCGTGGCACATATCGCGGCGATGGCCAGGAACTCGAGCGCGAAGTCGCGGTCGCTCACGGAATCGAGCGAGTTCCGCGTGGGGCCGTCGAAGCCCAGCGCCTTGGCGGTGGCATGCCGATCGATCGGGAAGGACGTGCCGGCGAGCGCGCCCGCGCCCAGCGGACACTCGTTGAGCCTGGCCAGGGAATCTCGCGCTCGGCTGCGGTCGCGGCCGAGCATCTCGACATAGGCCATGAGATGGTGCCCGAAGGTCACGGGTTGCGCGCTCTGCAGGTGCGTGAATCCGGGCATAACGGTGGCGGCGTGGCGCGCGGCCTGGTCGACGAGCGCCTTCATGAGCCCGGTGATTTGCAGCGCGAGCCGCTCGTGCGCCGCGCGCACCCAGAGCCGAACATCGAGCGCCACCTGGTCGTTGCGGCTGCGCGCGGTGTGCAGCCGGCCGGCGCGCGGGCCGATTAGCTCGGCGAGCCGCGCTTCCACGTTCATGTGAATATCCTCGAGCGCGCGCGAGAAGGCGAAGCCTCCGCTCTCGATCTCGGCGCGCACGGCCTTGAGCCCCTCGTGGATCGCGTCGCGGTCCTCGGCGTTGATGATGCCGGTCGCCGCCAGCATGTCGCTGTGCACCAGCGAGCCCCGGATGTCCTCGGCCGCCAGGCGCTGATCGACGCTGATGGACTCGTTGATCGCTTCCATCAGCGCGTCGGGGGAGGCGGAAAAGCGTCCGCCCCACATAAGATTTGCCTTTGACTTCTGCGGCTTAGATGGTTCTTTCGCCATGATGGCCTCGACCCAAATCCCTTGATCAGACAGCCCCCTCACCCTTCCCTCTTCCCTCGGGGAGAGGGTTGCGGAGGCTTAGCGACCGCCGGGCTTGTCCCGGTGGGAGCTTAGCCGAAGCTGGGTGAGGGGGCTCTTTCGATCTAGCTCACTTGAGCCGATACCGCGCCGCGATCGTGGGCGGGCCTTCGCACTCGACGCGCCCGTCGGCCACGAGCTCGATCAGATGCGCCAGCACCGAGCGGCCGGCGGCGCCGTGGAGTACCTGCGGCAGACCGACGTAGATCGAGCGCACCATGGCGGGAATGTCCGTGTCGCCCTCGGCGAGCCGATGGAGGATCGCCGCCTCGCGCTCCCGGCGGTGCTCGATGAAGGCGCGCACGAAGGGCTTCGGATCCGCGATCGCGGGACCATGGGTCGGCCAATACTTCGCGTCCTTCCGCTCGAGCAGCTTGGCGAGCGAGCGCAGGTAGTCGCGCATATTGCCGTCGGGCGGCGCGATGACGCTGGTGGACCAGCCCATGACGTGGTCCCCCGAGAACAGCACGCTCTCCTCTGCGAGCGCGAAGCAAAGGTGGTTCGAGGTATGGCCCGGCGTGTGCACGGCGGTGAGGTGCCAGCCGGGGCCGGAGACGGTATCGCCGTCGCGCAGGACGCGGTCGGGAACGAAGGCGCGGTCGCCGCCTTCCTCGACGGCCGGGCCCGCTCCGGCGGCGTGGGGACCGTAGCCATGCGTCGGCGCTGTGGTTGCCCGCTTGACGGCGGCCGACGCCGGTGAGTGATCGATATGCGTGTGCGTCACCAGGATGTGCTCGACGGTCTCGCCGCGCAGCGCGTGCAGCAGCGCATCGATGTGCTCCGGCAGGGCTGGTCCAGGATCGATCACGGCGACGCGGTCGTGCCCGACGACGTAGGTGCCCGTGCCGTGCAGGGTGAAGGGGCCTGGGTTGCGCGCGACGACGCGGCGGATCAGCGGCGAGACGGTCTGCAGCCTGCCGTATTCGAACTCGAGATCTCGGCGGAAGGGTATTTCGACCATCGCGGCTTCAGGCCCGGCTGTAGCTGCTCACGAGCACGTCCGTGACGCCGTAATCCGCGTCGGCGGGAATCCGAAAGGCGGGGCCCTCGGCGGTCTGCACCAGCTCGGGCTGTACGGTCACGATCTCGGATCGGCGGGTGGCCTCGAGCGCTTCGGCCACGGTCTTGCTCCGCCCGAGCTTGAGCAGATTGAGCCGCGTCGCCATCACGAGCTTGATCCTGCGCTCTCGGGCTGCGGCGATGGCGCCCTCGGGCGTGAGCCAATGCACCTCCACCGCCTCGTGTCCGTCATGCCGTGCCGTCTGTCCCGTGGGGGCCGGCGCCAGGAAGAAGCGGGTATCGTAGCGCTTCGGCTGGTCGACGGGCGTGATCCAGTGCGCGAAGGGTACCAACAGGTCGGTCGCGAGCCGGAGCTCCGCGTGGTCGACGAAGGCGCCGAAATCGGCGACGCTGGCTTGCCGGGCTACCAGCTCGGCGAGCTCGTCGCCGGACAGCGTCGCACCGCCCATGGCTCGCCGTGCGAGAAGAATGCCGGACTCCTCGAAGGTCTCGCGGATGCCGGCGATGCGGAAGGGGTCGGCGCCCGCGCCGTTGGCCTTTGCACGGGCATCGTCGTCCGCATCCAGCTTGCCGCCGGGGAAGACCGCCGCGCCGGCGGCGAACCCTGCGGCGTCGTGGCGCGTCGTCAAGAGGACCTCGATGCCCTGCGGACCGTCGCGCACCAGGAGCAGGGTTGCGGCGCGAACCGGCGTCACCGGGGTTTTCCGAAATGGGGCGTTGATCATAGGCTTATATAGGCCGGCGCGCCCGGCCGCGCTACAAAAGCCGGTCCGCAAGGGAGGTATTCATGACCGAGTTCTACGATCTCCACGCGATCCGCTATTGCACCAACCCGCGCCGGCGCCGGCAGGAAAATTTCATGACGCTGCCGCCCGGCGACCCCCATGACGGGCCGATGCCCATCGATTTCTTCGTCTGGGTTGCCAAGAGCGACAAGCGCACCATCCTGATCGACAGCGGCGCGGACGAGTCGATGTGCCGGACGCGCGGCCATGATTTCCTGCGCTGCCCGACCGAGGGGTTGAAGCTCCTGGGCATCGACGCGGAGGATGTCGGCGACGTCATCACCACCCACCTGCACTGGGACCATGCCGGGAACTTCGACAAGTTCCCGAACGCGCGCTTCCACGTGCAGCAGCGCGAGATCAGCCACGCCACCGGCCCCTGCATGGAAAACGCCTTCCTGCGCCGTCCCTACGATGTCGAGCACGCGATCTCGCTGATGCGCGCCCTCTATGGCGGCCGCGTCGCCATCCACGATGGCGAGGAAGAGCTTGCGCCGGGCTTCTCGATCCGCCGGGTCGGCGGCCACACGCCGGGCATGCAGGTCGCGCGGGTGATGACACGGCGGGGCTGGGTCGTGGTTGCCTCGGACGCCATGCATTTCTACGCCAATCGCGAAGCCGGCATTCCCTTCGCGATCCTGGTCGACGTCGGCGAGTACATGGCCGCCTGGCAGGTGCTGAACCGGCTCGCGGACAGCCCCGACCACATCATCCCGGGCCACGACCCCCGCGTGCTCTCGATCTACCCCGCCGCCACGCCCGGTCTCGAAGGCACCGCGGTCAAGCTCGACGTGATGCCGAAGTAGAAATCAGTGGGTCGCTAAGATCGAACCGTTCAGCGGCCGCGAGCCGCCTATAACGCGGAGGTGAGCCATGGACCAACGAGAACTTGCGCGGCTGCTCATTAAAGTCGCTGGATTGCTGATCGCTGTCTATGCGCTGATCGACCTGCCGTATCAAATTGCATCTGTTTTTGGGTTATTCCATCAGAATACCGGTCGCGACCTCTGGGAGATCATCAAGATTCCGACTTTTTGGGGCATGACCATCTCCCCAGCAGCGATATCGTTTGGATTGGGTCTTAGCCTCTTCTTTGGTGGCGGCCGGATTGTGAATCGCTATCTGGTCGCCGGTTCTTCAGACGTGGACGCGAGAGCTGGCCAATTGCAGGGACTCGAAGAGGTCGCCGTGGCGGTTCTTGGCATTTACCTCCTCACTGGCGGTTTAATCGATGCCGCGCGTCTGATCGCGCAGCTCTTGTATAACGCAGCGACCCTCAAGAATTCGTTCAGCGAGATTCTCGCCATGAGCCGAAGTCTGGATTGGATGATTAGCACCGCCGTTCGGGTGGCGATTGGTGTCGCGTTGATGCTCCGAGGCCACGCTCTGGTGGCCCTCAGAAGGGGCCTCGTCGGACTGCGCCCCATGGCGGACAGACAATAGACCCTCATTACGGGGTGCCGTTCGCTCACACTTCCAGCGCCATCCCATCCCGCTGGGGATCGGCGCCGCCGGACCAGCGGCCGTTCTCGATCTTGAGGCCGTGCACGCCCGCGAAGGCGTAGCTCTGGTAGGAGCGGGCGATCCGGTAGCCCATCGCCTCGACCTCGCTTGTGACGAAGCGGGGGATCCGGTTGGAGACGTCGATGATGTCCGACGTGGCGGAGATGCGCGGCGCCGATACGGCCTCGAACATCGACATCTCGAAATCGACCACGTTGACGATGCCCTGTGCCACCGAGCCGCTGATATAGGTGCCGCCGGGCGCGCCGATCGCGATGAAGGGCTTGTCGTCCTTGAACACGATCGTGGGCGACATCGAGGTGAAGCGCGCCTTGCCCGGCGCCAGCGATCCCGTGCGTCCGGGGCGCGGGTCGTAGACGGACATGCAGCCGTTATACATGAAGCCGAGGCCGTCGGTGATCACGCCCGAGGGCGTACCCAGCGAATGGGTCATGGAGACGACATTTCCGTCCGCGTCGGCCACGGAGATGTGGGTGGTGCCATGTGCTTCCTGGCCGAGTCGCTCCACATGCGCCTTCGTGCCGCTCTCGATCTTGGCCGCGAGCTCGCGCGCGTAGCTCTTGGAGAGCAGGCGATCGAGCGGCACGGAGACGAAGGCGGGATCGCCGACGTATTGGTCCTTGTCGGAGGTCGCGTATTTCATCGCCTCGGCGAGCGCCCGGATAAACGCGGCGCTGTTGTGGCCGAGGCGCCGTAGGTCGAAATTCTCGAGGATGTGCAGGATCTCGATCACCAGCGTGCCGCCCGCCGGCGGCGGGGCGCCGGCGATGCGGCAGCCGCGATAGCTGCCCAAGATCGGCGCGCCGCGCGTGGTCTTGTAGCCCTTGAGGTCGTCGAGCGAGACGCGGCCGCCGTGCTTCGCCATATCGGTGGCGATCTCCTCGGCCATCTCGCCGCGGTAGAAGAGATCGGCGCCGTGGCGCGCGATGCGTTCGAGGCTCTGCGCCATGTCCGGGTTGACGATGCGGTCGCCGAGCGATTTCAGCGTGCCGTCCGGATGGAAATAGATTTTCTGGCCGGCGGCCGTCGATCTGAGCTTGTCGACGAGGTCGACGCGGCCGAACTTGCTCTCCTTCTGGGTCCACATGGTGTAGACGTGCGGCCGGATCACGAAACCCTCGCGCGCGGTCTCGATGGCGGGCTGGATCACGTCGGCCCACGCCATGGTGCCGAACTCTCTCAGCGCCTCCTCGTAGGCGCGCAGGCTGCCGGGCACGGCGATCGATTGGTAGCCGACGTCGTTCACCTTGCCCTTGAGCAGGAAGCCGAAACCGTCGCGCGCCTCGCCCTCGATCAAGTCCGCCCACATGTCCGGCGTCACCGAGGCGGGACATCGCGTGTGGAAATCGAGATGCAGATGGACATTGCGCCTGGGCATGTAGATCTGCATGACGCCGAAGCCCGCGATCCCCGCCATCTGCGGGTCCACCACGCCCTGCATGAAAGCGCAGGCGATGGCGGCATCGATCGCGTTGCCGCCCCGCCTGAGCGCGAGCGCGCCCGCCTCGACGGCCTCCGGTTGCGGCGCCACGATCATTCCGCGCATGGGTTGTGCTCCTTCGCTGGACGTGCAGCGATCCATGGTACAACGGCTCTCGCAAGGTCGTGTGCGACGTGCGC
>Ga0209415_10007654_pt1 | contig 18829 bp, 18 predicted proteins | sample PeaSoiSIISIP2007_FD_187696 | JGI IMG/M metagenome (GOLD analysis project Ga0209415, IMG submission 187696) | Peat soil microbial communities from Weissenstadt, Germany - SII-SIP-2007 (SPAdes) (version 2) | ecosystem: Environmental > Terrestrial > Soil > Wetlands > Peat | place: Germany...
ATTATCGCCACCACTTTTCGTTTTATGAAGGCACCCTGCCACTGGTCCATTACACGATTCGCGTCCCGCGCGGCGCCAGCCTATCGATCAAGGATTACAAATCGGAATCCGAGATTTCCGGAGTCCTGGGCGACGTTGAGTTTGAAACGTACAAGGGAACGGCGCGGCTCGACGGCCTGCATGGTGCGTTGCAGTTAAAGACCTACAAAGGCGACGTGCGCGCTGCGTTTACCGCGTTTACCGCCCAAAGCCACATCGATACTTACAAAGGGACCATCGCCCTTTCCTTGCCTCGCTCGAGCGCGTTCGAGATCCACGCCAATCTGGAGCGGCGCACCGGGTTCGATTGCGATTTCCCGCGTACCATCCATTCGACGCGTGGCAGCGGCGATTTTCGCAGCGTCGTGAACGGCGGCGGTCCGGCGCTGCGCGTTACCTCGTACCGGGGAAATATCACCCTGCGGGCAATTTAAGCGCCAAGGTCCTTTACTTACAATCAAATAAGATGGTACCCTCAGTTCTTAATGCGAACTGTCGACCTGATCCATCGCAAGAGGGATGGCGAAGAGCTATCCACGCACGAAATTGCTTTCCTCGTTGACGGTTATACGACCGGAACGATCCCCGATTATCAGATTTCCGCGTTCCTGATGGCCGTGTTCTTCTCCGGCATGACGGACCGCGAGGTCAGCGCTTTGACCGAGCGCATGGTCCAGTCGGGTGAAACCGTCGATCTCTCGTCGATTCCTGGCCTTAAAGTGGACAAGCATTCCACGGGAGGCGTGGGAGACAAAACCAGCCTGATCGCGGCTCCGCTGGCTGCCGCAGCGGGAGTCGTGGTGCCGATGATTTCGGGCCGCGCGCTGGGGCATACCGGCGGGACGCTGGACAAGTTGGAATCGATCCCCGGGTTTCGTACCAACCTGACGGTGGAGGAGTTTCGCGATCAGCTTCTGAAGCACAAGCTGGCGTTCATGGGCCAATCGCCCGAAGTGGCTCCGGCGGATGGGAAACTGTACGCGCTTCGCGATTCCACCGCGACGGTGGAGTCGATTCCGCTGATTGCTTCGTCGATCATGTCGAAGAAGCTGGCGGAAGGCGTCGACGCGCTGGTGCTCGATGTAAAAGTCGGAGCGGGCGCTTTCATGAAGCGGCAAGTGGATGCGCGGCGGCTGGCGCAGATGATGGTGGGAATCGGCCGGCGGGTCGACAAGCGTGTTCAGGCGCTGATTACGGACATGAATCAGCCGCTGGGATTCGCCATCGGCAATGCGCTCGAAGTAATGGAAGTTTCGCAGACGCTGCAAAACGTCGGGCCGACGGATCTGACGCGGCTTTCTTTGGAACTTGCATCCCGCATGATTTTTCTGGGCAAGGTCGCGCCGACGCTCGAAGAGGCACGCGAGATTGCGCAGAAGAAACTGCTGGACGGCTCGGGTTACAAGAAGCTGAAAGAAGTGATCGCGGCGCAGGGCGGGAATCCGCAGGTCTTGGACCGGTTCGAGCTGCTGCCGAACGCGACCGGCGCGCGCGAAATCAGCACGCCGCGCGCAGGCTACGTCAGTGCGATCGACGCGGAGTACATCGGCCAGGCATCGGCTATGATCGGCGCGGGGCGCGACATGAAGGAAGACTCGATCGATCCCGCGGTCGGCGTGATTCTGGAAGTGAAGGCCGGTCAGAAGGTCGACGCGGGCAGCGTGTTGTGCCGGCTTTACTACACCGCCGACGAACACGTCGAAGAAGCCGCGCAACTGGTGGAGGACGCGTTCCGCATCTCGGGCACGCCGCCGGAAGAACGCGAGCTGATTCTCGAAGTCGTCGGATAATTGCATGTATGCGGCAGTGCTGCATGGATCCGGCGAGACGCCGCGCTACGCTACGTTCGCCGAACCGTCGGCGGGCGAGGGCGAAGCGATCGTTCACGTTACGGCTGCCGCTCTCAAACAAGTCGAAAAGGCGATGGCGGAAGGCTCGCACTACGCGAGCTATCGAACATTTCCCGTCGTCTGCGGAGTGGACGGCGCCGGCCGCACTGATGACGGGACGCGCGTCTTTTTCGCGGGCCCCCGAGCGCCGTTCGGCGGGATGGCGGAGCGCACGGTTGTCGCCAAGGCGCGACTTTTCCCGATTCCAGACAGCATCGGCGATGCGACCGCGGCCGCGCTGATCAATCCCGGGATGTCGGCATGGTTGTCGCTCAGCTGGCGCGCACAGCTTGCCGCCGGCGAAACGGTAATGATCCTGGGGGCGACCGGTGTGACCGGAAAGCTCGCCGTGCGGATCGCGAGGATTTTGGGCGCGGGAAAGATCATCGCCGCCGGTCGAAATGAAGGGTCGCTTAGGGCGTTGAACGCCGATGCGATCGTGCGATTGGATCAATCGGATGGGGAAGTAACGGAATCGTTCGCCCAGGCCGGCCCAACGGATGTGGTCATCGATTATCTGTGGGGACGCCCGACAGAATTGCTGATCGCCGCGATGGCGCAATCGGGTTTCGGCGCAAAATCGAAACGTACGAGGTTGGTGGAAGTGGGCGAAAGCGCGGGATCGACCGTTTCCCTGCCCGCGGCGTCATTACGCAGCAGCGGCCTCGAAATCATGGGAGCGGGCAGCGGTTATATGCCGGGGATGGCGACCTTCCTCGAAATTCGCGACAAGTTGCTTGAGTACGCCGCGAAAGGCGAGTTGAAAATCGATACGGAGATCGTTCCGCTTTCTGAAGTCGCGGAAGCCTGGGGACGAAACCAATCCGGCGTCCGGCTGGTAATGACGCCGTGAAGGATCGTCTACCAGAACGTCATCAATGTGCTCCTCATGAGTTTCACAGTGCAGCGAACGATCGCATGAGGATCTGGTAAACTCGGCTCCTCATGGAGAGATTCACCGGTCTGCTCGGCCTCGCGGTCATTCTCGCGGTCGCATATCTGTTTTCAAAACATCGCAGCCAGATTAAGCTGCGCGTGATCCTGTGGGGCCTGGGATTGCAATTCGGCTTCGCTTTCCTGGTTCTGAAAACTCCCGCTGAGCGGGCTTTCGTCACTGCCAGCAACGGGGTGAATCATCTACTCGAATACGCGGCCGCCGGAAGCTCGTTTGTCTTCGGCGATAAACTGGGCGTCAAGAACGATCAGTTCGGAGTCGTGTTCGCATTTCAGGTTCTGCCGATCGTGATTTTCATCGCTTCGCTGTTCGCGGTCCTGTACTACCTGGGCGTGATGCAGGTGGTGGTGAAGGCGATGGCGATCGTGATGCAAAGCGTGATGGGCACCAGCGGCGCGGAATCACTGAACGTCGCGGCGAGCATTTTCATGGGGCAGACCGAAGCTCCTCTGACGATTCGTCCATTCCTGGCGGGGCTGACCGAAAGCGAGTTGTTCACGGTGATGGCCAGCGGCATGGCGCACGTTTCCGGAGCCGTGATGGCCGCCTATGTGATCATCGCCGGCGTCGAGATCCGGCACTTGCTGACTGCGGTGATTATGACGGCTCCGGCGACGCTGATGCTCGCCAAGATGCTGATCCCGGAAATCGGGCAGCCGGTGACGGCCGGCGGCGTGGACGTCCAAGTGGAAAAACCGGGCGTGAATATCATCGACGCGGCGTCGCGCGGGGCATCGGACGGATTGCAGCTCGCGCTGAATATCGGGGCCATGCTGATTGCGTTCATCGGCCTGATCGCGCTGGTAAACGGGATTCTCACCGCGCTGCACAACGCGAATCACATGCACTGGTTTCCCGGATCGATGCAGGCGATTCTGGGCCGCCTGTTTGCTCCCATCGCGTGGCTGCTGGGAGTGAAATATAACGATTGCGCGACGGTCGGGAATCTGTTGGGCGAGCGGCTGATCCTGAACGAGTTTGTCGCGTTCGTGGACTTGGGAAAAATCGGCAACACGCTGGATGCACGGTCATTCGTCATCGCGACGTATGCGTTGTGCGGATTTGCGAACCTCAGCTCGGTGGCGATTCAGGTCGGCGGTATTGGAGCCTTGGCACCTACCCGAAAGTCGGATCTGGCGCGGCTGGGGATGAAAGCGGTCGCGGCCGGGACCATGGCGAATTTCATGTCGGCGTGCATTGCGGGAATGCTGCTGTGATCGGTGTCGTGCTCGGTAGCGGCCTCGGTGGTTTCGCCGATATTTTGGGACATCGGCGCGAAACGCCGTATTCCGAGATCCCCGGTTGGCCTCCGTCGACGGCTCTGGGGCATGCGGGGAAACTGGTCGAGGGGCGGATCGGTTCGACGCCGGTGATCGTGCTGGCCGGACGCGCGCATCTCTACGAAGGCTACACGGCGGCGCAGGTGACGTTCGGCATTCGCGAGCTGGCTCGGCGCGGCGTGCGCAGCCTGGTGCTTACGAATGCGGCGGGCGGGATCAATCTCGATTACAAACCGGGCGATCTGGTGCTGATTTCGGACCACATCAATCTTCTAGGTGCGAATCCGCTGACCGGACCCAATGACGACACGCTGGGTCCGCGATTTCCGGATATGAGCGAGGCTTATTCGCGCGATTATCGAAAGATCGCCGTGGCCGCCGGTGCGGATCTCGGGATCGAATTAAAGGAAGGCGTCTACGCCGCGATGCTGGGCCCGAGCTATGAGACTCCCGCGGAGATTCAGTTCCTGCGCATCATCGGAGCGGACCTGGTGGGAATGTCGACGGTTCCCGAAGTGATCGTGGCGAATCACATGGGGATGAAGGTGCTGGCGATTTCGTGCGTCACCAACATGGCGGCGGGGATTCTGCGGCAAAAACTGGTGCATAGCGAGGTTCTGGAAACCGGGGAACGGGTACGCGACACGCTGGCCACGCTGCTGTCCGCGATCGCTCCGAAGCTGGTTTAAACTATACGGCATGTACCGGTTCACACCCCTGATTCCCCTGATTGCCGCGGTTGCAGCCGCGCAGACGCCGGACTGGCCCAAGGTCAACGCGGAGACGCTGCGGTACTACACGGCGGTGGTTCAGATGGACACGACGGATCCGCCGGGAAATGAAACCAAAGTTGTCGATTACGTGAAGAAGATCCTGGAATCCGAAGGCATTCCCGTGATCACCAGCGCCAAGGAGCCGAATCGCGCCAATCTGATCGCCCGTCTGAAAGGCAATGGATCGAAGCGGCCCTTGCTGATCATGGGTCACACCGATACGGTGAAGGTCGATCCGTCGAAATGGGTGAATTTCGGGCCGTTCAGCGCGGCGCGGAGCGGCGGATACATCTACGGACGCGGGACGCTCGACGACAAAGACAACATGACCTCCGGCATGATGACCATGCTGCTGTTGAAGCGGAACAAGGTGCAGCTCGACCGCGACGTGATCTTCGTGGCTGAAGCGGGAGAAGAAGCGTCGACCGTCAACGGCATCGAGCACCTGGTCAACGAAAACTGGAAGGACATCGACGCGGAGATCTGTCTGGCCGAAGGCGGCAGCGTCAGCCGCCGAGGCGGCGTGGTTCGCTATGCGCTGATCCAGACCGCGGAAAAGCTTCCGCAAGGTGCGCGGCTGGTGGCCAAGGGACCCTCCGGGCACGGCTCGCGTCCGCTGCGCAACAACGCGATCGTGCATTTGTCGCGGGCAGTGGAAAAAATCGCGATGTGGGATCCGCCCATGCGTTTCAACGATACGACGCGATATTACTTCGAAAAGCTGGCTGGCCTCAGTTCTCCCGCGGACGCGGCGCGATACAACGCTCTGTTCGATCCCAAGAAGTCGGCCGCGGCTCGCGAATATCTGGCGGAAAATGAACCGGGGCATTATTCGATGCTGCACACCTCAATTTCGCCGAATATCATCACTGGCGGATTCCAGATCAACGTGATCCCATCGTCGGCCGAGGCTACGCTGGACGTTCGCGCGCTTCCCGATGAAAATATGCCCGCCTTTTTCGACATGATGCGCAAGGTGATTAACGATCCGGCGGTGGAAGTGGTGCCGGATACGCGCAACAAGCGTCCGATTGCTCCGCCGACGCGCATCGACAACGAAGCGTTTCACGCGATTGAAGCGGCAGATCGAAAAGTCTACAACACGGTGACGCTGCCGGAGATGAGCACGGGCGCGACGGATATGTCGTTTTTGCGCGCGAAAGGCGTGCAGTGTTACGGCATCGGTCCCATGGTAGACGAAGAAGACGGCCCCAAAGGCTTCGCGGCGCACAGCGACCAGGAACGGATTTTAGAAGAGGCGCTGTATAAGTTCGTCCAGTTCAACTGGGAAGTGGCGACGTCGCTAGCGGCGAGAAAATAATCTTATTTCTTCGCGGCTTCGGCGGCCATCATTCTGACCAGTTCCGCGTTCGTCATCGGCTGCCAGCCGTGGCCTTTCATGGGACGCCCATATTCAAACGTCGCGTGGGCGTCCGTGGTCTTCATGAAATCTTCGAACAGATACACCGCGAGATTCAGCGCGTAATTGTCCATATCGCCGACATAAACATGAATCTTATCCTTCACCAGCGGACCAATCTTCGACCAGTTCCGCTGCGCATACTGATTCAAATCGAATCCGTGATCGAGCATGTACTTGGCGACATTGTGATCGATTTTTCCCGTCAGACGGTCCCATAGTCTCTGCGGATAGCCGTCTTCGCCCACCGGACCGTAGACTGCGTCCCAGGCATCGTACTGTTCCGTCGAGCGGCCACGCGTTCCCAGCGTTTCCTCGAACAGACTCTTCAAGCGCACGGTCTGGACGGTCTGGCCTTCGGCAGTGCGCATCATCGGACGCTCGCGCGGTACGTATTGGAATCCGGGGACTTCAAACGCGTTCGGATCGTCGTAAATATTGATCATCTCCCAGCGGCGGAAGTCGATCGGATCGGGATAGAACGTCCAGGTGCCGCCGAAAAAATCGGGATGATACAGCTCCAGCGCAAGCGACTCCCATCCGCCCGTGGATCCGCCGGTCAAAAAGCGCTCACGCGGCTCCCGGCTCAGTCGGAAATGCTGTTCGAGGTACGGAATCAGCTCCTTCATCAGCGCGTCGCCGTAAGGACCGTTGTTGGCCGAATTGACCGCGTAAGAATCGTCGAAGTACGGCGTCGGGTGCTGAAAGGTCACGGCGATCATGCGCGGAAAATCGTCGGACATCCACTGTTGGGCGAACTCATATCCAGCCTGCCCGCGGCCGGTGGCGGGCTTCTCGGTGAATCCGTACGGCGCGCCTAGTCCGAAGTGTCCCTGGATGTAAATCACCGGATAATGGCGATCCGGCTGGCGCTCGTAATCCTTGGGCAACAGCACGGTCGCGCCCAGGTACATCGGATGTCCCCAAAATTCCGTCAGCATTTTGCTCTGGATCTTCACGCGCTTCACCCACGCGGTTCCGGGCGGCGGTTCCACGGGCGGGATTACTTTGGTGAGCTCGATCTTCGCGGTAGTCGAGCCGTCCAGGTGCACTTTCTGAATTTCGCTGTAGAGATTACCGGGGGAGCGATCGAACTTCTGGCCCTCCCACTGATCCATATGCGCCCAGATGACGTGTCCATCGGCGCGATGGAATTGCGTGTAGACGTTCATCATCGCCTGCACGAAATAATCGCCCGGAGGCACGTCTTTCAGGCTGCGCAGAGGATAGCCGATCGTGGATGCATCGATCACCGCGGTCTGCCCCGGCTTCAGGTCGTTCACGTCGAGGCCGAAAAACGGCGTTTCCGAGGCGCGCCAGTTCCCAGCTTGGAGGCGAGGCTCGGGCGTGTCTTTGGTCGAAAGAACCACGTAGACTCGCCCGGTGATGGGTTGAGAATGTGCCGCGGGCGCGAAGGAAACCTCAAATCGCGGCGCCGCGGAGGCCAGCATCGCGAAAGCAAGATAAGAAGTCAGCCGCATGGTTCTTCAATTTTACGCCCAGAAGCAGGCTGAGCAGATTAGTTGACTTTGTCAACTACTTTCGGTAAACCTGAGGGATGCCACACACCGAGCAGGTTCGCGCTTTCAACCGTTTCTATACCAAGCAAATCGGTCTGCTCCGCGAAGGACTTCTGAAAACGCCGTTTTCGCTGACGCAGGCTCGCGTATTGTATGAATTAGGCGCGCGTCCGGGCACGCGATGGTCGGAACTCGTGGAAGAACTGGGCCTCGATCCCGGCTACCTCAGCCGTTTGTTGAAGAGTTTTGAAAAGCAGGGGCTGGTCCGGCGGTCGAATTCGAAAGACGACCGCCGCGTGAGCCACCTGACGCTTACCGCCAAAGGCCGCAAGGAGTTCCTACGGCTGAATGCGAGGTCGGAAGATGAGACCGCGGAAATGCTTTCAAGGCTGAGCACTGAGGAACAACAACGTCTGGTGAAGAGCATGGGCGCGATTCGCGAGTTGCTGGGCCCGCCGGCGGATTCCGATAAAACCTTCGGCGTTCGAACACACAGACCCGGCGACATCGGCTGGGTGATCGCGCGCCACGGACAATTATATTCGCAGGAATATCAATGGGATTCGACATTCGAAGGACTCGTGGCCGGGATCGCGGGAAAATTCCTGACCCATTTCGATCCCCAATTCGAGCACTGCTGGATCGCGGAAAAAGATGGCGAGCGGCTGGGATGCGTGTTCCTGGTCAGGCAATCGAGCGCCGTGGGCAAGCTGCGGTTGCTTCTGGTGGACCCGGTGGCGCGCGGGATGGGCGTGGGAACGAAACTAGTCGACGAATGCATCGGCTTTGCACGGAAAGTAGGTTATCGCAAGCTGACGTTGTGGACCAACGACATCCTGCACGCGGCGCGGCGAATCTATGAACGAGTGGGATTTTACCTGGTCAAGGAACAAAAACACCGCAGCTTCGGCCACGATCTGGTCGGGCAATATTGGGAACTGAAGCTTTAATCGATAATCTTCATCCGCCGTAGGGATTCGTCGATTTCCGGCCGCACCAGTACGCCTTTTTCGATCTCGGCTTTGCGTTTTTCTTCCCGCTCGATCTGTGCCGCGGCCAGTTTCGCGACCTCCTCCGCATCTTCGAGCGGCACTACCGTAACTCCGTCGCGATCGGCGAGGATCACGTCGCCGGGCCGCACGGCGACGCCTCCGCAGGCGATGATGGCACCTACTTCGCCTGGCCCATCTTTATTACAGCCGTTCGGACAAATGCCTCGGGCGTAAACCGGCAGGCCCAAAGCTTCGAGCGCATCCGCATCGCGAACCGTACCATCGACGATCACACCGCGCACGTGCGCTTTCACCGCACTCGACGCGAGCAGCTCGCCGAAGCCCGAATTGGCGACGTTGCCTTGCGTGCTCACGACGAGAATATCGTTCGGCTGCGCCAGCGACAGCGCTTTGTGGATCATCAGATTGTCGCCAGAATGGCACCAAGCGGTGAGAGCAGCGCCGATGATGCGTGGCGACGGCCAGATCGGCCTGATCCCGGCATCCATTGCGCCAAGCCGCGACATGCTGTCGGCCACTTGCGCCGGCGATGCGACTCCGAAGGCTATCAACAGCTCCTCGCTCGGGCGCGGCCACGAAGATCGGACGCGAAATCCCGGCTTACCCGGCATGCGTCCCTACGTGGCTTCTCAGATACGCCAGAGTCTCGCCAAGGTATTCAAGATCGGAACGAATGTCCAGCTCGCCGAAATAGCCCATGGTGCCGATGCGAATCACTCTTCCCTTCAGCTTGTTTCGCGATCCGGCGATTACGGTCGCGTGGCGTTCATACATCTGACGCACGATGTCGCCGCCATCAAGATCGTCGGGGACCTTGACGACGACTACTGTGTTCGAAAGCGTGTCTTGCGGGAAGGTCGCGAGTCCCAGCTTGTTGCAGCCTTCGCGAAGCATCGCGGACAAACGCCGGTGACGATCCAGCACCTGCGGCAAGCCCTCCGCGTGAATCATTTCGAGCGATTCGGCGAGACCGAACATCAACGATAACGGCGGCGTAAACGGCGTCACCGATTCGCTCGCGGACTTGAGCGATTCTCGAAAATCCCAATAGAAGCGCGGCATTGCGGTCGGCCGCTTCACGATTTCCTGCGCTTTCGGGCTCACCGAAGCCAGCCCTAAGCCCGGCGGGCACATCAGAGCTTTTTGCGATGCGGAGATCAGGATGTCGACGCCCCATTCATCCTGCCGCATCTCGATACCGCCGAGTCCGCTGACGGAATCGACGATCAGCAAGGCCGGCGTGTCGCGGACGACTTTTCCAATTCCCGCGAGATCGGCAACCACTCCCGTGGAGCTCGCATTGTGAACCACCAGCACGGCGCGATAGTTGGCGGATTTCATCCGCGCGGCGACTTGAGCGGGATCGACGCCTCGTCCCCACTCGATATCTAGCGTGTCCACCCGGGCGCCGAGCGCTTTCGCGATCAGTGCGAAGCGCTCGCTGAACTGATCATTGACGCACACCAGGACTCGCTCGCCAGGGGCGACCGCGTTCGCCAGGCTCGCCTCCATGACGCCGGTTCCGGAGCTCGCGAAAAACAGCACCGGATTCGCGGTACCGAGAATCGGGCGGATTCGCTCCGTAATTTGCGCAAACAGTTTTCGAAATTCGGGGCCACGATGATTAATCATCGGAGTGCCGAGGGCGCGGAGCACGCGCTCGGGTACGGTGGTGGGGCCGGGGAGACGGAGACGATAGTTCATAAAGTTCGGAAGTCGTGGTAGCGGCGGAAATAGGGAACCAGTCCGCCGGCTTCAAGAATCTCCAGCATAATGCCTGGCAGGGGGCCGGCGGAAACGCGCTCGCCGGTGGTCAGGTTGTGCACCACCATGCCGCTGGCTTGCTCGATCGCGAGGCGGTCGCCTTCGCGGATGCCGCTGGTGTCGCACATCAATGGGGGCAGTCCATTATTCACGGCGTTGCGATAATAGGTGCGCGAAAAACTGCGCGCGATCACCGCGCGAATTCCGGCGCCGACCACCGCCGTCACCGCGACCTCCATCGCCGAGCCGCAGCCGAAGTTTTTCCCCGCGACGATCAGGTCACTGGCCTGGACGGTCGCGGCGAAGTTCGGGTCCAGCTCCTCGAACAGGAATTTGCGCAGATACTGGGGATCGATATTTTCGCGTTTGCGGCGTGAAGTAATGATGTAGTCGGTGTTGACGTCGTCGCCGAAAACGCGCGCGCGCCCTTCAATCATAGTTCCCTCGGATCGGCGATCGAGCCGCGCACTGCTGCGGCCGCGCAGCTTGCGGGCGAAGCGAGATAGATCATCGCGCTGCTGTTGCCCATGCGCCCCTTGAAGTTGCGATTGGCGGTGGAGATCACGTTGACGCCATCGCCTGGAATCGCGCCGCAGGTCCCGCAGCAGGAACCGCAGCCGGGCGCGACGATCACCGCGCCCATGGAAATAAAATCGGCCAGCGTGCCGTCGCGAGTCAAAGCTTCGAGGACCGTGCGCGAGGCCGGCGTCACGACGACTTGCACTCCCGGCGCGGGACCACCACCGGCTTTCAGCACATCGCGAGCCTGATGAAAATCGCGCGTGCGACCGCCAGTGCAAGTGCCCAAATAAACCATGTGAACCGGAGTGCCCGCCGCCTCGCCGATCGGGACCACGCGGTCCACGTTGTGCGGAAGCGCGACCTGAGGAGTGATCCGATCCAGGTCGATCGCGATTTCGCGCGCATATTGTGCGTCGGAATCCGCTGCGACCGGTTCATATTCTCTTCCCAAATATGCGAAAGTGCTGATGTCGGCGGGAAATATTCCGTTCTTCGCGCCCATCTCGACCGACAAATTGCTGAGCACCAGCCGATCCTCAAGGTCGAGCGACGCAACCGCCGCTCCTGTAAATTCCAGTGCCTGATAAGTCGCGCCATCGGCGCCCAACTCCTTCGCGATGGTCAGAGCGATGTCTTTCGGATACACATCATCAGAAAGAGCGCCGGAGAGCGTGATGCGGATGGACTCGGGAATGCGCAGCCAGATCCGCCCGCTGATCATGATTGCCGCGAGGTCCGACGATCCGATACCGGTCGCGAAAGCGTTCAGGGCTCCATACGTGACGGCGTGGCTGTCGGCTCCGACTGCGAGGCTTCCCGGCGTCGCGCGTCCGGATTCGACCACCAGTTGATGCCCGATCCCGTCGCCGACTTCCCAAACGTGAATGCCGTGCCGCTTCGCGAATTCTCGCGTGCGCCGGTGCAGTTCTGTCGTTTCGCGGCTGGGCGCGGGGACGTAGTGATCCAGCGCAAAGACCAGACGTTCGGGATGCACCACATGTTCCCCGCCCATGGCTTCGAAATAGCCGATGGTCATGGGAACGGACGCATCAGTGCCCAGCGCGCAGTCGACTTCGCACACCACCACATCGCCGGCTCGGGCGTCGCGGCCGGATTTAGCCGAAAGGATTTTCTCGCTGATGGTCTGGCCCGTTTTCACTGAGCGGGCGTCTTTTCGAGCTGCTGTCGCGCCCACACGCGCGCCGGATTCAGTTCGATCACGCGTTGAAATTCCTTGCGCGCCTCCGCATTGTGATTCTGCTTCCGCAGAGCCAGACCTAGCCAGAGGTGGGCTTCCGCCAGCTTCGGATCGAGCTCGATCGCCTTTTGAAAATCCTTGACGGCCAGCTCGATTCCGCCGCCGAAAGCGGGTGGAAGATAATAATTCCCTACGCCTCGGCTGACATAATTGAGCGCTGACTTCGGATCCATCTGCACCGCTTTGTTCACCTCATCCTGCGCGCAGCGGCCGTATTTCATGCCTTGCAGAACGTTCGCGGAAACGGCCTGGCCGCACAGGGTGCCATACACGCGATGATATTCAGCGTTGTCGGGCTTCAGCGAAACGGCGTGCTCGGCAATCTTGATACCCGCTTCGGCGGCTGAATGCGCCTGCCCTTTGTCGCGCACCTCAATGGCGACTTCGGCGACGTAAGAATACGCGACAGCGGCTTTGTATTCAGCAGCGGCGTCGTTCGGCTGTTTTTGCGCGGCCGCAGAAAGCTGCGCCGCGATGCGGTCCAGCGCCGCACGATCCTGTGCATCCCGAGCGTTCTCCAGATCTCCGCCAACCGCAATTCCGAGTGATAAAAGGAAAAGAGTACCGCGCATGCTCTTTGATTTTATCAATGGATGGGGGCAAGCGAGAGTACGGGCTAGTACGAGCGCACCATAGCAGTTTTCGATTGCTCCTGGCATCGTGTGAGAAGAGGGCGGGATGTGGTTCGTCGAGCCCGGAACTGGACGCCCGAGCTTCAAGACTTACGCAGTCAAGCCGCCCTCGCCACCGAATATGGACGAACGGAGCTGGGAGCTGTATCGGTTAAGTGTCGTACAGGAAATGCCGGATTGCTGCCGGAAGCAAGCCATCCTTACAGCGATCCAACACAAGCTCGATCTGCTGAGCAAACTGGAGGGCGATCCCCCTGCCATCAGCGTTTCGAAGTGACCTGCGAATATAGGCACATTCGGTGATAGACTGATCGATGTGCGTGGAACTTCTTTGGAAGCCTCGCTCTCGGCGAATTTCTTGATCGCGCGCCCGTAGCTCAGTTTGGATAGAGCGCTTGCCTCCGGAGCAAGAGGTCGTAAGTTCGAATCTTACCGGGCGTACCAACCTTTTTCGATTACACAGACGCCATGAAAGTGCTGATTTTCGGAGCCACCGGCGTGGTCGGGCAGGGGGTGCTCAGGGAATGTCTGCTCGACCCCGACATTCAATTGATCCAGACCGTGGGACGGTCGACCTCCGGCGTGCCGCATTCTAAACTTCGCGAGCTGATCCATCAAGATCTGTTTAACTACACCGGAATCGAGTCTGAGCTGCACGGTTTCGAGGCGTGTTTCTTCTGTTTGGGAGTGTCGTCAAGCGGCATGTCCGAGGCCAACTATGAACGCCTGACTTACACCCTTACTATGGCGGCCGCGGAGACTCTTTCCAGGCTGAATCCGGAGATGACGTTCATTTATGTTTCCGGCGCCGGAACCGATAGCTCCGAAAAAGGCGGGGCTATGTGGGCGCGGGTGAAAGGGCGCACCGAAAATGCGCTCCTGCGCCTGCCTTTTAAAGCCGCGTATATGTTCAGACCGGGAGCCATTCAGGCCATGCACGGCGAGCGATCCAAGACTACCGCGTACCGGCTCGCTTATACCTTGATCGGCCCCCTCATTCCGCTGGTTCGCTGGCTATTTCCCGCCTCCGTATTGACCACCGAGGAGATCGGCCGGGCGATGATCCAGGTGGCCAAACATGGCGCGTCAAAGAAGCTCCTGGAAAGCGCCGACATCCGAGCCTGCGCATTGGCATCTCACCTGCAATAGGGATCGCGTGGGCTGCGGTTGTTTCGCGGAATCAGTAAGTTCCGGGAATAGTGAGAAAAATTTCCCGACCGCAATCCTGAAGATTATACCGATGGCAGTTCTGCTGTTTGGTTTGGCCGGCTGCCACGCTTCGACCGAAGCGGTTGAGGCGAGTACGACCCGGGATCCCGTGGTTGCTCCCGCGGGCACCGTTCTCCGGGTCCGGCTGGACCAAGCGCTCGGTTCCGGGCGCAGCCGGCCCGGAGATCGGTTTAGAGCCGTTCTGGATACGCCGGTGATGGTCGGGGGAATGGAGATCTTGCCGAAAGGGACGTTGTTAGAAGGACGCGTGCTGGCTGCTCGCAAGGCTGGCGCCGAAGGCAAGAGTGCGCAGCTTGCGGTGACATTGGATTCGTTTGAGCGGGATGGTAAGTGGTATGCGCTCCAAACCAACCCTGTGATTCGGACTGGTAAAATGGTTGAGGGTATTTCGGTGCCGGCGGATACGATCATGGGATTCACCCTGACGAGAAAGCTCACCGCGTAGGACATCGAAAGGCATGAAAAGGGGGACTTTGAAGATGAAAAATACATGGTTGGCGGGCGCGATGGCTTTAAGCCTGATCGGTACGGGGTGCGCCACAAAGAAGTACGTTGCCCAGCAGATCGAACCGGTTCAACAGCGGGTGACGGGGACTGAGAACAAAAACGTCGAGCAGGATAAGGCAATCGCGAGCCAGGGTAATGAAATCCAGGAACTGGATCGCGACCTGTCGCGAACCAAAGAGAAGCTGACCGACGTCGACAACAAAGCGACGCAGGCCGGTCAAGCGGCGAAGGCGGCGGATCAAAAGGCTGACGGCGCGCAGCAGGCCGCCAACGGCGCCCAACAGGCCGCGACGAACGCAAAGACCTTTGCCGAGCAGGGCTTGGATCGCCTGGGCCGCACGGTCGATTCGATGAACAAGTTCCAGATGGCCAAATCCGCCACTGTGCTGTTCGCGGTCGCCCAGGACAAGCTGACGGCGGACGCCAAGCAGCAACTTGACGATCTGGCCAAGCAGGCCTCCGGTTTGGATCGGTACGTCATTGAAATTCAGGGCTTTACCGACAAGACTGGGCCTCCGGCTTATAACGAGACTCTGAGCGAGCGGCGCGCGGAAGCTGTGGCTCGCTACCTGGCGGTCGAATACAAGATTCCAGTTCGCAATCTGACGCTGCTCGGCGAGGGTTATGCCCAGCCGGTGGCCGACGACAAGACGCGCGACGGGCGCAAGCAGAATCGTCGTGTGGAAGTGAAGTTGTGGGTTCCGGAGACCGGTTCCAGCGCTGGCAAGGCCGTGGCTGCCGGACCGGCTCAGTAACGATTTTTTACGGTTAGTCGCCGGACCCTCCGACCCGGCGGCTTCGGGGCAGGTATATGAGGAGATCCATCAGATGAGGACTCTGCACACCTCATCTCAGGTTGACTTCGGTCGCCGGATCCACTCTGTGCCTGCCCTGCTTGTTTTTTAGGGCACTCTCGTCATCAGATCCTGAGCCAGCAGATCGGCGCGCTTGGCAAGCAGTTCTGCATTTGCCAGATCCTGCGCCTCCCGAGCCTGCTCAGCCTGCTTCTGGAACGTTGTGATCCGGTTCACGGTCTCGGTTTGTTCCGCATTGAGCTTCTTCTGCGACAAGACGGCCAGCGCTTTTTTCACCCGGTCCAGACTCTCATCGATGGCGCGATTGTGTTCGCGCAATTGGTCCGGCGTGAAGATCTGGCCCAGCCTGGGGGGGGCGGGCGTGGCTGGCGTGCCCGTCGAGTCCGGAGGCGGTGTCGTAGTAGCTGGATTCTTTGGACCCGCGGGAACCGGCTGGCCCCTTCTCGGCGACGGCCTGGACGGAGGCGGGGCCGGCATTTCCGGGATAGAAGTCGGGATCGTGGGAGGCGAGGTAGCCTCCAGGCTCCCTGCGATCTGTGGCGGAGCGGGAAGCGTCGGCTTCGCGGCAGCAGGCGTCGGCGACTGCCGTGATGACTGCGGCGGCGGCGGCGTAAACGCCTTCGGCGCCTTTTGGAACACGCACGAGCTGGAACCTATGGACAGACCGAGGATCAGTGTCAGGGCATCGCCAAAGCTGAGGCGCGAATTAGGCATGTCCGACCTGTGCGGGAAACTGAAGACGGAAGGTAGTTCCCTGCCCGTCCTCGCTCGTGAAATCGATAGTACCATTATGCAACTGGACCGCCCGGTACGTCATCGCCAAACCGATCCCCGATCCCTTTGCCTTGGTGGTGAAATAAAGCTGGAAAACCTTGCTGCGCAGTTCGGCGGGGATGCCGGGACCGTCGTCTGCGATCTCGAGAATTACTTCATCCTCGACGCGACCGGCGCGAATCCGTAAATGTCCGTCGTCTTTTTGGGCGCCGGAGATGGCGTCCAAGGCGTTCGTGACCAGATTCAGAATGGCCTGCTTCAACATGTCGGGATCGCCGCGAATGATGGTTTGATGATCCGGAGATGCGTCAAAAGACATGGCGACGTGTCCCAGCCGCGCCTGCGGCGTCATCAGATCCGAAACTTCGCGAGCCAGCGCAGCCAGATCCACCTCTTCCAGCCGCACGTCGACGGGCCGTGAAAAATCCAGAAAAGTCTTGACCACACGATCCAGCCGCCGCAGTTCTTTCGAAAGAATATCGATTTCGGATGCAACGTCTTCATCCGGATTTTCGATGCGTGCGCGCAGCAGGTCGAGATGCAACGCGATCGCATTCAACGGATTCTTGATCTCATGCGCGACACCGCCGGTGATGCGGCTGATCGCGGTCAGACGCGACGCAACGTCGAGCTGGGACTCCATTCTTTCGAGCAGATGTTCAACGTTGTGCTGCATCGCGGTGGCTTCCTGGCGCGCGCCGCGGTACTGCTCCCCGAGGAGATTCAATTTGCTCTCTACCGCCGCGAATTCTTTCGCCAGGCCGCGCCTCCCCGCGCTTTCGCCGAACTTGCCCTGCACAATTCGATCGATGGTTTGTTCGATGCGCCGGACCGGCCGGAGCAGCCAGTTGGTGGCAATGGCGGTCAGCACCAGAGAGATGAGCAAAGCTCCGACGGAGACAATCGCCACGGCTTCCAGCTCCGGGACCAGAGCGCTGCGCAACAGCACGTTCGATGTCACTACCTGGACCGTGAACAGCGCTTGTCCGTTCACGCCGAGCGGAACGGTGACCTGATAATCCTGACGCCGTCCGAAGAGATCCAGCATGCGGCGGTATAACGGCAGGGCTCTCCAGGTGCTGAAAACCGTCAGCTTATCGAGCGTGGCGCCGACGCGGGTCTCGTTGGACGACGCCAGCACTTGCCCGGAACTGCCGGCGACGTTGATCTCGACAATCTCCTGCGAAGCCAGCGAAAGCATGTTCAGCGTCGCCGGAATATCCTTATCGCTTGAGAGAATCTGGTTCCATAGCTCCACCGTTTGATCCAGGCTGGAAGGAGCGGCGTATTCCGTCGAGTGTTGGTTGATGTGATCGGTGACGAACGACTGCACCTGCTGGCTGACCAAATCGCTACGTTGCAGAGCGTCGTTCGCCAGAGAATTCAGCAGCGTGTCCAGGTGCAGAATCGAAAGCGCGGCGGCGACCACCGTCACCAGCACCACGATCACAATCACCAGGCGGACTCGAAGGGACATTTAGGATTTAGGCGGCGCCGGCTCCCTGCGATCCGTATTCTTTCAGCTTGTTAAACAAGGTCTTCTGGCTGATGCCGAGTATCTCCGCGGCTCGAGTCTTGTTGTGCTTGGTGTGCTCCAGGGTCAGCTCGATCAAAGCGCGTTCGGCTTGTTCGATGGTGAAGCCGACGGGGATTCGCAGTTCACCGCCTTCCGCCGTGAGCGAAGGCACGGGCAAGGGCGCGCCCCCAAAACCCGGCGGAAGATGCATGGTCTGGATGGTCCCCTCGCCGGCGAGAATGACGGCGCGCTCCAGCACGTTGCGCAGCTCCCGGACATTTCCGGGCCAGTGATACGCGCGGAAATGCTCGATCACTTCCGGGGCGATATCGGCGACTTTGGTCGCGTGCTTCTGATTCAGGTCTTCGAGCAGCGCGGCCGTCAGGACCGGCAGATCGTCCTTGCGATCGCGCAGCGGAGGCAGCGGAATGGGAAACACATTCAGGCGGTAGAACAGGTCCTCGCGGAACTTCCCTTCCCGAATGGCGTTATCGAGCGGCGCATTGGTCGCCGCGACTACGCGCACATCTAGCTGGATCTCGCTCTTCCCGCCCAACCGGCGGACGCGCCCGTCCTCCAGCACGCGCAGCAATTTGGCCTGCGTGGCGATGGGCATATCGCCTATCTCATCCAGCAGCACCGTTCCGTTCTGCGCCAGCTCGAAGCATCCGGCGCGGCGCTCGACGGCTCCGGTGAACGCGCCTTTCTCGTGGCCGAACAGCTCGCTTTCCATCAGCGTGTCGGGCATGGCGGCGCAGTTAATGGCGACGAACGGTCCGCCGCGCCGCGGGCTTAGCGCGTGAATCGCGCGCGCGGCCAGCTCTTTTCCCGTGCCGCTTTCGCCGCTGATCAGCACCGCCGCGCGGCTGGGAGCCACTTGCTGCACCAGCGCGAACACTTCCTGCATTTTTCCCGAAGCGCC
>Ga0209415_10007657_pt1 | contig 18824 bp, 22 predicted proteins | sample PeaSoiSIISIP2007_FD_187696 | JGI IMG/M metagenome (GOLD analysis project Ga0209415, IMG submission 187696) | Peat soil microbial communities from Weissenstadt, Germany - SII-SIP-2007 (SPAdes) (version 2) | ecosystem: Environmental > Terrestrial > Soil > Wetlands > Peat | place: Germany...
AATATAACATGCCCCCTACCGCCACGTGACCGTGAACCTCGCCCCCGCCGACCTGCCCAAGGAGGGCAGCCAGTTCGATCTGCCCATCGTGCTCGCCATGATGGTCGCCATGCAGGCGGTCGCGCCCGACGCGGTCGCCGGCTACGCGGCCATCGGGGAATTGGCGCTCGACGGCTCCATTCGCAGCGTGCCCGGCGCGCTCCCCGCCGCCATCGGCGCCAACGCCATGGGCAACGGGGCTCATCTGCCCGGCCGCCAGCGGCGCGGAGGCCGCCTGGGCCGGCGAGGACGTCGACATCCTGGCGGCGCCGCATCTGCTCTCGCTCGTCAATCACTTCAAGGGCCTGCAGATTCTGGCGCGGCCCAAGCCCACCGTCGACCGCGACGCCGCCGCGCTCCCCGACCTGGGCGATGTCAAGGGCCAGGAGAGCGCCAAGCGCGTGCTCGAGGTCGCGGCCGCCGGCGGGCACAATCTTTTGATGATCGGGCCGCCCGGCGCCGGCAAGTCGATGCTGGCGGCGCGGCTGCCCTCGATCCTGCCGTCGCTCTCGGTCGAGGAGATGCTGGAAGTCTCGATGGTGCACAGCCTCGCCGGCGAGCTGATGGGCGGCAAGCTCGCGAGCGAGCGGCCGTTCCGCACGCCCCACCACTCGGCGAGCATGGCGGCCCTCGTCGGCGGCGGCACCCGCCCGCGCCCGGGCGAGGTGAGCCTGGCGCACCTGGGCGTGCTGTTCCTCGACGAGTTGCCCGAATTCCAGCCCGGCGTGCTCGACGCCCTGCGCCAGCCGCTCGAGACCGGCGAGACGGTGATCGCGCGCGCCAACCACCGCATCGCCTACCCCTCGCGCATCCAGCTCGTCGCCGCCATGAACCCCTGCAAGTGCGGCAACGGCGGACCCGGCGCCTCGTGCAAGCGAGGGCCTCGCTGCGCCTCCGACTACCAGGCGCGCATCTCCGGGCCGCTGCTCGACCGCATCGATCTGCAGATCGAGGTGCCGGCGCTCTCGGCCGCCGACCTCGTGCTGCCGTCGCCGTCCGAAGGCAGCGAAGAGGTGCGGGCGCGGGTGACGCGGGCGCGCGAGCTGCAGCGCCGGCGCTTTGCCGCGCTCGGCGCGCGCGGCATGCGCACCAACGCCGATTGCAGCGGCCGCGTCCTGGAGGAGATCGCCACCCCCGAGGCCGACGGCGTCGCGCTGCTGCGCCAGGCCGCGGACGCGCTGCACCTCTCGGCGCGCGGCTTCCACCGCACGCTGCGTGTCGCGCGCACGCTCGCCGATCTCGACGGGACGGAGACGGTCGCGCGCATGCATGTCGCGGAAGCGCTGAGCTACCGCGGCGAGACGCTGCGGGAGGCGAGCCGCGCGGCATGAGCAGACACGCTTCAGCAGGAACGAGGATCGAAAGCGCGATGCAATGCTACCAACACCGTGACGCGACCGCCGTTGCCGTGTGCCGCACCTGCGGGCGCGGCGTCTGCCCGGCCTGCGCACACGAGGGCCCGGAAGGGATCACCTGCTCGGATGAGTGCCAGACGCTCGGCAAGAGCGTGCACGACATGAACATGAAGGCGCTGCGCATGTATGGCATCGGCGAGAAGCCGCGGCGCATGTCCGTTGGCCTCGTGGCATGGACGTTTCCTGGCGCCTTGTTTGCGATATTCGGCGGCGTTTCGTCCTGGCGCAGCGGCCGCGTCGACGCCGCCGACGCCTTCGCGCTGACGCTCGGCACCGCGCTCGTTCTGATCGGCGTCTGGCTGCACTACCAGCAGATCAAGTTCAATCGCAAACAATAAGGAGACGCGAGCACATCGCAACAAGCGCGCGCCAACCCACCATCCGTTCAGCGGATGGAAGCCTGGACATCCTTCGCTCCGCTTAGGCCGCCACTGCCGCGATCCCGCGCTGCATCTGCGCGGCCTCGACCGTGTTCTTCAAGAGGCACGCGATCGTCATGGGGCCGACGCCGCCCGGAACCGGCGTGATGGCGCCCGCCACCTGCGCCGCCTCGGCATAGGCCACGTCGCCGACGAGCTTGCCCTTGCCGTCCGGCTTGACGATGCGGTTGATGCCGACGTCGATCACGATGGCGCCGGGCTTGATCCAGTCGCCCTTCACGAACTCCGGCTTGCCGATCGCCGCCACGACGAGATCGGCGCGCCGCACCACCTCGGGGAGGTTGCGCGTGCGCGAATGCGCGATCGTCACCGTGCAGTTCTCGCGCAGCAGCAGCTGCGCCATCGGCTTGCCGACGATGTTGGAGCGCCCGACGACGACCGCGTCGAGCCCCGACAGATCGTGCTTCACGGACTTGGCCAGAATAATCGAGCCGACGGGCGTGCAAGGCGCCAGCGCGCGCTCGCCGATCGACAGCTTGCCCACGTTCACCGGATGGAAGCCGTCGACGTCCTTGGCCGGATCGACCGACTCCAGAACCTTGACGCTGTCGATGTGCTTGGGCAGCGGCATCTGCACCAGGATGCCGTGCACGGCCGGATCGCGGTTGAGCCTGGCCACGAGATCGAGCAGCGTGGCCTCCGTCGTATCCTCGGCCAGCTTGTGCTCGAAGGACTGCATGCCGACCTCGAGCGTCTGCTGCGCCTTGTTGCGCACGTACACCTTGCTCGCCGGATCCTCGCCGACGAGCACCACCGCGAGCCCGGGCACGAAGCCGTATTGCGCCTTCATGCGCGCGACCTCGGCCGCCACATCGGCGCGCACCTTGGCGGCGATCGCCTTTCCGTCGATGGCGTAGGCTTGGCTCATTGGCGGCAGTCCTCCCGTCGTTTCTTTCCTCACCCGGCCGCCGCGAGCTTGGCCCGCAGGCGCTGCTCCAGGCAACCCGAATCTCCGCTGATCGTAAGCGATTTGACCCGCGATTTGGCCCCGTGCGTGAGGCGGACTGAGCTCTTGGGAACCTCGAGCCAGCGCGCCACCAGCTTCTCGAGCGCGGCGTTGGCTTCCCCGTCTGCCGGAGCCGACCGCACACGCGCCAGGAACGCCGCGCCCTCCGCGGTTTGCCCCACGCCTTCGACGCCTTCTAGCGAGGATTTCGGCGTCACGCGGACGCGCACGATGACGCAGCCGGCGCCCGTGCGCCAGGGAAGCTCGCGGCTCGCGCTCATGCCCCGACGAGGAGCGGGATCAGCACCTGGCCGATCAGGCCCTGGATGAAAAAGCAGGCGAGCAGCAGCACCAGGGGAGAGAGGTCGATGGCCCCGAGGTTCGGCAGCGTATTGCGGATCGGCCGCTGCAGCGGCTCGGTCACCGCGTTGATCGCCTGCCAGATGCCACGCACCGTCGGGTTGTAGGGATTGACCACGCCGAAGGCCATCAGCCAGCTCAGGATCACGCCGGCGATGATGACGTAGACGTAGAGCTGGATCAGATAGCTGATGAAGGTGAGGAGATAGACGAGCAGCTGGATCATTGGCGGGTCCGGTTGGGGGCGCGGCAGACGTGTAACCTCGCCAAGGCGCCGGAGCAAGGCCCGCCGCGACGGGCCGGCGCCGGTGCGGGCCGGCCCCGAGGCGCGCCCGCCAACTCGTGCATCCATGACCGCTCGCGGAGCGTTCCTTGACAAGATTCTAAGGTGCCCCCTAAATGCCGCCCCTCGACCGGGGCCGTAGCTCAGATGGGAGAGCGCTGCAATCGCACTGCAGAGGTCAGGGGTTCGATTCCCCTCGGCTCCACCAGTTTATTCAAGGCGTTACCTGTCGCTCCGCTGACCCACAACATGAACGCGTAAGCTGGGCGCGCGCCCAGTGCGCGTCGGGCGCGTGCAATCGCGCTGCCCTGCTGCGTACGAATGTCGAGGTGCGGGCGCGCGCCGGCATTTAGTCCCGCGCCACGTCCGTGGACACGTTCTTGCGCAGCCAGGCTTCGAGGAGCCCGTACTCCAGGCGGTTCTTCTCGTAGAGCGGCACAAGGAATTCGATGACCGCGTTTTCATCGGCCGTCAGGCCATGCCCGTTCAGCGCCAGGAAGGTGTAGGCGACGGCAAATGCGGTGCGCTTGTTGCCGTCGATGAAGGGATGGTTCTGGGAAAGACTCTCCCAAAGCGCGGCCGCCTCGGCAATGACGTCCGGGTAGTAGCCGGTTTGCGGCCGGAACAGCGCAGCCTCGAGCTGGCCTGCGTCTCTCACGCCGGAGGTCCCGCCGAAGCGTTCGATTTGATCCGCATGGATGGCGAGGACCTCGACGACAGTCGGATAGACCGTCGTCACTCGGCAAGCTTCTTGTAGAGCCTACCGAAGCGATCGACGCTCGACCGGTAGGTCGCCATGACATGCGCGCGCGGTCGTGCAAGGCGGCGCTTCTCGACCAGATCGGCGAGCGCCTCGTCCACGAGCGACTGCACCTGGCGTCCTTCCTCCTTGGCGATGCCCTTCACCGCGTCGAGGAGCTCGGTGTCGACCTGCGTCGCAAATTTTTGTTTCGTCTTCTGAGGCATGGCCACAGCCTATCATGACGTTTCTTGATTTATCAAGAATTGCGCTTATCCGGGCCTTTGCCGCCGTCCGCCGGCATCCAGCCGGCCGGCGCGCCGGCGTGCGCGCGATCCCCCGCAGCTGTTCCCCGGGGAACAGCGCGGACGGCCAAACTGGTTCAAGCGTCGACATTGGACACGCGGCGGACCCCCATGAATTGCCAAGTTAGAGCGCGCGACTTCACCGGCAGCGAGCGGCCCCTTCCGGAGGCCCCGCCCGCCATTGCCGCGCGTCGCGACGTCGAATTTAAGAGCGGCGGCATCACCTGCCGCGCGTGGGCCTATGCGCCGGCCGGGCACACCGAGCCCGCCGCGCCCAGCATCGCCGCTCCTTGCATCGTCATGGCGCACGGGCTCGGCGGCACCCGCGACGCCGCCCTCGAGCCCTACGCGGAGCGCTTCGCGCAAGCCGGATTTCACGTCCTGCTGTTCGACTACCGCCATCTCGGCGCCAGCGACGGCGAGCCGCGCCAGCTCATCTCCATCGCGCGCCAGGTCGACGATTGGGCGGCGGCCATCGCCTATGCGCGCTCCATGCCGGGCGTCGATCCTGCCCGCATCGCGCTGTGGGGCTGCTCGCTGTCGGGCGGGCACGTGCTCATGGCGGCCGCGCGCGACGGGTCGCCGCGATCTCGGCGCAGTGCCCGATGTTCGACGGCGCCGCGAGCGCGCAGCTGTTCGTGCGGTATGCCGGGCTGCGCGCCGCCCTGCGGTTGACGTGGGCCGCGCTCGCCGACGCCGCGCGCGCCATGATCGCCCGCTCGCCCCGCTACGTGCCTCTCGTCGCCCCGCCGGGCGAGTTCGCGGGGATGGCGAGCGAAGATGCCTATCGCGGCTGCCTCGCGATCATGCCGCCGGGCTGGCACAACGAGATCGCGCTAAGATTCTTCCTGACGATGCCGCTCTACCGGCCCGTGCGCCATGCCGGCAAGGTCGGCTGCCCGGCGCTGATAATCATCTGCAGCAAGGATACCGTCGTCTCCACGCGCGCCGCCAGGCAAGCCGCGCAGCGCATGGGCGGCAAGGCGCGGCTCATCGAGCTGCCCATTGGGCATTTCGACGTGTACCTGGGCGAATGGTTCGAGCGCTCGTGCGGCGAGCAGGTCGAATTCTTCAAGGAAGCTTTGCGCCCGCTCTCATCTCCGGCAATTGAAGAAATTCCGAACGACCCGATCACTCTTTCCTGATCACCATCGGCGGCGCCGATGCCCTTGTTCGTGGAACCGATTTGACTACCTTTCGTTGACGGCAGAGCTTGCGTCCGCCGACGCGAAGCAGTTCGACTGCGCGCGGCACGGGAAACGCCTTGGCTGCTTTGCCTCGCCGCTCTTCGCGGCGAGGACGTGCGCGTCACCTGCGGGCTGTTCGCCGGCGTTTCCTCCGATCCCTCGAACTGGAGGAACACCCATGGCCAAAGTTCTTTGCGTTCTCTACGACGACCCCGTCGACGGCTACCCGAAGGCGTACGCGCGCGACGATATCCCGAAGCTCGACCACTATCCCGGCGGCCAGACGCTCCCCACCCCCAAAGCCATCGATTTCAAACCCGGACAGCTCCTGGGCAGCGTCTCGGGTGAGCTGGGCCTGCGCAAGTTTCTCGAAAGTCAGGGCCACACGCTCGTCGTGACCGCCGACAAGGACGGTCCCAACTCCGTCTTCGAGCGCGAGCTTCCCGACGCCGAGATCGTCATCTCGCAGCCGTTCTGGCCCGCCTACCTCACCGAGGAGCGCATCAAGAAGGCCAAGAAGCTCAAGCTCGCGATCACGGCGGGCATCGGCTCCGACCACGTCGACCTGCAGGCGGCCATGGACCGCGGCATCACGGTCGCCGAGGTCACCTACTGCAACTCGATCAGCGTCGCCGAGCACGTGGTCATGATGATCCTGTCGCTCGTTCGCAACTACATTCCCTCCTACCAGTGGGTCGTGAAGGGCGGCTGGAACATCGCCGACTGCGTCGAGCGCTCCTACGATCTGGAAGGCATGAACGTCGGCACGGTCGCGGCCGGCCGCATCGGTCTGGCCGTGCTGCGGCGCTTAAAGCCGTTCGACGTGAAGCTGCACTATACCGACCGCCACCGCCTCTCGCCCGAGATCGAGAAGGAGCTGGGGCTGACCTTCCACAAGGATGTGGAGTCGCTCGTCAAGGTGTGCGACGTCGTCACCATCAACGCGCCGCTGCACCCCGAGACCGAGCACATGTTCAACGCCAAGCTCATCTCAAAGATGAAGCGCGGGTCCTACCTGATCAACACCGCGCGCGGCAAGATCTGCGATCGCGACGCCATCGTGCGCGCGCTCGAGAGCGGCCAGCTCGCCGGATACGCGGGCGACGTGTGGTTCCCGCAGCCGGCACCGCAGGATCACCCGTGGCGCACCATGCCCCACCACGGCATGACCCCGCACATCTCCGGCTCCTCGCTCTCTGCACAGGCGCGCTATGCCGCCGGAACGCGGGAGATCCTGGAGTCGTATTTCGCGGGCAAGCCCATCCGCACCGAGTACCTGATCGTCGACAAGGGCAAGCTCGCCGGAACGGGCGCGCACTCCTACAGCGCCGGCGACGCGACCAAGGGCTCCGAGGAGGCCACGCGCTATAAGAAGCGCGTGTGACGTCCAAACTGTCATCCCGGGCGAGCGACGGCAGAGCCGGAGCTAGACCCGGGACCCAGGAGCGGTGGGTCGCTCTTACACTGGATCCCGGATAGCCTCGGCTTCGCTTCGGCTTCCGGGATGACAAGAGCCGAGGTCGGCGGGCGTCACCACGGCGCCGCGCGCTGGCTCGTCGTCGAACGAGAGCCCGTAATCCTGCGCCATGTGCAGCATCGCGCGCTCGGCGAGCGCGGTGATAGTCAGCAGCGGATTGACGCCGAGCGAGCGCGGCATCACCGCGCCGTCGACGACGTAGAGCCCCTCGTGCACCGCGGTCGAGCCGCGCCCCGGCCCGCCATCGAACACCTGGCCCTTGTGATTGACTACGCCATCTGAGCGCTCGTGGCCCATGCCGGCCCCGCCGAGCGGATGTGCGGTCGCCGGCTGATGGCCCATCACCGTGCCGGCGAGCGGGTTCTTGACGTAGGAGCCGCCGGCCTCGCGCACGATCGAGGATAGCACCGCGTCGAGGCGCGCGTAGACGGGCTCGTCCTTGGCGCCGGGCCAAACAAGCGACAGGCGGTCGTCGTCGAGAACGAAGCGGCCCGCCGCGCTGTCGTGCGACACGGCGAAGAAGGTCTGCAGGCGCGAGAACGGGCCCTTGTAGACGCCGCTGATGAGGCTCTGCAGCGCGCCCAAGAGGCGCCCGTTGGGGATGAACAGCACGGGCAGCACCGGCGCCAGCGCGGATGGCAGCACGCCTTCCTGCACGCGCAGCTCTTGGCTGAGGTCGTGCGCGTCGTCGTACTCGATCTGGCCGGAGACGGCAGCGCCGATCTCGACGCCCTCGAGCTTGGGCGGATGCCCGATGCCCACCGCGTCGACGGGATTGGTGGCGCCGTAGCCGAAGGCGATGATGTCGCCGTTGGCGGAGAAGCGCTCGCCGACGCGATCGGAGAGCGCCAGCCCGAGCGCGCGCGAGCGCAGCAGGATCTCGCTGGTGCCGAGCGTGCCGGCTCCGAGCACCACCATCGGCGCCTGCAGCGTCATGTCCGCGGGCGCCGCGCCATTCGCATCCATGCGGCGCACGTGTACGGTCCACGCCCCGTCCGCGCCTTTGCCGATATGGCGCACGGAAGCGTGCGTGAACAGCTCTGCCCCGTGGCGCGCGGCGTCCGCGAGATAGGTGACGGCAACCGAGGTCTTGGCGCCAACGTTGCACCCCCCGCAACAGTCGCCGCAGCGCGTGCAAGCGGGCTGCGCCACGCCCGCGCGGTTGACCGTCGCATCGAAGGCAACTGTGATGGGCGGCGCGATCGGCGCGCGGCCGAGCCCGCTGCCGGCGGCCGCCAGCGCCTTGAACTTTGTGTGCGCGGCCGCGCGCGGATCACTCTGTGGCTCGAGCCAGCGCCGCGCCCGGCGGAAGCCCTGCGCCAGGAGGCCGTCCTGCGCGATCTGGCCAGGCCAGACCTCGTCGGCGAACACGCGGTCGTCGGGCTGCAGCGCCACGCCGGCGTTGATGAGCGAGCCGCCGCCCAGACCGCAGCCGACGAGGACGTGCATGTCCTCGCCGAGGCGCACGTCGTAGAGTGCGCTCGAGGGACCGGTCTGCATCCGTTTGCCGGTCACCTGCAGCTCATTCTTGAGGTCGGAGAAGCGGCTGGGGAAGCCGCCCATGAGCACCTCGCGCCCGCGCTCGAGCACGGCGACGCGCTTGCCGGCGCGGGCGAGCCGCGAGGCCGCCACGCCGCCGCCGTAGCCGGAGCCCACCACGATGACGTCGTAGCGGTCCTTGACGTGGTCGAGCGAGCGGGAAAGGCCGGTCATGCGTGGTCCTTCGCGTCGATGTCCTTCGCGTCGATTCTGGCGCAAGGGTGCTTCGGCGCCGGATGCGCGTCAAATGCGGGCTGGCGCGATGTGCACATGCTCGGGCCGCGAGCGGGAAAGCTAGGCTGCGTCATCCCCGAATGGACTAGCGCACCGGATTGGGCGCCACCGCGCCCGCTTCCTTGGAACGCTCGGGCGCAAACGTCGCCGGCTTGATGGGACGAACGTCGTTCTGCAGGGCATCCGCCAGGAAACGGCCGAGACAGCCGTAGGTGACATCGTTCAGATGGAAGAGATCGGACGCGAGGAGCTGCTGCGGGGTGAACTGCGCGCTCGTCACCAGGTACTTCATGATGGCGAAGCGCTGCAGGATCGGAACCTTGCGCGCTTCCGCGATCTCGCGCATCGCCTTCAGATAGCGTGGGAACTCGACGATCGTGTCGGCGCGCGGGAAATACTGCATGTCGAGCAGCACGACGTCGATGCCCGCCTGCTTGAATTGGTCGATGCCGAGCATCACCGTCTGCCGGAACTTGCCGACGTCGACGTGCCTCATGGCGTCGTTCACGCCCGTCTGCCAGATCACCAGGTTAGGGTGCAGCGGCAGCACGTCCTTCTTGATGCGTGGGAGCATATCGGTGGCGAGCTGGCCGCCAACGCCGAGATTGTCGACGATGATCTCCTTTTCCGGGTAGCGCTTGCGCAGCTCGGCCTGCAGCCTGGAGGGATAGCAGGCCTTGGGGCTGCTGGCGCCGATGCCCCGGGTGCTGGACGAGCCCAGCGCCACGATGCGGATCGGCTTGGAGCTGGCCAGCGCGGTCGCAAGCCCAGGGAGAGGAGCGTTGAAGCGGACGAGGCTGCTCGGAGCCACGCAGGGCTCGCCGGCGACGGCCGCAGCCGGAATCACGCCCGCTGCAGCTGCGAGCGCAAGAGCGACACTTGATTGTGCAAGGATCTTACGAAGCCGATTTCGCGATTGCGCTGCGCCAAAGCCCATGCGGTGACCCAAAGAATGCCGATACCTGCGGTATTGACCAGGATCTGCACCGGAAGTCCATCGCCGGCCTCGGCTAAGATCACCCACCCGGTAAGCGAGAGCACCGTCCCGAGGCAGAAGATCTCCAAGGAATGCCGGCCACAACGCGCTACGCCCCTGGCCCAAGCCCGACTAAGCCACTGACTTTTTGGCGAACTTAAGATCATCGCGAGGTAGCCAAGGGCCACGACATGGGCCAGCCGCCAGGGCGAGAGATAGCTCTTGTCCATCGACCCCATGAGGTCGCGCGGGAAGAGGCGGGCATTTTCGAGCCCCGAAATCTGCGTCCACGGCGCCGTTGTGAGAAACGCGAAGGCGACATAGCCCGCGGCCAGCGCAATCAGGGCGCGCGAGCTCGGGACCGATGCAAGTCGGCTGAAGTGCGCCGCGAGCGCCCCCAACGTGATCAGGAGCTGCCAGGCAAGCGGATTGAACACCCAGCCCTGGGGCAGCTGCTGGCTTGGCAGATTGAGCTGCAGCAGATTGGCGAGCAGCCAAAGGCAGGTCGAGACGAACAGCACCTGCCAGGGACGGCGCGGCAGCAGCCACAGCACGAACGGCACCCAAACCAGCATGAGGATGATGTAGAGCGGCAGGATGTTGAGCATGTTGGGCTGGTTGATCAGCGCCGCCGCGTAGAGCGTGGATGCGGCCGGCGTCTCGCCGAACACGTTCACGCCGATGTTGCGCGAGTACATCGGATTGTCGAACCAGACGGCCGCGTGCATCAGGCCTACCGCGCAGACGGCGACCAGGGCCAAGTGCCACAGATAGATGTCGCGCACGCGATCCATGACGCGGGCGGCGCCGGCGCGAAAGCCGTCGGTCTCGAAGCTGCGTTGATAGGCGAGCACGGCGGAAAAGCCAGCGAGCAGCACGAACACCTCGGCCGCGTCGGCGAATCCGAAGTTGCGCAGCGTGAAATGCGCCAGCACGTTGTTGGGGACGTGGTCGATGAAGATGAACAGCAGCGCCAGGCCGCGAAAGAAATCGATCCGGAGGTCTCTCACGCTACCCGCACTCGCCGCGTCCGTGGGCATCCGTTTCCCATCCCGTGACGTAACAACAACTGTCAGAACGCGCGAGCGGAGCCATTCCGTCGGCCAGCTCAACGCCACATCGCCGCAGCAGGTTCCTGCGGCGATGATGCTGCGTCGGCGAGAGAGCGCGACGATCGAGAACTGTCTGAGGAAATTGCCGTGAGGAGCGCCACCGATAAATGCGCGATAAACTCAAGCGGGTGTCCGCGACCAATGTGCTTTGCCTGGCTCGCATCGTCAAAGCAAAATAGAGCGCGCCAACGTCGCACATCGCGTCAGGTCCACGTCAGCTTTCTGTGGCAGGAGCCGCGGGCGCCGCTGCCAGCAACTCGGCGGCGCGCGCGCAGTCGGCCTGCATCTGTGCGACGAGCTCCTCGCTCGAGGCAAACTTGCGATCGCCGCGCACGAAATCGATGAACTCGACCTCGACCGCTTGCCCATAGAGATCGCCGTCGAAGTCGAACAGGAAGACCTCGAGCACAGGCATGCCGTCGTCGTAGGTCGGCCGCGTGCCGATGTAGGCGGCGCCGTCGTACCGCCGCCCAGTAACGTCGACGCGGACGGCGTAGATGCCGTGGCCGAGCGTGGTGCCGCGCGGCAGCGGAACGTTGGCTGTGGGAAAGCCGAGGTCGGTCCCGCGCCTGGCGCCGCCCACGACCTTGCCGCCGGCGCGCCACCAGCGGCCGAGCATCGAGGCGGCGCCCTTCACGTCGCCCTGGGCGAGGCGCAGCCGGATGGCGCTCGAGGAGAATACCTCCCCCTCCGCGGCGACGGGCGCCACCACGGTGATCCCGAAGCCCAGGCGCTGCGCCGCCTCGCGCATCGTTTCCGGCGTGCCGCTGCGGCCCTTGCCGAAGAAGAAGTCGTGCCCGATCACGACGTGGCGCGCATGCAGGCCGCCGACCAGCACGCGCGCGATGAAGTCGTCGGCGGAGAGGCTCGCAAGCTCGCGGTCGAAGGCGAGAATGACCGCCAGATCGAGACCCAGCTGCTGGAAGATCTGGAGCTTCTGCTCGAGCGGCGTCAGGTGGAAGTGCGGCTCCTCCGGGTGGAAGAACTCGCGCGGATGCGGCTCGAAGATGAGCGCCCCCGCCGGCGCGCCCAGCGCACGTGCCTGCGCGACCGCGGCGGCGATCAGCGCCTGGTGGCCGCGATGCACGCCGTCGAAATTGCCGATGGCCAGCACCGCTCCGCGCGCCGCCGGCGGCATGTCCCTATAGCCGTGGACGATCTGCATCAGGTCCTCGCCTCCAGCGGACGCGGTGTCCAAATTCCGCCGCCGATCACCGGTATCTCGCAAGCATGAAGGATTGGCTCCCCCAGATCGTCATCGGCATCATCGTGACGGTGGTCGGCACCGTCATCGCCAATGAGATCGCCGGCGGTCACGGCCGGCACGCGCTGCCGGGCATCCATTTCGCCCGCAGCCGATAATCCGCCTCAAGCCGGCCGCATCGGCACCATCAGCACCGCCTCGCCCTGCACCACCGGCTTGCCGTTGACGCTGCAGACGCACTCGAAGCGCGCGCGCTTCTTCTCGGGGATGAGCTCGGCCACTTTCACCGTGGCGACGACCGTGTCGCCGATCTTGACCGGCGCCTTGAAATTCAGCGTTTGCGAGATGTAGATGGCGCCCGGGCCCGGCAGCTCCATGCCGAACACGGCCGAGATGTAGGCAGCCGAGAGCATGCCGTGGGCGATGCGCTCCTTGAACATCGTGCCGGCCGCGTACTGGGCATCGAGATGCACGGGGTTCTTGTCGCCGGAGACCGCAGCGAAGGTCGCGATATCCGCCTCCGTCACGGTGTTCGCAAGGCTCGCCTCCTGGCCGACGCTAAGATCCTCGAAAAAACGCCCTTTGCCGCCGCTGTCATGCCGCCGCTCCCTGTTGACCGGGTCTGCCGCCCGCGGCGGGGACACTATCTACGGCCGCTGCAACCGGCAACCCGAGCCCCTGCAGGCGTTGTTAGCTTAATGCCCCTATCCGTTCTTGCACGCCGCTGCACCTCCAAGCTATAAGGCCCAATTCCCACCTGCCTGAAAGCGCTTGGCCCTGCAGACGAACCCGCAGGACGCCGGAGATTAGAGCCGTCATGAGCGACCGCAGACCGTTGATGCCCAAGGCGACCGCCGTTTGGCTGGTCGAGAACACGTCGCTGACCTTCGACCAGATCGCGGCGTTCTGCGGCCTGCATGTGCTCGAGGTGAAAGGCATCGCCGACGGCGACGTTGCCCAGGGCATCAAGGGGCTCGATCCGGTGACCTCCGGCCAGCTCACGCGCGAGGAGATCGAGGCGGCCGAGCACGATCCCACGCAGGAGCTGCATCTCGCCGAGCCCAAGGTCGTCGTGCCGGAGACGCCGAGCAAGAAGGGCCCGCGCTACACGCCCGTCTCGCGCCGCCAGGACCGGCCGAACGCCGTGCTCTGGCTTTTGCGCAACCACCCCGAGCTGAAGGACAGCCAGATCATGCGCCTCGTCGGCACCACCAAGCCGACCATCACGCAGATCCGCGAACGCAGCCACTGGAACGCGCCCAACCTGGCGCCACAGGACCCCGTCACGCTCGGGCTGTGCTCGCAGACCGACCTCGACGCCGACGTCAAGAAGGCCGCCCGCCGGCTGGAGCGCGAGCGCAAGGAGTCGGGCAAGGGCATGGAGAAGGCCGGCACGCTGCTGCCGACCGAGGAGACGACGCTGCCCGAGCCGCGCCGCAGCGAGATCATGCAGCCCAAGGTCGAGGTGCAGCGCGAGGAGACGCCGGAGGAGGAGCAGGCGCGGGTGTTCGCGAAGCTCAAGGGCATGTCCGGCGGCGACGACAAGGACGACGAGGAAGCAGCCGGCGCGAACGCCGGGGCCGACGCCGACAAGGAATAGCGCCGCGAGCGACGGCGCGCGGGCGCCGTCACGCCTTGGCGGGCGCGGCCGCGGGTGCGCGGTATAGGCGGACCGGGCTCCAGCCCAGCGCCTCGCCGGCAAGCCAGGCAAAGCAAGCCATCAGCACCAGCGGCAGCAGCGGCAGGCCCTGCGTCTGCAGCACGATGCACAGCCCGAAGGGCAGCGTCCACACGGCTGCGATCAGCCCGATCTCGGCGCGCGTCGTCGGCGCGGTGCGCGCGCTCAAGTGCCAGACAAGCGCGGTGATCGGCATCGCAACATCGTAGGCCAGCACGTACGGCACCATCAGCACCGAGCCGAACGCAACAACCGCCGCTTTCAGCGGGTAGCCGGCATCGCTTCGCACGGCGGCGCACGTCGCGCCGGCGACGATCAGCGAGACTACTCCCTGCAACGCGAGCGCGGCCTTGACCGGCAGGCCGAAGTACCAGAACGCGGTGTAGGGCGTCACCATCTGGAAGCGATAGAAGCCGTTCATCACCTCGATGAAATGCCACTGGAACGGCATCGTCTCGGTCAGATAGAGGCGCCAGGGCTCGACGCCGAACACGAGCACGCTCATCGCCACGAGAGCGGCCGCGCTTGTTGCGGCGGCGGCGAGCGCGCGCCACGACGGCAGCAGGATCAGCAAGAGCGGCAGCAGCAGCCCGAGCTGCGGCTTGATGGTCAACGCGCCGATCAGCGCGCCTGCGAGCAAGGGCCGCGTGGGCAGCGCGCGCAGCGCCCCGACAAACAGCGCCGCCACCAGCAGCCCGAACTGACCGAAGACGATGTTGACCCACAGGATCGGGGAGAGGATGAGCGCGGCCAGCAGGGTGGCGTCTCCGCGCCGCGGCCGGCGGCCGAGGGCGACGCCGATGAAGGCAGCCGCACCCGCCAGCGACCACAGCAGCAGCCCCGCGAGATAGGGCAGCACGCCGAAGACCGCGAGCAGGAACAGCGCATGCGGCGGATAGGAGAAGTTCATCAGCCGCAGCTGCGCCGAGAACCACTCGTGCAGGAGGCCATTGTAGCGGGCAACGTCGTAGAGGATGTCGAGCCGGTCCTGCAGGGCGAGGCGGCCGCCGGTCCAGTAGTTTACGAAATCGTGGCCGAGGTAATATCCGTTCGGCTGCAGCAGGTCGGCGTTCGGCCAGAAGCTGATGGCGACCAGCATGACGCCGGAAGGCAGCGCGAACAGCGAGCCGAGAAGCAACGTCTTGACAATGATGCCGCGCACACCGCTTCGCCCTGCCACCGCGGCGGCGAGGCTAGGCGCAGAGCGTAAAGAAACGGCGAACCGCGGCCGCGTGCGGGGGCGGCTTTGGCGCGCTCAGTCCAGCACCCAAGGGACGAGCAACAGGAGCATGAACAAGATCCAAAGGGCGATGGCCTGCTGTGTGGTGTCGCTCATGGCCGATCTCCAAGCTAGCCATGCAACGTAGCCTCAATGCTAGGCCCAAAATCGTTGCCGCAAAAGGAGGCAACAAGCATTTCAAGGAATTGTGCGCAGAAAGGTTCGCCGTCGCCACACCGCGGCGTCGACCGGGACATGGGCGTTGCCGCGCCCCGAGGCTTTCGCTAGCGTCCGCTGAAGATCGTTTCGCGATGCCCGTTCCATCCAGCGCCGGCCGAGCTATGCCCCCCAATCCCTACCTCGAGAACCTTGACAAGAATCCCGCCAACTACCAGCCGCTGACACCGTTGCAGTTCCTTGCGCGCGCGGCCGCCATCTACCCCGACCACACGGCCATCATTCACGGCAACGCGCGCATCAGCTACGGCGAGTTCTACGTGCGCTGCCGCCGTCTGGCGTCCGCGCTGCGCCAGATGGGCATCGGGACGGGCGACACCGTCTCCGTGATGCTCACCAACACGCCTTCGATGCTCGAGGCCCACTTCGGCGTGCCGATGGCGGGCGCGGTGCTGCATTCGATCAACACGCGCCTCGATGCCGCGATCATCGCCTTCCAGCTCGACCACGCGGATTCCAAGTTGCTCATCACGGATCGCGAGTTCGCCCCCGTCAGCAAGGAAGCGCTCGGCCTCGCCAAGGTGAAGCCCGTCGTCATCGACTACGACGACGCGGAGTTTCCGCAAACGGGCGAGCGGCTCTCCAATATCGACTACGAGGCGTTCGTTTCCGGCGGCGACCCCGATTTCGCGTGGGACATGCCCGCCGACGAATGGGACGCGATCGCCCTCAACTACACCTCGGGCACGACCGGGAACCCCAAGGGCGTCGTCTACCACCACCGCGGCGCGGCGCTCATGTGCTACGCCAACACGCTTGAGACGCGCATGGGCATGCATCCCGTCTACCTGTGGACGCTGCCGATGTTCCACTGCAACGGCTGGTGCTTTCCCTGGTCGTTGTCGGTCGTCGCCGGCACCCACGTCTGCCTCCGCTGGGTGCGCGCGAAGGCGATGTACGACGCCATCGCCGACCACCGCGTCACGCATCTTTCGGGCGCGCCCATCGTGATGACGACGCTGCTCAACGCCAAGCCGGAGGAGCGGCGCCCGATCCCGCACACGGTTGCCGTCAACCACGCGGCCGCCCCGCCGCCGCAGGCCGTGCTCGACGCCATGACGGCGGCGGGCTTCCACCTCACGCACCTCTACGGCCTGACCGAGACCTACGGGCCAGCCGTCGTCAACGAGTGGAACACGGACTGGAACGCGCTCGACGAGGAAGGCCGCGCATTCAAGCGCACGCGTCAGGGCGTACGCTACGTGTCGCTCGAGGATCTGACGGTCTTGGACCCGCTGACCATGCAGCGCGTGCCCGCCGACGGCGAGACGCTGGGCGAGGTCATGTTCCGCGGCAATATCGTGATGAAAGGCTACCTCAAGAACAAGCCCGCCTCCGACGAGGCCTTCGAGGGCGGCTGGTTCCACTCGGGCGACCTCGGCGTGCTCTACCCGGACGGCTACATCCAGCTCAAGGACCGGTCCAAGGACATCATCATCTCAGGGGGGGAGAACATCTCATCGATCGAGGTCGAGGACGTGCTCTACAAGCACCCGGCGGTCGCCTATTGCGCCGTCGTCGCCAAGCCCGACGAGAAGTGGGGCGAGACGCCGTGCGCCTTCGTCGAGCTGCGCCCCGGCGCCACCACCAGCGCCGAGGACCTCGTCGCCTGGTGCCGCGAGGGGCTCGCCAAATACAAGTGCCCGCGCCACATCGTGTTCGCGGAGATCCCCAAGACCTCGACGGGCAAGATCCAGAAGTTCAAGCTGCGCGAGATGGCCAAGGAGGCGTGACAGCCGCCACCGTTCCTATGCACCAGCGGCACGAGCTTCGGACATGAGAATGAGGGGCGTCGCTCCCGCGCGGTCAAAGGCGCAGGCGTGCTCGATGCTCGGGCATAAGGCCGGGGGAGAGGCTAGAGGCGAGCGAGGCCGCTCGCCTCGGATGCCTGCTGTCCCTAGCCTAGTGGCGAGTTTCGTCGCCGGACAGGCGCACGATCTCGTCCTTGAGCTTCAACTTTTCCAGTTTCAATCGGTGGATTTCGATGTCGTCCGAACCGGGACGGGAGACCTCTGCTTCGATCTTACGCTCGAGAAGCCGGTGCTTCTCTGCTAGCTCTGCGATATGAGCAGCAAGCGCCATCATGGTCCTCCATAGTACGTTGAAGAGACGAGCCAGCGTGCCAGATGATCGACCGCTTGTCCATGCGGGCCTGCCCCTTGAATGTGCTGACCTAAATGCTATGCAAACGCCGTAATTTGACGAAATTCCACTGCTTCATATTGGCCGGTCTAGGCAACTCTCGGCAATGCCAGGAATTTTGTTGATCGGCCCGGCGCCGTCGCTTGCCAGGGCCACGCAATGGGACGATAGTCCGCGCGCTTCGCACGGTATAACAGGGGGCTTGACCGGGCCGGCGTATGAAGCGTGTCGATGAGAGAGAGCTCCGTGACGAACTCGTCAAGCTCAGGGCGGAGCACCGCGAGCTCGACGACGAGATCATCTTGCTCGAAGGCTCTGCAACCGCCGACCAGCTCCTGGTCAAACGCCTGAAAAAGAAGAAGCTTGCGGTCAAGGATCGCATCACCTCGATCGAGGACCAGCTCCTCCCCGACATCATCGCCTGATCCGCCCCCGAGCCCCTGCCCGGCCCCCGCCTGGCCCCCGAAACCCCTTGTGCCGGCCGCCCCGCTCCTGTAATCCCCCGCTTTCTTTTCGAGGCCTCGTGCAGCGCGAGCAATGAGCACCGGCAAAGCCGTCGTCGGCATCATCATGGGAAGCCAGTCGGATTGGCCCACGCTGAAGAAGGCGGCGGAGATCCTCGACGAGCTGCAGGTCCCCTACGAGACCAAGATCGTCTCCGCGCACCGGACGCCGCAGCGCCTCTACGACTACGCCAAATCGGCAAGCGGGCGCGGGCTCAAGATCATCATCGCGGGGGCGGGCGGGGCGGCGCATCTTCCCGGCATGACGGCTTCCCTGACGCACCTGCCCGTGCTCGGCGTGCCCGTCGCGACCGAGGCGCTCGGCGGCCAGGACAGCCTCTACTCCATCGTGCAGATGCCGGCCGGCGTCCCTGTCGGCACGCTCGCCATCGGCGAGACGGGTGCGACCAACGCGGGCCTGCTCGCCGCGCAGATCCTGGCGCTGGCCGACCCCGGCCTGTCGCAGCGCGTCGAGGCCTACCGCGCCAAGCGCACGGCAGCGGTCGCCGACGCACCCAAGGACAGTTGATGCGGGCGCTCCCTCCGGGGTCGACGATCGGCATCCTGGGCGGCGGACAGCTCGGGCGCATGCTGGCGCTGGCGGCGGCACGGCTCGGCTTCAGGTGCCACATCTATAGCGACGTCGACGGTCCGGCCTGTCAGGTCGCGGCCGCGACGACGCTCGGCGCCTTCGACGATCTGGCGCGGATCGAGGCGTTCGCGGCCGCCGTCGACGTCGTCACCTACGAGTTCGAGAACGTGCCGCTTGCAGCCGCCGCCGCGGCCGAC
>Ga0209415_10007660_pt1 | contig 18824 bp, 18 predicted proteins | sample PeaSoiSIISIP2007_FD_187696 | JGI IMG/M metagenome (GOLD analysis project Ga0209415, IMG submission 187696) | Peat soil microbial communities from Weissenstadt, Germany - SII-SIP-2007 (SPAdes) (version 2) | ecosystem: Environmental > Terrestrial > Soil > Wetlands > Peat | place: Germany...
AGCGCCTCGGTCAGGCAGTTCATCGAATTCGCCGTGAACATGCCGGCGCAGGAGCCGCAGGTCGGGCAGGCGCTGCGTTCATAAGCCAGCACCTTGTCGTCGGTCGACTGCGGATTGCCGAACACGACCATGGCGTCGATCAGGTCGAACGCCTGGTCCTTGCCGTCCCAGCGCACCTTGCCGGCCTCCATCGGGCCGCCGGAGACGAACACCGCCGGGATATTGAGGCGCAGCGCCGCCATCAGCATGCCGGGCGTGATCTTGTCGCAGTTCGAGATGCACACCAGCGCGTCGGCGCGATGGGCGTTCACCATATACTCGATCGAATCGGCAATGAGTTCCCGAGATGGCAGCGAATACAGCATGCCCTCGTGCCCCATCGCGATCCCGTCATCGACGGCGATGGTGTTGAATTCCTTGGCGATGCCGCCTGCCGCCTCGATCTCGCGTGCCACCAGTTGGCCGAGGTCCTTCAGGTGGACATGGCCCGGCACGAACTGGGTGAAGGAATTGGCGACGGCGATGATCGGCTTGCCGAAATCCGCGTCCTTCACGCCGGTGGCCCGCCACAGCGAGCGAGCGACGCCGGCGGCGCGGCCTTCGGTGACCAGACGGGAACGATAGGCGGGCATGGGGCTTCTCTCCTGAACGGCGGCAGAACACGGCGGCCGCGCGGCCGCCCTGGTTGCGTTATAGGCGTCACTCCCGACGCAAGGAGTCAAGGCCGCTGGGGCAGCGATTCCCGGTATGCGCGTCTCGGTATGCGCGATGACGTTGTCCTATCGTCATGGCCGGGCAAGTCCCACTGGCGCCAGGTTAAAGTGGTGTCGTGCCACGGCACCGGCTTCGCCGTCATGGCCGGGCCTGTCCCGGCCATCCGCGCACGACGGCCGAAGCGCAGATGGCCGGGACAAGCCCGGCCATGACGGAGGGGTAACGACGTTGCGTCAACACAAGAACCACCCGCCACGCCACGTGCATTCAACGCGAACCAAGCGCCCGCTCATCCTGGATATGCGCCTCGACAATCGCGTCAAACGAGGTCTCCGCAGTGAAGCCCAGCGCCGCGGCGCGGCGCGTATCGAAGCGTCCGGGGATGGTCTTGAACATCGCGTTCATCGCCGGGTCCGGCGCACGCCGGATCAGGCGCACCGCGGCCTCCCCGGCGACCCGGCGCAGCGCGTCGATCTGCTCGCCCACGCTGGCCGACACGCCCGGCATCATCAGGCTGCGGCGTCCCCCGAGCGGAGCGAGATCGATCGTGGCGGCGTGGATCAGGAAGCCCACCGCTGCGCGCGGACTGGCATGCCACATGCGCACCGCCTCATCGACCGGCAGCACGGCTTCCTGCCCGGCGAGCGGTTCGCGCAGGATGCTGGAAAAGAAGCCGGACGCCGCCTTGTTCGGCGCGCCCGGCCGGATGCAGATGTTGGGCAGCCGAATGCCGATGCCGTCCAGGATGCCGCGCCGCGCATAATCCGCCAGCAGCAATTCATTGATCACCTTCTGCGTGCCATAGCTGGTGAGCGGCGTGGTGCGGAAATCGTCGTCGATCACCTCGGGGAACGGTGCGCCATACGCGGCGATCGACGAGGTGAACACCACGCGCGGGCGATATGGCGCGCCAATGCGCCGGATGGCGTCGAACAAGGCGCGCGTGCCGTCGAGGTTGACGCGATAGCCCTTGTCGAAATCCGCCTCGGCCTCACCCGAAACGACCGCCGCCAGATGAAAAATGACATCCGGCCGCGCCGCGACGGCGCTTTCGGCAGCGCCAGGCGTCGCCAGATCGGCTTCCATCGCTCTGACCGCACCGGCAAACCCGGGTGGTGACAGAGGCGCAACGATATCCAGCAGTGTCAGTGCGGCAATCGCCCGCCCGCCAAGGCCTTGATCCGCCACGAGCCGGTCAACCAGCTTGCGGCCGATCATTCCGGCAGCACCGGTGATCAGGATGTGCATGTGCGGCCCCCCCCCGATCAGGCCGGTGCGCCGTTCACGTACGGCTTCAGGCCCGCGTAAATCACGCGATTGACCGGCGTCGGCACCCCATGCGCCGCGCCGAGTTCCACGATCTTGCCGCCCAGCCACGGCAGTTCGAGCCGTTGGCCCGCACGCAGACCAATCGCCATCGACGGTGTCCAATCGGGTGGCACGCCGCGGATGAAAGCGCGCCACGGATCCAGTACATCCGGCGCGAACCGCACACCGCACGCCTGGCCGACCGCCACCACCTCCTGCATGGCGTCCTCGAACAGCGGCGCGATATCCGGATCGTCGCGCAGGTCGCCAATGGGCCGCCGCGTGAGCGCGCACAGGCCGCTGGTCGCCACCAGCGGGATGAATTTTTCCCACCGGGCGCGCACGATGTTGTCGGACGGAACGGCATCGATCCCCGCGGCCCGGCAGACGTTGCGGATGTGCTCCAACCGTGGCGTGACCTGCCCATCCAGCTCGCCAAACGTAATGCGATGGTGGGTGCCCGACTGGCGCACCACGCCAGGGGCGACGATCGAACCGGTCACCACGGCAACGCCGCCCAGCACATGCCCGGCACCCAGGATCGGCAGCAGGCGCTCGCTGGCATCAATGCCATTCTGCAACGGGATAACCGCGGTGTCGGCCCCCATCAGCGGACGAATCTGCTCACCCGCGGTTTCGACATCCCAGAGCTTGACGCAGAACAGCACCAGATCGACCGGGCCGATCGTGGCGGGATCGTCGGTGGCCTGGACCGGGCGGACGAGCGTCTCGCCGCGGTCACCTTCGATGCGCAGGCCGTTGGCCCGCATGCCCGCAAGATGCGCGCCGCGTGCAATGAAGACGACGTCCTGGCCGGCGGTCGCCAGCGACGCCCCGAGCGGTCCACCGATGCCCCCGCTGCCGGCAATGGCAATGCGCATTCGAGACCTCCCGCCCACGGCAGTTGATTGTTGCGCCAGTGTACACCAATCCGCCACCGGCGCTCCACCCGAAGTTTTGCGCCTGTTGGCGATCAGTGCCCGGCGATCGTCCCGATGCAGTCCATGGCCTGGTCGAGTCCCACGACATCGGCATAGCGCGCATCCAGATCGGCCAGATGCAGTTCGTGGATCGCCGCATCGAAGTCGCCGACCGCCTCCCGCACGACGAGCGGACGATACCCATGCTGCATGGCGTCCAGTGCGGTGGCGCGGACGCAGACGCTGGTCGTGCAGCCGGCAATCAGCAGAGTGTCCACGCACGCCTGCTGCAGTGCTGCGTGCAGGCCGGTCGCAAAGAACGCCGATGGAAACTTCTTGACGATCATCGGCTCGTTCGGCTGGCGCGCAAGGACGGGATCGATTTCCACCGCGCCATCGCCAAGCTGGCAGGTGCGCAGCCAGGGCACCTTCACCGCCCAAAGGCCGGCGTCGTGCATGTCGGGGGCATAGGCGATCGTGGTAAAAATAACCGGCACTCGCCCCCTGGCACGATCCAGCAACCGCCGCGTTGCCGCGAGCGCACCGGCAAAGTCGCCGCCCGGGAAGCCGGCGGCCCCACGCGTGAACGCACAACTGAAATCGATCACGAGAAGCGCGCACCGCGCGCCCGGTCCCAGGCGGGCGGCATATCCGCGCGTCCGATAGAATTCGAGAATCTGCTGCAAGGTCCTCGTATCGGTCATTCAACCACGCAGGTCCCGGCGTGCCGCAGGGCATCCAGGGTCTCCGCCACCAGGCGCTGCAGCACCTCCGCCGCGTGCGGCAGGTCGTGGATCGCGCCGACGCCCTGGCCGGTCGGAAAATTGGCGATTGACACCATCCCATGCGCCTTGGCCGGCGCGACCAGCTTTTCCACCCAGATACGTTGCCAGGGCATCGGCAGGATCTCCGCCTCGTGGCCCTTCCAGCGCTCGGTGAAGCGGTTCTTCAGCACCCGACTGGTCTTGCCGGTGTAGCTGCGCGACACCACGGTGCCGTCTTCGTCCACTTCGACCATTCGCCGTTTGTGGTTGTCGTGCGCGGAGGATTCCAGCGTGGCCATGAAGCGCGTGCCGATCCACGCGCCTTGCGCGCCGAGCGCCAGCGCCGCGGCGACGCCGGCGCCATCGACGATGCCGCCCGCGGCAAGCACCGGCACATCGACCGACCGCACGACCTGCGGCACCAGCACCATCGTGGTGATCGTCCCTACATGGCCGCCCGCCTCCATGCCCTGGGCGACGATACAGTCGACGCCGAGACGCGCCAGCCGCACTGCCTGACGTGCACTGCCGACCAACGAGATGATCCTGGTGCCGACGGCATGTGCCTGTTCCACCAGCCATTCCGGCGTCCCCAGTCCGGAGGTCAGAACCGGGACACGCGCCTCCAGCGCGACAGCGACCTGCGCCCTGGCAAGCTCAAGCGTCAGCGGCGGCGGCGGCTCGCCTTTCAGATGCGCGACTTCCGGCAACAGATCGGCCAGGAAGTCGGGGAAAGGCGGGATGTTGCGATCGGCAACGTGCGCCGGGATGTCGTTCGGCACCATCAGCCCGACACCGAACGGCCGGTCGGTGATCCGGCGGACCGCCGCGATCTCCTCACGCAGCGCATCCGGCGTCAGGAACGTCGCGCCAAGCGTGCCGAGCCCGCCCGCGGCGGACACCGCGCCGGCCAGCGGCGCCAGCGTCACGCCGCCCATGCCGGCGGCAAAGATCGGGACCTCGATGTCGAGCAGATCGCAGATCGGCGTACGCAGCATGGCCATGGCGGTTATCCCGACGACGGAACGCTGGCGCCCAGTTAACGAAGGATTTGACCCGAAAGTCAATTCCGGTCGGTTGACCATACGGTCAAACGTGCCTAGCGTCAGCCATCATCGATGCGGGATCCCATGGCCGACAGCGACCTGATGCGGCAACCACTCGCGGCAATCCGCGCGGTCCAGAACAGCAAGATCGCCACGCAGATCGCGCTCTGCGCGCGCGGCAGCGCGTTCTACCAGAAGCACTGGGCAGCAGCCGGCATAGACGCCGGCGCGGTGCGCACGCTGGACGACCTGGAAATTCTGCCGCTGACGCCGAAATCCGCGCTGATGGCCGATCCGGAGGCGTTTCGTCTGCACTGCCCCGACCTGCCGCTGCACGAACGCGCGCTGTGGGAGGTGAACTACACCACCGGCAGCACCGGCGATCCGACGCCGCTCTACGTCACCACGCACGACTACCAGGCCTATCTGTTTCAGGCGCGCCGCGTCGCGGAGATCTCCGGCGTCACCGACCGCGACATATTGGCCAACCTGTTTCCGCTCACCGCGGCGCCGATGGGTGCGTTCGTGCGCTCCGCCGCCAACGCCTATGCGGCGGGTGCCGCGATCGCCGGCGCGCTCACGGGCGCAAGGTTCGGCAGTTTCCCGGTGCAGCGCTCGCTGGATGAGGCGGTGGCGATGGTCGAGCGTCATCGCGCCACGGTGCTCTGGGGCGTCACCAGCTACATTCGCCGCGTGATCATGCGCGCCGCGGAACTGCACGCCGACTTCACCAGCGTGCGCATGTGCGGCGTCACCGGAGAGGCCAGCACGCCTGCCATGCGCGAGGACATGCGCCGGCGCCTGCGTGCCCTGGGTGCGCGCGGGGCGGTGATCTTCGATCGTTACGGTTCGACCGAATCGGGCGGGCTGGCGCAATGCCGCGAGGAGGGCGATTGGCACAATCCCGCGCCGGAACTGCTGTTTCACGAGGTGGTCGATCCCGACACCGGGCGCCGGCTGCCCGACGGCGAGCGCGGCGTGCTGGCACTGACCCATCTCGACCGCCGCGGCACCACGCTGATCCGCTATCTGGTCGGCGACATCGTCAGCCTGTCGCACGAATCCTGTCCGCATTGCGGGCGTAGCGGCGACCGCATCGTCGGGCCGATCGTCCGCACCAAGGACCTGATGAAGGTGAAGGGCATGCTGATCAACCCAGCGGCGCTGTTCGATGCGATCCGTGCCGTGCCGGGCGTGGACGAATTCCAGGTGGTGCTGGATCGGCAGAATCCGGCCGACCCGTTCTCCATGGACGAAATGATCCTGCGCGTCTCCGCAACGACGGACGACCGGAACGGCCTGGCGCAAGCGCTGGTGACCGCGTCGCAGGCAGCGGTTCAGGTCCGGCCCCGCGTGGTGTTCGAGGCGGCGCACGCCATCTACGATCCCGCGGCGCAGGTCAAGGCCGTGCGGCTGGTCGATCGGCGATGAGCGGCGGGCTTAATTTTGCCTTCACACCCGAGCAGGAGGCGCTGCGCGACACGGTCCGCCGCTTCGCCAAGCGCGAGCTGACGCCGGAATGGCTGCGCGAGCTCGATCGCACCGGCCGCGCGCCGCACGCCGAAATCCTGCCGAAAATGGCCGCGCTCGGCTTCACCGGCATCGTCATTCCGCCCGAGTTCGGCGGTGTCGGCGGAAGCTGCATCGACGCGACGGTGCTGCTGGAGGAACTGGGGCGCTGGTCGCTCGCCATCGCGTCGCTGCTGAATTTCGCCATCGGCTTCGGCGCATTTGCGATTATCCGGTTCGGCACCCCGGAGCAGCAGCAGTTCTTTCTGCCGCGCATCGTCGCCGGCACGGCGCTGTTTGCCTTCGCGCTGACGGAGCCGAGTGCCGGCTCGGATGCCGCGGCGGTGCGCACGCGCGCGCGGCTCGACGGCGACGATTTCGTCATCAGCGGATCGAAGCAGTTCATCACCGGCGCCGCCGAGGCGCCCTATCTGCTGGTGGTAACCCGCAGCGATCCGGATGCGCCGAAGCGGCGCGGCATCAGTCTGCTGCTGGTCGACTCCAAGTCGCCCGGCATTTCCTATCGGCGGATCGAGAAGCTGGGCATGCGCGGCTGCGGCGGGCTGTATGCGATCGACTTCGACGACGTCCGCGTGCCGCGGTCGGCGCTGCTGGGGCCGCTGCACGGCGGGTGGGACCTGTTGAAGGCGACGCTGGAGCGCACGCGCATCTCGCAGGCCGCGTATTGCGTGGGCGCGGCGCGCCAGGCGACCGACGACGCCATCGCCTATGCCGGCCAGCGCGAACAGTTCGGCCAGAAGATCGGCAAGTTCCAGGCGATCAGCCACCTGCTCGCCGATCTGCACGTGCAGACGGAGTCGGCGCGCTGGCTGCTGTATCGCGCCGCGTGGCTGGTCGATCAGGGCGTGCGTTGCGTGGAGGAAGCATCGGTCGCCAATCTGCACGCGACCGAAACACTGCTGAAGGTCACGTCCGAGGCGATGCGCGTCTACGGCGGCTACGGATTGACCATGGATTTCGACATCCAGCGGCACATGCGCGATGCGCGGCTGTTCGTGATCGGCGACGGGTCGAGCCAGATCCAGCGCGATCTGATTGCGCGATTGCGCGGGTTGTAGGCGCGGACTGGCGGGCCGTTCTCGGAACGACACGGTACGGAAACTATCGGTCATGGCCGGCCCTGTGCCGGCCCCCCCTGTCATTGCGAGGAGCGGAGCGGTCCCCGGGCTTGACCCGGGGAAGCAATCCCCCGCCCCGGAGGCACCAGATTGCTTCCCCGGGTCAAGCCCGGGGACCGCTCCGCTCCTCGCAATGACAGGGGGGAGCCGGCGATCCGGGTCTGCGTAAACGCGCTCTACCCCGCCATCCCCTTCGGCAGCGGCGGCATGGCCAACAGCCGTAGCTGCACCGTGTCACCATCGGCGCACCGCAGCACGCGGCGGGCAAACTCATCGAGCCGCACTTCACCTTGCGCGGTCGCGCGGATCTGCACCCAGGCGCGCAGCGGCGCCGGATTGGCCCCCAGCAGTTCCACCAGGTCGCCCTCCCGCGCGCCCAGCGCCGCGGCATCCGCCGCCGCCAGACGCACCACCCGGCGCCGGCCCTTGGCGCCGACATAGGCGTCGATCGCATCATCCGCGACCACCCGCAGATGAAACCGCCCCTGCCGCATTGCCGTGCGCCGCGCCGTGGTTGCCGCCGCATCCACCGCATCGTGCGCATCCAGCACCACGCCGTATCCCGCGGCCGCACGGTCGCCCGACACATAGCCCTGCACCACGTCCCGCCGCACCAGCTCGGCGTCGCGCTCCAGCGGATCGCCGTAGCCGCCACCGCCGGATGAGCGCATGACCACCACGTCGTCGCGATACACCGGATGGCCGGTCACCTTGCCGGGCGTGTCGAACGTGACGGTGTCCGCGCCGCGCACCACCGAGAGATGATACGGCGCGCCGCCGCCGCCGCCATGCACGCCCCAGGGCGGCAGCACCGCGCGATCGCTCAACACCGAATAGCTTGCCTCCTCGTCCAGCACGCGGATCTGCCGCACCATGCCGACGCCGCCGCGCTGGCGCCCTTCGCCGCCGCCGTCGATGCGCAGCGCGCAACCTTCCACCAGCAGCGGCATCTCGTTCTCGATCGATTCGACATTATGGATCGACGGCAGATTGCCGAAATCGATATTGACGAACGCACTCGGTCCATCGCCGCCGGCAAAGCCGCCGTTCCCGCCCGCCGGCGATTCGTAATACACGTATTGCCGATTGCGCCGGTGGTTCCAGCCGCCGATCGCATTCGGGAACGAACTGCCGCACAGATCGCCGCACACCAGATCGGGGATCACCTGCGCCAGCGCACCCATCGTCAGCGAGACCGCGCGTTTGCGCACCTCGCCATGCGCACCCGCCGGCGCGTCGTTGCGCACGTTGAAGATCGACGCTTCCGGCGCCTTCAGCGTGATCGGGCGGAACGCGCCCTCGTTCACCGCGCCACCGGGATCGAGCGTCGCCTTCACCGCGACGAACACACCCGCCCCGGCCACCGCGAGCGAACAGTTCACCACCCCGGGAACCTGCGGGTTGGTGCCCTCGAAATCGGCGATGAGCTGATCCCCGGCCACCGTCAGCTTGATCCGTGCCAGTACCGGATCGAGCCGCCCTTGGTTGTAAAATTCCAGATAGTCCTCATACAGATAGTCGCCGTCCGGCAGCTCGCGGATCCGATCGCGCAGCCGCCGCTCGGTGCGATCGAGGTTGATGCGCACCGCCTCCTGCACCTTCTCCATGGTATATTTCGTCACCAACCGGCGGATGCGCTGCTCGGCCACCTTGCAGGCGCCGAGCGAGGCGTGGAAGTCGCCCTCGCGCTCCTCCGGCACGCGCATGTTGGCCATCAGCAGCGTCATCGCGGCGCGATCGACCTCGCCGCGGGAGATGATCTTGATCGGCGGGATGCGCACGCCTTCCTGATAGATATTGCTGGACAGTCCCGAGTAGCTGCCGGGGACCATGCCGCCCACATCCACCCAGTGCGCCCGCACCGCGGGAAAGATCATCAGCTTGCCGGCTTCGTCGAACACCGGGCACAGCAGGGTCACGTCATTGAGATGCGTACCGCCGCGATACGGATCGTTCAGCAGGATCGCATCGCCGGGATGCAGATCGCCGGCGAAATCCTCCAGCGCGCAGCGCACGCCCCAGGGCAACGGCAGCACGTGCCCGGGGTGGTCCCAGGACTGCGCGACCATCTGCCCGTCGGGACCAAACAGCGCACAGGAGAAATCGTCGAACTCATAGATCACCGAGGAATACGAGGCGCGGATGATCGTGGCGCGCATCTCCCGCACGACGGCGATCAGGCTTTCGCAGATGACCTCGAGCGTGATCGGATCGATGCCGGCTTCCTGCGTCATGGCTCAGTTCCTCTCCAGCAGCAGCTCGCCGTATTCCAGCACCGCCGCGGACCAGCTCGGCGGCACGACGGTCGTTGCACCGCCTTCCTCGATCACGGCCGGCCCGGTAAATCGCGCTTCGGCCGGCAGGCGCCCGCGGTTATAGACCGGCGTGGCGTGCCACGCGCCGTCGAACCATACCGGACGCGGACCAAGTGCCGCGTCGGCCAGCGTGCCGGCCGTGCGCCATGGCGGCGGTTCCGGCTTGTCCACCTCGCCGCGCGCCACCAAACGGAAATTGACGACCTCCACGCTGCCGGAACTGCGATGGCCGAATCGCCGGTCGTGCACATCGGCGAACGCCGCCTGCATGCCGGCGGCCGAAACGATCGCGGCCGGCAGCTCCACGTGCAGTTCCCAGGATTGTCCGAGGTAGCGCATGCCGGCGGCGCGCGACAGCACGATTCGTTCCGGCGGCACGCCTTCGGCCAGCAGGTCGCGCCGTGCCTGTGCCTCGATCTCGGCGAACACCGCATCGAGCTCCGGCCAGGAAGCGGTTGCCAGATTGACCGTGCGCGTGCGCGCATAGTCGCGGCGCAGATCAGAAATCAGCGAGCCGAAAGCAGCAAAATTGCCCGGTCCCACCGGAACCAGCACGCGCGTCATCTCCAGTTCGTCGGCAATGGCGGTGGCGTGCATCGGACCGGCACCGCCATAGGCCAGCAGGCTGAAGTCGCGTGGGTCATATCCGTCGGCGATCGAAATCTCCTTGATCGCGGAGACCATGCGCGCCACGGCGATGCGGATGATGCCGCCGGCCAAGGTCGCCGCGTCGAGGCCGACGCGCTCGCCCAGCCGCGCGACCGAAGCGGTCGCCAGCCCAAGGTCCAGCGCGATGCGCCCCGCCAGCGGCGCGTCCGGCGACAGCCGGTTGAGCACCAGATTGGCATCGGTGACGGTTGGTTCGGTGCCGCCCTTGCGATAGCAGGCCGGCCCCGGGTCGGCACCGGCGCTCTGCGGGCCGACCATGAGTATGTTGCCGGGCGCCAGCCAGGCGATCGACCCGCCGCCGGCACCGACCGCGTTGATCTCGATCTGCGGCGTGCGGTTGGCATAGTCGCCAATGCGCTGCTGATCGGTCACCGGAATGCGCAACTGCTCGATCAGGCAGACATCGGTGCTGGTGCCGCCCATGTCGCAGGTGATCAGGTTGGCGAAACCGCGCTGCGCGCCCAGCCGCACCGCGGCGGCCACGCCGCCGGCGGGACCCGACAGCACGGTGGCAACCGGCAGCCGCTTGGCCCGTTCCGCTGTCGAAACCCCGCCGTTCGAGGTCATGATGAACACGTCGTGCCGATAGGCGCGCTGGCGCAGTGCCGAGGTCAGCGCATCCAGGTAGCGGCGCATCAGCGGACCGATATACGCGTTCAGCACCGTGGTACCGAAACGTTCCACTTCTCGAAATTGCGGCAGCACATCCGAGGAGGTGCACACGAAGCAGTTCGGCCGCGCGGCCTCGGTGCGCGCCAGGGCGACCTGCTCGTGCGCATTGTTGGCGTAGCTGTGCAGAAAGCAGATCGCGATGGCGACATCCGGCCGGTCCGGAACCGCCGCCAGACAGGCATCGACTTCCGCAGCGTCGATCGGCTGGCGCACGCTGCCGTCGAACAGCAGCCGCTCGTTGACCTCCAGCGTGCGCGTGCGCGGCGCGAGCGGCGGCGTCTTCAGCGTGCGCAGGTCATACAGCACCGGGCGGTTGGTCCGGCCGATCTCCAGCACGTCGCGGAAGCCGCGCGTGACCAGCATCCAAACCTCGGCACCCTTCTTTTCCAGGATCGCATTGGTGCCGATGGTGACGCCGTGGCAGACGCGCGCGACGCCGCCAAGGTCGGGGCAGCCCAGCTCGTCGAGCACGGCGAGCACGCCCTCGCTGGGCGCGCCCGGCGTGGACGGTGCCTTGGCATAGGTGAAACGCTGCGCCGCATCGTCATAGACGACGCCATCGGTGAACGTTCCACCGACGTCAATGCCGACCCAAAGCATGCACAGGCTCCATCATTGTCCCAAATAGGCGCGGATGATCTGCGGGTTGGACGCCAGGCTGGCGCCATCCGTTTCGAACGCGATCGCACCGTTGGCGAGCACGTAGGCCGTGCCGGCCAGCGCACTGGCCAGGCCGACGTTCTGCTCCACCAGCAGCATGCCCAACCCGCGGCGATGCAAGGTCAGCAATGCCTCCACCATTTCACTGATGATGCGCGGCGACAGCCCGGCCGACGGCTCATCCAGCAGCAGCATGCGTGGCTTGGCCATCAGCGCGCGGGCAATTGCCAGCATCTGCTGTTCGCCGCCGCTGAGCTGGCCGGCGCGATCCGCCTGCCGCCGCCGCAGCGTGGGGAACAGGGTCAATGCGTCGGCGACCGAGGCGCGTATCTCCGCCTTGTCGTGGCGCGTGACGGCGCCCAGCAGCAGGTTGTCCAGCACGGTCATGCCCGGCCAGACGAAGCGGCCTTGCGGCACCTGCACCAGGCCGCGCGTCACGATGGTGCGTGGCGCCAGCCCGGCGATGGAGCCACCGTCGAACTCGATGCTGCCGCCGCGCGGCTTGATGATGCCGCTCAAGGTGCGGAGCAGCGTGGTCTTGCCCGCGCCGTTGCCGCCGAGCAGCGCCACCACGTGATCGGTGGGCACGTCGAACGAGACGTCGCGCAGGATCTCGGTCGTCTCGTACCAGACCTTAAGCGTGCGAATCGACAGCATGCAGTGCGGATCCCAGATAGGCCTCGACCACCTCGGCGTTGCGCGTCACCTCGTCGGCGGTTCCCTCCGCGATCGGGCGGCCGAAATTCATCACCGTGATGCGGTCGCAGACATTCACCACCAGCCGGATGACATGCTCGATCATCACGATGGTCACGCCGCGCTCGTCGCGGATGCGGCGCAGCAGGGCGTCGAGATGCGCGACACGATCCGGGCTCAGCCCGACCGCCGGTTCGTCCAGCAGCAGCACGCTGGGCTCGCAGACCAGCGCGCGGGCGATTTCGACAACGCGCTGCTGGCCGAACGAAAGCTGCCCGCCGTCACGGTCGGCGAGCGCATCGGCACCCACATAGGCCAGCGCCGCATGGGCCGCCTCGGCGGCGTCCTGCTCGTCGCGCCAGACCGCGCGCAGGCCGAACGCAGCCGCCAGCGTGCCGGCGCGCAGCTTCACATGCATCCCGGCCATGACGTTCTCCAGCACCGTCATGCCTTTGCACAGCAGGCTGGTCTGGAAGGTGCGTCGAATGCCGGAAGCGGCGATCAGGTTTGCCTTCAGCCCAACGATCGACCTGCCGTTCAGCAGGATGTCGCCGCTGTCCGGCCGGGAGATCCCGGTGATGACATTGAGCAGCGTGGTCTTGCCCGCGCCGTTCGGGCCGATGATGCCATGGATGGCGCCTTCCGCGACGGCAAGATCGACGCGGTCGAGTGCCACGACGCCGCCGTACGCGATCGACACCGCGCGTGTCTCGAGCGCGGGCATGCGGGTTAGCGCGTCCGCACGGGGCGATGCAGCGCCTCGCGCCAGCCCAGCCGGGTGCGCAGCAGGCCGGCGACGCCGCCCGGCAGGAACAGCACGGTGAGCAGGATCAGGCCACCGAATGCGATCTCCTGCAGATCCTTGAAGGCGCGCAGGCCTTCCTGCAGCCACACCATCAGCGCGGCGCCGAGCACCGATCCCAACAGCGAGCCGAGGCCGCCGACCACCACCATGGCGAACTGGAACACCACCTGGAACAGATCGTAGCTCTCCGGGACCACCAGGCCGAGCAGCGGCGCGAACAATCCGCCGGCGATGCCCGCGTACAGCGCGGCAAGCGCATAGGCCAGGGTCTTCGTGCGCGTAACGTCGATCGCCATCGCCTCGGCGGCCGTTTCGCTCTCGCGGATGGCGACGAAGGCGCGGCCGATGCGAGAGCGCAACATGTTGTGCGTCAGCCAGCAGATCGCCAGCGCAACCAGCAGCGAGAGATAGTATTGGCCAAGCCCGGGCGACACGGGCAGCGGGCTGAAATCGATGGGCGGGACCTTCAGCCCGGACGGTCCCCCGGTCACCGCATCCCAATGCATGAAGGCCCATAATGCAAACTGCGCGAACGCGACGGTGGCGAGCGCAAGATAGAGCCCATAGAGCCGCAAGGCCGGAAGCGCCACGGCCACGCCGATGACCATCGCCACCAGGCCGGCGGCGGGCAGTGCCAGCCAGTACGGCCAGTGCAACGAATCGCGCAGCAATGCCGCCGCATAGGCGCCGACGCCGAACAGCGCGCCGTTGACGAAGGCGAGCAGGCCGGCATGACCGACCAGAAGATTGAGGCCGACCGCCAGAATGATCTGCACCAGCATCGCGTTGCCAACGAACATTGTATAGCGGTTGGCGACCAGCGGCAGCAGCGCGGCGAGCACGAAGCACACGGCGATCAGGCGCGCGGAAGCGTTCATGCGCGTCGCAGCCGGTAGGCGCTGAACAGGCCGGAGGGCCGAATGATGAGCACGATCATGATGATGATGAACGCGGAAACATCCTGAAGCGAGCTGGAGACATAGCCGCCGGCGAGCGATTCGATCAGCCCGACGCAGAAGCCGCCGACGATCGCGCCGGCGACGCTGCCGAGGCCGCCCAGCACGGTCGCGGCGAACGCCTTGATCAGCAGGCTGAACCCCATGTCGGGGGTCAGCAGCGACAGCGGCGCGATCAGCACGCCCGCCGCGCCGGCGACCGCGGCGCCGGCGCCCCAGGTCCAGGTGCGCACCTGCTCCACGCGAATGCCGGCCAGATAGGCGGCGAGCGGATTCTCCGCCACCGCCTGCATCATCTTCCCCGCCAGCGTCATGCGGAAGAACAGCAGGCAGGCCAGCATGATGAGGATGGCAGCTGCCAGCACGATGAGTTGCTGCGCCAGGACCGGAATGCCGAACACAAAGACCGGCGCGGGATCGACGATCGGCGGGATGGTGAGATACTCGCCGCGGCCGCCCCAGAAGAATCGGCTGATACCCTTCAGCAGAAATGACAGTCCGACGGTGGCGAGCACCAGCGTGGTGTCGTGGCTGCGCGCCAGCCGGCGATAGACGAAGCGGTCGGTTGCCGCGCCGAGCAGGAAGGTCAGCACGACGGCGAGCAGCAGCGCCGCGGCGTAGACCATGTGGAACTGCGTGATGAAGCTGTAGGCGAGGAAGCTGCCGATCATGAACAGCTCGCCATGGGCGAAGTTGATGTGCCCGGTCGAGCGATAGACGACGACCAGCCCCAACGCCACCATGGCGTAGATTCCACCGGTGGTCAGCCCGCTGGTCAACAGGAATGGGAACAGGGCGCGGGCTCCGCGTGGCGGCTATGGCAGCGTGGTTTCACCGACCTGCTTCAGCTTGCCGTCGACCATGCCGTACCAGGCAACCGTGCGATAACATTGATGGTCGGTGGGCGTGCACTTGATCGGGCCGGCATAGACGTCCGGCGTCAGCGACATGGTCGCGAGCACCGTATCCAGCTTCGCGCGTGTCAGGTCGGGCCCGGCCTGCTTGAGCGCTGCCACGACGAATTGCGCGGTGGCGATTCCGACCAGGTGCCACGGGGTCAGTTCGGCGTTCGGGAAGTATTTCTTCACCAGCGGCGCGTATTTCTGCACTGCCGGATCGTCCAGCGCCTTGGTGGGGGCCAGTCCCTCGAACCGTGCGGTTGCGCCGGGGATGCCAATGGCTTTCTGCATGTCACCGACATCGCCGAGCGGCGAACCGCCGATGACCATCGGCTTGTAGCCGATCTTGTACGTGTCGCGCATGAACACGGTGGCGGCCTGCGGGAACAGCAGCAGGAGGACCGAGTCGGCGCCGGATGCCTGCACGCGCAGCGCGACCGCGGTGGTGTCTGCCACGTCGGGTGCCACCTCCTCGTCGGCAACCGGCTTGATGCCGCCCTTGGCCATGGCGTCCAGCAGCGGCTGGTAGCGGCTGGCGGCCCAGGCGTCATGCTGGCGGACGATGGCGATCTTTTTGCCGCCGAGTTCCAGCGCCCGTTGCAACTGCGCCACCGTTTCCATCCAGCCGACCTGGAAGGTGGTGAAGATGAACGGCTTGGGCGGGGCGGTGAGTTCCGGCGCGGTGGCGTCGGTGATCACCCAGGGGATCTCCGCGCGGACGATCTCCGGCATGGCGGCGAGCGCGGCGTTCGAGCAGGCGCCGCCGTTGATCATGAAGACCTTGTCGTCATAGATCAGCTTGCGCACCGCCGGCACAGCGACATCGGGCTTGCACTGGTCGTCTTCGCGCACGAAGCGGATCTTGCGGCCATCGATGCCGCCGGCCGCATTGACCTCGTTGTAGATGACTTCGGCGCCGTCGAACGCGGTCTTGCCGTAGTTGTAGACCGGACCGGTCAGCACGCCGAATGCGCCGATGACGATTTCGTGGTCGCTGACCCCGGTTTCCGCGCTGGCCGGCGCGAGGGCCATGCTCGCACCCAGCACGGCGGACAGCATCGCGAGCGCAATTCTCACCATCGACCCGATCTCCCCGGCGGCACCGGCCGGCGCGCGCGCCGCCCCGACCTTTTTTGACCCATGGTTCAAAAGACTGCGGCGTCCCGACCGGCGCGTCAAGATCATAATATCCCGCACGCGAGTTGACATGCCCCGGGTAACCCCCGCTACTATTTGACCGACGGTTCAAGAAACGACGCGGACAGACATGGCGGACGACGGGCTGAAGCCGGGCGACGTGATCGAGAGTCCCTCGAAGACTCTGACCGATGCGCATTTCCTGTTCTTTGCCGGGCTGACCGGCGACAGCCACCCGATCCACTACGACACCGAGTACGCCCGCGCGATGGGGTTCGAGAAGCCGTTGGCGCACGGCCTGCTGCTGGCATCGATGACCGCGCTCGGCGCGACGCCTGCCTCGCCGAAGCTGGACGGCTACATCTTCGTCGAGCAGGGCAGCCGGTTCCTGCGGCCGGCCATTGTCGGCGACACGATCTATCCGCGGCTGGAGGTGGAGCGCGTGTGGACCGAGGGCAAGCGCCGGTTCGTCCGGTTCGCGACCAGCATCCGCAACCAGCGCAACGAGACGCTGCTGGAAGGCTTTCACATCTACCGTGTCCGCCCGCAGAAGGACCTCCCCCGATGACCACCGACCGCGAGGCCGTGACGAACGGCGCATGGTCCGACCGCTATACCTACGTCCCGGCCTTGCGGGTCGGCGACACGGTGTGGCTGTCCGGCACGACGGGCACGGACGAGACCGGCGTGATCACCGCGCCCGGCGACATCGTCGAGCAGACACGGCAGATCTTCCGCAAGTTCGAGGCGCTGCTGAACGAGGTCGGCGGTTCCTGCGACGATATCGTGCAGACCACCGATTTCTACACCACGACGGAGAATTACCGCGCCACGGCTACGGTGCGGCGGGAGTTCTTCAAGACGGCGCGGCCGACCTCAACTGGCGTGCAGGTCGTCGGCCTGCTGCGCGAGCACGCGCTGATCGAGATCTCCGCCGTGGCGGTGCTGCGCGGCGGCCGGCCATGAGCCGGTACTTCGAGGAATTCGAGGTCGGCGCCCGCTATCCGACCTATGGCCGAACCATTACCGAAGGCGATCTGTCGCTGTTCTGCGCCCTGGTCGGCTACCATGTGCCGCTGTTCATCGACGAGGAATACGCCAAACAGACGCGGTATGGCGGCCGAATTGTCCCCAGCGCGATGATCATGGCGATCTCCACCGGCATGACCGAGAGCCTGTTCCGCACCACGATGGAGGGTCTGCTGGCGGTCGATCATGGGCGGTTCCTGGTGCCCGTACGGCCAGGCGATACCGTGCGGACCGAAGTCGAGGTGCTGGAAAAGAAGCCGACGTCCAACCCGAAGCGTGGTGTCGTCGTGTTCCGCGACCATCTGTTCAATCAACGGAACGAGACGGTGTATCAGATCGACAAGACGGTGCTGATCCTTCGGCAAAGCGCCACGTGAGGCGCTGACCCGAGGTCGATGACCCCGAGGTCGATGACAATGTCCGAGCCGGCGCGCAAGCAGCGTTGGGATCTGGGAATGAGCGTCGAGGAGCGGCGGGACGAAATCCTGCGCACCCTTGGCGAATTCCTGCGCGAGCGGCATCTTTCATCGCTCAAGATGCAGGACATCGCCGACCGGCTCGGCATGACCAAGGGCAACCTGTATTACTATTTCAAGAGCAAGCACGACATCCTGTTTCATTGCCATATGAAGGCGATGGAACGCAGCCTTGCGGCGCTCGACGACATTCACCGGATGACCGCGCCGCCGGGCAAAAAACTGCACACGCTGCTGGTGCGGCACATACGCAGCATTACCGATGATGCCTATGGCGCCGTGCTGCTCACCGACCTGGACAGCCTGATGCGATCGCAGCGGCGGCGGTACGTGGCGCTGCGCGACCGGTTCGAACAGGGCGTGCGATCGCTGATCGAGGAAGGCATCGCGCAGGGCGAGTTTGTCGAGCAGGATGTCAGCCTGGTCGGCTTCGCCATTCTGGGTGCGATCAACTGGATTTCCAGGTGGTACAAGATCCGCGGACCGCGTACTGCACAGGAGGTCGCAGAGACATTCGCCGGTTTCTTCTGCCGTGGGTTGCGAGCGGATACGCCGCGTGATTGAGCGCGGGCCACGAACCAGGCACCGCTGTCGCGCTGCCATTGACCGATCCCACGCGTGACCAGCCGAGCCGTCACAATCGCGCGGACAGACCGCCGACTCCTTGCAACAGCAATTGAATGCAGCGGTCCCGATGCCTGCGGGTGTAGCGCACTTCAGGTGTGATGATGTCAAGCGCGCCAAGGGTCGTGCCGTCGCGGGCGCTGCGCCAGCTTCGGCACAAAGCTCGGGCTGACATCGAACATCTCACGCACCGCCCTGACACTCTCTCCCTCAGTCACCGCCGCGATCACACGCTCGCGCAGGTCGATCGAATAGGCTCTCGCCATCACCGCCGCAGGTTCCGTCTCGGATGCCATGCGCGTGACGCCACTCTCGCGCGACGGCGCCATGTCCGGCCGCGCGCGATCGGCCCGGCCGGCGCGGGCGGTTCAGAAGATGCCGGCGGCTAGTCCGGCGGCCAGCGCCGCCCCGAGGTCCCGGCAGCGGTCGAGATAAGGCAACGCCCATAAATTAGCACTCCATACGCTGCTCTCTGGGTGAGATGGT
>Ga0209415_10007661_pt1 | contig 18822 bp, 17 predicted proteins | sample PeaSoiSIISIP2007_FD_187696 | JGI IMG/M metagenome (GOLD analysis project Ga0209415, IMG submission 187696) | Peat soil microbial communities from Weissenstadt, Germany - SII-SIP-2007 (SPAdes) (version 2) | ecosystem: Environmental > Terrestrial > Soil > Wetlands > Peat | place: Germany...
GCAGATGGTCAAGGGCGGCGAAAGCATCCTGGCGAAATGGAATTCAACCACCTAGATCCGATCGGCAACGAAGAAGAGCCTCGGCGACTGTTCCGTAGTCATCGCCTCCGGCGCGGCATCTACATCCTTCCCAGCGTTTTCACGGTAGCCAACCTGTTGTGCGGCTACTACGCCATCCTTGCGACACTCGACGGCCGAATCGCGGATTTTGACAACGCCGCCCGCGCCATTGGCATTGCGATTCTTTTCGATTCGCTGGACGGACGCGTGGCGCGCGCCATGGGCACCAACAGCGAATTCGGAAAACAGTTCGATTCGCTCGCTGACGTCATCAGTTTCGGGATCGCGCCCGCGTTTCTCGCCTATGCGTGGGGCGTTCGGACGTTGGCTTCGGTCACCGCTCCTGAGGCGATGCATCTCACGCAACTGGGCTGGCTGATTGGATTCGTTTACCTTGGTTGCTGCGCGTGGCGGCTTGCGCGATTCAATATTCAGGGCATGGCCCAGGGCAGCAACCGCTATTTCGTCGGAATGCCCTGCCCCGCCGCCGCGGGCATGATCGCGGCGACGGTTCACGCCTTCAAGAACCCCATTTCGGACGGGCGCGTCTCGGTGCTCTGGCTCGGACTGATTTTGGCGCTGGGACTATTGATGTCGAGCACCGTGCGATATTCGAGCTTCAAGGACATTGAGTGGGCTCGCCGGCGGCCCTCGCTGGTTGTGGTGCTGCTCGTGCTGTTGCTCGGCGCGGTCGTGTTATTTTCGGAAGCGACACTCATGCTAATCGCCAGCGTTTATCTAGTTAGCGGCATCACGATGTACGTGGTACGCACCGTGCGGCATCGCCTCGCATCCCGTCACGCCTGAGCCATGGCCTCCGGGCGTTCGAATTCCCATCGCGTTGCTATCGTGGGCGCCTCCTCGCTTCGCGGCAAAGAGCTGAAGCAGGTTCTCGAAGACCGCCATTTCCCCGCAAGCGATGTCGTCCTGATCGATGAGAGCGTCGTGGCCGGCACTCTTACGGAGGCAGTGGGCGAGCCGACATTCATCCGCACGCTCGATGAAGAGAGCTTCGAGAGCGCGCGCTTCGTGTTCTTCGCGGGCACGGCGCGCGACGCCGAACAGAACTGGCACGCGGCGCAGCACGCTGGCGCAAATGTGATTGACCTCACTGGCGCGCTCGCAGCCCCCGGCCACGCCTCGGCTGCGAGTCCGTGGATTCCATCGCTCGGCTCCGTACTGCCGCCGCTGCCAGGCTCGCAAGGAAATGGCGCGTCGAGGCGCGCGGCGTACTGCTCACCCTCGGCTCCAGTGATCGTTGCGTGCACGCTGGCCGCTGGTTTGGGGAAACTTCAACCGAAGCGAATTTCCGTGCTGCTTTTTCCCCCGGTTTCCGAACGCGACCATGCCGGCGTCGAAGAACTCGAACGCCAAACGGCCGGCCTGCTCTCGTTTCACGCAATCGCCAAGCCGGTCTTCGATGCGCAGGTTGCGTTCAACCTGCTCACCAGCTATGGGCCCGAGGCAAAGCCGCCGCTTGCGGAGATGCGCGCCGCAATCGCGCGCGATGTGGCCGCGTATCTTACGGGCCGCGCGCCCGTGCCGGCAATTCAGTTGGTGCAAGCGCCGGTGTTTTACGGGTATGCTTTCGCGGCGTACACGGAGTTTGCCTCGCCCGTGCCGCCCGAGCAACTTCACGCGGCGTTCGCGAATCTCGGAGTGAAGATGGCCGCACCGGACGATCCGCCGCCGAGCAACGTGAGCGTGGCGGGCGAAGGCGCAATCCACATGGCGCGGATCGAGGCCGATCCAAATATCGCGGGCGGCGTATGGATCTGGGGCGTCGCCGACAACTTGCAAGTCGCGACCACGAACGCCGTGCGCATCGCGGAGGAACTGATTGCGAAATCGAGTGAGTAAGGTCGCGCAAATCGGAAGCCGCCTGGCGCTATGGCTTGCCGTTCTCGTTGCGCCGCTGGCGGCCGCGGGCTGCGGCTACCATGTGGCAGGCCACGCTTCGCAACTGCCGTCGGAATGGAAGGACATCGCCGTTCCTGCGTTCAAGAACGATACGACGCGCTACCGCATCGAGCAGCGATTCACGCAAGCCGTGATCCGCGAATTCATCACTCGGACGAAATATCGCGTAGTACAGGACCCGCAGTCCGCCGACGCCGTTCTGCACGGCGAAGTGCTGTCGATTGAGACCAGCCCCGTGCTATTCGAAGCGACCACTGGGCAGGTGACCATGATGCTCGTCACCGTGCATACCAAAGTGGAACTGATCGACAACAAGACGGAGAAGCCGATCTACAAGAACGACGACATGGTTTTCCGCGACGAGTATCAGATTTCGACGGACTTGAACTCGTTCTTCGAGGAACAAGACCCCGCGCTCGAACGGATGTCCCGCGATCTCGCATCGCATCTCGTGTCAAACGTCCTGGAGAATTTCTGATGGCGGGCGTTTCCCCCGACAAACTGATGGAGCGCCTCGCACAAGGGAAACCGATTGCAGCCGTGGTCCTGCTCGGCACCGATCACTATCTGCGCGAGATGTGCCGCAACAAAATCATCGAAGCGTGCGTTCCCGAATCCGCGCGCGCGTGGGCCGTGGCACGGCTCTCCGCCCGCGATGCCGGCTGGGACGAGATTCTCGGGCGCGCGCAGACTTTGCCGATGCTTGCGCCGCGGCAGGTGCTCGTTGTCGAGGAAGCCGAGTCGGTTGAGAAGCTCGGAGAAAAAGCGCGCGACGAAGTTCTCGAAATACTCGGGAAGTATTTCGAATCGCCTGCGCCGTTTACCGTGCTTGTGCTCGAAGCTGCGGCGCTCGACGGGCGGCAGAGATTTCTCAAGCTTCTGAGCGAGAAGGCGCTGATCGCGGAGCTGACCATCGGCCCGGAATCGGCGGCGGCGCTGGCGATGCAGATGGCCAAGGACCTCGGCGCGGAAATAGACCGCGAAGCCGCGGCACTGCTCGCCGACATCTTGAACGGCGCGCCCGCGCGAATGCGCATCGAGCTCGAGAAACTGGCCGCCTACGCGCAAGGGCGCGGTTCCATCACGGCGTCCGATGTCGAGGCGCTGGTCGTGGCGGCGCGCAAGAATACGGTCTGGCAGCTGACGGAAATGTTGGCGAGCCGCAAGCGCGGCGCGGCGCTCGCGTTTCTTGACAATCTTTTGCGGGAGGGCGAGCAGCCGGCTGGGATCGTTGGCGCGCTCGCATGGATGTACCGCAAGCTGATCGAGGCGCGCGACCTGCCCGCGCAGACAAACGGCTTTCAGGCTGCACGGCAACTGGGCATGCGGCCCGAGGCCGCCGAAACGGCGGTCCGGCAGGCGCACCGCATTCCAAAGAAGGATTTGCTCGCGGGTCTCGCCGCGCTGGCCGAAGCCGACAGCCAGTTGAAATCCGCGAGTCCGAATCCGCGGGCGATGATGGAATTCCTGATCGCGCGGCTGACGTCGTCCGCGGCCTAGCGGCACGCAAACAAAGCAACGAAGAGTATCCTCAGGCGCTAAAGCGCATGGAGTGCAGTCCCTTGATGTCGGAGCTGAAGCTCCGACCTCCTAAAGTGCGCCCTTTTCCCGCAAGCTACTCGTCTGCAAATCCCGTCCTCCCATCAACAAAAAAGGCGCCCCGAAACCCGGAGCGCCTTTTTCAGAAACTTCGCGACATGAAAAACCTACTTCTTCGCCTTAATCGCGTTCAACGCCAATGCCAGCCGCGATTTATATCGATTCGCTGTGTTCTCGGAAAGAGTGCGCTTGCGAATCGCCTTGTCGAGCTCGGAATGCGTATCCGAGACCAGCTTGGCCGCGCCGGCAGCATCGGCTGCTCCGAGCGCCGCGCGCATCCGGCGGATCGCCGAGCGCACCCGCGTGCGATTCATGCGATTGACCGCCGCACGCCGCTCCGTCTGGCGAATATTCTTCAATACGGATTTCGTCTTTTTCTTGTGCTTGACCGGATTGCCCTGAGCCATTCATCGCTCCTTCGTATTTGATTTCCGATGAACCAGAGTAGCCGACCGCTGCACCCCTGTCAATTTTGGCAGAGCGATTTGCGCGCATCCGCCTTGCTATTGCGAGGCCGCAAAGCTTACGCTCAATGGGCTGGCGCGCGCCGGCGGATACCACCATGGCCAAGAGAAAACCGAAAGTGAAGATTGCGCCGAGTGAGCCCGAGGGCGGTTGCCTCTACGTCGTTTCGACGCCGATCGGCAACCTCGAGGATATTACGCTGCGCGCGCTGCGCGTGCTGAAAGAAGCGGACGTGATCGCCTGCGAGGACACGCGGCAGACCATGAAACTTCTCTCGCACTTCGACATTCCCAAGCGCATGGTCAGTTACCACGAGCACAACGAAATCACGCGCGCGCCCGAGATCGTGATCGAGCTGGAACAGGGCGCCAAAGTAGCGCTCGTCAGTGATGCGGGCACCCCGGCCATCTCCGATCCCGGCTATCGGCTCGTCAGCCTGTGCCTGCGGCACGGAATTCAGGTGGTTCCCGTGCCGGGAGCGTCGGCGCTGGTGGCGGCGCTCTCGGCTTCCGGCATGCCCATCGAGGAGTTCGTGTTCGCGGGGTTCTTGCCTTCGCGGCCAACCGAGCGGCGCAAGGCGCTGCGAGAGCTGGCGGCGGAGCCGCGCACGCTGGTGCTCTACGAGGCGCCGCACCGGCTGCTGGACACGCTCGAGGATGCGCTCGAAATTCTTGGCAATCGTCCGGCCGTAATTGCGCGCGAGGTGACGAAAGTGTACGAGGAGTTCGTGCGCGGGCACATCGAGGATCTGGTCGCGGCCGCACGCAAGAAGGCGCCGCGCGGAGAGATTACGCTGCTTATCGGTCCGCCCGATGGCCAGACACAGCACGCAGCGGACGCCGCCAATCCTCGAAACGCGGTGCCGCTGGCGCGGCACGTCGAGGAAATCATGAAAGAGCGCGGCATCGATCGCAAAGCGGCACTGAAGCAGGCGGCACGCGAGCGCGGCCTCACGCGGCGCGAAGCCTACAAACAGCTCCTGATCACGCGCGACGAATAGTTCCCTCCCATTCTCCAGCGGTTCCCCACCCACCCGCATGCAGGTGCAACAGATTTTCACGTTGCGCCATCATAGAACCAGCGCAGATCAAGAAGGCCTAGTTCGAAAGTAGTTTCGCCGGGGAAAGCCAGGATCTCATGCGATTTCCATCGCTAATATTCCTATTCTGCGCCTTTCTCTCCGGAGTCGCTTTCACCGCGTCGAGGGCCACGCGGTGCCGAGCCGATCCGAAGAACATCCAGGGCGATCGCCCGGGGAGCGGGTCCCACCAACGGCGAACCGCGGCCACCACGCCACTACCACCGGAAATTGTGAAAAGTGTGTCGGCCGATACTGGTGAACCGGTGATGTTCCCTTCGCACGGTGGCTTTGCGTGGGGACTGTCCACCAAGCCCGTTACGTATGGAAATCCCGTTTCAGTTCTCCTCTGGATGTACAACTCTACGGATGAGCCAAAGTCCGCCTTCACATGCACCGACATCGATGTGTTCTGGGTTTCGGGGATCGACGTGTTTGATTCCTCGGGTCAGCGCATGCAAAGTCTCGAAGAAGAAGAGAAGCGCATATCGCCCGGCGACATCGTCAAGTGGCTGCCGATGTGTTCCAGGAACTTCATGTTTTCTGTCCCGCCCCACTCTTGCGTGCACGGTACTTTCTCGCAACTCGAGCCCGATTTCTCCCGGGATCTCCGAAGGTACTACTCGCTCCCTCCGGGGCGATACGTCATTGTTCCGGCAGAACGAGGACGCGACGGCACGCCAGTAAACAGGACACTGCCGGAGCCAAACAATGGCTTGACGGTGATTGTGCAAGAGCCGCAAGTCAAATAGAGACGGGGCCAGCGCCAATCGCAACAAGCCGGACAAGTTTGGAACACCTGGGGCGGCCGAAATGCTACTCGGCGGAGGAAACGGTGGCGTGGGCGAAGAACGCGTCCACGCGGTCGAGGATTTCGGCAGTGGTATGCGCGTGGTGGACCTGCTGGCGAAGCTCGCCGCCGTTGCGCACGCCGTGGGTGAACAGGGTCGCGAACTGCTTCATTTTGCCGATGGCGTCGGGCATTTCGGCGGCGATCAAGCTCTGAAAGTATCCGGAAAGCAACTGGTAGCGGTCGGCCTCCGTAGGTTCGTCGTAGCGGCCGGTGGCGATGTAGTCGGCGATCTGGCGGAATATCCAGGGATTGGATGACGCGGTGCGGCCGATCATCACCGCATCGCAGCCGGTTTCGGCGATCATGCGCACCGCGTCCTGCGGCGCGCGAATATCACCGTTGCCGATCACGGGAATGCGCACGGCCTGCTTCACTTCGCGAATGATGCTCCAATCTGCCGAGCCGGCGTAGCCCTGCATGCGCGTGCGCGGATGAACCGCGATGGCCTCGATACCGATATCTTCGGCCATGCGAGCCACGTCCACCGCCACGATATTGTTTTCATCCCAGCCGGAGCGAATCTTGATCGTCAGCGGAATGCGCACCGCAGCGCGCACCTCGCGAAAGAGCTTTTCCAGATGCGGCAGATCGCGCAACAGCCCCGAGCCGCCGCATTTGACCACTTTCTTGACCGGGCAGCCCAGATTGATGTCGGCCTGATCAAATCCGAGATCCTCGATCAGCGCGGCGGCCGAAGCCATCACCTTGGGATCGGAACCGAAAATCTGGCCCGCGATGGGATGCTCGTCCTCGTCGAAGTACAGGTAGCGCAGCGTGCGCGCCGAATTGCGCGACATGCCCTCGGCGCTGGTGAATTCGGTCATGATCAGCCCGCACGCGCCGAGCGAGCGGATCACGCGCCGGAAAACGGTGTCGGTAACTCCGGCCATGGGCGCGAGGATCGTCGCGGGACGAATCGCCAGATCGCGAATCTTGAGTTCGGCGGGAAACATTCAGTCGGACCCCGTGACCGGATGCAGCGCGTCAGTTGGAATTGCTTCGACCTCGCTCACTGACGACACCGCGACGTCGGCGGCCGCGCGGCGTACGGCGGTGCCGTTCCCGAGCTGCGCGAGCAAAGCTTCCTTTGAACCTCCGAAAAAATTCTCAAGGACTAGCCCCAGCGCTTGCGCGCGAGCTTCTTCCGCGCTCAGCCGCGGCCGGTAGACGTATGCGCGGCCGGCCTTGGCTCGCTCGACCACGCCCTTGCGCGCGAGGCGGTCCATGATCGTCATGATGGTGGTATAGGCGCGCGGGAGCCGCGCGGCGAGCCGGTCGCGAATCTCACGGACGGTACCTTCGCCGATCGGCCACAGCGTGTTCATGCAATCGAGCTCAAGCGGCGCCAGGTCCAGCACCCGACGGCGCGGCGATGGCTTTTTTTCAACCATGTGCTGTCACGATCCCTTTTGCGGCGCTTTCGCAACGCCACCCGCCAGGAACTTGTCCGTGCGAAGCAACGAACGGCGCAGCGAAGGATTGCGCTCCGTCCACAGGTCCGCCGCCTCGGTCCCCGATGCCTGCTCGAGCGACTTGCGCATGCCGGCCATCTTCGAATCAATATCGTCAATGAAATTGAGCGCGACCGCTTCGGGAATCTGGGGCAGCGAAGGCGAGCCGAACTCGTACGTGCCGTGGTGGCTCAGGATCATGTGTTCGACGAGCACGGCAAGCGGCGCGGGAAATCCCGCGATTGCCTTGCACCGCTCGCGGGCCATTCCCGCGCCGATGGTGATGTGGCCGAGCAGGCGGCCGGCGTCGGAGTAGTCAATTCCCCGCGCGTAACGCAGCTCGTCGATTTTTCCGATGTCGTGCAGCACGACGCCGGTGAGCAACAAATCGGAATCAAGCTCGGGATAGTGCTTCGCCACGGCAGCCGCGAGTCCCACCAGGCTGACGACATGCTCCAGCAGGCCGCCCAGGTAGGCGTGGTGCATGGTCATCGCGGCGGGCGCACGCTTCAAGCGCGGCGCAATATCGGGATCGTCCACAACGCTAGCAAGCAACTTCTGCAGCCACGGATTTTTCATCCCGGCGATCGCGGCGCGCAGATCGGCGTACAGCTTTTCGACATCGCACTTCGTGTGAGGCAGGAAATCGCCGAGTTCGTAGTCGCGCTCGGCGGCGGGAATGATCTGCTCGAGCGTCAGTTCCTTCTGGCCGTTGTAGAGCTTCACCCGGCCGCGAATGCGGATCACATCGTCGCGCTCAAACGTCTTCGCGATGGCGTCGAAATTGTCCCACATCTTCGCGGGAATGGAGCCGGTACGGTCGCCCAGGCTCAGTTCCAGCCAGGATTTGCCGCTTCGCGCCGAAGTCCGAATCTCTTTTTCGCGGACGAGAAAGAGCGAAGCGACCATCTGGCCGTCCGAAAGATCGCTGACACAGGGAGACTTCATCAGCCGTTGGCTTTCGGCAGCGGCAGTTTCCTTTTTTGCTTTTTCTTGTCCGCCGCATCGGGCGTGGGAGCGACTTCTTGAATCACCGTCGCGCCCGGTACCGCCGCCGTGTCCGTGTAGCCGGGCTTCACAAGCACGTAACTCTCCTCGCGCAACTGCGCGAGATAGGTGCGCATGGCCGGGTCCATCTTCTGGCGGTAGAGAGTATTCGTGATTTCGTTTTCGACCTTGTCGAGCGGCTGCAGTCCAGCTTGATTGTGATCGAGCACCTTCAGGATTTCAAAACCGGTCTTGGTCTGGATTACGTCGGTAAACTGATTCTTGTCCATCGTAAACACGGCATCTTCGAGCTGCTTCGAGAGCTGTCCGCGCTGGAACTCGCCTAGATCCCCATTCTGCTGCGCCGTCGAGCCTTCGGAATAGCGCTTCACGAGCGCGTTGAAATCCTCGCCTTTCACCAGCCGGTTGTGCAGGTCGTCCGCCCGCGTGTGAACGGCGGAAATCTCCTCGGGACTCTTCCCGTCGGTGCTAAGGAAAAGTTCGGCGAGCGCAACCTGTTCGGGCCGATTGAACTCCTGCTTGTGAGCTTCGTAATACGTCTTCACCTCGTCGCTTCCGATATTCATGCGCCCGCCGACTTCGCGGCGAATCACTTCCTGCGTCAACAGGCTGTTCCGAATCTGGGTCTTGTAGTCTTCCCAGACGATTCCCTGCGACTCGACGGCCTTCTCCAGATCTTCCAGGCTCGTCAGGTTATTCTGCTTGCGGACATCATCCAATCGCTTGACCAAATCGGTTTCAACGCTGACATCCATATCCTTCGCGCGCTCGATCAGCAGCTGTTGGTCAATCATGTCCCGCAACAGATTCTTCTGGCGGTCCGCCACTTGGGACTGAATCTGGATCTGCGAGCAATTCTGGCAGTCCTGGGCGACCTCCTGCGGCAAGCCCGCTGCGCCCTTCTGATAGTCGGAAAGCGTGATGATCTGGTTGTTCACCCGCGCGACGATCTCTTCCACCACGGCGCCTTTCGCCTGGGCGCGAGCGCCCGCGGGGGCCAGCAATAGCGCGCCGCAGCAGGCCAGCGAAGCCAGAACGACGACGATTCGATTATTCATAGTGTTCACTCCGGAAAAGTTTATCCCTACGATTGTAGTTGTAGCAACACGTTTCTCACCGCGTCCGTCGCCGAGCCTTTGCTGGACTTCCATCCGATCCAAAGCACCCCCGAGGGATCGAGACGCATGTCCTTGCGCTTATGGATGAGTTTAACGATCCGCTCTGGACCGAGGGGCGTGTCGTCATAAAACTTGATGGCGATCTGGTCTCCGCGGCGGTCCACCGTGGCGACCAGCAGCTTTTCCGCCAGCGCTTTCAACACCGCATACTCAAGCAAGTTCGCGACCGCAGGTGGCGGCGGCCCGAAGCGGTCGTCGAGTTCGCGGGCGACTTCCACGCGCTCGGCTTCGGACGTGACGCTCGCGATGCGCTTGTAAATGCGCAAACGCAGGTTTTCGCTTTCGATGTACTCCGGCGGGATCCGAATTTCCTGGCCCAGGTTCAGCGTGGCGCGGCGCTCGGGCGTGACCGCTTCGCCCTTTCGCTCGGCGACCGCGCGTTCCATCATCTGGCAATACATATCGAAGCCGACTGCTTCGATATGACCGTGCTGCTCGCGGCCCAGCAGGTTCCCCGCGCCGCGCAATTCGAGGTCGAGCGCGGCGATGCGAAATCCGGCGCCAAGATCGCTGAATTCCTTGAGCGCAGCGAGCCGCTGCCGCGCGATAGATGTGAGCGTACCCTCAGTGGGGACGAGCAAGTAAGCATACGCGCGCTGGTTCGACCGGCCAACACGGCCGCGAAGCTGGTAAAGCTCGGCAAGCCCCATGCGGTCGGCGCGATTGATGAGGATGGTATTCGCGCGCGGAATGTCGAGACCGTTCTCGACGATCGTGGTCGAGACGAGAACGTCCGCTTCGTTGCGGATGAATTTCAGCATCACTTTTTCGAGCTCGGCCTCGCGCATCTGGCCGTGTCCGACGACCACGCGCGCGCGCGGCACCAGACGCTTCACCATCGCGGCGAGCGAGGCGATGGATTCCACGCGGTTGTGCACGAAAAATACCTGGCCTTCGCGCGCCATCTCTTCCTCGATCACGCGCTGCACCAGCGTTTCGCTGAAGGGCGCGACGGTCGTCTGAATCGCGAGGCGATCCTTCGGCGGCGTCTCGATCACGCTCATGTCGCGGAGCCCCACCAGCGACATATGCAGCGTGCGCGGAATGGGAGTCGCCGACATGGTGAGCACGTCCACGTTCTTGCGCATCTCCTTCAGGCGTTCCTTGTGCGCCACGCCAAAGCGCTGCTCTTCGTCCACCACGAGCAGGCCGAGATCGTGAAATTTCACGTCCTTGGAAAGCAGCCGGTGCGTGCCGATGACCACGTCCATCTTGCCGGCTTCCAGCTCTTCGAGAGTTTTCTTCTGTTCCTTGTCCGTGCGAAAGCGGCTGAGCATTTCGATGCGCATCGGAAACGCGGCGAAGCGTCGTCGAAACGTTTCCAAGTGCTGAAACGCAAGCACCGTGGTCGGCGCGAGCACGGCGACCTGCTTGCCGTCGGCCAGAGCTTTGAACGCGGCGCGCATGGCGACTTCCGTCTTGCCGTAGCCGACGTCGCCGCAGAGCAGCCGGTCCATCGGCAGAGTGGATTCCATGTCGCGCTTCACATCTTCGATGGCGCGCTGCTGGTCCGGGGTTTCCTGGAATTCAAAGGCGTCCTCGAACTCGCGTTGCCAGTTGGAATCCGGTGCAAACGCGTGGCCGGGCGCGGTTTTGCGTTCGGCGTAAAGAGCGAGGAGCTGCTCCGCCATGTCGTTGACGGACTTGCGCACGCGCTTCTTGCGCGCTTCCCAGACCGTCGTGCCCAGGCGATCGAGCGTCGGCTCCACGCCGCCGAGCGACTGATATTTCTGCACGAGGTCAATGCGCGCGAGTGGCACATAGAGCTTCGCCTCTCCGGCGTAGCGCAGAAACATGAATTCGCCGGTCGCGCCTTCGACAACCACCTGCCGCAGGCCTTCGAACTGGCCTATGCCGTGGTCAACGTGCACCACATAGTCACCGGGCTTCAGGTCCGAGAAATCTCTGAAGAAACTCGCCGTCTTCGGCCGCGAGCGCGGGCGCTGGGGCGGGAGCGTCTCGAAAAGATCGGCGTCGCCATAAATGGCCAGCTGCGCTTCGGGAAACACGACGCCTTCGCTCAGCGGGGCCTTGACGAGCACCATGGCCGGCGCACTGCTGCCGCTCGATTCCTCCACCAGGCGCGTGACGGTCACGTTTTCCTCGAGCTCGCCCAAGCTGTAGGGTATTTCGTACTCGTGGCAGATGTCGGCGAAACGTTCGAGTTCGCCCGTGCTCGCGGCGGACACCATCACATGCTCGTGCGCGGCGAGCCGGCTGCGGACTTCGGCCATGAACGCAGCGACGTTTCCGTGGTAACGCGTGGTGGGCAGCGATTCGATCGCGAACGGCGCGACGCCCTCGTGCGCCAGGCCCAGATGCTCGATGGCCAGGCGTGGGAAAAGCTGGAGCGCGAGCGACCATTCGTCTTCGTTGAAAATGTAACGGCTCGGTGGCTCGGCGAGCGGATCCTCGGCTCCGTCGAACGCTTCCGCGAGGCGCGTGCGATATTTTGCCACGGCGGCGTCAAGCAGCGAAGGCTCGTCCAGGACCACGATTGGGTCGGCGGCAAGATCGAAGAGCACGCCCGGGCGTTCCTCCTGAGGCATCTCGCGAAACTCCCAGCCGGCGTAGAAACCTGCGGGAGCCGCATCGTCGTCGCGGCCGGACGCGGAGCCGACGTGCTGCCGCTCGAGCACCTCGGCATGGCGCAGCAGCTCGGTGAGAGGAAGAAGCGCAGCGCGCTCGACAGGGTTCGTCGAACGCTGCGTAGTGGGATCGAATGCGCGAATGGATTCGATCGTGTCGCCCAGCAGCTCGATGCGCACGGGCTGAGGCGTCTCGGGCGAAAACACGTCGATGATGCCGCCACGGACGGCGTACTGCCCCGGCATCTCGCAGGTCATGTGCTTCTCGTAGCCGGCTGCGGCGAGAAAGCCGATGAGATCTTCGTGCGCGATGGATTCGTCGCGCTCGACGACTCGCGCAAGCCCCGGATAGAACGCCCGCTCGCGCATCCGCCAGAGCGCCGCCTGGACGGGCGCGATCAATACGTCGGCGTCGCCCGTGGCCAGGCGCCAGAGCGCCACCGCGCGATCTTCGGAAATCTCCGCGTGCGGAGAGCGGTTTTCGTAGGGCAGCACATCGTGCGCAGGGAGATGCGCGACGCGCCGCCCCGGCTTCCCGGTGACCGCGCTATAGAACCAGCGCACCGGTTCCAGTAGCGCTTCGGCGCGCTGATTCGACTCCACCAGTAGAATGGCGGGACGCCCCAGCTCGGAGAACACCAGAGGAACCAGCAGCGCCTTCGCCGAATCGGTGAGGCCCGCGAGGCGAACCTCACCGCCGAGCCGGCGCATTTTTTGGCACGCCTCTTCAACGGCAGGCCGGCGGGCAATCCGCGCGAGAAGCTCGGAGACGAGCGGGAGAATCATACGCGCAGCTCCAGGATGCGTTCGATCAGGCGAGTGGTCGAAAAGCCGGGCTCGAGCGGAATACGCGCAATTTTGCATCCCAGGGCTTCGAGTTCGCCGGCTTCGCGATGCGCGGCGGGATCCGAACTGGCGCTGCCGCCGATCACGATCACATCGGGCACGAGGCGCATGAGGAATTCGCGCGGAGATGCGCCCTCGAATTCCACGGCATAGTCGACGGCGGCGAGTGCAGCCAGAACTTCGGCAGGCTCGGGGGCAGGAGTTATCGGGCGCGAAGGGCCGTTCCTGGGCGACCCGTTGCCAGACGCCGACCGCGCGCGAATCGCTGCATCGTTCTCAATCAAAACTACGAGGACGTCGCCGAGGGAGTTCGCGTGCTCAAGGAACCGGATGTGACCAGGGTGTAGCAGGTCGAAACAGCCGCTTGCGCACACCACCCCCTTCCCGGCGCGTTTCCACTCGCCCCGGTGGGAAATCAGCTCACTTTGCGATACGACTTGTCCCAAACCTCTGCCTGTCGGCCCGATCCCGAGAGAGCGGCCGAAAAACTAATTCTATCATGCGCGCACATCGGTCCGCAGTCGACGCGCTGAAGCTCGTGGTTACGGCGCGACTCTTACGTGACCTCTGCGAGTCGTCTCGCGGCGGCGGCCGGGAAATTCGGTGCTATAATTTCTGCCTGTCTTAGAGCGACTGTGTTTCCGCAGAAGGTATTCGAGTCACAACGGGATCGCCACCAGGGCCATGAAAGACATCTCGATTGTCGGAGGCGGACCCGCCGGCGCGCTTTGCGGCGAGCGCCTTGCGAGCCAAGGCTTTCACGTAACGATTTTTGATGAACGCCTGGCGTGGGAGAAACCATGCGGCGGCGGACTGACTCATAAAGCGATCCAAAGGTATCCTTTCCTGCTCGACGGGCCTTACCCCAAGAAAATTGTACGCACGGCGGAGCTGATTTCCGGCGGCGGGCATCGCGCGCGACTCGAGATGAGCCATCCGATCGTAATTTACGCGCGCAAGGTGCTGAACGGGCTGTTGCTTGACCGGGCCGTCGCGGCGGGATGCACGACCGTGCGTGCGCGCGTGACGAGCGTGAATACGGACGACGCGCAGGTGCGGCTGATGGCGGGCGGCGAAGAATGCCGATCGGACTTCGTAGTGCTCGCGGCGGGAGCGCGAAACCAATTGCTGCCGGAAACGACGGCACTCGGCGCGCAGGATCTGGAAATGACGCTCGGCTATTTCGTGCCCACCGAGGAAGACATCATCAAGGTGAAATTCCTGAAGGAGTTCGAGGGCTACATGTGGTCGTTTCCGCGCGCCGATCATCTTTCCGTCGGCATCTGCGCGAAGATGGGCCAGAATCCGACGCAACAATTGCGCCGTCACCTCGACGAATTCGTACAGGAAGAAAACATCTGCATGGACGGCGCGCGGTTTTACAGCCACGTGTTGCCTTCGCCCGAAGCGCAAACGATACGCGGCCGGCGCATCGTGGGAAAAAACTGGGCGATGGCCGGCGACGCAGCAGCGTGCGTGGACCCGCTCACGGGCGAAGGACTTTATTACGCGCTGCGTTCGGGCGATTTGCTTGCGCAGGCGCTGATGGAAGGGCAGCCGCAGGCATATCCCGAGCGGTTGCGGGCGGCTTTCTCCGCCGATCTGGAATTCGCCGCGAGCATCGCGCGGAAAATCTTTCGCGGCAATATTCTGGGCGGAGCGATCACCACGCGAATGGTACAGGTGCTGAGCCACTCGCCGGCATTACGCGATCTGATCGGCGAAGTCTTCAGCGGCTCGCAGGATTATCGCAGCCTGAAACACCGTCTCTGGGACCAGGTCGGGGTTACGTTCCTGGAGTTCGCGCGCAGTTTTCTTGGTTCGCGCGTGTTCCTCACCACCACGCGACAAGCCCGCCGGGAGCCCCTGCCATGAAACCTCGCAAAATCAAGCGCAACGCCCGTGCCTCGAAACGTGCCCCGAAACGTGCGTCGGCAAGCGCGCCGAAAAAATCGGCCCCTAAAGCGACTGCCGCGCTGCCGGAGCAGCGACCACGGATTGGGCTCGAAGCGACGACCGAGCGCGTCGTGCGGCACGAATGGACAATCCAGGCGCTCGACCCGCGGCTGCCCGCAGTTTTTTCAACTCCCATGATGATCGGAATGATGGAACACGCGAGCGTGCTGGCCATCGCCTCGGAATTGCCGCCCGGCGCTATTTCCGTGGGCACGCGAATTGAAGTGGATCACTTGAAGGCCGTCGGACCCGGCGCAACGGTGCAGGCGTGGGCGCGGTTCATCGAATACCGCGGGCGATTTCTCGTCTTTAAAGTCGAGGTACGGTCGGGCGAGCACGTCATCGGGCGCGGCCGCGTGTTTCGCGCCATCGTCCACCCGGAAGAGCACGGCGCGAAGGCCCAGGCCCGCGTTCAGCGGTAAATCTCCACTACTTCTTCTCCGTGATCTGCACCGACGCCCGCGTGGTCTCCCAATCCAGGCGCAGCGTGCAGGCGGCGCCGCTCTGGTCGAATGCAATCGTGAAGTTCTCGACCGGCGATGCCAGCTTCGACACTTTCATCGGCGCGCGCCCGAAGTCGAACGATTCGCCCGGGTATGGAACGCCCCATTCGCCTGTTTGCTTGCTGATGATCAGCGTCCACGCATCCGCGGTGGGGAGCGTGAAAATCGTATAGCTTCCCGCGGGCACCGCCTTGCCGCCCACGTTCAAATCCGCGTCAATCACGAACGTGGTCGCTTCATTCGCGCCGGCGCGCCATGGCTCGCCATAGGGCACCAGACCTCCGAAAATCTTACGTCCCTTCATCCGCGGGCTCGAATAGTCCACGTGAATCGTCTTGCCATCTGAAAATTTACAGTCTGCCTTCGCAGGAGGACTCGCTACCGGGCCTCCGAACTGGGCATAACTCGTGGTCGAAAAGCCGGCGGCCAGCACCATCAGCGCGCAAACGGCAACGAAATTGGTTCGCATGTATTCTCCTCGGAATGAGTTGCCCGTTAGGTTAGACGCATCCCGGCCGCGCTTTGGTTCGCCGAGACATACGCTTAGAGGTACGCCGCGCTAGTGTGCGGCTGGCGCGGGAGTAGCCGGCTTCACCGGGAAAGCAGCTCCGGCGCTGATGTTCAAGAGCCCGTCTATTCCGAGATGCGGATACAAGGCCGTCATCTTGGACTTGAATTCGTCCGCCGTTTTGGAGGACGCTTGCGCTTCGTCGGAATCCTGCATGTATTTCTTCATGAACACGAGAACCGACGCATCGTTCGGCGCGCCGGCAATCTGATGTCCGGGAATGACGATCTCGGGCTTGAGCGCCGCCATCTGATCAATCGTGGCCGCCCAATCTTTCTTTTGAGCCGGCGACATCGGCGCGTACACAAAATGCGCGCCGCTGAAAAGCGTGTCGCCGCCGACAATCGCCTTGAGCGACGGAATCCACACGAAGGAGTTGTCTCCCGCGCTGTCGCCCTGCAGCGGGCCGAAGACTTGCAGCGTCTCTCCCTCGAGTGTCAGCGTGTTCCCTTCGAGCGCATCCGGAATGATCGGATTGGACGGGATGTTATCGCCGTACTGCGGCTTCCATGCATTCACGCGGTTCTGCCAGCTTGCCTTGATTCCGTCCACGACTTTCGCCAATGCGACACACTTCGCGTTCGGAAACGCCTGCCGGATCACCACCATCCCGAAATAGTGGTCGGGATGCGGATGCGTGACGTAAACGGTGGTGAGATTCTTTTTGCTTTCGAGGATCGCGGCCACCACGCGGTGCGCATCGCTCAGCCGGAACTGCGTGTCAATCAGGATCGCGTCCTTGTCGCCGTAAACCAGCGTGGAATTGACGGCGATTCCGTCCGGCGGCGAGGTGATCACCTGCAAGTGCAATTGGGTGGCGCGAGTCGGCATCGCGGCAATCGCGCACAGAATCAAACTCGCAAGCATTCCTCTAATCTTCACGTTTCCCTCCGGTAGAGATTCGGCGTTGGGCGCATCTTACAGCGGTTGATCGGATGTGTCACTTGGCGGGCGAAGGCCACGACGGCGCGGCGGCGTCAAATCCGTTTGTCGCTGCGCGGCTCCGGATAAAGATCAACACAGAAACTAATCCGGTCAGCGCGGCGAACCAGATTGCGGCAATCAGGTGCACCACCCATCCCGCGGCCTTGCCGATTCGCGCCAACAGGAACGGCAGAAAGTTGAACGCCGTGATGTGCGCATAGTCCCAAGGATCATTCGTCATCGAATCGTTCGTCAGACCCCACTGATCCATTTTCCCGAGGCTGAACGCAAGAACGTTCTTCAAGCGCAGCGCGACGACAAATGTGGGGTGGCCGAGCGTGTCCATTTGATAGATCTCGAGCGGGCACCAAAACATCACGGACGATAACTGGATTGCCACGCTGACCACGACGATCGCCATTCCGAGTGTCCAGACGACTCTGCCTACCTCCGCGCGATGGCGCATCAGCAGCGGCACGGAAATGAACACCACCAGTTGCGCGGCGGTCGAGATGTAGCGGTCGCCCCACGCGTAATCGCCGCTCCAGTCCGTGAACGTGGCGTAAAAGCAGATGTACCCGAGCAAAAGCGCGCCGAAAGCGATCAGATAAGCGCGGATTTCAGGCCGAAAACGCCTCCACGCCACCGCGCTGAGAATCACAACCAGCCCCAGCAAGGGATCGAACAGGAAAATGGACTTTTCCGGCTTGAACAGAGCGCCGAAGAATCCCACGTGGAATGGTGTTTCGAACGGATACGCCGCGGGCAGCGCGGGGTTCAGCATTTTCTGTTCGCGGGCAAACACGCCCATATATGTGTTGAAAAACGAACCGAAGCGATGAAATTGATACAGGCGATCGAGCAGCACGAAAATCGCGTACACCGGAAGCGCCACCTTCGCATAGCTCGTGAATCGCGAACGCAAGTCCGGTCCGCGCGCTCCCGAGAACCACGAGACGAACACCAGAAAAAGCATGACCGCGAACAGGTCCATCCCGGTCGTCAGTCGTGTCAGTAAGTTTGCGCCGAGCGCGAGCGAGCCAATTAGCAAAGCGCGGCGGTCGCCATTGCACAGCCACTGGTATTGAAATGTCAGGCCGGCGAGGGTGAGCAGGAGGATGTAGTTGTTCTCCATCAGATTTTGCGTGTAATGGAGAAACGTGGTGCAGAAAATCAGCGCGAGCACACCCGCGATCTGCTGGTTAGTGCTGAAACCGAAAAGCCCAAGTAGGCGGAAGCAGACCAGCGCGCTAAGGACGCAGATCAGAATATCCGTGCTGAAGCTGACGAAGATATTGCGCACGGATGGGTCTGCGTCGTAATCGCCAAACACCGGCAGCCGGTCCAGGTAGGTGCCGACGACGTCCGCGGGAAGCATGAGCAGGGATTGCCCGATGCCGTACCACCCGTAGAGCTTGCCGTTGCGTCCGTGGACGCCAAAGTCAGGGTAGTCCTGGGGATCAACGGGCGGTTCCGAACTCCAGAAAGAGTGCGTGGCCTGCAGGCGATGGTCCGTGTCGCTCGAGCCAAGCTCGCCCGACTGCACCACGAACGCGGCAAGAAACGCCGCGAGGCCCGCGAGAAATGCGGGGTTGCGAAACATCCGCAGGAAGGGGCGGCGCTGGCGGGCAATCATCGTGGCTGGCGCATCCTAGTCCACGCCCGCGATGGATTCAAGCGGCGGAAGGGCCGCGAGCAATACGCGCGGTCAAAAAGTTGCCGCGATTTCCAAGGTAGCCTAAGATATCCGCACGCCGGAGTGGCGGAATGGCAGACGCGGCGGACTCAAAATCCGTTGGTCGCAAGGCCGTGTGGGTTCGACTCC
>Ga0209415_10007662_pt1 | contig 18819 bp, 16 predicted proteins | sample PeaSoiSIISIP2007_FD_187696 | JGI IMG/M metagenome (GOLD analysis project Ga0209415, IMG submission 187696) | Peat soil microbial communities from Weissenstadt, Germany - SII-SIP-2007 (SPAdes) (version 2) | ecosystem: Environmental > Terrestrial > Soil > Wetlands > Peat | place: Germany...
TCTTCGCGCCCGCCATGGGCTTGAAGTACATCGTGTTGCCGAGCACGCCGTCGATTCCGGGTTGCGCACCGGTCGAAAGCCCGCCCGCGTTCACCATCGTAAGGGTAGGATAGAGACTGTGATGGCGGTCGAAACGCACGCCTTCGCGCCCGATCGCAAACAGGTTGGGCATATTCTGCTGCGTCACCAGATCGGGCCGCAGCCCGTCGCACACCACCAGCACGAATACCCGGCCCTTCGCGCCCTGCGCGAATGCCTGCGCGACCGCGATCAGCCCGCAAGCGAGCAATCCAATCGCGAGTAAGCCGCGGAATATCTTGTGATCGGACTTCACAACAATCCTTCACTAAACCGGGCCGCGCGTGAGCATGTCAATCGCGCGCGGCGATCTTTCGGTTAATCGCCTTTGACGCGCGCGGCCGGTTTTGATTTGGTGACTCAGCGAGGAAGTAGGAATTGCGAATCGCGCTGATGGGACAGGCGGCCTTTGCGGAGAAGGCGCTCGAGGCGTTGTGCGCGCGCGGCGATGAAATCATCCACGTGTTCGCGCCGCCCGACGCTCCCGGCGGACGGCCCGATCCGCTCAAGTCAAAGGCGATCCAGCTCGGCGTGCCGCTCAGTCAGCCGAAATCGTTTCGTGGCGACGCCAGTTTCGAGCATTTCAAATCGCTCGGCGCCGACCTCGCGATATTGGCGTTCGTCACGATTATCGTGCCCGAGCCGATCCTCTACGCGCCGCGCTTCAAGTCGATTTGCTTCCATCCCTCGCTCCTGCCGCGCCATCGCGGTGCCAGCGGGATCAACTGGGCGATAATTCAGGGCGACCGCGAAACCGGCGTCACCTGGTTCTGGCCCGACAAGGGAATCGACACCGGACCGATATTGATCCAGCGGCGCGTCGCGATCGAGGAGAACGACACCACGGGCTCGATCTACTTCAACCGGCTCTTTCCGCTCGGCATCGAGACCCTCACTGAGGCCGTGGATCAGATCGAAGCTGGCCGCGCGCCCGCGATCGCCCAGGACGAGGCGCTTGCGACTTACGAGCCGCCTTGCCGCGATGAGCACGCGCGGGTGGACTTGAGCAAGCCGGCGCGCGAGGTCTACAACCTGGTCCGCGGATGCGATCCGCAGCCCGGCGCGTACGCGATGCTCGGCGACCGGCGGCTTCGTCTCTACGAGGCCGCCTTCGAGGCGCATGAGCCCAACGCAGAGCCGGGCACGATCGTCGCGATCGACAGCCTCGGGATGCGGCTTGCGTTGCGCGGCGGCACGATAGTTGTGCGGCGCGGCCGCTTCGACCCGAATCCGAAGAAAGTCGCGCCGCAGGAGCTAGCCGAGGCGGGCGAGCTTCGCGCCGGCGCGAAGCTGACCTGATCACCTGACATTGGGTTCCGGGCCAAAGGCGTTTTGCGGCGCTGATCGAAAGAGTATTCTCGAAACAGACTGAGGCTCCATTCTCTGCGCCGGTGCGCGCGGCTCGCGATGGCGCGCGAAGGAGGCGTTCGCGATGCGTCTTTGCGTCGGCACTTCAAAGGGAATCGTCATTCTCGATCCGGATCGGCGCGGCACGCCCGTGATGGTGCTGGCGGATCCGTCTTCGATCTGGTGCATGGCGCAGGACTGCGGCGACCCGGGACTGATCTACGCCGGCGCGACCGGGTTTGCCTCGATGGGTAACGCGCGCGGCAAAGGATCGCTCGCCCGCTCCAAAGATGGCGGCAAGACCTGGACCGATATCACGCTGTCGCTGGCGCGTGACGAGGACGTGTGGGCGGCTGCGGCGCCGCCCGACTCGCCGAATGAGGTCTTTGTCGGCACTTCGCACGCCCGCCTGTTCCGCAGCCGCGACGCGGGCCGCAGCTTCGTCGAATGCAAGCGCTTCCTTGAAGTTCCCGGGCGCGACAAGTGGACTTTTCCCCCGCCGCCGCATATTCCGCACGTGCGCTCGATCGTGTTCGATCGCAGCAATCCCGGAACGATGTACGTCGGCGTGGAAGAAGGCGGCGTTATCCGCTCGCGCGATCGTGGCGAGAGCTTCGAGGTGCTCAACCGCGGGCTGTACTGCGACGTTCATACGATCGCGATCGACCCGGCCGATTCGCGCCGCCTCTATGCGACCACCGGCGGCGGCTTTTATCTGTCCGAGGATTCCGGCGGATCGTGGCGGCGCGTCACGCAGGGATTCAACCGCAGTTATACGATCCCGATTCTGGTCGACAGCGAGCAGACCGAAGTCGTCTATACCGCCGCAGCCGCCGGGCCGCCTCCGATGTGGATGGCGGGTGGGGGCGCCGATGCGCTGATCTTTCGGAGCAGCGATCGCGGCAACACTTTCGAGCCGATCTCCGATCAGGCCGGGCCGGCGCGCGGCATGATGATGCGCTTCGCGCGCGATCCGGGCGACGCGGGCCGCTTCTTCGGCGTGATGAGCGACGGCACAGTCTTCGCCGCGCGCAATCACGGCGGGACCGTGAGCCAGATCGCAGAGAAACTGCCGCCCGCATACGACATGGTCGCGCTCGCTTAGGAGACCTCACCCCCGGCCCCTCTCCGACACGGAGAGGGGAGTCAGAGCCCGTTTGCCTGCGACGATGGTTCCCCTTCCCGTGTACGGGAAGGGGAGAGGGGTTAGGTTCTTTGCCCCCCCTCCGCCTTGCGCTGAGTCTGCGCGGGCCGCATCCTTGCCGACATGAGGACTAGTCGCCGATCGATTCTGAAACTGGGCGTGGTTGACTTCGGCGTCGAAACCACCACGCTTCCCAACGATGTCACCGTCGATCTCCCGGTCGTGCGTCATCCGGGCGCCGCCGCGATCGTGGCGCTTTACCCCGACGGCACGGTTGCGACGTTGCGCCAGTATCGCCACGCGATCGGCGATTACCTGCGCGAAATCCCGGCCGGATGCCGCAACTCCGGGGAGACGCCACGCCAATGCGCCGAGCGTGAACTGGCGGAGGAGGCCGGGCTCGCTGCGCTGCGATGGGACCATCTGGGCTCGATAGTCACGATCCCAGGTTTTTGCGACGAGCGAATCGAGTTGTTTCTGGCGCGCGAGCTATCCGAGGTCCCGCGCAATCTCGATCATGACGAGGTGATCGGCGAGACTGAACGGGTCAAGCTCTCCGACGCGCTCGCGATGATCCGCCGCGGCGAGATCATCGACGCCAAGACGATCTGCGCGCTGCATCATGCCGCCGCTTTCCTGCATGGCGCGCCCGCAGGATCATGACGCTCGGCGTGCACGCAGGCACGACCCCGCATGCGCGACATTTATGAGCGGGGATTTCCGGGCCGGTCAGGCCACGACCACTTCATCGGGGAACAGGAAAGTGGTGGCGCCGTCGCTGAATTGCACCAGATACATCCGGCGACCGAGGTTTTCGATCTCGCGGACGATGCGCGGCTCTTCGCTAAAGCGGCTGCGCCCTTCATGGTCGCGGACCGGCTTAAGCAGGCGGCATCGCCTGCCCGCTAATTGCTCAGTTTGCGCGTCCAAAGCACGTCTTCTTTCATCAATTTGACTGACCATCTCTGCACCCCCACCCCACAACTGCGATCAGTGTGCAATCGCCGTACCTGATACTTGCATATCTACAATATTTGGACGATCCACCAGCCAGCCAAATTTGTACCCAGAGGCACCAAACTACTTCAGATTAGCACATTAGATATTACCGGAGTTTGAATTCCTATACCGGCCATTCGCAAAACGCATCGCGCGCCATGCACCTTTCGCGCTAATGATACCCCGGATCGTGTAAACTGAAATCTCCGTATGGCCGATTCCCCGGATGGCGGATTGCGCCCCGTCTGCTAACATTTGCTCCGATTCCGGGATGCCGATGCCGACGCTGTATCCGCTGCTGATGGGTCGTCAGGTGATGCTCGCGACGGAGCATTACCTGTCCGCTTCCGCAGGCGCGCGAATCTTCGCGCACGGCGGCAACGCGATCGACGCTGCAGTGGCGGCGATTTTCGTCGAGGGCGTCGTCAATCCGCACATGCATACGATCGGCGGCGAGGCGCCGATGCTGATCCATTCGGCGGCTGAGCGGCGCGTGTTTGCGATCAACGGCAACATGAAAGCCCCGGCCCGCGCGACTATCGCACATTATAAGTCGCTCGGCCTCGAGTTGGTTCCCGGCGAGGGTCTGCTCGCCGCGGGAGTACCGGCCGCCTTCGGTGCGCTGGTTTGCGCGCTCTCGAAATTCGGCACTCGCAGCCTGGCCGACGTACTCGAACCGGCGCTGGCTCTCGCCGAAGACGGATTCCCGGTTCATGCCGGGCTGGCCGGCGACGCGGCCGCAATCGCCGGCACGCCCGCGATGGCTCGTGGCGCGTCGATTCTGTCGAACGCGCAGAAGTTCCGCGATTCGTGGCCCTCCAGCGCGCGAGTCTATCTGCCGGGCGGAGAACCGCCCGCGCCCGGTGACGTGATCAAAAATCCCGCGCTCGCGCGATTCTTCCGCCGCCTGCTCGAGGCGGAGGCTTCGGCGCGAAATCGCGGCCGCGAGGCTGGGCTGGAAGCCGCTCGCGAGCGCTTCTATTGCGGCGACATCGCGCGCGAGATCGTCGCATGGTCGGAGGCCAACGGCGGATTGATCGCGCTGGAGGATCTCGCCGGCTTCGTGACGAAAGTCGAGCAGCCGGTCCACGCCGACTATCGCGGTCTGGAAGTGTTCAAATGTCCGCCCTGGTCGCAGGGTCCGGTCTTTCTGCAGCAACTGCGAATGCTTGAGGGCGCCGATCTGCGCGCGATGGGCCACAACTCGGCCGACTATATCCATTTCGTCACCGAAGCCGCCAAGCTCGCCTTCGCCGATCGCGAGGCCTGGTACGCCGATCCGGATTTCGCCGCAGTGCCGATCGACGCGCTGCTGTCGGCACGCTACGCCGCGATTCGCCGCGGGCTGATCGATCCGCAACACGCCTCGATGGAGCATCGGCCCGGCGATCCGATCAACATGAGCGCGCTGGCCCCCATCGGTGTCGAGCCGCGCGCATGGGGTCCCGGCACGATTCACGTCGCCGCCGCCGATCGCTCCGGCAACCTGATCGCGATCACGGCGAGCGGCGGATGGATTCCCAGCTCGCCCGTGATCGACGCGCTCGGCTTTCCGCTCGGCACCCGGATGCAGACCTTCTACCTCGACCCGCGCCATCCCAACGCGCTGATGCCCGGCAAGCGCCCGCGCACTACGCTCTCGCCGTCGCTTGCCACGCGCGCCGGAGAGCCCTACCTGGCTTTCGGCACCGAGGGCGGCGACCAACAGGATCAATGGACGCTCCAGTTCTTCCTCAACGTGGTCGAGTTCGGAATGAACCTGCAGGAGGCGATCGAAGCACCCAAGTTTTCGAGCGCACATTTTCCCTCCACGTTTTTTCCGCACGCCGCGCACCCGGGAGTGTTGAGGATCGAAAGCCGAATCGACGAAAGCGTGCGCGCCGCGCTTTCAGCCCGCGGCCACAAGGTCAAGCTGCGGCCGGCCTGGAGCGAGGGACGCGTGCTCGCGGTGGAAATCGATCGCGGCCGCGATATCGTGCTCGGCGGCGCCGATCCGCGCGGCCAGTTCTCGACCGTGCTCGCTGCGCAGGCGATCGGATGGTAAGCCGCCGAGGCTCGAGAGTCTCGGGGAAAATCGATACGTCCAAAATCATCGACCTGACCTATGCTTTTGACTCGACGACCATCTACTGGCCGGATGAGCAGCCGTTCGTGCGCGAACCCGATCACTATGGAATGGAATCCGGCGGATATTTCTATGCCTCGGCCAGATTCGCGGCGCACGAACATGGCGGCACGCACATGGACGCGCCGATCCATTTCAACCAGCACGGCGCGACCGTCGCGGAGGTCTCACTGGGCGAATGCATCGGGCCGGCGGCGGTGATCGATTTCTCGGCGCGCGCGGCGAACGATCGCGATGCGACGCTGAGCGTCGATGATATCGGCCGCTACGAAGCTGCATACGGGAAAATTCCCGACGCTGCGATCGTGATCGCGCGCTCGGGATGGGGCAAATTCTGGCCCGACAAGAAACGCTATCTCGGCACCGACCAGCCCGGCGACGTCGCGGGACTGCACTTCCCCGGATTCTCGCCCGCAGCGATCGAGTTCCTGCTCAAGAACCGCCGCGTGGCGGCGATCGCAATCGATACGCCGAGCATCGATCCCGGCGTGTCGAAGGATTTCCCGGTCCATCGGCTCTGGCTTGGCGCCAACAAGCCGGGTTTCGAGAATCTCGCCCACGCCGAAAAGCTGCCGCCGCGCGGCGCGACGCTGTACTGCATCCCGATGAAAATCGGCGACGGGACTGGCGCGCCCACGCGCATCTTCGCGGTGCTGCCGTAGCTCTAGCCTCCCGTGATCTGAGGAGAAAACAGGCACCCTCACCGCTCGCGCTGCTCGCCGCCTCTCCCGCAACAGAGCGGGCGAGGGCCAGAACAAAAGTGGCGACGCGATCTTCATGCCTCTCCCGCGCCTGCGGATTGTCCGCAGGCGCAAGCCGGGAGAGGCCGCCGAGCGACTTGCGTTCGCAAGTCGCTCGGCGGGTGAGGGCGCTTCGATCCGCCACGCCTGCAACTATCTTGCGATGCGATCTTCGAGATACAAGGGTAGACTGCGTCTGAGCGTCAGGAGGATACGACGATGGCCTACGAAACCCTGCTCTACGAAGTCGCCGGCGATGTCGTGACGATCACCCTCAATCGTCCAGCCAAACTCAACGCCTACACCGGCACGATGGGCGCCGAGCTGTTCGAAGCCTTCCGCGCGGCCGACGCCGACCCCGCCGCGCGCGTGATCATTCTCACCGGCGCGGGACGCGCGTTCTGCGCGGGCGCTGACCTCGGCGGGTTCGCCTCCGCAATCGAGTCGCGCGAAGCAGGCGGATCGACGCCGCCGCCGCGGCCCAACATGGGCTACCCGTTCTCCATCCTGATGCGCGGCCTATCCAAGCCCGCGATCGCCGCGATTAACGGCTATGCGCTGGGCGTAGGCTGCACGATGACCTTGCTGTGCGACGTTCGAATCGCCGCTGAGGAAGCCAAACTGGGCCTGATTTTTCCGCGCGTCGGCGTAGTGACGGAGCTCGGCTCGACCTACCTGCTGCCGCGGCTCATCGGCGCGTCGCGCGCCGCCGAGATGATGCTCACCGGGCGCCACTTCACCGCCCGTGAATGTCTCGAGATGGGCCTGCTGAGCCACGTCACTCCCGCCGATCGCCTGATGGCGAAGGCGCGCGAGATCGCCGGCGAGATGCTCCAATGCTCGCCGACCGCGCTCGACTACACGCGCCGAGCGCTCTATCAGGGCCTCGACGGCACGATGGAAACCGCGATGCAGTTCGAGGCCTTCGCAATCGGGCGATGCTACGAGAGCCCCGAGCACAAGGAATACGTGACCGCGTTCACCGAGAAGCGCAAGCCCGACTTCCGGCGGGTGAGAGGCTGAGACTTCGGGGCCGCGCCAGCTTCCGGCGAGCGCGGCTCTTGATCCCGCCGCCGAGCCGGAATAGATGTACATGAGTTAGTTAGTCTGCTTTGTCACGTTGTGCGGGCAACGACCGTGATCACGCGCTCCGCACCCGCTGGCGGCGCGAGGAAGAAAACGCACAGGAGAGAACGAAAATGGCTCTTCATCTGGGAAGCGTGGCTCCCGATTTCACGCAGGAATCAACCGAGGGACCGATCAAGTTCCACGAATGGATCGGCAACAAATGGGCGGTCCTGTTTTCTCATCCCAAAGACTTCACGCCGGTCTGCACGACCGAGCTGGGCGTAGTCGCCAAGCTCAAGCCTGAATTCGAGAAGCGCAACGCCAAGGTGATCGCGCTCAGCGTCGACGACGCGAACTCGCACAAGGGCTGGACCAAAGATATCGAAGAGACCCAGCACACCAAGCTGAACTTCCCGATAATCGCGGACTCGGACCGCAAAGTCTCCAAGCTCTACGACATGATCCATCCCGAGGCCAACGACACCCTGACCGTGCGTTCGGTTTTCATCATCGATCCGAACAAGAAGATCCGCTTGACGCTCACTTACCCGGCGAGCGCCGGCCGCAACTTCCAGGAGTTGCTGCGGGTTCTCGACTCGCTCCAACTGACGGATCACCATTCGGTCGCGACCCCGGCCGATTGGAAGCATGGCGACGATGTCGTGATCGTGCCGTCGCTCACCGATCCGAAGATCATGAAAGAAAAGTTCCCCAAGGGCTGGAAGGAACTCAAGCCGTATCTGAGGATGACGCCTGATCCGACTCGTTAGGCGTCGCGTTCCGTTTCTCCGTGATGGGGATGCCCGGTCGCCGCAAGCCGGCCGGGCATTTCCTTTTTCGCGCGCCAGCCTCGCTTATCGCGGGCGCGGCTCAGATGGCCTGTCGGCCGGCGGCGCCGCGCTCGTATCCGTGAACAGATCGCCGGTAATCAGGCGCGCGCCGCGCTGATTGGTGAAGTACGCCCACGCCCATTCGCACATCACGATGAAGCGGTTGCGAAATCCGATCAGGAAAAAGATATGCACGCCGAGCCACAGTATCCAGGCGGCAAAGCCTGAGACTTTGATCCAGCCGAGGTCGGCGACCGCCGACGCGCGTCCGATCGTCGCGAGGTTGCCCTTGTCGCGATAGCGGAAATTCTCGTAGGGCTTGCCCTCGCATGCGCGCGCGATGTTGCTCGCCGCATGGCGCCCCATCTGCATCGCGGCCGGCGCCAGCCCGGGGATCGCTTTGCCGCGCTCGTCCTTGAGCGCGGCCAGATCGCCGATCACGAAAATCTCCGGATGGCCCGGCACGGTGAGATCCGGATTCACGATCACCCGCCCGCCGCGATCGAGCGGCACGCCAAGCGATTTGGCGATCGGCGAGGCGGTCACGCCGGCCGCCCAGATTATGGTCTGCGATTCGATTAAATCCACGCCGGCCGTGACCGACCCCGCCTCGACCGCGGTGACCGGCGCGCCGGTGCGGACTTCGACCTCAAGTCTTCTGAGCGCTTGCTCGGCCTTGGCCGCAAGCTGCGCGGGGAAGGTCGGCAGAATCCGCGGGCCGGCCTCGAGCAGGACGATCCGCGCCTTGCTTGGATCGATCGCGCGGAAGTCGCTGACCATCACCCGGCGGGAGATTTCCGCGATCGCGCCGGCCAGCTCGACGCCGGTCGGGCCGCCGCCGATTATCACAAAGGTCAGCAACTCGCGCCTGCGCGCCTCGATGGTCTCGCGTTCCGCTTTCTCGAACGCGATCAGAATCCGGCGGCGAATCTCGAGCGCCTCTTCCAGGCTCTTGAGCCCGGGCGCGTTGGCTTCCCAATCGTCGTGCCCGAAGTAGAAGTTATGCGCGCCGGTCGCCAAAATCAGAAAATCGTAAGTGAGACGGCCGTCGCTCAACTCGAGCTCACGCGCGGCGGCATCGACGGCGATCGCGTCGGCCAACTCGACGCGCACGTTACGATACCGGGCCATCACGGCCCGAATCGGATAGGCGATTTCACCCGGCGAGAGCGCGGCGGTAGCGACCTGGTATAGCAGCGGCTGGAACAGGTGATGGTTGCGCCGGTCAACGAGCGTGACGCTCACCGCCGCGCGGCTGAGCGCGCGCGCCGCCCACAACCCGCCGAAACCGCCGCCGACTATCACGACGCGCGGCGTAGGCTGGTCCATTCGACGATTGTACCGCGCTAGCCGAGCTTGTAGACCCGTGCGACGTTCTCGCCCAGGATCGCGCGGCGGCCGGTCTCGCGCATCGGTGCGACCATCCCGCGCAGCTCTTCGAGATAGTTGCCCGGATGGTCCGGATGCGGATAGTCGCTGGCCCAGAAAAATTTGTCCTCGCCGACGATCTGCATCAGGCCGGCGATCGTGCGCTCGTCGGGATCGGCGGAGATCCAGCACTGGCGCTTGAAGTAGTACGACGGTTTCTCCTTGAGCCGCACCGTTCCGCCCAGCGTGGTGCCGGTGTAGATCGCGTCGCCGCGATCGAGAAAATAGCCGATCCATCCCGCCTGCGATTCGAGCACGATCACTTTGAGACGCGGAAAGCGATCGAAAACGCCGAACTGGAACATGGTCGCGAAGGCGTGCTGCACGCCCTGGCCCGCGAACAGATCGTAGTACCACGCCGCCCATTGAAAGTTGTCGAAGCGATGATGAATTCCCCACGGGACCGGTTCGAAGGTGGGATGGATCGCGAGCGGAACGTCGAGGTCCTGCGCGGCGGCGAAGACCGGGTCGTGCGCGGGATCGCCGTGCGGCACGCGCGTGATCGTGAAGGGACATACGAACGCGCCGCGGCATCCGTCTTTCACCGCACGCTGCAGCTCGCGCGCCGCCTCGGCCGGATCGCCGAGCGAGAGATGGGCGATCGGCACCAGCCGCCCGGCCGAGTCGCGGCAGAAATCCGCGATCCATCGGTTGTAGGCGCGGCAATAGGCAGATGAGAGTTCGGCGTCGAAGAGTTCGGCTTCCCATAACAGCCCGATCGTCGGGTAGAGCAGCGCCTTCGCCATCTGCTCGCGATCGAGCAGCGTAAGCCGCTCCTTCATGTCCATCGCGCCGAACGCGACGCCCTTCAGATATGTGTCTGTGGGCGTGGGTTGTAATCGCGCGATGTCCGCCGGCGCGATCTTGCCCTGCGCCGCGAGGTCGCGCAGGCGCGCGGCGTCGGTAACGCGCTTGCCCATCCCGCCCAGATTGCCGAGCAGGCCGCGCCGCGTCATCTTGGCGCGTTTGCGATCGATCTCGAGATATTCCCAGCCCTCGTCGTCAACCCGGATTCGCATCGCGCGCTCGCGATATTTGGGTTCGAGATATTTCTCCCAGAGGTCTGGCGGCTCCAGGATATGGCCGTCGCAATCGATGACCAAAGCTTCGGTGTTCATGGCCGCATTTTCATCCGGGGCGCGTCAGAGGGTCAACGCGATCGTGCGTTGTCCGGGCGCATGACACTCCATATATCCTTGTACTCTTGAGGAAGCGCGGTGCTGATATGGGCATCACATCTCTCGAAGGCGTGCTGACGGGACCAACCGGCAAGCACGCGACGGTGCGATTTCTGGTCGACAGTGGCGCGACCTATACCCTTGTGCCCCACGACACCTGGAAAGCGCTCGATCTCGCGCCCAAGCGCTCGGTGACATTCACGCTGGCCGATGGCACACCGATTCCTCGCGCTGTATCCGAATGCCACCTGGCACTGCCGGAAGGCGAAGGGCACACCCCGGTCATCCTGGGAGAGCCGGGCGACGAGGCGCTCCTGGGGGTGGTCACTCTTGAGATCCTTGGGCTCGTCTTCCATCCGTTTAAGCGCTCGCTCGAACCCATGCGCATGCTGCTCGCGTAGTCTCCCGGGCGCTAGAAAATCGCGAGCGGATTCACCGGCGAGCCGGTGCCGCGTTCGAGGATCAGCGGCGCGCTCGCGAACATGAACTCGTATCGTCCAAGCCGCGCGCAGGTCTCCGCGAGCGCGTCGAAGTCCGCGTTGTCGAGCAGATGCACTCCCATCGTGACCAGCGTGCAGACGTGGATCGGCAACAGGATGTCTTTGTAACCGCTCGGGAGCACGTCGCTGACCGCGTCCGAGCCCAGGATCGCGACGCGCCGCTCGTGTATCCAGGGCAGGCAGGTCGGGTCGAGGCCCGGCAAGCCCTCGCGATTCGGGTCCCACGCGTCTTTGCTCTTGCGGCGCCGCGAGCGCCCGGTGCGAATCAGCAGGATGTCTCCCTCCTCGACGCGAACGCCGTGTTCCTTTTCGGCGGCGTCGAGTTCCGTGGCCATAATCCGATCGCCCGGCTCGAGCCATTCGACCTTGCGAAGCTTCGGGATATCGAGCAGGACGCCGCGGCTGACGAGGCCCTGGCGTGCGACATCGATCGCGCACTTGTGCGCGCCGTGTGAGCCGACTTCGCCGGCGGAGAAGCCGTTGTACATCTTGCCCTGCCAGAAGACATGGCACAGCGCGTCGATATGGGTGTTCGCCATGCCGTGGAACGCGATCGCAAAATAGTCGGCGGCGTGCGGAAGCCAGGCACGATCCGAATCGATACCGGCCTGGACGATCAGGTGCGTGACCGGGGTGGGATTGTCGGCTGCGGGCGTCACCGCGAGCGGCAAGGCGAGCGAAACCGTCTCACCGGTCTGCGCGAGCCGGGCTGCCGAGGCTCGTTTTTTGTCGGTGATGAAGTTCAGCGCGCCGCGCTGGTCATCCTTGCCCCATCGCCCCCAGTTGCTCAGCTTCTCGAACAGGCCGATGACTTCGCTCGACGTGAGACTTAATGCCATGATCGATTCTCCTCGACCCGTTCCTATAGCATGCACCCCGCGAATCGCTCAGCGCGTGACGCGCGGGGCGTCGGCGGCGAGCCGGTGGGCGGCCAGTCTCAGACTCCCGACCGACTGCCATTTCCATCTTTGCAGCCATCTCCATCTTTGCAGAATGATGACCAATTGACGGGCGAATGCCCGCTTGGTGTGCAAGGCGCGCTTTTAATATCGCACGGGCTTTGCATTTTGAATGGCATCCATCTTGCGCTACGAGCCACAGCCACTGCTATCTACGGAAGCTTAAGGAGGAAATATGGCCGAAGCAAAAGAAGCACCCAAGATGAAAGCCACGTTGGGGCTCACCGGGGTCACAGTCAACGCGATGGCGTTGATCGCGCCGGGTGCGTTCCTGTGGATAACGTTCGTTCTCCAAGCCGGGCAGGCGTATCCGTCGGGAGTCGCGATGTGGGCGGGAATCCTCGTCGCGCTCCTGCTCGCGTACGCCACGGCGCTCTCGTATTCGGAGCTCGCCAAGCTCTATCCCGGTGCCGGCAGCTCGTATCTGTTCGCCGAGCAGGCCTTCCTGGGCAAGACCCACGCTTATCGATTCGCCCGGATCGCCAAGTTCATCATCGGATGGTCGTCGCACCTGTACTACTGGGTCTATCCGGGAGTCATGGTCGCCACGATGGGCGTCATGATCGGCTACATCGTCGGGAGCATGGCGCCCGACACGATTAACGCGGGAATTCCAGGACCGGTCTTCATGGCGATGATCGCCGTGATCTTCGCGTTCGCGGTCGCCTACATCGCGTTTCGCGGCGTTAACGGCTCGACCTCGGTCAATATCGCGATCAACGCAATTCAGATCGCGGCATTGCTGTTCTTCGCGGCCCTGGCGATTGCGTATCGCCTCGGGCATCCCGAAGGCTCGGCGGGCTTCGGCCTCGACGCCAACGGCAACATGGTCGCCGCCACCTTGCATTACTCACTTACGGGCGACAACCCCGCGCACCCGAGCGCGTGGTCGGTCGTAATCCCGCACGGACTCAGCTACACGATGGTTCAGGCCACGGTCGCGATTCTGCTGCTGGTCGGCTTCGAGTCGGTGACTTCGCTCGGCGAGGAAGCGAAGAACCCGACCCGCGACATCCCGCGCGGCGTGTTGCTCTCACTGACTATCCAGGGCCTGTTCTGCTACATGATCGAATACTTCGCCGCCAACTACTTCATGAGCAGCGCCTACAGCCTCAACGCCGCCAAGGGCTCGGCTGCGCCGATCGGCGACATGATGGTGATCATCGGCAACGTGCTGCTCGGCGGACACGGCCAGGCGTTCATGCTGCTCGAGGCGTTCACGGTCTTCCTCGCGCTGATCGGCACCACGCTGAGCTGCATCAATACCGGCGCGCGCGTGACCTACGCGATGGGCCGCGATGAGGAAGTTCCGGAGCACTTCGGAATCCTGCACGGCGACAATCTGACGCCCCATCGCGCGATTTGGGTGCTGGCGGCAATCTCGGCAGTGCTCGGCGCCTACGCCGCGCTGTACTACTTCGCCGGCGGCTCCGCCCCCGACGACAAGACTATCGCGACGCTGCCGAAGAACCTCTGGTACGCGATCGGCATGAGCTCCAACGCGTCGCTGTCGTCGCTGCCCAACGGCCTGTTGCTGGTGACGCTGGTCTCCAACTTCGGCACGTTCATCCTCTATGGGCTGACCAACATCATTTGCATCGTGGCCTTCCGCGAGCACGATGAGTTCCATGGCTTCAAGCACATGGTGGTGCCGGTTTTCGGAGCGCTCGCGAACGTTGGCTGCATGGCCTTCTACATCATCGGGCCCCTGGAGGGCATCGGCAGCCCGAAGGAACCGCTGATGGCAGTGGCCCTGTCGGTAATCTGGGGTATCTACGGCGCCATCTACTTCGTGCGCAACTCGAAGAAGAAAGGCAAGGAGACCATTCTGGTCACCAGGCCCGCCTGAGAAATCCCGAGTTCTGTAGTGACCAGGGGGCAAGCGCCAAACCGGGCTTGCCCCCTGTCGTTTTGATGGCCCGGCCCGTGCATCTAGCGTGAACCTGAATTTCGTGGCATCACTACTCTGACCCGCATGGACGAACCCGTCGCTCAGCCGCCGGCTGATTGTACCTTCGAGTTGGCGCTGCTTTCCGACGTTGGCACCGATCGTCCCGACAACGAGGATTTCTGCGGCCACTTCATCGAGAGTCCGGTGAGCGCGATCTTCGCGGTCGCCGACGGCGTGGGCGGATACGAGGGTGGCGAGATCGCCAGCCGGATGGCGATCGAGACCACGATCTCGGCCTACCGCGACAGTCCGCCGGCGTGGGGCGCCGCCAAGCGCCTGCAACGTGCCGTGCAACGCGCCAATATCGAGATTCACAACCGCGCGCTTTCGGTGCCCGAGCTGCGCCGCATGGCCACTACGCTGATCGCCGTCGCAGTCGACAATGGCAGGCTGAACGCCGCGCACGTCGGCGATTGCCGGCTCTACGTTCTGCGCCACGGCAAGGTCAACCAGATGACCAAGGATCACACCTGGGTCGGCGAGCGCGTGCGGCTGGGGCTGATGACCGCGGCCCAGGCGCGCGAGCATCCGGAACGCTCCGCGCTGAATCGCAGCCTGGGCCGCGACCTGATCGTCTCGCTCGATCGGATCTCGATGCCGCTCAAGCAGGGCGACCGGCTGATCGTATGCTCCGACGGACTCTACAACGTGCTCCGCGAGGCCGACCTCGAACGTCTTACGCGCGAGGGCTCCGCCGAGGAAGTCTGCCGCGAGCTGATCGAGAAGGCCAACGCCCGCGGCACCGCCGACAATCTCACGGTCGCGTTCCTGAAGATGATCGGGGCAACGCCCGTTGTCGCTCCCGACCCATCGCAGGGCCTGTTCGCGCGCCTGCGGGGACTGTTCGGGCCGCGTCGGTGAACTCGCAAACCGCCGCCGGCGGCGATTTGATTATGTGGGCTGGCGGGTGTTAACGTGCGCGCCCGTGCGCCAGACAATCGGGGCGGTGTAGGCGATGCGCGAGGTCGGCGTCGGCGAGGATCTCGACCAGTACAAGCTGCTCGAGGTGATCGCGCGGAGCGGGATGGCCTCGATCTTCAAGGCGACCGATCGCATCAGCGGCGAGACGGTCGTGATCAAGGTTCCCTACCTGCAGTTCGAAAGCGACGTCGTGTTCTACGACCGCTTCCGCCGCGAAGAGGAAATCGGCCAGCGTCTCGACAACCCTTACATCGTCAAGGTCTTCAAGCCGCGCAAGAAAAGCCGGATGTACATCGCGATGGAGTACGTCGAGGGCGAGTCGCTGCGCGCGATGATGCACGACAAACGCTCATTCTCGACCGCGAAGGTGCTCGACCTGGCCCGCCAGATCTGCGAGGCGGTCGTCTATATGCACGGTCAGGGCGTGGTCCATCGCGATCTCAAGCCCGAGAACATTCTGATCACCGCCGAGGGCAGGATAAAAATCATGGACTTCGGCATCGCGCTCGATGAATCGGCGCGCCGCCTCACGTGGTCGGGGATGTCGTCGACCATCGGCACCCCCGACTACATGGCGCCCGAGCAGGTCAGCGGCCGCCGCGGCGACCATCGCACCGACGTGTATTCGATCGGAACCATCATGTACGAGATGTTGACCGGCGAGCTGCCGTACGCCGCTCCCAACGTCTACAGCTTGATGAAAATGAAGACCAGCCAGGACCCTCAGCCGCCAACCGCCCACGTGCCCGACCTGGACCCTCAGCTCCAGGAGATAGTCCTGCACGCGATCGAGCGTATCCCGCGCAACCGCTACGATACCGCGGCCGAGATGCTGGAAGACCTGCGCGATCCCTCGCGCGTGAAAGTCACCGACCGCGCGACGCGGCTCCATCCGGCGAGCCTGCGCGCGCAGCAGGTGCGCCGCGCGGCCGGAGTCGCGCTATTCTTCGCCTCGTTGATCGGCGCCTTTCTGGCGCTCATATGGATGGCCAACAGGTATCCGGCGTCACCGTCCCGGCCGCACAGCGGCGCCTACCGGGGAAGCCGATGAGGCCGCGGGCGATGCGCAAGATCGCGCCGGCGCTCGCGACGCTCGCGATCGCGCTGGCGATCGCGCGCTGCGCTCGCGCCCAGGAAGCTGCGCCTGCCGCCGGTCTCGAGCAGTCGCTCAATCTCGCCTGGGTGCTGGTCGGCGGCTTCCTCGTGATGTTCATGCAGCTCGGTTTCGCGATGCTCGAGACCGGCTTCACGCGCGCCAAGAACGCAGTCAACACGATGGCGATGAATTTCATTATCTATCCGATCGGCGTGATCGGATTCTGGCTCACCGGCTACGGCTTCATGATGGGCGGCGTCAGCCACTGGCCGTCGCTCGGCGCGGCGCCGATCGGTCATCACGAGCTGACGCTCGGCATTTTCGGCCATCCATTCGGGCTCATCGGGCTCAGCAAGTTCGCGCTGGTCAACGTCTCGCACGATCCCGCCAGCCTCGCGATGTTCCTGTTCGCGCTGGTGTTCATGGACACCGCCGCCACGATTCCGACCGGCGCGATGGCCGAGCGATGGAAGTTCTCCGCATTTTTCGTCTACGGCCTGTTCATGTCGATGTTCCTCTACCCGCTGTACGGCAACTGGGTATGGGGCGGCGGATGGCTCTCGCAGCTCGGGATGAACTTCGGGCTCGGCCACGGCCACGTCGATTTCGCGGGCTCGTCGGTGGTGCACATGACTGGCGGAATCACCGGTCTGGCCGGGGCGATCGTGCTTGGCCCGCGAATCGGGAAGTTTCGCCGCGAGGGCGCGATCGGCGCGCTGCCCGGACACAATCTGCCGATGGCGATCGCCGGCACGCTGATCCTGGCCTTCGGATGGTTCGGCTTCAACGCGGGCTCGACGCTCGCCGCTTCCGACGCACGAATCGGACCGATCGCGGCCAACACGATGCTGGCCTCGGCGGCCGGCACGCTCGCCGCGCTGCTCTACATCTGGCAACGATACGGCAAGCCCGACGTCGCGATGGCGTGTAACGGGATGCTCGGCGGGCTGGTCGCGATAACCGCGCCGTGCGCTTTCGTGTCGCCGGTCGCGGCGGTCTTCATCGGCGTGGTCGCCGGGCTGATAGTGGTGTGGGCCGTGATCGCGCTCGAGCGGCGATTTCGCATCGACGATCCGGTCGGCGCGATCACGGTCCACGGCATATGCGGAATCTGGGGAGCACTCGCAGTCGGGATTTTCGCCGACGGCAGCTACGGCGACGGATGGAACGGCGTGGCCGGTCCGGTGCGCGGCATCCTGTTCGGCGATCCGTCGCAGCTCGTCGCGCAGTTGATCGGCGTCACGGTCAACGTCGTGGTGGTGTTCACGCTCGCGATGATCTTCTTCGTGATCGTCGAGCGCACGATGGGCAATCGCGTCTCGAGCGAAGTCGAATGGACCGGCCTCGACCCCCTCGAAATGGGCAGCGACGCCTATCCGACTGTGTGATGGGTTTGAGCAAGATCTAATTCGGGCAACGACTTCGGCAAGCGGGAACTGATCGTCCGCCTGATGGCCGACTCGTTGTCAAAAGGCTCACCCCCAGAAACACCGCGGACCGCATGAACCCCTTGTAGAGAGAGGTCGTTCGGCCTATATGGGAGCTGGAATTGGAGAGCCAAAACGGAAATCCCGGCTGATAAGCATACATCGGGGCGGAATTGCGCGCGTGCAGGACTATTCGGCGGTCCCGTCCGAGTGATGAGAGCGATCCCCTAAACGGGCTCTGGGCCTCGGGGATCGGGCCATGAAGATCATGCGTTTTGGCAGAAGGGCGTCAGCAGGCCGGCTTTTCATCGCAATCGCGGCGGCAATCGCCTTTCCACTGATAATCAGTTCCAGGGCCGCCGCCACGGGGATACTGATCCCGACGCCAAACTATGGGGTAATTGCGATCGGAGAGCCCGAAGGACTCTGCGCGATCCTCGCCGCCGCCCATGTGCCCGAGGTTCTGCGGGAACAGGAATGCTGGCTATGCCCCCTCCAGTGTGGGGTTACTCCGACGCCGACCCCGACGCCGACTGCCACTCCAACGCGGACTCCGGTCGGTCCGACTCCGACGCCAACGCCCACGCCGACGCTAACGCCCACGCCGACCCCGACGCCCACGCCGATGCCGACGCGCACGCCGACGCCGACTCCGACGGCGAGTCCGACGCGAACGCCGACTCCGATCGGTCCGACGCCAACGTCCACGCCGACGCGCACGCCAACGCCAACGCCGACGCCGACTCCGACGGCGAGTCCGACGCCGACGCGCACGCCAACGCCCACGCCGACGCGCACGCCGACCCCGACGCCCACGCCAACGCCGACGCGAACGCCGACGCCGACTCGGACGGCGAGTCCGACGCCAACGCCGACTCCGATCGGTCCGACGCCAACGTCCACGCCCACGCCAACGCCCACGCCGACGCGAACGCCGACGCCCACGCCGACTCCGACGCGAACGCCGACTCCGACTCCGACAGCGAGTCCGACGCCGACGCCGACGCGAACCCCGACGCCGAGTCCGA
>Ga0209415_10007663_pt1 | contig 18819 bp, 16 predicted proteins | sample PeaSoiSIISIP2007_FD_187696 | JGI IMG/M metagenome (GOLD analysis project Ga0209415, IMG submission 187696) | Peat soil microbial communities from Weissenstadt, Germany - SII-SIP-2007 (SPAdes) (version 2) | ecosystem: Environmental > Terrestrial > Soil > Wetlands > Peat | place: Germany...
CCTCCGGCGGCCGCAATCGCATCGAGCACCGTCATAGGCCCAGTGAGTGAAGACGAACCAGCGTGCCCCACCTGCCCGAGGATGCTGTACCTCTTGCTGTTGATGTTCTGCACCATCACCGCTACTTCAGGATCAGAGATGAACGATGCCAGTCCGCGGGCGATTTCCACCTGCAGCTGTTTCGGAGTTGTTCCTGCCGCTTGAATATCACCGAGCAGAGGAAGCGAGATTTTCCCATCGGAGCGGACCACGACCGAGCGCGAGACCTCAGGCTCCTTCCACACGTTGACAGCCAAGACGTCCTCGCTGCCAATGACATAATCGTTTAAATCCTTTGCGGCTATCCCACCGCTTCCCGACGAACTTTCCGGTACAGGAGTGGAGGCTGCCGCTATCTGTTGGGTGAGTGCGGTGTTCTTATTGGACTTCTGAGCCCAGCCCGGTGCAATGCAGAACACGACGACTAGAGAGAGTCTTAAGGCTTTGTTGCTTGCAATGTTCATGATTGGCTCCTCGGCAATTGACGCTGGTTAGATTCCCTACTGGCCGATCTCTCGGTCGCGCAGGGATGGGGGTAGCACGGCTCCTGTGGCTCGCGTGATGCCGTGCTGGCGTATCTTGTAGAGCAGCCCGCGATAGCTGATATTCAGTAGGCGCGCTGCACGTTTCCGGTTCCAATGAGTTTCTTGCAGTGCCCGGCTGATCGCCTGTAGTTCGGTTTCATTTTTCAGAGTGCGCAGGACTGACGGCAACGGCGAGGCATGGGATCCGCCATTCGCGGGCATGACCTCGTTGTGGGGTGCGGTTGGAATTGGAGGCAGTTCTTTGACGGTGTGGTTCTTGTGCCAATTGGCTCGCAAGTCGGCGATCGCCGTCGCCTCATCCGACATGACCAGATACCGTTTCACAAAATTTTCCAGTTCTCTTAAGTTGCCCGGCCAGGGATAGTGCATACATGCCTCCATCAAAGCCGGTGAAAAGGGAACTGGGGGGAGGGAATACTGGGCCGCGAGCCGAGCCATGAAATGACGCATCAGGACTGGAATTTCTGTCTGGCGCTCCCTTAGTGGCGGTAAGAGGATCGTGAAAGCACTGAGGCGGTAATAGAGGTCTTCTCTAAACCTGCGGTCGACGATGGCCTCGTGAACATCGACGTTGGTGGCGGCCAGCACGCGTACGTCAACGTCAATCATGCTGTCGCCGCCTAAGCGAAAGAACTGCTTGTCCTGGAGCACGTGCAGTAACTTGGCCTGAAGATTGGGGGGGATTTCGGCGACTTCGTCCAGAAGAATGGTCCCTTCGTGGCAAAGTTCGAACTTGCCCGGTTTGGTTCGCATCGCTCCGGTGAATGCACCGCGTTCATAACCGAAGAGTTCGCTCTCCAATAGTTCGCCGGGCAAAGCAGCGCAATTGACCTTTAAGAACTTTTGATCGGACCGCGAAGACAGCTTATGGATTAGATGAGCGGTAACTTCTTTTCCCGTCCCGCTCTCGCCGAGAATCAGCACGGGAACATTGATGTTCGCCAGAAGTTCTGCCTGAATTCGAACTTTGCGCATGGCAGGACTGGCAGCAACAAAGAAAACATCTTCGCCCAGGTGTTCGATGATTTCGTGGTCGCCATTCTTGCCATTCGAGCTGAGCTTGGGGCCGAGGCAACGTAAGAGCACTTGCTGCAGCTCGATCTCCTGCAGAGGCACGGTCAAGTAGTCACGGGCTCCCAGGCGGATGGCTTCTACTACTTGCCGGGTATCGCTTGAAGCCAAGAGCACGACAATGGCTAACTCCGGACGGGTGGTTCGGATCTCTTGCAACACCTGCAGGCTTGCCGCATGGTTTCCGTTGCCGAACTCCAGCAAGACCAGATCTGGCGAAGGACTGCAATGCACTTTCCTGACCGCGTCAGCGCCGATTGCGGTCTCTTCTGCGCGGCAGGAAGTTTCCGCCAGCATGGCAGTTACAGAGCGCATCACGGCCGGGTCGTTGCCTACGACGAGAATGTTTGGCGAGATCATGACTCTAACCTCGGGGAATCAGTTTCTTGGGTCAATGGCACGAGAAATTGATCGGAGAATGGAAGGAATAAATAATGTTCTAGATAGGTTGGACTTGATAACCGTCGATATTGATTGCCAGCGAGCGCTGAATGGGTTCCACGGAAATCACCAGCGTGCGATTTCCCTGACGGGCGACCAGAATGCCTTCCACGCCATCGAGAGCTCCCCCACGGACCCGCACCCTTTGGCCGACTTTCAAGAAGGGATAGACTGTGTAGGGCAGTTTACCCGAGACCAGTGCCCGAACGCTTTCGACTTGATTCTCAGGAATGGGGACGCCCTCTCCGCGTACGCCCACGAAGCGCAAAACACCGTTCACGCGCAATACTTTGGCCCACGTCTCCGGAACCAGGCACACATTCACAAAGGCATAACAGGAGAACAGCGGCACTTCCACAACCTTTCGCCGGTCGCTCCAGCGATGAACTTCGGAAACCAAAGGAAGAAAGGTGTCGAATCCCTCACTTTTCAGATGAGATACGACTGCCTTCTCGTGCTGCGCCCTGGTGTGAATCGCATACCACCGAGGTTGCCCATCGGCGCTTGCGCCAACCCATCCCTGCTCAGCGTACGGTTCACGGAATTGGTTGCTGCTGCTCACACGTCTTCCCTCCGAGTCACATTGGACTCCTGCATCTGAGGTTTTTGGGTAGTCAAATATTCGTTCAAGTCATCCTTGCGGGGGAAGCAAGGTTCCCATTGCTTTGGGATCAGCACCCTGAACGATCATGCAATGTGCCAAAGATTATGCAACATCGCAAGTATCTTCAAGATTCGGAAACTCTCAGGAATGTACTACCTACAACAAGCCAGACTTACCTACTAACTACTAGTTGATCTGTAGTAGTTAATTCTCTAGGTAAATCGTTAGGCCGTTCGTGCCAAACCTCGGGGGAACGGGCTCCAAGCCACTGGGTTCGTGAGGCTGCCATTGAACGCGAACTGGGATGGCTAGGGTGACAGCTGTATCCTATAGATTGCAAGGGTGATGTAGGCGCAGGGGTAGATTCGCGCACTCGATGCTCGAATTCGTCGGAAAAGCGTTTGACAGCCGCCCCCCGATGGGGTAGGATTCGCCCTTCAGTACCCTCCCCCGAAGGTATCCCCCTGAGCTGTGCCATATTTTGTCGTGGAGATTTACTGTCCGCATGGGCGAAGAACTGAAGGTTCTCCTTGCAGATGTCAGTACCATGGATTGCCAGCTGTTGGCCAATGCCATGCAGCGCCACAGCCGGTTTCGGGTAATGGGTTGTGTGACCAGCGCGTCGGAAGCTAGCTCAGTCATCTGCCAGAGCCAGCCGGACATAGCTGTCATCAGCACACGCCTCCAGGACGGGGCCTTGGCCGGACTTCTGCTGCTGCGCAGGTTGCGTGCCTTGCAGATGCGCTGCCACGTGATCATGCTGCTGGACGACAACAATCCCGAACTGATTGTCGAAGCGTTTCGCAACGGTGCACGAGGTATCTTCTGCCGCACGGGATCGTTTCAAGAGCTGCGCAAGTGCATGGAGTGCGTTCGTGAGGGTCAGATCTGGGCCACGAACCCGCAGGCGGAATGCGTCGTACAAGCCCTGATGCGAGCCCCAGCACTTAGCATAACCAGGCCCGAAGTGACCACCATTTTGAGCAAACGCGAAGAACAAGTCGCCCGTCTGGTAGCGTCCGGCTTGTCCAATCGAGAAATATCCAGAAAGCTGGGGCTGAGCCAACACACCGTGAAGAACTACTTGTTTCGCGTTTTCGAGAAACTGGGTTTCTCCACGCGGATTGAACTCGTGTTGTACATGTTGAGCCAGGCCAAACGACCGGTGTTAGTTGACGATTCCGAAGTTCCATCACAACAAGAGGAACTGAGCGCTTAGAAACGCAATGTGCCGATAGCCAGCGGCGTTCTGTGCGATTCTTGACCTCGCATTCGGGCGTCACGCTAGGTACGTTGAGAACCAACGCCTTCCCAGAGGTTGTCATGGAGTGTAAATTCGCCCCTCACCGCGACTCCTGCTTGTTCAACCCCTTGTGCTACGCGAATGACTTTCCCTTTGGTCTGCAATCGCACCCGCTGCAGGCTATTTCTTTCTAGCGGCGGAAGGTGTATCTCGATTCCGACCTTTGTGCCGACAGGAAGCGGGGCATTGCACGTGACAAAAGCCCCTGAAGTACTGATATCGCGAGTGCGGCCGACGCCTTCTCGTTTTGCCCCGGACGCATCTGTCCACCTGATAATTACCGGCGCGTGTAACAGAAAGCGAACCGCCGCTCTCCTCTCCATGGATCCTCTCACGGAATGTGCAATTTGATCTGTGGGGCCAAGCAGTGCAATTTGGTTTCCAGTCCTTCTGTTGGAAACGATGTAGCGAACCACCGCGCAGGCGAAGAATCTGACCCACAGTCCCGACCTAATAACTGTCTATGCAAGTCAAAAACTGACTCGCATCAGGCGCGAGCCACAGAGCAATGAACGCTCATGTTTGTGGTCTTTGACTCGAAGCGTAGATCACCACTTCGACTCGACTGGACACTCCCAGCTTGTTGAAGATACGGAATACATAATTCTTCACCGTGTTCTCACTGATTTCCAGCTCACGCGCAATCTCACTGTTCGTGAGACCCTCGGCCAGCCAGCGAACCACGTCCTCTTCCCGCTTGGAAAGCAGGTTTGCCCCTTTCGTATCAACAAGCCGTGTGGTCGGAGCGTCCGACAACGCCTCCAGCAGGAACTGAAACTGAGGGCTGCTGACCCAAAGTTGGCCCTCATACACTCGACGAACGCACTTGCCGAGCATTTTAAGCGGATCGTTGCGGCTGAAAACTCCTCGAGCTCCGCTGCGAAATGCCCCCACTACCGAATCGCGCTCACTACCATCGAGCAGCATGATGGTGCGAGTCTGCGGAGCCGCCACGCGCAATTCCTTCAGCACAGCCAAGCCTCGGCCCGGACTACTTTCCAAATTTTCACTCAATATTGTGATTTCAGGCTGCAGTCTCAGGACTTCGGTGACCACGGATGTCCCGCTCGCGTCGTTGACGGTCAGCCCGCGATCGCGGCGCAGCGCATCAGCGATCAAATGCCCGGTCAGAGGCGTGCTATCAGCCACCAGCACACTGATAGTTTTATTCTTGGTTTCCGGATTGCCCCTTTGACCCATCGAACAATTCTACATGGCCGGGGCGCCAATTGCGTTCGCCAAAGAACACCCTTGACTTCCTCTTCAAGTCAAGCGGTTAATTCTGACTAGTCCGGCATCCCTGCACGCAAAACAGGCTTAGTCAACGTGCATTGCGGTTGTAGCGCTGAGTGCGATCCTCCGAAATCAGGCAGTAGTTGCGTCTTTCTGCGTTGCGGGCCGGCGCTCAGGGGGATCTTCGATCAAGGAAGATGGAATCTTCTTTGTTCTTCTCATCCACTCTGCTGCTCTCTGTTCGGCCTCGAATAATTGTTCCATAGTCATCATTTTGTTGAGATCGTCTTTGGCCCTAATGATTTGTTCGTTGACGATCAGATACCACATGTACGAGTTCACCAGATCCGTCGGCCCGGATTCTCGGGCCGAGTGAGTCTGCGCCAGCGCGAGTTGAGCGGTGGGCGAGCCTTGTTCGGCGGCCTTTTGGCATATGGCCAGGGTGGCCTCATCCTGGCGATCACCATTGGCCGGATTCGCCCACAGAGGCGGGAGCAGAGACCGCGCGGGACTGGCCTGGCTTAGCGTCATGAACAATAGCTCAACTCGGCTAGAGACACCCAACTTGTCGAACACTCGAAATAGATAGTTCTTAATAGTGTGCTGGCTCAAGCCCAGACGGTCGGCGATCTCGCGGTTGGTGAGCCCCTCAGCCAGACTCCGAACCACCTCCATCTCACGCTTCGAAAGCAGTTCCAAACCATTGGCGTCTACCGCACGGACTGTGGGCGAAGAAGCGAGGGCTTCCACGGCAAACGACATCTGCAGGCTATTGGCCCAGATCTGGCCCTCGTGGATGCTGCGCACGCACTTGCAGAGCGATTCGATGGAGTCGTGCCTGCTGAAGATTCCTCTTGCACCCGCGCGAAAGGCGTGCAGAATGACTTCACGTTTCGAGGAGTCCAGCAGCATCACCCCGCGGATCTGTGGATGCGAGGCTCGTAGTTCCCGCAAAACTTCAAAGGCGCGGTGCGGTTCTTCGTCCAAGTTGGAACTTACCAGCAAAACATCGGTTTTATCGCGGACCGCAGTGGCGACCAGAGAGTTGGAATCGCAATCTGCGCTGGTCACGTCCAACCCTCCCTCCCGTTTCAAAGCATCAGCGAGCAGTCGAGTGTGGATCTGCGTGTTGTCCGCAACTAGGACGCGAATCCGGTCCTGCCCCGCACCTTGGGTTTCCATAAGTTTTTCCAGCGATACCATCCGATCAGATCCCCGATGCGGGAACCGAAACAATCGAATGCCTTAATCGAAACAAAATGTCCTGCGTACGGGGGTTTCCACAGGCGGGGAGAAGAAAAGTTGTTCTCTCGGGGGAGGCTCGCACAAACGCAAGAAGAACGCGAAAAGTGCAAACCGCGAGTAACGGTAGTCTAGCGTATCGGTGATCCCAATGCAAGCGCAGATCGCAAATGCTTGCGGCGGTTGCACTAAACTGCAAACCAGATCGAATTGTACTCCATTGATTTTTCGCACGATGAGCTTCGAATCACAGATCCAAGGCCCTCTACGTCTCTCGGATGTTCCTTAGAATCAGTAGGATCGCCTTCTAGGCGTCCCGGTTTTGATCGAGCGACCAGGGCCCAGACGGACCCCGGCCCCGGTGAGCGTGCCGTCGAGCCTCTCTATCGGCTGAGAAATCCTTCTCCCGGCTCATCGTCTCTTCGCGGCGAGAATCTGCACTCTCAAGCGCGTGAGAATTCCAGCGCGGAGAGTGCGTACCTCTTGCAGCAGCCTGCACAGAACGGTAGTCTGGGTTCACTTTCGGGCAACTAACGCAAAATCGATTCCCATCCCCCTGGCCCGGTAACAGAAATCCGAAGCAGAGATTCCCCCTGGATCTGTAAAAGTAGGTTCCCCCCGACCCTGAAGGCTAATCCTCCCTCTTTTTAGCGCCTATTTCCTTGGCATAGAGGTCACATTGTGACTCAGAGGGCGAAGCTATGAGTGCCGTCAACCGGTCGTGGGAGTTCCCGAATATGGCGCCCATCGTTGAATCCGGTATTGAGAACTGGTATGCCGTGAACACCCGCGCCCGTCATGAACGAGTCGTTGCTCAACGGCTGCGAGAACAAGGCGTGACCACTTTCTTGCCGCTAGTTAAAGAGGTGCATCGCTGGAGCGACCGGCGGAAAGCGGTGGAGTCGCCGCTCTTTGGCTGCTACGTGTTTGTGAAGTTGCCTCCGACGGGTGAGGACAGATTGCGGGTGCTGCGCATTGACGGTGTGTTCAAGTTCGTCGGCGTTCGCGGCGTGGGAACTCCAATTGCAGAGTCGCAAATCGATGCCGTCCGCACCTTGATCGGACAGCAAATACCCTGGAGCACACATCCGTTTCTTCAGATCGGACAGCGGGTGCGAGTCCGTGGTGGTGCACTGGACGGTGTCGAAGGCATTCTGCTTTCGCGAAATGACGACAATGCATTGGTAGTTTCTATCGACGCAATACAAAGGTCTCTAGCGGTTCGAATTCAGGGATACGACCTCGAACCAGTATAAAATTTGCCGCTCTTTTCTCTCGCCTAAGGATCTCCAAGCCCGTGACCGAAAACCCAATCCAATCGGTTCGCCTGCTAGTTGTCAGCAAGGAGCCGTCCGTAGTTCGGTCCCTGTGGTCGATGGGGGAGGCGAATTCCTGGCAATTGGAGACGGTGGGCAGCGGTTGGGAAGCGTTGGAGTCGGTCCAGACCGGGATTACGCCGGACCTGCTTCTGTTGGATTTGCCTCGCGGGGATTCCGACAGCCTGCACATCCTTCGCTGGCTGCGCAGACTTCGTCCTAACTTGCCAATCCTCTTGCTTTGTTATCCGGACGATGCCGGGCGAAAAAATGAAGCCATTCGCCTGGGTGCTCAAGATTATCTGGTCAGACCGGTTGACGACGAGCAACTTGAGATCGTGATTCGAGGCCAACTCAGCTCGCGTAACGACAGCTTCGAGATGGCGATCGCGAGCGAGGACATCGAACAGATCAGCGAAGACGCATTCTTTGTCGGCGCGAGTCCGATCATGCGGAAGCTGCGCGCTCAAGCAGAGTTGCTGGCTCAAGCCAGTGTCCCCGTGCTCATTCTGGGGGAAATTGGAAGCGGAAAAGACACCGCAGCCCGGCTCATTCATAAGCTATCGGTCCGCTCCGGATTTAAGTTTCTGAAGGTGAATTGTTCGGCGCTGCCCGGCGATCTTCTCGAAACCGAACTCTTTGGCTATGAGCGAAGTGATTCCACGGGTTCAGTGCGATCCAAGGCCGGCAAATTCGAACTCTGTGAAAAAGGGACAGTTCTGCTGGACGAAATTGCCGAGATGCCGACCAGCGTTCAGAGCAAGCTGCTGCAGGTATTGCAGAACAAGCAGTTCTTCCGCCCAGGCAGTGGCGCGACAGTCGAGGTCGACGTCCGGGTTCTCGCTGCCACCAGCGCCAACATTGAGCGGGCGCTTTTGGAAAAGAAACTACGGGAAGATCTCTATTATCGCCTGAGCGCCTTCACGGTTCAGACCCCGCCATTGCGCCAGCGCAAGGAGGAGCTTACTCTCCTGCTTCGTCACTCCATGCATCACTTGGCAAAGCATTATGGCCTACCGCCACGCACTTTTTCACCTTCCGTACTCGATGCCTGCTATGCCTATTCGTGGCCCGGGAATCTCCACGAACTCGAGGAGTTTGTGAAGCGTTACTTGATGACGGGGGACAAAGAGCTAGTCTTCGCCGCACCGGAGTTAGAACACGGACCACGGAACGGCAACTCGACCGGCGCGTCAAAGGCGGCCAGCGAAGCACCGCCGGCGGACGATGATGGGGAGAAATCCTCCAGCCTCAATTCACTCAAGTCACTGGTGCAAAGTGTCCGGTGTGAAGCGGAAAGAAACGCGATCGCTACGGCTCTGGAGAAAACCGGCTGGAACCGAAAGGCCGCTGCGCGGTTGCTGAAGGTTAGCTATCGGACTTTGCTATACAAGATCGAGCAATACCACATGAGCTCTGCGGAAACTCATCCCTCCGCATTCACAGGAAACGGACTCAGGGGCAATGGAAAACGGATTTAGTGTCGCACAGGGGCACACGCTTTCAATTCTTAGCTGGAGTAAATCATGACTATCTCAGTGAGAAAGATGTTTTGGCAGCGGGCAGCAATTTTCCTTGTCTGCCTTTTGATCCCCGGTTGGCTGGTTGGGCAGACGGATTTTGCAAAAAACGCGAGTAGCACTAAACCGGAAATCCAGACCGTCGCCGCCGACATCAGTACCGGCGGGACCGCGGCCAGGCCCCACGATGATGCCTATATCATTGGGACCGACGACATCTTGTCGATCAACGTCTGGAAAGAACCTGAGGTATCTCGGACGGTTCCGGTTCGCTCCGATGGGAGAATATCGGTGCCTTTAGCCGGCGAAGTGCAGGCCAGTGGGGAAACGCCTCGTCAGTTAGAGAAAGAGCTGGCCACCAAACTGCGAAGCTTCATTTCTAACCCTGAAGTTACGGTCATGGTTACGGAAGTCAAGAGCCAGCGATTCAACATCCTTGGCCAAGTCTCGCGGCCGGGAACCTATCCGCTGACCAATGCCTCGAACGTGTTGGACGCAATCGCCATGGCGGGCGGCTTCCGAGACTTCGCCAAAGAAAAATCGATCTATGTCCTTCGTCAGAACCCTGACGGCGGAGAGTCCCGCTTGCCCTTTAACTATAAAGAGGTCATCAAAGGCAAGAATCCGGCACAGAACGTAAAACTCCAGCCGCGTGACACCATCGTGGTGCCGTGAAAGCAATCATGCCAGTCCGACTCTGCTTTGCGATGATTCTCCTGGCTGTTTCGCCGCTCTCGGCACAGCTAGCAACCTCGGGTGCTGAAGTCGCCGCAACCGGTCTCGGCGCTGGCGGGAGTCCCATGCTGACGCCCGCTCCAATCAGCGGTGAAGGATACGCGATGGGATTTGCTTCCGAGACGCGAGCAAATTATCTGCGCGGAGGACTGGTGTTTGGCAGCGCTTACGACGATGGCGCAGCCGTAGGCAGCAGTGGTCAGCCGGTAAGCGATGCAAGTTATTCGATGTGGCCTAGCATATCGCTGGACCAGACTCGGTCACGGTTCCATTGGGCCTTGTCTTATAGCCCGGGGTTTACGTTCTATCAGAAAACGAGCTCGCGCAACGAGGCCGACCAGAACCTTGCCCTTGATTCCAAGTTCCGTCTGAGCCCGCACGTGACGCTCAGCGTGCGAGATTCATTTCAGAAAACATCCAACGTGCTCAATCAGACAAACTCGGATCTCGCCCAGCCAGTATCGGGGGCTGTGTTTGTGCCCAATGATTCTTTGATTGCGCCGGTTGCCGATGTGCTCAGAAATACTGCGAACGCCACGCTCACGTACCAGTTCGGCGCAAACAGGATGATCGGGGCAAGCGGAACCTTTGCCAATCTGCACTATCCTAACCAGGCGCAGGTCCCGGGTTTATATGATTCGAGTTCACACGGGGGATCGGCTTTCTACAACTACCGGCTCTCGAAAATGCACTATATCGGTGTCACCTATCAATACCAGATGTTCCTGGCCTATCCGACTGTAGGGCAGAGCGAGACTCAGGCGCACAGCATTTTCGCCTTCTACACTCTTTACTTAAAGCCAACCTTTTCCATTTCTGTGTTTGGCGGCCCACAGTACTCTCACACAACTCAGTTTGGAGTACCAGCGTCAAGGTCATGGTCTCCTGCGAGTGGCGCAAGCATGGACTGGCAGGGCAGGGTCACCAGTTTCGCCGCCAGCTACTCGCAAGCAATTAGTGATGGTGGTGGTTTAGTCGGGGCGGTCCACGCGAATAACGCGAACGGAGTATTGCGCCGACAACTTACTCGAACCTTGAGTGCGTCAATGGGAGCAGGTTACGCGAGTAACATTGTTCTCGCTGCGTTGCCTATGTTCAATACGGGCGGGCATACCATCGCCGGAAACGTCTCCGTACAGCGTCAGGTCGGCGAACATCTGAATCTGCAGTTGCAATATATGCGGTTGCACCAGACCTACAGCGATATCGCGGCGTTATCTAGCGTCCCCAATCGAAATCGTGAGTCGATTACCATCTCCTATCAGTTCGCGCGACCGCTGGGACGGTAACCTCGGAAGGCATTTATGGTACCTCAGGCAGAAGAGAAATCAGGCGAAAGTCCCAACCTGCAGCAGTATGTCGACGTGATTCGCCGTCGGCATATGTACTTCCTAATACCTTTTTTCCTCGGGTGGCTGGCGGTCTGGAGTGCGAGCTGGGTTCTGCCCTCGCGATACAGATCGGGCACGCTGATTCTGGTGGAGCAGCCGAGCATGCCACGGGACTACGTGACCCCGAACGTCACCGACGATCTGCAAACACGCCTGCAAAGTATTACCCAGCAGATTCTCAGTCGCACGCGCCTATTGCACATTATTGATGAGCTCAACCTGTATGCGGACCAACGAGGACATTTAAATCCTGACGACCTGGTCGAGCGCATGCGTAAAGATATCGAGATTGAGCTAGTGCGAGATGAACGACATCAAATCACGTCATTCAACATTTATTATTCTTCTCACGATCCCCACGTAGCTCAGCAAGTAACCAGCGAGCTGACCAATCTGTTCATCAGCGAGAACCTGGAGCTGCGGCAACAGAAATCCGAAGACACCACCAAGTTTCTTGAACAGCAACTGGAGACTGCAAGGCAGGCTTTGGCCGAGCAGGAGGAAAAAGTCCGGGTATATAAAGATCAGCATGTGGGGGAACTGCCCACCCAATTGGCCAGCAATCTCCAAATCTTGACCGGACTCCAATCCCAACTGCAGAACGAGGAAGATGGTCTTAATGCTGACAGGCAGCAGAATGCTTACTTACAATCGATGCTGGAACAATCTCGTTCGTCCCAGAGACCGACCAAGACCGGGGACGGCACGCCTGTAGGAATACCCGCTTTAGACCAGGAATTAGACAAACTCAAAGCCCAGCTTGCCGATCTCACCTCCCGCTACACGGAACGTCATCCCGACGTTCAAAACCTGAAAGAGCAGATTGCCAAAACGGAAAAAATGCGAGAGCATGCCATCGCCGATCAGAGGGCCGGCGCCACCACGACCTCGGGAAGTGGTAACCCGCTGGCGTCCACGCCGGACGATGCGCCAGCGACGATTCAACTTCAGGGCCAGTTGAAAGCCAATCAGATCGACATTGCGAACAAGGAACACGAAATCGCTGCTTTGAAGGCGAAGATTAATGATTACCAGGGGCGCTTGAACCAGGAACCGATCCGTGAACAGCAGTTCGCAGACCTCACGCGAGGCTACGAACAGTCCAAGGCAAATTATGACGATCTCCTGAAGAAGAAAAACTCTTCGCAAATGGCCACTAGCATGGAACTACTGCAGCAGGGCGAGCACTTCCAAATGATCGATCCTCCCAGCCTGCCGTTGAAGCCTGATTTTCCCAATCGCCTTAAGTTTTGCGCCATCGGCTTGGGCATCGGGCTCGCGTTGGGCGGCGCCCTCGCTGGGGGGACCGAGTTCCTGGACGACCGTCTCTACAACGAGAAAGCCCTCAAGGAACTGCTTCCCGTGACCGTGCTCTCCGAGATCCCAGCGATTACCAGTCCGGAAGAGGAAAGAAAGCAAGAGCAGAAGTTGTGGTTAAGGTGGGCGGCGGCAGGTCTCGTCTTTGCGGCTATTTTGGCAGGATCGGCAATAAGTTATTTCCGAGGGTAGTGCATAGTCGATGTACAAAGCCTTTTACAATCTGAAGCGCAACCCGTTCGAGATTAGCCCGGACCCGTATTTCCTTTTTCCCACCCGAAGACACAACGAGGCGCTGGCGGCGCTGTACTATGGCGTTCGCCGCCACAAGGGTTTCGTGGTGATGACAGGGGAAGTGGGTACGGGAAAAACGCTGCTCGTCCGCTGCCTGCTGCAACTACTGAATCAGAGCGATGTCGCCTACGCCTATGTATTCAATAGCCGGCTCGCGCCGGTTGAGTTTCTGCAGTATGTTGCCGGCGACTTCGGGCTCAATGTGGCCGGCAAGAACAAAAGCGAGGTTCTTCTGCTGCTGAGCAACTACGTTATTTCGCGCCATCAGAAGAAACTGACCACCGTGCTGGTAGTGGACGAAGCACACCACGTGTCGGCGGACGTACTCGAGGAGGTCCGTCTGCTGACGAACCTCGAGACGACGAACGAAAAACTGCTCCAGATTCTCCTGGTCGGACAGCCCGAATTGGACGAGAAGTTGGATTCCATCGAACTGCGGCAATTGAAGCAGAGGATCGCTCTGCGCTCGCAACTCCAACCCTTGGACTTGGACGAAACCAAAGGCTACATCCAACGACGCTTGCAACTCGCTGGGTCAGATCCCAATTCGACGGCGCTTTTCCCCGAGGAGACAGTTGCCAGAGTTCATTGCCATTCGCGGGGCATTCCGCGGCTGATCAACACAGTTTGCGAAAACGCATTGATCACGGCATACGCGAGAGAAGCGCACAGTGTGACTCCGGACATCATCGAGGATATAGCCACCGACTTCCGCCTGGGTGTGGTTCATACGCCGAAGGCTGAGCCGGTCGATCACGAGGATGGGGACGCGAGACGAGCCGCGAAGACTCTGCTCCTCCTGCATGACTATCTGCAAAAAGCGCAATCAAGACAGGACGAACCGCGGAGAGCGGCAGCAACCGGAGCCAGTACACATGAGCCGTATATTTGAGGCCTTACAGAGGTCCGAGTCGGAGCGGTCGGGTACGCCATCAGCGCCCCCGGCCCTGGCGACAGAACTTTTGCAGGTGGTAGAGCGCGAAGCTAGCGCTCTTGCTTGCAAGGATTTCCCGGCGAACGGCCTCGCGCACCAAGAGTTCGTCGACAAGGAATTCGCTAAGAACGACTTGAGCCAGTTCCAGTCGTTGCCCGTGTGCTTGGCGCAGGGCAGCAAGTTGATCTGCCTTACCGCGCAGGAAAGTTTCGGCGCGGAGAAATTCCGTTTTCTCGGGGTTCGCTTGCGACAGTTGCAGCAAAGCCGTCCGCTTAAGAAACTGTTGATCACCAGCACGATTCCTGAGGAAGGCAAAAGCACAGTGGCGGCAAATCTGGCGACCATTTTAGCCCGCAGGCAGCAGCCGAAGATTTTGCTCTTGGAGGGCGATTTGCGGCGCCCGACGCTGGCCCGGCAGTTCGGTCTGGGCAGCATCGCTGGCCTTAGCGAGTGGCTGCAGGGCGAACCCCGCCCGATGAAGCATATCTACCGGCTTGAGGAATCGAACTTGTGGTTTTTGCCGGCTGGCCGGCCGCCAGCGAATCCCCTCGAATTGATGCAGTCAGGCCGGCTTTCCGAACTCCTGAACCAACTCTCTGCCTGGTTTGATTGGATCGTAATCGATTCCCCGCCGATCCTGCCTCTGGCCGATACCAGCGTTTGGGCGCGATTGGCGGACGGAATCCTTCTGGTAACCCGAGAAGGAACTACCAAGAGGCGGATGCTGCAGCGAGGTCTGCAAGCGCTGGAACAATCAAAGTTGCTCGGTGCGGTGGTGAACTCTTCCGCGAACACGGATCACAGCAACTACTACCAGCGCTATGGTCCGGGAGTACCACGGCAATCCGAAGGTTCCGAAGCATCACCAATCCCCAGTTAGATCCCTGATCCCCCGGTATTTAGTGGTTTCGGTTCCAATTCCGTACTCCCCCGAAGGCAGCACAAAACGTACTGCTGCGCGAGAGTAGGTCATTAGTTCCTGCGCCCGAAAGTAAGGAAGCAGGGAAGAGGAGAGGGAGTCGTGAATGTAAGGCGGTCAGGCGGTCTAGGTCTGGATACTCTTTCGATCGACGCTGTGCGGATTGAGGAACGCAGCGTACTGAATGAAGAAGCTTTCCATCGGATGATTTCGCTCGAGCGAAAGCGGACAGAGCGTTCCCGAAAACCATTTCTGCTTATGCTCTTGGACATGGGCGATGGCCTGCATTCCGATCATCACGAAAAGGCCCTCGACAAAATTCTCTCGGCGCTTTCTCTGTCAACGCGAGAGACAGACGTTACAGGCTGGTACAAGGATGACTCGGTTGTGGGAGTCATGTTCACAGAATTCGGGGCTGACGACCGGAACACGATCCTGAGCACCGTCATGACCAGGGTCAGCGAGACCTTGCGCGATAACCTGAGTTCGCACCAATTCAGTCGGATCAGCATCTCCTTCCACTTATTCCCAGAAGAATGGAATCACGATGTTTCCTTAAGGCCCAGCAATCCTACTCTGTACCCCGACCTCACCCGTAGAGATAACGCAAAAAAGCTTTTCTGCGTCGTCAAAAGAATCATGGACGCCGTCGGAAGCGCTCTGGCCCTGCTGCTTTTCTCGCCTCTGCTTCTGCTGATTGCCCTGGCCGTCAAACTCACCTCGAAGGGTCCTGTGTTCTTCCGGCAGAAGCGAGTCGGGCAATATGGTGAGCAGTTTGTCTTCCTTAAGTTCAGGTCAATGTACGTCAACAACGATGCCAGCGTTCACAAAGCGTACGTCAAGCAATTAATCGCCGGCAGCGCACAGAGCCATCCCGCGAACGGCAATGGCAACGGCGTTTACAAACTGACCAGAGACTCCCGGATCACCCGCGTGGGCGCTTTCCTGCGCCGGACCAGCCTAGACGAGTTGCCGCAGTTCATTAACGTTCTCAAAGGAGAGATGTCTCTGGTCGGACCGCGCCCCGCCATCGCCTACGAAGTGGAGGCCTACGACATTTGGCATCGCCGCCGGGTTCTCGAAGCCAAGCCTGGAATTACCGGACTATGGCAGGTGAACGGACGCAGTCGAGTGAAGTTCGACGACATGGTTCGCCTGGACCTGCGATATGCGAAAACGTGGTCGCCCTGGATGGACCTGAAGATTCTGTTGCGCACTCCCGTCGCCGTCGTATTCGGCGATGGCGCGTACTAAAAACTCTCCTCCTTTGCCTATGTCAACCCTATTACATCCTGCCAGCGAGCTTGTCGAACCGGCCTCGGATAAATCTATGCAAAAGGGGAGCGGTGATTCTGTGATCAAATTTGGCGTAATCGGATACGGATATTGGGGCCCGAACGTGGTCAGAAATCTTGACACGTTGGAGGGTTCAAAGGTCGTGGCAGTTTGCGACAAAAGCCCGACGGCACGAAGACGCATCCACAAAACTTATCCACACGTCGGGGTTCTGTCGGAAACTGACGACCTGATGTCATCAACTCTGATCGACGCAATTGCCATTGTGACCCCGGTGTGGACCCACTATGAACTTACCAAGACCGCTCTGCAAAACGGAAAACATGTGTTTGTCGAGAAGCCATTCACTAGCGATTCGGCCCAAGCCGAAGAACTCATCAATCTGGCGGAAAAAAAGAATCTGAAGATCATGGTGGATCACACTTTCCTGTTTACGGGGGCGGTAAAAAAGATTGGACAACTGCTCGACGAAGGTACGCTAGGGAAGATCTACTACTACGATTCCATGCGGGTCAATCTGGGCCTCTTTCAGCACGATGTGAATGTCATCTGGGACCTTGCTCCTCACGACCTATCGATTATCGATCATCTCATCAAGGAAACTCCTGAAGCCGTCTCTGCAACTGGCCAGACCCATCTCAACGGCCATGAGGACGTGGCATTCCTTACCATCTACTTCCCCAATAAGATTATTGCCCACATCAATGTCAACTGGTTGTCACCCGTGAAGGTTCGCACCACCCTGATCGGGGGCGAAAAGAAGATGCTGGTCTGGAATGATCTGGAGGCCGACGAAAAGATCAAAGTCTACGACAAGGGCGTGCATATCAGCAGCCGGGAAGGTCTCTACAACCTGTTGGTGAATTACCGTTCGGGCGATATGTGGTCTCCGCAAGTGGAGCAAATCGAGGCCTTAAAACAGGAACTCGCCTACTTCGTCGATTGTATTTCGAATGATCACACCCCTTTTAACGATGGTGCGGCCGGCCTTCGCGTGGTCAAGCTGCTCGAGGCCGCCAATGAATCGGTCGCAAAAAGAGGAGCCTTAGTCCGTCTGTGATGCATTCCTTACTCATTGCTCTCCAGCCGCTTCATTTCCCAGGGAGCGGGCTCAGTTGGCGCACACCGGGGCTTGGACAAGAGTGAATCCAAAAGTTCTAGTTGTCACTACCTCTCGCTGGGTTCCGACCGCCCGGCTGGCCATGGCCCTGGATAATGCCGGGTGCACCGTCGAAGCCGTCTGCCCATCTCACCATCCACTCCGCAAAACCAGACTTGGGCGCAAAATCCATCGTTATCGCGACCTGATGCCACTCGGTTCGATCAAGGACGCCATCGTCGCCACGAAACCGGATCTCATCATTCCCGGTGACGACCTCGCAACTCGGCACCTGCACGAGTTGTATTGCCGGGAACAGCGGCACGGAAAGGCAGGCGAGCTCTGCGAGTTGATCGAGCATTCGCTCGGTGCGCCACAAAGCTTCCCAGTCGTGTATGAGAGAACTACCTTCATGGAGCGCGCTCAGGAAGAGGGCGTTCGCATCCCGAAAAGCGAGGTAATTACCAACATCGAAGGCGTAAAAAGATGGGCCGCTGGCTCGGGTTTTCCGACAGTTCTAAAGGCAGATGGTACTTCCGGCGGAGACGGGGTAAGGGTGGTCCACACACTTGAAGAGGCCGAACGCGCCTTTCGAGCCCTGCAGGCTCCGCCACTTCTGTCACGCGCGGTTAAGCGAGCCTTGCTCGACCAGGACAAGAGGTTGCTTTGGCCGTACCTGCTTCGTCGTCGAGCGGTGGTGAATGCCCAAGCATTTATAGCAGGGCGAGAGGCTACCAGCGCAATCGCGTGCTGGCAGGGCAGGATTCTCGCGGAGCTTCATTTTGAGGTGCTCAAGAAAGCGAAGGAGGCTGGACCTTCCACCGTGGTGCGTTTAATCGAGAACGCTGAGATGTCGTTCGCCGCCGAAAAAATTGTTCGCCGGCTCAACCTTTGCGGGCTGCACGGATTTGATTTCATGCTAGAAGCAAAGACCGGCAACGCATACCTCCTGGAGATCAATCCCCGGGCGACTCAAGTTGGACACCTCGCGCTCGGGCCGGGGCGCGACCTTCCGGCGGCGTTGTGCGCTGCCGTCTCCGGGGAGCGTGTCCGAGCGACTCGCAAGGTCACAGAGAATGACGCCATCGCGCTTTTTCCGCAAGAGTGGATCAGGGATCCGAATAGCCCGTTTCTGCAATCGGCCTATCACGATATTCCATGGGAAGAACCGGAATTGGTGAATGATTGCATCCGCATGAGTGGCAAGCAGAGAGCTTGGTACACGAAACAAAACTGGCTTCGGCCTTTCTTGCCGGTTCGAAGTTCCTCCTCGCCGGTAACTGCACGACCGGAGCATCGCACTATGGAGATGGATTGCGGAACAAAATAAATCGCGAAGCACGTACGGGCGCTTATTCGCAGCATAGGTCTCGTACTCCGCATTCGGATTCGGCAAGGACTTCCGCGATTACGTCCAGCTCAAGGCTGGGCCGGCGGTGCGCGCGGTCCTGAGCGGCCGGGAGCCCAGCTGGCAGGGCGTGGAGGCGACGCTTGGCCGGTACGGCCTCGGGCTGCGGCCG
>Ga0209415_10007665_pt1 | contig 18816 bp, 18 predicted proteins | sample PeaSoiSIISIP2007_FD_187696 | JGI IMG/M metagenome (GOLD analysis project Ga0209415, IMG submission 187696) | Peat soil microbial communities from Weissenstadt, Germany - SII-SIP-2007 (SPAdes) (version 2) | ecosystem: Environmental > Terrestrial > Soil > Wetlands > Peat | place: Germany...
CGTCGCGCGGGCCCGCCATCTTCCGGTTGCCGGAGCACGTCCAGCGCCTGATCACTTCCGCCCGGCTCTACCACATGCCGATCCCCTTCACCGCGGAGGAGATCGAGCGGGCGATCCTGGAAACCCAAGCCGCCAACGACCTCCTTCCCTCGTACATCCGGCCGATCGTTTACCGGGGCGAGCCGTCCCTTGGGGTCAAGAATTCGAAGGGGAAGGTGTCGCTCGCGATCGCCGTCATTCCGGCCAAGAAGTACCTCGGCGACGGTTCCGAGGCGGGCGTTCGGGCGAAGATCTCCCCGTTCCGCAAACCCCACTCGGATGCTCTCCCCTCGTTCGCCAAGGCCGCCGGGAACTACACCTCGGGCTACCTCGCCGGCGTCGACGCCCAGAAGGACGGTTACGAGGAGGCGATCCTGCTCGACCAGAACGGGTTCGTCGCCGAGGGCTCGGGGGAGAACATCTTCCTCGTCCGGGAGGAGAAGGTCTACACGCCAGGGCTCGAGTCCGACATCCTCCTCGGGATCACCCGGAAGTCCGTCCTCCAGATCGCGACTGACTTGGGGTATCCCGTCGTCGAGAAGCTGATCTCGCTCAACGAGCTCCTGACCGCGGACGAGGCGTTCTTCACGGGGACCTACGCGGAGATCGCCCCGATCAGGGAGGTCAGTCACTTCATGATCGGCACGCGCACGCCGGGGCCGATCACCCAGGAGATCATGGGGGTCTTCCAGAAGGCGATCCACGGGGACGAACCGAAGTACCGGGACTGGCTCTCAATGGTCCCCATGCTCGCCGCGCGACCCGTCGCCCGGGCCCGGAAGTAGCGCGCCTACTCGTCGTCGTCCTTCGGCGCGACGGGCGGTGGCCGTGGGTTCGCGCAGTTGTGGCGGCTCGGGTCGGGCCTCCAGATCAGCTCGATCTTGATCCCGTCGGGGCCGCGCAGGAAGAGGGAGCGGGAGTCGTCCCGCTCCTTCTCGCCGGTGATCACGACCCGGGCGCGCGTGACCCGGCTCTTGAGGCCGGTCCATTCGCTCACCCGGAGGGCTATGTGGTCGAGGCTGGAAGGCTTCTCTCCCTCCTTCGGGTCGCGCAGGCCGAGCACCTGGTCGCCGAAGAGGAGGAACGTATGGTCGGGCCCTTCCCCGATCACGTCCATGCCGATCTGCTCGGCGAGGAAGCGGGCCAGCTTCGGCCGGTTGGCGACCCGGAGGTCGACGTGGTCGAAGCCGACGATCCCAAAGTCGCGCGGGGGGGATTTCATACGTGCGTCCGCCCTCGAAAGCTCGGACAGCGGAGGCAGGCGTACACTCCTATAAGGGGTCCCCCGGGCGCCCGGTCCTCCGGGGGTGCGGGTACGGTCTCTGTCGCTCGGGTCGTGCACTACGATTAAGCCCCGGCGCGCTTGGCTCCGACCGTTCATGACGGACCTTCGAGACTTCGAGGCGGACATCGACCGGATCCTGACCCGCCTTGAACGCGCGGCGTCGTTCGCGGACATCGTCGCGCAACGCGTCAGCGGTCAGGGGATCCGCCTCGACCGGAGGTCGACCTCTCCGTCGATGCACGCGCGGTTGCACGGGGCAGCCCTCCGGGCGTGGGAAGGAAGCCATTGGATCGAGGCCGCCAGCTCCGACCTCTCGCTGGCCGGGTTGGAGGTCGCCGCCGACGGGATCGAACGAGCGCTGGAGGCCGCTCCGGTCCGGAGCGACCCCCCCGGACCGTCGTCCGTGACGGACGCCGAGGCGAGCACGAACCCTCCGCACCCGGTCTCGGAGCTCGGAGTGGAGGGGATGATCGCCCTCGGCAAGGACGTGCTCGGCTGGGCCACCCAGGTCCCGACGGTCCGGGATGCCATCGTCCGGATCGGTTGGTCCGACGAGGAGCGCCTCTACCTCAACACCGCCGGGGCTCGGACCTACCAGCGGGTCACTCGCGTGGAGGGGACCGTCGTGCCGCTCGCCTTCGAGGACGGGCGGGTCGAGTTCGACTTCCTGGGCGAGGGGGGGGTCGGCGGAAGGGAATGCCTCGAATTCCTCAACGAGACCCGCGTGAAGGAAGCCGCGGAGTCTTCCCGGTCCCTTCTTTCGGCCAAGGCGCCCCCGACCGGTGCGATGACCGTCATCCTCGACCCCGGGGTCGCCGGGACGTTCGCCCACGAGTCGTTCGGCCACGGCACCGAAGCCGACCAGTTCGTCCGCGACCGCTCCTATCTCAAGCCGATCCTCGGCCAGGTGGTGGGGCCTGAGACGCTCACGCTCGTCGACAACGGGGCGTACCCGGGCGGGTGGGGCACGATCTACTTCGACGACGAAGGGAACCCCGGCCAGCGGACGGTCCTCGTCCAGAAGGGGCGCTTCATCGGCGCCCTGCACGACCGGGAGACCGCGCAAGTCCTTCACGCGCGACCGACCGGGAACACCCGACGCGCGGACTTCCTGAGCCGACCTTTCGTCCGGATGACCAATACCTACATCGAGCCCGGGACCTGGACGCTCGACGAGCTCGTGAAGGAGGCGAAGAACGGCGTGCTGCTCGAGCGGGCGACCTCGGGGATCGAGGACCCCCTCGGCGGCCAGATGCAGTTGAAGGTCAAGCGCGGGCGCAAGATCGAGAACGGCGTGCTGACCGACGTCGTCACGTCGATGGCGCTCTCGGGCAAGGTCCTCGACTTCCTCAAGGGGATCCGCGGCGTCAGCAAGGCGAACGACTTCCGGATCGAACCCGGCTACTGCGGCAAGGGGCACAGCGACATCGTCCCCGCCGGGACCGGGGGAACGTACCTCCTCTCCGACGCGATCGTGGGGCCTGCATGAGCGCGGCCCCGTCGAGCGTTCCGGTGAGCTACCGGATCGCGGACAAGCTCCACCTCTCCGCCCCGTGGGAAGTGTTCGGAGAGCGCGCCCGGAGGTACGAGCTCCACTTCAACGGGCGGGTCATCGAACTCGTCCGGGGCCCTCTCGTCGTGGAGGGGTTTGGGGTCCGCGTCTTCCGAACGCTCGGAGAGCGGACCGCGACCGGATTCCAGGCGTCGACCGACACGAGCGAGAAAGGGATCGCCCACGCGGCCGAGGACGCGACGCAGATCGCCACGCATTCCGACTTCCCGGCGAAGAAGGTCGACCTCCCTTCCGCACCCCCCTCCGGCGAGGTCGAAGCGGTCGACGCGAAGCTCTGGGAGGCTCCGCTTCCGCGGTTGCGGGAGTACGTGGACGCGCTCCTCGCGCCCTTCGACTCGATCAAGGACGCGGTCCCGAGCTTCGGTTCGGTCCGGGCCACGCTCACCGAGACCTCGATCGCGAACTCCGCGGGCCTCCGGACGACGTACCCTCACACGACCATCGAGCTCGAGCTCGCGGTCAAGGCGTTCGGCGGCCCGGAGGGAGTTCCCCCGGGGGAGTACTGGGTCAACCAGTTGACGCGCCGGATCGACCCCGAGGACGCGGGAGACCCCGTACCGTCCTGGTGCTCCTACGCCGAGGACGCCCGTCGAGCCCACGCCCCGCCGACGGGCGACCTGCCCATCGTCCTGCCGGCCCACGTTCTGGCCGGGATCCTGCCGAGCGTCATCGGCTTCCGTTGGACCGGTGGCGCCCGCCTCCGGGAGCTCGCTCCCGCGACCGGGACGGTGGTCGGAGTCCCTGGGCTCCATGTCACCGACGACGGCCGGTTCCCGTGGGGTCCGAGCACCGCTCCGGTGGACGACGAGGGGGTCGCGACCCGGAAACGGACCCTGATCGCGGGCGGCGTGGTGGACGAGCTGCTCTACGACCTTCTCCACGCCGGGGCGTTCGAGGTCCCGTCGTCCGGGAACGGTCTCCGTGGCCTCTCGTTCGGCTACCGCGACTGGCTGCGGTTCACCCACGCGCCCGCGCCGGGATCGACCACGCTGGTGGTCGCGCCGGGAACGGACGGAACGGATGCGGAGCTCGCGGAGATCGCCGGCGAGGGGATCTGGCTGCAGCAGCTCGGTTGGGCCAACCCCGACTCCATCTCGGGGGCGTTCGGCGGGGAGATCCGGATCGGCTACCGGATCCGGAACGGAAAGATCGCGGAACCCGTCCGGGGCGGGACGATCGGCGGGTTGGTGATGGCGCTACCGGGCACCCCGTCCCTCCTGAGCGGTCTCGTCGCGATCGGCTCCAAGGCGAAGCTGGTCGACGACCTGTCGAGCCCTACGCTGCTGGTGAAGTCCCTCACCGTGGCCGGCGACGCCGGCGGCGGGTCTATTTCGGCAGGCTCAGGGTGATCGTCCGGCACGTCCGGCAGCGCAGGCCCGGCAGATTGGCCGAGTAGGTGCCGCCGAAGCCCGTCGGGACGAGGACCTCGAGGCCGCTCGGCCGGAGGCGGCTGTCGGCCTTCTCGAGGCCCCAGAGCAGACCCGAGCCGTTCGTCGTGACGACAAACCCCGAGTCCATCGCGCCCCCGCACACCCCACACCGTGGATCGGCCATGCTGCTACCGGTCGGCCCCACTCCGCCGGGGTATCTGTTCTTTGTGGGGGCCCTCGGAACGGGTCGAAATGGGCGTCTCGGGGTCGTTTCGTGAGGTGGGAAAATACCGACCCCGGCGGGACCGGGTGCTCCCGCCGGGGCCTAAGACATCGTGAGTCAGTGATGCGTCCGTTCGGAGGGGCGCGTGTGGAGGGCGCGCGAGAGGGAGAGTTGACCCGGCAACAGCCACTGGGGCCAGTCGGCGACCCGGAATTCGAGGGCGTCCGGGAGGGGAGAGACCGCGAGGAGGAGCTCGTGGTAGGATCGGGACGAGTCCCGGAGCGACGCGCTGACCGGGGATCCTTCGCCCGCCCGGCTGCCGCGCATCATCAGGCGACCTCCGAGAGGTCGGGCGGGGGAAGCCAGGGGACCTCCACGTGGCGGGCCGAGCGCGACTCGTTCTCGCGCGGTGGCAGGGGGAGGCCTCCCAGGGAGAGCGGGAGGGGGGTGCGCAGCGGGATCCCGGGCTCGATGGTCGGGGTCTCCTCGATCTGGAGCCGTCCGTCGGAAAGGCTGACGACTGCGAACTCGTCCTGGACGACCAGAGGGCACTGGCCGGCGCCGCGGTGCTGCAGGCCGTAGGGGTGGGTCTCGTGGACCCCACCACAGACCGTGCAGGCGCGGGTATCCCCGAGCATCGTTCCGATGCCTCCGAGATAGGCCCCGCTTTCTCGCGAGCGACTCATTGCAAGCTAAGTTGGGGCGAATCGAGTATATCAATCTCGGGAGCTATTTTGTACAAAATAACTCTAAGTAGTCGAGGGTACGTAGCACTTTTCAGTGGGCGCCCCGACCTTCCTCCCCATCGAAATCCTCGACTACGTCCAGACCCACGCCCCCCCGGACGAGTCACCGTTCGGGATCAGCCAGAAGGAGCTCGCCCGCGCCCTCGGCTACCACCCCTGCTCGATGTCCCGCCCGCTCGAGGTGCTGGTCAGGGAGGGACTCCTGACCGCCCAACGGCGGCTGGTCCGGGATGGCATCCGGAAGCAGATCACGTACCGGCTGACCGAGGAAGGTCAGACTCGCCTCCGTCGAGAGACTCGGGAGGTGCCGATCCTCTCGGGGGAAATCCCAGCCCCTCCCCACCCGTTCCTCGGCCGCCGCGAGGAGCTGGCCCAGCTGGGGGGGTTCGTCCGGGGGTCCGAGGGGTGCATCGTCTTCGTCGAGGGCCCTCCCGGGATGGGGAAGACCGCGCTCGTCAGCCGCCATCTCCGGGATACGCGGCGCGGGCGCCTTCCGTTCTGGTTCACCGTGCGGACCGCGAGCACCGCGCGGCACTTCGTCAGCGCCCTCTCCCACTCCCTCCAGACGCTCGGCGCCCAGCAGCTCGCCTACTATTCGCAACTCCCCCGCCCGCCCACGGCCAAGGAGGTCGCCGACCTGACCAGTCGCGCCCTCGGCGACCGGCGGCTCGTGGCGGTCGTGGACGATACCCAGCTGGCCGGCCCGGACCTCCGCCGCTTCCTCCGGGAGTTCACCCAGGGGTTGCTCCGCAGCGGTGGCCATCGGATCTACTTCGTCTCCCAGGAGGCGCCGATCTTCGAGATCGCGGACGTCCCTGCGCACCGCCTTTCGGTCGGGGGGCTCGACCGCGCCGCTGCCCACGACCTCACCGATCGGTCGGGAGGCCTGGCCGACCGGTTCGAGGCGGTCTACCAGTCGACCATGGGGTCGCCGCTCCTGCTCCACCTGGCGGTCCAGAACCCCGACGTCTCGGGGCCCGCCTCCACGCTTCCCAGCGGGGTCCTTCGCCGGCTTCCGCCCGAGGAGCTGCGGGCGATCCTGCCGCTCGCGATCGCGAACGAGCCGCTTCCCCCGAGCTTCCTGGCGGAGGGCGGAGAGCTGAGCGCCGCCCGGATCCAGGAGCTCTCCCGGATGGGGGTCCTCCACCGCACGCTCCAGGGCCAGGTCGAGATCCTTCAGGTCGTTCGGTTGGCCCTGCTCGGCCAGGCCCGGCCCGGAGAGGAGATCATGGCGCACCGGCGCCTGGCCACCTACTACTCCCGCAGCCACCGCCCCGACTCGGTGCGCCAGCGCCTCCTCCACCTCGTCAGCGGAGAGGCGTGGAAGCCCGCCGTCCAGCTCCTGACCCAGCAGGACCGGGTCCTGCTCAGTCTCGGCTACTCGGACGCCCTCCGGGCCTCGCTCCGCCACCTGGCGACCGTCCTGCCGCACGGCCCGGCACGGCTGAAGGCCCTCAACGTGGAGATCCGCCTCCTCCGACAGCATTCGAACTACGCGGAGGCGGTCGCGGCGCTCCGGCGGGCCATCGACGAGGCCCAGGGGGACCCGGCCGTCAAGTGCCAGTGCCTGCTCGCGATCGTCGACCTTCTCCTACGGATGCGCCAGGTGCCCGAAGCGGAGGTCGAGCTCCGCAAGGCGAAGGCGATCGGGCCCCTCAACCGCCGACTCCAGGCGTTCTTCCTGCTGACCGAGGCCCGGATCGCCGAGGCGCAAGGGAACAAGCGGGAAGCCGAGCACCTGTACCAGACGACCTTCGAGTTCGCCCGACGCCACCGCGTCACCGACCTCGCGCTCGAGAGCATCGCGGCGTGGACCAGCCTCTCCGAGCTGCTCTACAGCGGCCGCCACGAGGAGACGCTCCAGGTCATCGCCACCGCCCTGCCCGAGGCCCGGGCGGAAGGACGCGTCGACATCGTGTTCAACCTCCTGCTGGTCCGTTCCCGAGCCTACTCGATGACGGGGCGCTCCGACCTGGCCGAGACCGAGATGCAGACGGTCCGGTCCGAGGCCGAGTCGCTCGGATATGTCAACCAGCTGGCCTATGCGCTCAGCGGCCTCTCCGCGCTCGCGATCCAGGCCGGTCGGCTCGAGGATGGGGCGAACTACGCCAAGCAGGCGATCCCGCTGGCCGAACGCCTGGGCAACGACCTCGTCCTCGGCCACACGCTGGGGGTGCTCTGCTCCGCAGAGTTCCGCCGCGCCGACCAGGGAGGGGAGCGATCTCTCCTCGACGACTCGATCCTCCACGGAGAGCGGAGCGTGGAGATCCTCAACCGGCTGCCGAAGTCGGACTCCCTCGCGATCGCGCACGGCTACCTGGCGGAGGCGTACGTGTCGAAGGGCCAGGCGGCCAAGGCCCTAGAGAACTTTTCCACGGCGCTCGGATTGGCCGACGAGCTCGGCCTCGACTGGCTCCAGGCCGGGCTGAACGAGCAACTCCCCGAGCTAGCCAAGAGGTATGCTGCGATGGTGACCACCGGGTCTCCGGCGGCAAGCCCGGAGGGGAGTCACGGAGCGGCGTAGGGCGCGGGGGTGACCGGGGACGGCCACCCCCTCGTTCGACGTTAGAGCTGCTCACGCGGTAGGGGGGGAACGCAGGGTAGGTACATGCGGGTGTCACCTCCGAACCGCTCGCTGGGCCGGGGCTACTTAAGCCTTCGATTTTCGGCCCTTGGCCCGCCGGGAGATATACGGTGCGCATGGGTGCGGAGGAAGGCGCATGGGGATAAGTTTCCTGACGGACGGGGTCAGCGAACGGGGGCCCCAGGGTCCCTCCCGACGGGGCGGAACAGGGCCTCCTTCCGCATCCGGTGGATGACCTTCACGTCATCGACGTCGTACCGAGTCTCGCTCCAAGGGTCGGCGATATTCGAGTAGCCCCGGACCTCCCAGAAGCCCGGCTCGTCGCCGGTCACGAACTTGAGCCCGCGAAGCCACTTGGCGGACTTGTAGAAGTAGCGCTGCGGGACGAGCATCCGAACCGGGCCTCCGTGCTCGGCCGGGAGCGGGGTCTGCTCGACCGTGTGGGCCAGGAGGACGTCGTCGTCCCGGAGTGCGTCGATCGGGAGCGAGGTCGTGAAGCCCTGTTCGCACTCCATCACGACGTACCGGACGGACGGACGGGGTTGGGTCCGGCGCTCGACCTCCCGGAACGGGACCCCGCGCCAGTGCATTCCGAGCCGGGTCCAGGAGGTGACGCAGTGGATGTCGCAGGTCACGTCGACCTGCGGGAGGGAAAGGAGCTGGGCGAAGGTGAGGGTCTGGGGCGCGTCCACCTCGCCGTGGATGGCCAGCGACCAGGTGGCCGGGGTCAGCTCCGCAGGGACGCTCCCGGCGTGGAGCACCGGCCAGCGGGGGGTCACGATCTGACCCGGCGGGATGCGTGCGCGGGAAGAGGCAACGGCGTCCATGAGAGCCTGGCTACTTCGAACGGGTGCCCCGGCTCCGGCCGATCCTGACCTCGTCGCCGGTCCAGTCGAAGGTAAGCCGCGTTCGGGGTTGCCACTTCGCCCGGTGGTCCCAGAGCCCCCCCGCGAGGAGCGGCAGGCCGATCGAGGCGTCGAGGTGGGCCATCGCGCGAGTCGCCGTCTTGGAGATCTTCCCCCACGACTGCGCCTCGTCGAGCGTGCTGCCCGACAGGCCGCCCCAGTGGGGCACATCCGTGGTGATCTGGAGCGCGTAGCGGTGGCCCTCCCCTTCCCGACCGAAGGCGTAGTTCGCCATGACGATCCCGTCGTTGATCCAGTTCTTCGGGGTCCCTCCGCCGATGTAGACGACCGCGGTGCGCGGAGAGTGGGAGAGGATCTGGACGAGCTCGTAGTTGTCCCGGATCGCATCCAGGATGAACCGGTCCGCCCGACGTCGGTTCCGCTGGTAGTACAGGGTGAGGCCGATTCCGATCGAGCTGTCGATCAACGCGGGGGAGAAGACCGGTATCCCCCGCCGGGCGGCGGTGGCGAGGATCGAGTCGGGGTCGGTGAACCGTTCCCCGAGGAACTGGAAGTACTCCCGGGACGAGGCGGGACGGCGCGGGAACGACTCGGTGATCCGGCCGATCTCGCGGTCGGTGTCCTCGAACTTCAGCTCGTCGACGTAGGTGTCATAGATCCGGTCGAGGTAGAGCTCACGGAGCGCCACGTCGTCGGCGGTCGGAGTGCCGATCCAGTGGCGGCCCCCGATCGTCTGGTAGAGGTCCTGGTACATCACCGCGCCCGTCGAGACGACCACGTCGACGACCCCCCAGTCGACCAGGTCCCGGAGGACCTTGCGCAACCCGGCCGCGATCAGGGGTCCGGAGAGGCCGAGAAGGATCGTGGGCCGCTTCGAGTCGGTGAGGGCGTTCTCCCAGACCTCCAACGCGCGACCCAGGTTCCGCGCCTGGATCGAGGTCGACCGGAACTGCTCCAACAGGTCGCCGATCCCCTTTCCGCGGGTGACATCCACCGGAGCGACCGAACGTTTGAGGAGAGCCCGCCGACGAGAAGCGACCGAGCGAGGCACGTGCGCGCCAGTCCCCTCCTATAATAAACGCTCTTCCCCGGCCGGTCGCCGGGTTCCACGCCTTTTATAAACCCCGCCCGACGAATAGAACGCCGAGGTTCCGGGTGCCATCTTTGCCTTCGCCGGTCCTTCGAGCCCTGGAAGGGCTGGGGGAGAATTCCGGCCGCACGCTCGTCGTGACGGGTCCGCCGCTGAGCGGCAAGTCTCGCCTCTTGGAGGAGATCCGGGACCAGCTCGTCCAGCGGCACGCCCGTATCATCCAGCTGAAGGGGAGTTTCCGAACCCGCTCCGTACCCTTCGGAGCCCTCGACGGCCTCCGGGAGACGACCGCCCCCGTAGCCTCGGTCGGTCCGGAATCGGGTGAGGAGCCCGAGCTCGACCTGATGGGGGTGGCAGTGCCCGCGATCGGGTCGGTTCCCTTCCTTCCCGAACACGTCCCCAGCGGCCGCGGCTCCCGCTCGGGCCGCGGACGCGGAAGCCGCCTCCTAGGCCAGCCCGTCCGCCCCCGCGCCGCGAACGAGGGCGACCCCGAGGGGTACTGGAATCAGCTCCTGGCCGAGTTCCTCGGCCCCGAGGCCCACCCGGTCGCGATCCTGATCGAGGACGCGACGCTCTTCGACCCGGACAGCCGGGAGTTCATCGTATGGCTCTCCCGACGGGCCCGGTTCCGCCCGCTCCTGATCGTGATGGCACTGGACACGTCCAATCCCGGGTACGTCCCCTGGGAGGAGGCGTTCCTCGGCCGCGGCGACATCGATTGGGTCCGCATCTCCGAGCCGCTCGCCGACCCCCGGGAGGCCCACCGGTTGAAGGCGGTCTGGGACGATCTTCCCAGCGTCACGCAGCGGGTCGCGGGCTTCGTCGCCCTTCTCGGGGGATCGGTCGGCGAGGTCGTCCTTTCCCGCGTCACCCGGCTCGGTTTCCCCCAGCTCGCCGAGTCGCTCTTGCCGGCGACCGGCGTGGGGCTCATCAAGGTCACCGAGGGCAAGGTCTCCTTCCCGCACCTCCCCTGGATCTCCCTGACCGACGAACTCGTGCCGGAGAACCTCCGCAAGGAGATGCACCTCGAGATCGCCAATGCGCTCTCGGCCCTCTCCCCCGAGCCGACCCTCGCCCGTCGCATCGAAGTGGCGCGGCACTATCTCGACTGGTCTCCCGGCCCGTTGGCGCTCCGCAACCTGCTCGAGGCGGCGGAGTTGAGCCTGCAGCTCCTCTCATTCGACAGCGCCGAGGACCTCCTGCGCGAGGCGATCGAGTGCGTGGGGGCGGTCCCTCCGAGCGAGCGCGAGGCGCTCGAGGCCGATCTCCGGCTCCTGCACGCGCGCGCCCTGTTCTTTGCCGGCCGCATCAAAGAGGGGGAGAACGAGCTCCGCGAGGGGATCGCGGGCGCCCTGCGGGCGGGCGTCCCCCCGGACACGATCGGCGAGTGGTTCGAGCCGGTGATGGTCGCCCTGCGGGCCGTCGGACCGCGTCCGTCGCTCATCACCCTTCTTTCCGAGCTTGCCGAGCGGGCCCACGACGCGCGCGCCTTGGACGTCGAGGTGCTCCTGCAGGTGATCCTCTCCGAGTTCCACGTGGAGCGCCGGGAGTTCGACCAAGCCCGCCAAGAGTCCCACCGCGCCGCGCTCCTCGGGCGTAGCCTTCCCGAGGGCCACCTACAGGCGGTCGCCCTCCTCGCCGCGGGCCTGACCCGCATCGAGGGGGCTCCCTTGGAGCAGGAACGGGCGGCCCGCCTGCTGAGGGCCTCGCGCGTGACCCTCGTCCGGGACCGCCGATGGGAGCTCGATTTCGTCGCGGAGGACCTCGAGGCCCACCTCTGGGAGGTTCGGGGAGACATCCCGAAGGGCCGGCAGATCCGGGAGCGGAGCCTGAACGCCCTCCAGCGGCAGAAGCTCCTTCCGATCGAGCTCGCGCACCGGCTCGCGATCGTCGAAGGGCTCCTCGACGAGGGTGCGACCAAGGGGGTCGCCGAGTCGCTCGACCGGGCCCGAACGATCGTGGAGACGCTCCACCTCCTGCCTCCGTCGCCCGGACTCCTCCGCTTCTGGGTCATCGAGGGCCGGTACCTCGCCCTCGAAGGATCCGCGGAGGCGGCCCGGGACCGGTGGCTCGCGGTGATCGACGAGCCGGCCCCGCTCTCCCTCCCTCGCCCCCGGGCCGAAGCACTGCTCCGTCTCGCGCTGCTCGAGTATGCCCGGAAGCGTCCGGACGAGGCGAACGCGCTGGCCGAGCGGGTCGTCGAGCCCTCGACCCTCTCCGCGCTTCCGATCCGATGGCAGGCCCTGGTGCCGGACCTCCCGACCCTCGCGGCGCGCAGCGAGCACGGGGGGTCCCGGCTCCCTCCGCCCGAGACCCTATCCCGGAAGCGCGACGGAGAGCGCCGGGAACACCCCCGGCCATAGGCCGTAGAGGATCGTCACCGCTCCGACCACCAGCAGGACGACGACGACGGCCCGTCGCATCAACTGCGGTTCCACCCGCGCCCCAATGCGCTGCCCGAGGAGGACGTCCCACGCCGCCACGGCGGCGAGCGCGAGCGACCCCGCGACCAGGACGACCAGCCACCCCCAGTTGGCGACGAAGAGGATCTCGAAGATCTGGGTCGTGTCGCCGAGCTCGAGCAGGAAGATCGTGAGGAGCGCCGCCAGGAACGCGGAACGGGCCCGGGTCTCGGCCTCCAGCTTCTCCTCGGCCTCGGGGTGGGAGTAGCTCCAGAGCGCGTACGCGATCAGGAACGCGCCCCCGGCCACCCGGACCCACGCGACGTGGGACGGGCCGAGCGCGGTGACCAACGTGGCTCCCACGGTCACCGCGATGACCGTGGAGGCGAGGAACGCCGCCGCCCCCCCCGCCCACGTGGCGAGGGGGCGGGCTCGGGCGGCGAGGACGATGAGGGCAAAGCTCGTCCGGTCGAACAGCTCGAAGCCGCCGACCACCGCGAAGACGAGGGCGAACCCGGCGGCCCAACCGAGGTCGACCACGCGGCGCGCCCTCTCAGACGAGGTGGCGGAGGAAATCGTCGAGCGTCCGTTCGCAGAAGGCGCAGGTCAGCTGCACGGGCCTCCGCCGCGAGACGCGGAACTCGCTCTCGATCGGCTCCCCCTGGTTCGAGATGCAGTTCGGGTTCGGGCAGGTGACGACCCCGACGATCGTCTCGGGGAGGTCGACCGGTCGTTTCGACTGGACCTTGAAGTCCCGGATGATCGAGATCGTCGCGGTCGGCGCGATGAGCGCGATCGCGTTGACCTTCCGCGGCGAGAGCTCCATGTTCTCGACCTTGACGATGTCCTTCCAGCCGAGCTTGCCGGACCGCACGTGGAGCGCGACGCTCACGGTCGAGTCCTTGTCGATCCCCCGCGCCCCGATGAGGCGGAGGACGTCGAGCGCGAGCCCGTTGCCGATATGGTCGATCACAGTGCCGTTCCGGATCGGGGTGATGCGGAGGTCGCGCACCTCGGTCATCCCTCCCTCCTCCCTCCGGCCAGGACCGCCGAGAGCAGCGCCATCCGGACCGGCACCGCGAGGAACGCCTGCCGGAAGTAGGACGCGTGGGGCATCGAGTCGACCTCGGAGAGGATCTCGCCGGCGCGCGGGAGCGGATGCAGGATGACGAGACGCGGTTTCGCCTCGGATAGGATGTGGCGGTCGATCCGGTACGAGCCGGCGACCTTCCGATACTCGCCCTCGTCCCCGAACCGCTCCTTCTGGATCCGGGTCACGTAGAGCACGTCCGCGTCCCGTACGGCCGTGCGAACGTCCGGCACCTCCGTGACCCGAGCTCCCATCCCTTCGAGCTCCTGGAGGAGTTCTCGCGGCAACCGGAGCTCGGGTGGGGAGGTCAGCACGATCTCCGCGCCGAACTCCGCGAGGGCGTAGGCGAGCGAGTGGACCGTCCGACCGTAACGGAGGTCGCCGAGGAGGACGACCTTGAGGCCGGAGAGGGTGCCGAAGGCCTCGTGCATCGTCGCGAGGTCCGCGAGTGTCTGGGTGGGGTGCTGGCCCGCGCCGTCGCCCGCGTTGATGATCGGTTTCGGCGAGACACGGGCCGCGAGCTGGGCCGACCCCTCGTTGGGGTGCCGGATGACGATCGCGTCGGAGTAGCCCGTCAACATCTGGACCGTGTCGGAGAGGCTCTCGCCCTTCCGCATCGAGGTCGCGGCGGCGTCCGCGATCGTGATGCAGCGCCCTCCGAGGCGCTGGACCGCCGCCTCGAACGAGAGACGCGTGCGCGTCGACGGTTCGAAGAACGCCATCGCGACGATCCGGTCCTCGAGCGGGTGGGTCACCTTCTTCCCCTCGGCGAATGGGATCATCTTGCGCGCCGAGGCGAGGATCTCCAGGATCTCCTCCTTCGAGAGGTCCCGGATCGAGATCACGTCGCGCCCCCGCAGCGACATTCGTGAAGGGGACGGGGGCGGCGGCATAAGACCCCGTCGGGCGGTCATGTCTCGGTCGCGGCCCCCGCGGGCCCGCCCCCGACGTTCGGCAACGGCTAAGGCCCTCCGGAGAAGGGGGCCGGAGATGGAAGCGCGGTGGGCGGTTCAGACCTGGGGCCTCTTCGCGCTCATGGTGCTCGCGTGGGGTTTCAACTACCCGCTGGTCAGCGTCGGGCTCGAATCGGCGAGCCCGCTCTGGCTCGCCACCCTTCGAACCGGCATCGGTCTCGCCGGCACGATGGTCCTCGTCACGGTCGCCCATGGGTGGGGGACCTTGAACAACCGGGACCGGCGCGACGCCCTCCTCCTCGGGATCCCGAACACGGCCGGGCTGTTTGGGTTCTGGTTCGTCGCGGCACGTTCCGTGCCTCCGGGCATCGCCTCCGTCGTGATCTACACGTTCCCCCTGTGGGTGGCCCTTCTCTCCGCGCCGGTCCTCGGCCGGCCGCTGGGCCGGATCGCGTGGGCCGCGATCGCGACCGGGTTCTTTGGGGTCGCCTTGATCTCCCAGGCCTGGACCCTGGTCGGTACGGGACTCTCCGTCGTACCGATACTGGAACTTCTCGCGGCGGCCCTCAGCTGGGCGGTGGGAACCGTCCTCTTCCAGCGCCGTTTCCGTGCCACCCAAGCCCTGTCCGGGTGCGCGTACCAGCTCGCGGGCGGGTTTACCGCCCTCGTGCTCGCGACGCTGGTCGTGGGTGCGGAGCCGCTTCCGCGCCCAACGCCGGACCTGATCGGGGCCGCCCTCTGGCTCGGGTTGGTGGGAACCACCGTGGCCTATGCCATCTGGTTCACCCTGCTGGGCCGCACGCCGGCCGCCCGAATCAGTGCCTACCTATTCCTGGTGCCGATCGTCGCGTTGGTGGCCTCCATCACTCTCCTCGGCGAACGATTGGTCTGGGTCCAGGTCATCGGGGGAGTGCTCGTCCTGATCGCGATCTACGGTGTCGGTCGGAGCCAGATGGGACCCCTGCAGGATGCGTCCGACCAGTCGGCCGCTCCGCCTCCTGATTAGCGGCGGCCGGGCCCCGGTCGCTCCCCCTCTTTCCGGCGGTGGGGGTGGGCCGAAGCCGTTCGGAGGAGGCGAGAGAGAAGCTCGGTCTGGGTGGGCGCACTTCAAATACTCGCTGTGCATGACTGTGCCAGACACAGGTTACCATGAGGCTGGAGATCGGTCCGGACGGCAAGATCATCGGCACCCGTAGGGTATCGCCGAACGGTCAAGTGAGCGGACTCACCGAGTTCGCAGGCCATGAGGTGCTGGTCATCCTGCCGGGATCCGCCAACTCGGACTCGTCTCGGGGCTGGGGATCGCCAGAGTCGGTCGCCCAAGCGGTGGAGGAGCAGATGCGAGAAGCGTACCAGCGCTACGAGCTGCTCCAGAAGCTCTACGCCACGCCGTGGGAGGCGACTCGATCGTTCGTGCGGAGCGCCTTCGGAGCGCCGATGGCCGACTTGAGCGCGGACGTCGATCGATGGGTCAAGGAACAGCTTCGGAACCCGCCGACGGAACGTGTCTCGCCCTCGGACCCACCCTCGAAGGGGACCGGGTCAAGGCCGGGCGAGAACCGAACCCGGACGGGCCGGAAACGCTCCAGCGTGCATGGGAAACCAGTGTGAAAAGAACCAAGGTAGGTAGGTATGAAAGCAAACAAAATGGACAAAAGCCAAGTGGATGAGGCGTGGAGCCAGGTCGGAAAGACGGTCACCGAGTCGATGAAGGCCGGCAAGAAGGAACGGGACCAGATGAACGAGGCCTGGGACCAGGTCGGAAAGTCCGTCAACGAGGCGTCGGAGCTCTACGTCAAGGAGCTCGAGACGTACATGGCCTGGGCGCAGAACGTTCGGCGGGAGATCCTCGACCACACGTTCGCCATGAGCCGCCAACTCTCCCGGATGAGCGAGGCCCAGTTCGCCTTCCTCGCCCGGATGCCGCGGAACTTCCCCCTCTTTGGGGGGGTTCCGACGTGGATGTCGGGCATGACCCCCGACGCGGACGAGGAGCGGCCCGGGCGGGCCGACTAGGACGCTGGGAAGGACGGAGTCTCCCGGGACGTAGTTGGAGGAACGATGCCGCAGAAGAAGACCCGAACCCGCGCAAACCCGCGTGCAGACTCGCCGACGTCCACCGCCTCGTCCAAGGGCGCCCGGTCGTCTGAGCCGATTGCCAGTCCGGTCGAAGAGAACCTGAACCTCTGGACCCGCTACGCCCGGGAGACCGGTGAGACCGTCACCGATTTCTTGCGCCGGTTCGGCGAGGAACAGCAGAAGAGTTACGACTCATGGGCCGCGAGCTTCACCGAGGCCGCCCGGCCGAAGGCCCGCCCGCCGGAGATTGACGCCGCCCGCGCCCAGTTCGAGGAATGGAACCGCCGGGCCGAACAGATCGGGACCCGGGTTCGTGAGGCGTTCGAGATGGGCCTCGCTCCCCAGCGCGAACTGCTCGAGCGGTGGGCGAAGCCCTTCCTCCCCGACGACGCGTCGGCGGTCGACCGGAACCGCGAGATCATGGGACTCGCCCAGAAGATGTGGTCGGGACTCTCGATCGACCTCACCCGGCGGCTCATGGACGCGATGCAACCGGAGAAGGGGTTCGACGAGTTCGTTCGGGCGCAGGACGACGTCATGAAGCAGTTCACGGAGAACTTCCAGAAGCTCACCCAGATCTACTTCACGAGCCCCGCGTTCGTGACCACGTTCGGCAAGACGCTCGACGGCTCCCTCGACCTGCAGAAGAACATGAAGGACGGGGACGAGCTCTTCCGCAAGATGACCGGTCTACCGACCCGTCGCGAGATCGGCGAGCTCAACCAGGCGGTCCGTGACCTATCGGACCAGGTCTCTCGTCTCAACGCGAGACGCACCTAGGCCGGGTCGAGAGGGAGATATACGGAGCGAAGCCTCCGGAACGCTGACCCATGAGCGCAACCAGTACGACGACCCCGCCGCGCGCGAGCGGTCCCCCGCCGGCCGGGGACCCCGCCGACGGGGTCGCCGCTTTCGCGAAGAAACTTCGGCTCGCTTGGGAGCTCGCCCTCTTCCCGCCCGTCATGAAGGTGGGGCAGACGCCGAGCGACGTCATCTACGAGGAGGGCCGCATGCGGGTCCTCCATTATCGGAAGCCGCCCTCGGTCACCGAACGCCACCGGCCGCCCGTCCTCTGCGTCTACGCGTTGATCAACAAGCCCTACATCATGGACCTCCAGCCCGGACGCTCCGTGGTGGAGAGCCTGCTCGCCCGGGGCCTGGACGTCTATCTCATCGACTGGGGAACTCCGAACGAGCTCGACCAGGACCTGCGGATCCACGACTACGTCAACGGATACGTGGCGGACGCGGTCGCCGCGGTGAAGAAGGAGGCCCAGGTGGACCGGATCCACATGCTCGGGTACTGCATGGGAGGAACCTTCTCTGCGATGTACGCCGCCCGACATCCGGAGGACCTGCAAAGCCTGGCTCTGATGGCGGCCCCGCTCGACTTCGATACGGAGGCGAGCTTGCTCAACGTCTGGGCGCACGCCCCCGGGTTCGACGCGTGGAAGATCGCCAAGTCGTACGGATTGATCCCGCCCGAATTCTTCAACGGCGCGTTCGCCATCCTCGACCCCTTGCGGACGAACTACCTCAAGTTCCAGGGCCTCCTGGACCGGCTCGAGGACCGGGCCTTCGTCGAGAACTTCTTGCGCATGGAGATGTGGAACGCCGACGGCATCCCGATGGCCGGACCGACCTACGCCGAGTTTATCGACAAAGGTTACCAGCGCAACCTTCTCACGAAGGGGGGATGGACCCTCGACGGGGACGACCAGCGAATCGACCTCAGCCGGATCGACATGCCGGTCGCCACGATCGTCGGGCTCACTGACAACTTGGTCCCGGCCGAATCCACCGAGCGAATCCTCGAGCACGTGGGCTCGAAGGACATCCAGAAGTTCGAGAGCGCCGGGGGGCATATTGGCCTCTCGACGGGACGTCGCTCCCACGAGGATCTCTGGCCCCGCTTTGCCGAGTGGGTTCGAGCGCGCGACACTCCCGCTGCCATCGCTCCGACGCGTCGCTCCCGCGGGGGTCGCCGTTCGGCCGGGGTCCGTCGGAAGGCCCGCCGCGGCCCCTCGGGCCGCTAGGAGCCGTATGACCCCAACGGCAGGAACCGCTCCGGCCGAGCCCCGCACACCTCCGCCTTCCGGAACCACCCCGCGAGCCCCTCTCGTTCTGGTCGAGTGGCGGGGGCCGGTCGTGGTCCTCACGTTGAACAACCCCCCCGTGAACATCCTCACGATCGCGCTCCTGGACGAGTTGCGGGCGCGCCTCCTTGAGCTCCTCAAGGACGTTCGGGTACGCGCCCTCGTGATCACGGGGTCCGGAGACCGTGCGTTCACCGGCGGGGCAAATATCCGCGAGATGCTGACGATGCGCAGGGCCGAAGCCACGCGGCACTCTGCGAAAGGCCAGGCGCTCTTCAACCTCCTCGAGCGCGCTCCGTTCCCCGTGGTCGCGGCCGTGCGAGGTTTCTGCATGGGGGGCGGGTGCGAGATGGTCCAGGCGTGCGACTTCATCATGGCGAGCGAGGATGCCGTCTTCGGCCAGCCCGAGATCAACATCGGCGTGATCCCGGGGTGGGGCGGGTCGCGTCGGCTGCCTCG
>Ga0209415_10007667_pt1 | contig 18816 bp, 18 predicted proteins | sample PeaSoiSIISIP2007_FD_187696 | JGI IMG/M metagenome (GOLD analysis project Ga0209415, IMG submission 187696) | Peat soil microbial communities from Weissenstadt, Germany - SII-SIP-2007 (SPAdes) (version 2) | ecosystem: Environmental > Terrestrial > Soil > Wetlands > Peat | place: Germany...
GACATTCATTCCCTGACCACCTTCAAGCGCAACTCCTCGGGCCTGATGAAGCACATGAAGAAAACCGGGCGTCCGCTGGTGCTCACCGTGAAAGGCAAAGCCGAGGCTGTCGTTCTCGACGCCAAGGCCTATCAGGAGGTAGCCAGTCAACTGGACGCCGTGGCGAGCATCCGTCGCGGCCTGGCACAAGCCCGAAAACGCATGGGTCGGCCTGCAGACGATGTGTTTGACGGCTTGGAGCGCGAAGATGCGAACGGATAGATGACTTACCGCGTCATCGTCACACCCGCAGCCGAGAGCGATCTTAGAACGGCCTATCGCTACATCCGCAGCCAGGCGCCCCGCGCGGCGCGCGATTGGATCCGGCGTGCACGCCGCACCGCGAAGAGTCTTGCGCACCACCCCGAGCGCTGCCCCATGGCTCCCGAGAGCGCGTCATTTCATCAACCCATTCGCGAACTGCTGTTCGGGCCGGGCAATCGCGGTACCTGTCGTTTTCTCTTTGTTGTGTTTGACGAAAAGAAATCAGTCTACATACTGCCGGGGGCCCCATCCTAACGTCGCGTTTTGTGCGACGTTAGGGTGGGATTCCACGGACGCTACACAGGCCCGGTGGTAGTATTTGTCGCACGGGTTTCGCCCAGATCTTGCCAGCGCGACCGGAGGTGAATGTGGCCAGCGCATCGATTCCGCAAGACAGAGAGTCAGCTCGCATCGCAATTGTCGAGCAGCACGTCCGACTGGAGAACGAGCATGACCTGGAAGGCGTTCTCCGCACCTTCGGCGACACTGCGCGCTACGATGACGAAGCGTGGGGCGAACACCATGAGGGCCCGAACGGAGTCCGCCAATTTTACGAGCAGCTCATGCAGGCGCTGCCGGACTTGGAAATCGAGATACAGCGCCGGCATGTCACCGACGATGCGATTCTCCTGGAAGTCATGATTCGCGGTACGCAGCTCGGCGGATGGCGTGGTCTTCCGGCGACGGGACGGCGCGTCGAGTTCCCGCTCTGCGGGGTGTACACGTTCGACGCCAATGACCGTCTGGCCGGAGAAAAAATCTATTACGACCGCGGAACCGTGTTGCGGCAACTCGGCGTTTTCCACGAGCCGCAAAGCGTCTTGGGACAGATCTGCACTTTGGCGACTCATCCGGCCACGATCGCGCAAGCTCTCGCGAGGAAGCTCCGGCGCAGATTGAAGAGTTCGGCCCCGTCGAAACCGTGAAAAATCATCCAGTCTCTTCCGCAACCGGATTTTTGACATTCTTCATGTCCGAAGACGGCGCCAAGGCTCGTAAGTCACTGATAATTACTACTTGACACGATTCCACCCACTTCAGAGGCCCCTCAGGAGCAAGGAATCCAGCAAGCCCTTATTTCCGAAATACTTAGCTGTAAGTCCTTTAGATTCAAAGACCAAATCGAGAAATTCCCGCCAAACCCATGATTTCATTAGACCGGGGAACGGGGATAGGGAGTACCAACCAGTAACTATCCTGCCCAAAACACCCCATTTCTTCCATATTTCCTGCACGCCCCACAAAATAAATTTTCGGGTAACAAATCGGCGATCTTTTGGAGGGAAAAATCAAGGTCAAAGCCAGCGGACAAGAGTGTCCGCTCTACACGGGTTTCGGTTTCAACTGAGAGCTGACAGCTGAGAGCTGAGAGCTGGTCTTAAGCGGCAAAGCCGCGCCAGTCGGCAATTTCGCGCAGACCTTCTCCGCGGGCATGCTCGAAGAGCCGGACACGATGACGGTCATGTTCGAATTCGTGGATGTCAGCCCAGACTTCGGCCTGCCACGATCGCTCGTGCGTCGCGGTCTCGCCGCAACTGGCGCAGCGCGTGTGAAAGGTGACGCCTGGCTTCGGATTTGGAGAACCCTGCACGTCTTCGATTGGCAGTTCGATGAAGACGCAGCGCACTTCTTCAATCTCTTCGTTAGGACCCAGAATGTGCTCGTAGCGCAGCAGGTATCCAAAGCCAAGTTTGCGGGCTTCGAGTTCGGCATCTTCACGCGTATGGAACGGCCCGTATTCGGCCCGCAGTTGCTCGGTCGAGTCGCAGGCCATCCAGAAGATATCCTTGTACGCCATACCTACCTCAGTCTCGGGTCTGAATTCATGGGGTGCTGAACTCGCGAAGCTCTCCACGGATGAAGCGGGTCGAACGGGTCCGAGGGTAACCGAGCAATTTGATTACCGGGATGACAGCGGCGGGTGAGCCATTGCTGGGAGCTGATTCCGGGAGAAGCAGGTGGTGTATTCCATTGAAAACATGCTATTTAAGGTCGCGGTCTTGTACGACCAAAGGGATTGCGAGAAGCTCCGGGCCGCGCGGCCGGTGTGAAATCTGTTGCTGTCAGCAACCATCGAGCGAACGAGAATAATTCCACTCCGGGCGTTTTGAAGTCCAGTCTTACTTAGTCTAGGCGGCGTGATTCGAGCCAGCACCCGACCCTTGCAAGAAACGCAAGGAGCGGGCCACACTCACCTCACCCTGGGCCCGGCAGTTCTAGGGCGTTCCTCTCTAGGACGTTCCTCCAGCCACCGCCGCTTTTCTTCCTGCATCGGCAAGGGCAACGGCTTCGTCGCCCGGGGATGCACTCCATCTTGTCGCCGGGGACAACATCCCATTGCCCAGTTGCACATGCCAGTTCGCGCCACCGTGGCCAGCCACGTAGAGCGCGAGTTCCAGTCGGGTCCACACGCCCAGCTTGTCGAAAGTGGTGCGCAGGTAATTCTTCACGACCTGCTCGCTGGTGAGGAGCACTCTGGCAATGTCTCTATTGGTGAGACCCTGCCAGACCAGGGTTGCGACTTGAACTTCCTTGACGGTTAGCCGATCGCGCGGTTGCATGGTTGCACCTGCTCCTTGATGAACATGGCGGTGGCGAGTTTCACCCGCTTGCGCCCTTCTTTGATGCCGGCACGGAGAAACAGCGTGCGCAGGTGCTGTTTGACGGTGCGCGGACTGATGTTGAGATGGCTGGCGATTTCCTTGTTGCTGCAGCCCTGCACCAACAGACGCAGCACTTGCTGGTCACGGGGCGTGATCTTGATTTCGTTGAGGTTGATCATGGTCGTTTCGTCTTCTCCTTCAGTTCAGTCTTGGGGTTGCGACCCGTTGTAAAGACAAGCAAGCACTTCGCCAAATCTTCGCTCCACAGGAAGGCCGTTTAAAACCATGTGGTTAGGCTTCGATGTTCTACTTTCGTTCGCCCTTTCTTAGGATTTCTTCATAAGACGGTCCCAAATTGGCGTTCTGAAAGCGGAATCGATCCCAAAAAGATCGCTGTTTTTCTTCGTTTCCGACTGCCCGGACTTGCACTACAATGGCGGCAGTTGGACTTTTCTTTCTTCCCCCGTTGCTATGCCTGCGAGCCGGCCCAACCTGACCCTTGACGAGCAATCCTTTCAGGGCTTGCTCTCGGCCGCCTTCATCATTCAGGAACATAACGACCGGAAGAAACAGTCTCGACCGGCAGCAGCAGAAGCGGAAGGTGAGAACCGCGGTGCGGACCATCTTCGTCCCGGCGATCTTCGTCCCGGCGATCTTCGTCCCGACGATCTCCGTCCCGGAGAACGGCTACAGCGGAATTGGGCCTCGATGTGGCTGATGAGTCAGGAGCGGGGCTTATGGCCGGAACGCTCTGCCGAGATTCGTGAGACCCGGCAAGCGGACGCAACGCAAAGCAACTGGATCATGGAAGCCGAAGACGAGGCCGAAGATTTCGCAGCGGACGAGTTCCCCTTGCCGGCCAGCGGCGATTCTTTCCCGGACGATGCTTTGCCGGACAATCCTTTGGCGAGCGATCCTTTGGCGATCGAGGCGAGCAGCGCTGAAGCAGCCGATGGTGGCCCCATTTCTTTTTCTTTTTTACAGCGCATTGTGGACTGGCGCGTGAAGGTGCGTTTTCAGCGCGCCGACCTGTACCTGGGGACGGCAATTTTCGTGGCCGTGCTGGCCCTGCTGTGGCCGGCGGCGGGATCACCGCAACCGGCAGCGCTCAGTCCATGGGAAAGGGCGCTGATCACGCTGGGAATCGCCGAGGCGCCGGCGCCCGTGGTCCATCTGCAGGGAGATCCGGGCATCGAGGTCTGGGTCGATCCGCACAGCGCCCTCTACTACTGCCCCGGCGAAGAGCAGTATGGAAAGACCTCGGGCGGCCGGTTGAGCAGCCAACGCGACGCGCAGATGGACCGGTTCGAACCCGCCAGTCGCAGCGCCTGCGAGTAAACTCCCCTGCGATTACTGTGGTCAAAGAAGAAGTCGAAAGGCCACCAACCTTCGCGTTTTCGAAAAGTGGCCCGCGGGATGGCCAGCACAAGAGTGTTTGTTTTGAGCGCGGCCGACGGTCGCACCCCAAGCATCGATAGCGCAAGCCGCCCACAGCGGTGACCATTGTAACGCCGCCATTGTACTGCGGTACTTTGACCCAATCCTGTCGCGTCCCTAGTATGACAGCCAGAGCGGTGTCTCGACTGCGATCCCCAACGGGTCGCTGGAGACACCCAGGCTGGCCAATTTCATTTCGACGAATTTGGCTTGCAGATTTTGTTCCACCGAGCGGGGGCCGCGGTTAGGGCGAATGCTTATGAAGAGAAGTCTGAACAAAAATGCGAGGCATCAGGCGAGCGGCTTCAGCTTGATCGAATTGTTGACGGTGGTGGCGATCACCATTTCGCTGGTAGCGATTTCGACCGTCGCTTTGACCCCGCTGCTAAGGCAGCAGCACATCACCGAGGCGTATAACACGACGCTGGCGGCAATGCGGCTGGCACGGGACAACGCGGTGGGGCAACGGACATCGTATTCCCTGACCTTCGCTAACGCGGTTGCGCCGAGTCCTTACGCCACAATCACGGTGACGCCCATGGTGGCCGGATTTCAGGGCGATCTGAATACGTATGTCTATCAACTCCCGAAGGATGTGTCGTTCCTCGCACTCCCGGGGCTTCCCATCACCTCCACGACGGTTCCCGACGGCTATGGATCGGGGGCGACGGCCATCGATTTTGGGTGGACGATCAACGGGGCCGGCACCGGAGGACAGGCAACGATCTACTTTTGCCCGGACGGTTCGTCGCAGAGGTCGCCGGCCACCAACAACGACGGTAGTTGTCCCGGAACCTGGGATGGAGGCGTGGTGTACCTGGCGCGTCAGGGAGATCTGCTGAGTTCGCGGGCCATCACGCTGTGGGGCGGGACGGGACGCATTCGCGGATGGCGGCTCTACGCCTTGAACGGAGGAGGCTATCAATGGCAACGGCAATGATGAAGCGCGGCGTGAAGGCTGGCGCGCGAAAGCAGGAGCAGGCCGGGTTTTCGCTGATCGAAGTCATGCTCTCGATCGTCATCCTGACGGTGGGATTGGTGAGCCTGGCGGGGGTTTTCGGGCTGGCCATGGCTTCGACGCAAACCACGCAGCTGGACATGATCGCCAAGCAACTGGCGAATGAGGCGTACGAGAGTATCGTGACCGCGCGCAACACCTCGCAGATTGACTGGGATGAGATCCAGAATAACGCAGGCACGCAGTATTGCACGGATCTCCCCTCACCCTGCGGCATCTTCATAGGCAGTGCGGGGGTTGCGCAATTTCAACCGATCTACAACGCGGGAGCGGACGGAATTTTTGGGACGGCGGATGACGCGAACGCGGGCGAGGAGACTTTAAGAGAACCGGGGCCCGATGGGACGTACGGGGATGTGGACGATATCCAGATCCCCTTGACTACGTTTCAGCGCGCGATTCAGATTGCGCCGGTATTCGACGCCAGCGGCAACATAGAGCCTTCGCTGCGCAGTGTGACTATCACCGTGGAGTACCAAACTCCGAAGTTACGAGTGATGAAGACCTACGTTCTGAATTCGTTCATTTCGCAGTACCAGTAAAGAGGGGCTATGAGCGTTCAATCGATAAAGCGCGCGAGTGGATTCAGCCTGATGGAAATGACGATCGCCATGGGGCTGGGCACGCTGGTGCTGGGCGTGGCGCTGCAACTTTACAGCCAAGGCGTGAGCGCGACCTGGACGGTCTCGCAGCGCGCGGAGCTGCAGCAAGATTTCCGGGCCGCCTCCGACATGCTGACCAAGGATCTGAGTCTGGCCGGCTCGGGCCTGGGCAACGGCACGAACATCCCCCTGCCCTCCGGGACCGCTCCGGTGTATGGCTGCGATCAAACGCCAAAGTGTTACCTCGGCAGCACCAACCTGGTCTCGGGGAAGTACCCCTTAAATGGCGCAACGCCGACTCTTTACGGTCTGATGCCGGGATACACTCTGGGGCCGACCCTCACAAGCAATCCGGCAGCCACCGATGTGGTGACGGTGGCGTACGCGGACACCACATTCTATTTGAACTGCTACCAAGCGACGATCTCGGCGTTGGGCAAGGTGACCTTCGCGCCAGCTAGCGCGCCGGCTTGGCCGGTAGGCTGTTTGCCGAATGGCGTGGCCGCGCCGCAAACCGTGAACGATACCATGCTGGGGCTGACGCCTGGCGATCTGGTTTATTTTCCCGCATGGAACATGGTGGGCGAAGTCACGGCGGGCACGATTACGACGGGTACAGTCACGGTCAGCGGAATCAACTATCCCACGTACATCGTCCCCTTCGCCAACGGCGACGTGCTGAATATGAACCAGACACCCGCCGGCGCCACCGCCGGCCTGAACACCGTGGCGCTGAACGCCAGTGGAACGAACCCAGTGCGTCTTCTGGTGATCACCTATTACATCGACAACACGGTCAGCCCGGCGCGACTGATGCGACAGATCAGTGGACACAGCCCGATGCCGGTAACGGACGGCGTTGTTTACATGAAGTTCAGCTATGACCTTTTTAACGACGCCACCAATCTTCCGGCGGTGAACCAGCCTAATCCCGGCTCCGGCGATGCCAACGATACGGCTTCGAATGGGCTCAACCCTACCGCCATCACCAAGATCAACATTCTGCACATGGCGATGGATAGCACTCTGCACGGCGCGAAGGGGTATCAAGGATTGGATTTGGAAACATCGGTAAGCGCTCGGGATCTGACGTACAGCAACGCATATCCAATTGGTCACTAGCAACCAATGACGGAGATGGCGAAGGGGAACTACGACGGGTGAGGACGAAACGATGCGGAGCGAGGCAATGGGGAGTGACACCAAGGAGAGTTACGGTATGAAGAGCGCGAAACTGCACACCAAAGGATTCACGCTGATTGCGTCGTTGCTGATGGTGTTGCTGCTGTCGGGGATCGCAATCGGGCTGATGATGATGGTCAACACCGAAGGCAAAGTGGGCGGGAGCGACCTGCAGAACAACGCCGCCTTTCGCAGCGCCGAGGGTGGCATCGAGAAAATGACCGCTGACCTGGCCCTCACCTTCAAGAATGCACAGGCGCCCTCGGCCGGCCAAATCTGCAACGTGGGTCTTCCTGCCACGAATGGACCGGCGATCGCGGGAATCACCTGGAAAGACTATCAGGTGCAGCCAGCGCCGGGTCTGCTGGGAGCGGGTTGCCCGACCCAAGCCCAGTTTCAGACTTATTTGACGACTAACAAGGACTGGGGAACCGTCCTGTCCGGGCCGAACCAGGGTTTGTATGCGCAGATCATTCCCATTAGCATGCAGGCGACGGCGATGTTTCCGGGCGGGCAGGAAGTGAGCCTGATGCGGAACGCGCAGGTGGCGTTGGTTCCGGTGTTCCAGTTTGGCGTGTTCTCGGAGAGCGATCTCGCCTTTTTCCCCGGCGCCGCTATGACCTTCGCCGGTCCCGTACACACCAACGGGGACCTGTACCCCTTCGGCAAAGCGAACGTAGTCTTTCAAGGCCAGTTGTCGGCATACGGCAACGTGATCCGGACCGTGCTGCCCAACGGAAGTAACGCAAACGCCGGCGGCTATACCGGCACCGTATACATTCCGACTGCCAATAGCACTACGGCTTGTAACCCAACCACGACGAGTTGTACGCAAATGTCCGCCCCCACCGCCGCTTCCTACGGTGACGGCAGCGTGCAGGGCGCAGGGGGCAACCCGCCGGTTTCGGCATATAACGGCACCAACGCCTGGAACACGTTTTCGAAGACCACGACCAACCACGAGATCATCAACGGGAACTATGGAAGCACGGTGAATGCGGGGACGGGCGCCACGCAGCTTTCGATGCCCTTCGTCAACGGGACTACCCACCCCTACGAAATCATTCGCCGGCCATCGGCGGGCGAGGATCCCACGTCAGCACTGGGCCAGTCGCGCGAGTACAACCTGGCACAGATTCACGTGCTGCTGAGCGACGATCCGAACGATTTGCCCTTCTCCGCAGGGTATTCGAGTGGAGCGGCGGATCCGAATAACGTTCGGCTGGCGAACCTAACCCAAGCGCAGCTCACGGCACAGGGAGTCACCGCCCCCCCCGCCGCCGGGGCCAATCCCTGGGGAATTGCGATAGCTGCGGCGAATTTACCCCCGGCGGCAACGTTCGGAGCGCCGACCGCCGGCAACACCTTTAACCTGTACTTCGCAGCCGCGTCCAACGTAAGGCCGTCCGCCTGCACGAGTTCGACCGCGTGCACCATGGACTGGCCCTCCGCTCCCCTGACACCGTCGCAGACCTGGTTTAATCAGTTTCCCGCGACGCAGGGACTTCAGCCGGCAAACCCCACGCCAGGGGCGGTCGGGGCGGTAAACGCCCCAGCCTACCAGATTCCAGCAACAGCTGCCCTCGCCAGTGCGCTGGCGACCGGCGTGTGTCCGCCGTACAGCACAACCTTGTGGAATTCAATAAGCGCAACTGTCCCCACTGGCTGCCCGACCACGTCAGCGCCTCGGTATCCGTATTACGCGGTGCCCAATGCGAACTCGACCGCGGCCACCGATACGACGAGCACGTCGGCTTGGAGCCTGATTGATGGCTACCTGCGCGTGGAATACAAGGACGCCTCCGGCGTTTGGCACCCGATAACCAGTGAATGGCTGGGACTGGGATTTGCGCGGGGCTTGACTCCGCCGACCGCCCCTCAAACCAACCCGATCACTCCCAATGCCATCCTGTTGCTGCAGGAGCCGGCGGATCGCAATGCAACTGGCACTTGGCCTACTGCCGCCCAGATCGACGGGGTCGCCCCGGGTACCCCTTTGACGAGCGGGAGTTCGCCCAACATTAAATTGACAGGGTGGAGCGGAACCGTGCCGTTGTTGACGGCGGATCTGGCAGCGACAGCGGCCAATATATCAAAGGATGCGGCAGGCATATCAGCGGATTGGGCGTTTGGCCTTACCCCTACGGCCCCGCCCGCGACCACGCCGCAGAGCCTCACCCAGTACAACTGGTATCCCATCAACTTCTACGATGCCCGCGAAGGTGAAAATCGTGACAACTCGCAGGCGGCGGGCGACGACACCTGCACCACCAACGGGGTGATGAACGCCGTCGAAATCGATGTGGGCAACCTGAAGAAATGGCTGACGGGAGCGATTGCCGGCAGCGGCGCGAGTGTGGATTATCTGGTCCAGAATGGCTACGTGTTGTATTTCTCGGATCGCCGGGGCATGCTGTTAAACCCGCATCCCCCGTTGGGAGGCGGAGCGGCGAAAGCCGGCGACTCCGGCCTGGAAGACGTGATCAACGCCGCCAGTGCCGCGGGTACACCCAATGGCGCACTGGAACCTCCGGTTGCAAATTCTCCCGAAGACGCCAATCAGAACGGATATCTGGACAACTTCGGCCCGGCGAACATGGGATTGGGCTTCTGGAACGACTCTACCCACAACTTGAATAAGCTCATCAACACCCCGGCCAACCCCGATCCCTTCGGTACGGCGGCTGGAAGCGCCCGGATTACGGATTGCATAGACACCGCGGGCAAGAACTGGGTCAGCGGGGCACGGCACGTTTTGCGGCTGGTGGATGGTTCGCTGGGCAACGTACCGATCCGGACGGACGCTGCAGCGACTCTGGATAGCCCCGGAGGATTCACGGTGGCATCGGAGAACCCGGTGTACATCCTGGGCGACTACAACAGCAGCGCGGCCGACGCAGCGGGTTGGGCGGGCGACACTACCGCGTTTGCGGGCGATGTGGCAGGACACTCGGCCGCGGCCGTAATTGCCGATACGGTCACCCTGCTCTCGGACGCCTGGACGGACATGGAAAGCATGCAGGCGAGCGATGTTACGGTTTCGACGAACCGGAACGCTGCCAACACCGCTTACCGGCTGGCAGTCTCAGCCGGGAAGAACAGGACTTTCCCCTATTCGACGACGACGACCTGGGCTGTCTATGCAGCGGAACCGGACATCGGCACCGACGGAGGCGTGCACAACTTCCTGCGCTTCCTGGAAGACTGGGGAGGTATCACCGCGAGTTACAAGGGTTCGCTGGTAAGCCTGTACTACTCAACCTACAATACCGGCTTTTACAAGTGCTGTAATGTGGTTTACGACGCGCCAAACCGAAATTACTATTTCGACTTGGACTTTACCAGTCCGGGAGGCCTGCCGCCCGGAACGCCGTTGTTCCGCGACGTGGAGACCCTGGGCTCCCGCGAGCTATTTACGACCCGGACCTACTAAAGCGCGGTCAACCAGTTCATCTAAGCCCCGATCCGCGAGGATCGGGGTTTTTCTTGTTGGCGTTTGAAGGTGTTATCCTCAAACCATCCGGCACTCCCGTGCCGGGCTTTCTTATTCCGCCGCTTCGCGGCTGCAGGATCGTCCCAGGAGCGGCGCGAGGGTCTTCCCGTAAACTGGCCAACGCTCGAGAAACAGCAAAAATGGGGTATTCCGGGCATATTTATGGCCGTGCCGGGCTGGGTGGGCGGCCGGTCGTGGGGGTGGTACCTAGTTCCTATCGGGATTACCAAGGTAATCAGGGCTTCTGTTACGGTATTTTCCGTGATATAACGCCGATAGCTGCTTATCGGGCTCTGGGCTGGGAGTTCCATGTTTTCCTGGCTTAGTATTGCGCCCTTGGGTTGAAATGCAGAGCGAGAGCAGAGGAGGAGTCGTGGCCGAAGCGCGTACGGGGAAAAGGTTTCCGCTACATTTGCCGATTAAGATACATGGGGAAGGCAGCGCGGTTGACGCCAGCGGCATGACCGGCGATCTGAGTGCTGCTGGAGTGTACATCCGCGCTGACGCTTCGCTCGAGGTAGGCTCGCCGGTGGAGTTTGAAATCACGCTGCCGCCGGAGGTAACGGGGGGCAAGGAAGATGTTGTGATTCAGTGCCGCGGCCGCGTGGTGCGGACCGATGAGCCGAACGCCAGCGCCGGGTCCGGGGACAGCCGGGGCGTCGCGTGCGTAATCGATTCTTACGAATTCGTTCGCAACAGTTAACCGGGGAGTGCGACCAATGCTGAAACTTATTTTGGCCGACAATCAGGCGATTTTCCGAGCGGGCATCGCCAAGGTGCTGGCCGTAGAAGACGAGATGCGCATAGTGGCCCAGGCGCAAACTGCCGAGCAGATGTTCATGGCGCTCGACAAGTTTCGCGCCGCGGTGCTGATCATTGCCGGAGGCTTTCACTCCGATTTCAACTCCGTCCTCGCGGCCGCGAACAAGAACAAGACACGCGTCGTCGTGCTCGCCGATACCGGCGAGAGCGCGCAGCGCTACATGGCGGCGGGCGCGCATGGGGTGGTCTATCGCAACGTCACCAGCCCGGCGCTGGTGGACTGCGTGCGCAAGATTGCCCGCGGCGAAAGCTGGGTACAGGACATGGCGGTGCCGAGCGAGTTGACCGAGAACGATATGGTCGGGTTGCGCGTCCGTGACCGCTTGACGGCCAAGGAACTGCGCATCGTGGCGCTGATTGTTCAGGGCTACAAGAACAAAGAAATCGCCACCCAGTTGGGGACGACCGAGCAGGTGATCAAGAACTATCTGCGCAACGTCTACGACAAGATCGGAGTGTCAGACCGGCTGGAACTGGCGCTGTTCACCATTCACCACCGCATTCTGAACGAAGCCGCGGCCGCCACGGCTGCCGCCGCCATCCCGCAAGCACCACAGAGCGCGGGGATCACCAATTAAACTTTTTCTGGCATGAAAAAAGGCCGCCTGCGGGCGGCCTTTTGAATTTCCGTTCCTATACGATTTTTTCGCCGACGCTCTTCGCCTGCGTGAACAGGTAGAGATAATCCGGGCCTCCGGATTTGGAATCGGTGCCGGACATGTTGAAGCCGCCAAAGGGATGCGCTCCCACCATTGCTCCGGTGCACTTGCGGTTCAGATAGAGGTTGCCGACGTGGAACTCGCGTACGGCGCGATCGAGTTTCTCGCGCGAACTGGAATAAACGGCGCCGGTCAGGCCGAACTCGGTGTCGTTGGCGATTTCGAGGGCGTCATCGAAGTTGCGCGATTTGATCACCACCAGCACCGGGCCAAAAATCTCTTCCTGCTCCAGCTTCGACTTCGCCGGGATGTCGGCAATCACGGTCGGCTGAATGAAGTAGCCTTCGCCCGCGCTCGAGTCGCGGGCACCGCCGGTGATGAGGCGTCCGTCTTTCTTGCCGATTTCGATGTAGCGGAGAATGTCGTTCATCGAACCTTCGTTGATGACGGCGGCCATGTTCGGGTTCATGGTGGGATCGCCGATGGTGATGCGCTCGGTGCGGGATTTCAGTTTCTCGAGGAACTTGTCATAGACGCGCTCGTCGACAATGGCGCGGGAACAGGCCGAGCACTTCTGGCCCTGGAAGCCGAAAGCTGCTGCGGCCACGCCTTCGACGGCGGAGTCAATGTCGGCGTCGGCATCGACGATTATGGCGTCTTTGCCGCCCATTTCGAGGATGGTGCGCTTGATCCAGAGCTGGCCTGGTTGCTGCTGCGCGGCGGTCTGGTTGATGTGCAATCCGACTTCGCGCGAGCCGGTGAAAGCGATATAGCGAACTTTGGGATGCGCGACCAGCGCGTCGCCGAAACTGGCGCCGCCGCCCGGGCAGAAGTTCACGACGCCTTCGGGCATGCCGCATTCTTCGAGCAGTTCGACGAACTTTGCCGCCACCGTCGGCGAATCGCTTGAGGGCTTTAGGACAACCGTGTTGCCGCTGACGATCGAAGCGAGCGTCATGCCAGCCATGATGGCGCAGGCGAAGTTCCAAGGCGGGATCACGGCTCCGACGCCGAGCGGAATGTAGGTCAAGGTGCCATGCTCTCCCGGCAATTGCACGGGCGGTTCGGCTTTGGCGAAGCGCAGGGCCTCGCGGGCGTAAAACTCGCAGAAATCGATAGTCTCGGAGACGTCGGCGTCGGCCTCGAGCCAGTTTTTGGAGACTTCGAACACCAACCACGCCATGAATTCGAGCTTGCGCTCGCGCATGACGTCGCCTGCCCGGAATAAGAGCGATGCGCGCTCTTCGACCGAGGCATGGCTCCAGTGAGCAAAAGCCTGGCAGGCGGCCTGCACGGCGGGCTCGACGTGCTCCTTGCCAGCTTTCTGGTGGACGCCGACCACATCCGAAGGCTTGGCGGGATTGATGGAGCGGATCTTGCCGGAGGTCTTGACGCGCTTGCCGCCGATGATCAGGTCGTACTCGCGGCCCAGTTGACCACGCACTTTTTCGATGGCGGTGCGCATCTTGCGCACGTTCTCTTCTTTGGTGAAATCGACAAATGGCTCATTCTTGAACGCACCTTCGTGAAGGCGAACTTGCAGGCGCGGCGGGGCTTCCATGGTTGCCATAGGAGATCCTTTCCAGGACGGGATATTGGACATTAGCGCGGATATTCGCGACCTTTCATTTTACACCGGCTGGAGGAGGTTTTGAGGGCAAAGGCAGGGTTCAGGGTTCGGTCAACTGCCGTATGTGGGACCTCGGCGGAAGCCTGTCGAATGCGCCGTCAGCGGAGCCGCTCGGTGCCAGCGGTGATGCCGGTCTAAGCAGCCTTCATGGAAAACCGACTTTAGTGCCCCCACCGCCCGGTCGTCATACCGGTGAAACCGTGCAGACTCGTTCAAGAGATTCGATTCTCCAACGAGGAACCGCCGGAAGTGAGGCCACCCGCTCGTGGAATCGGGATATTTGCCCTCGATCGGCCGCGCGGGTGTTGCCAATTGATCGGCGCATTCCTCCAGGCTTGGTTATGATGCACTTCCATGGATAAGAATGAAGTGGCATTCCACGCGACTTTCCAGCAGACTCTGTCCAACGCCCGTCGCCTGATCACAACAACCATTGCGAAACGAGATCTTGAGCTGCGCAAGATGCTGGTATTTGTTCTGCATGACCAGACGCCATCAGAGTATCCGTTCGTCCTGAAATACGCGTTCTGTCGCCGAGAGCGCGACGGAGAACAAGTGCTCAAGATTGCGGCGGCCGTCCATCTACTGCAGCAATCATCGTTCGTCACCGACGACATCTTCGACTGTGGCGAACTGCGAGGCGGCCGACGCCCCGTTTATCTGAAATATGATGTGAACTACGCCATAATCGCTGCGGAACTGCTCCAGGTAATTGCGCTGCGCTGTGTGAGCGAGGAACTGGCCCGAGATAGATTTCATAACACGGCGATAGTATTCAGACTTGTCAATCAGATAATGTTGGATGGCTATGTCGGGCAGTTTCTTGATATTTTCAACAGTGCCCGGCTTACCTTTACGTGCCGGGAGTATTATCGCCTGATAGCACTCGGCGCCGGACGCGCCTTTCAGAATGTTGCTTGCTGTGGTGCGCTGTTGGCGGGCAAGCCCGAGGAGGAAGTCCGCGGCCTGAGCAAGTTTGCCTTCGCCTATGGCATGGCATTGTTCATAATCGACGACATGGTTGATTTGTTACCTTCCAGGAAAACCGGAAAGACATACGCAAGCGATTTGAAGGGACGGCGGATGCGCTTACCCCTCATAACAGCGCTGCGGCTAGCGAACAGAAACCAAGCAGAACTGCTCCATCGTTTCTTGCGAAAGGACACAGCACACCAGCCGCGAGTTGAGCAGGTCGCAGCCGTCATCCGGGACTGCGGTGCCTTAGAAGCAAGCCGGCGGCAAGCAAGGCGATATGTAAGCAGCTGCCTCCGTAGCCTCTCGAAGTTGCCGACCAGCCTGACGACCGAGCGTTTTCGCTGGCTCGCAGAGAGGCTCTACCAGCTCGTGTAGGCAACCCCAATACAAACGCCTGGGAAGCACCCTTGCCTGTCCGACTGCGTGGTTACTTCTTCTTTCTTGCGGGTGCCTTCTTCCGTGCTGGAACCTTCTTTAGCTCCTTTTCAATATCCTTCGCAAGTTGTTTTATCAACTGCTGCTGGACCTGAGTATGCATTACCATTTGGCTGCCTCCTATGATTAGGTACAAATGCCTGGCGGCTATGCGTGAGCCGTTATAGGACAACGATGCTACATTGTCAACGCCTTCTTCGCTGAAAGCGCGGTTTATAGCGGAAGGCCCATCTGCTTCATAATCTTCACTACACGCGGATCGGAGTGGAATGCTTGAAATTCCGGAGCGGTGCGAACATAAGCAAGGCCGATACTGCGTTGTTCAAGGGCTTTCTGCAACCACTGCACTACGGAATCGGTGTCCCCGAGGTGGGCATAAAAACTCGCTATTCGGTACGGTGACTCGTCATAGTTCACAACCTTGCCCTCTCGGATATCCTGTTCCGCCCGTTGTACCCGTGCCCGCCAGTATCCATCTTGGCCGCTTTTGGTATAGGCTTCACGCAAGCTTGCCGCGACCCGTTTGGCATTATCTGCAGGGTCACCTTGGGCCACCATGGCGGCCTCATTTTCCGCTATGGCCTCGAGGAACATTCCCTTGTACTCAGATACATCGCGAAGCACGCTATGCGTCCAGGGGAAATTCTTGTTCAAGTCGGTAGCTTTGCGGAGTTGTGCGATCGCTTGGTCGTATCTCTGCGCACGAATCAGTATGTCACCGGCTGTTACGTTAATGATGAGTGACAGCGGATCGAGTTCCTGCGATTTCCGAATCTCATCCAGGGCCTGATCAAAATTCCCGACATAGGTAAGAGATTGCGCGTACCACTGGTGAGCAGTGGCGTAATTCGGATTCAGCGCAATTGCTCTTTGAAATTGGTGCTCGGCGGCCGCGAAGTCCCAATCATCATCCGCCATGATTGCCGCCAGTGAAGTATGGCCTTCGGCGAGGGTATCGTCGATCTGAACTGCTTTGAGCGCAGCCGCTTGAGCTTGGTCGTGGGTAATTGTAGGATCAATGCTGCTATACACCGGTAGCACGTGATACGAGTTAGCTAACCCGGCGTAAGCGCGCGCGTACTTCGGGTCCTGGGCTACGGCTTGATTGAAGTACGAGATCGCTTTCTGAAGGTCGGCTTCTGTTCTCTTATTCCAGTAATAGAGGCCCTTAAGGTAGGTCTGGTAAGCTTCGCTGCTGATGGTATACGGCTTGAGTGATTGAGGCCCAGGACCCATGCGGAGCTGGTCCCCGACCTCGACCGCAATGTCACGGGGAAGTGATGCCAAAGCGCTTACATTGCGCTCGATGCGCTCGCCCCAGAGATGACGGTCACTGTTTGCATCCACCAGCTCGAGGCTGATGGTCAGACTGTCCCGGTGCTGGACGATCCTGCCCGTCAGTACCTTACGCACCTTGAGTTCGTCTCCCACGCTGCGGAAATCAATGGCACGGCCTTTGTAGCGAAAGATAGAACTCGCCGCAATCACCTTCACATTGGGCAGCTGCGAGACAGCGTCGATTAGCGTTTCGGTTATGCCGTCAGACAGGTATTCACTATCGACATCGGCCGGGACACCAGTACCGGTATTCAGCCACGTGAACGGCATCACCGCGATTGAATCGGCAGGGCTGTGGCGGGAAGGCACCAGGATGATTGCCAGTGCCACAATCACTAGGCCAGCGGCCATTATCGGCAAAGACACCAGCGGTTGCGGAATCAGCTTCCGACAGGATCCGTACCACGAACGAAACAGCGCAGTCGTTGGGCCAGGAACTCTGCCATAGGGACCTCCGGAGTCAGTATGGGAGAACGTCATCCGCCGCAGATCGACGGCCAGTTCCTTCGCCGACTGATAACGGTTCTCCGGTTCTTTCTCCAGGCACTTCCCGATGATGCGCTCCAGCTCTGGAGACAACTTGGGATTGAAAGCCTTCGGCGAGCGTGGCCGCCGGTGCAAAATGGCATCGATTATTTGCGCGCGTTCCACCTCAGCGAACGGGCGTTGCCCGGTGGCCATTTCGTAGAGCACGGAACCGGCAGCATGAATGTCAGTGCGAGCGTCGATCTCCCCGCCCAGCAACTGCTCTGGCGCCATGTAAGGCAGAGTCCCGGCCATGACTTGGGTCTGGCTCAGACTCTCGGTGGCGGCACTGTTCGCGACCGGAAGGCGCAGCTTGGCCAGTCCGAAGTCAAGAATCTTCAGCCGTCCGTCGGCGGTTACGCGCAAGTTTCCGGGCTTGAGGTCACGATGAACGACCCCCTGGTCATGGGCTGCGGCCAAGCCGTCAGCGAGTTGCACGCCCAGACGCAGGACGTCTTTTTCCGGCAACGGCCGGCCCGCCAGCTTCTCGCTGAGTGTGATCCCGGGAATGTACTCCATCACCAGGAAATCGACCCCCCGCTGCGTGTCGAAGTCGTGGATAGTGGCGACGTTGGGATGATTTAATTGCGAGAGAATCAAAGCCTCTTTGTGGAAATGCTTGCGGGCCGATTCGTCGCTTAGAGCGCCGGGCGGAAGGACTTTGATGGCAACATCGCGGGCGAGGTGCTGGTCGTGGGCGCGATAAACTTCGCCCATGCCGCCAACGCCGACCTTCTCGGCGATACGGTAGCGCCCCAGTTCACTGCCGACGAGGGAATCCTGATTTGACGCTCGGCTGGCCATCGGGAAGAAGTTCGCTCCCCTCAACTCAGGCAGCTATTCTAGGCTGTCGGCATGAAGGAATCGATAAGAAACTGTATGCGGGGTTCGGCGGCGGCGGCGGGCGGAGGCTGCCGGAGCCTCGCCTTGTCACGCATCGAGGGGTCAATGAGCGCTATCGCCTGGTTTCGACAGTTGTCGCCATCAAAGCAGCTTCCGATTAGAATTTTTCCGAGCTTAGCTTCTGATCGGGGAGGGTATCGCGTGGGATTCGCCATTAGCTGGGTGGCTGTTCGCGACAGCAAAGAAAACACGTTGCTTGATGTACTTGGTCTCGAAAAGACAGGCGAGACGGAGGAAATCCCAGAACGCGAGTGGTCCACAACGCGGATAGGCGACTGGACAGTTGTCTGGTCTAATCGCTTTGAACCTAAGAAGTTCCGCGATGCAAGATCGAAACTCAAAGGGGAGGTCATCATCTGCGACGTGGAGGAACACGTTATGTATGCCTCAGTCGCTGCATTTAAGGACGGCAACCTGAGCTGGCGTATAGTGCACGATGCACAGCAGACAAGCGATCACCTGTCGCTTGAGGGAGCGCCGCCGAAATCGCTCCCAAAGATTCAAACGGAACAATTTGCGCGTGTCAGCGAGGATCGCGAAGTTGACTTTATCTTCGACATTCCCATTCGCGTCGCACAAGAGCTAGTGGGCTTCCGACACGATGAAGCCGTAGAGCGGACCTTCGAAGTATTGCGGTCCGCTGCGGGAAGCAAGCCCAAATGGAGATTTTGGTAGCTGAATCTACTACTGCTTTAGCGAAGTTGGGTCACGCTCCGTCAGTTGATGATAAATCGCGATAGCAACTCATCGAGGGGTTCTGAGCGTTATCGCCTGTCTCAACAATTATGAAGTCACGGATGCTTTCTTCCGCCCGGAGCAAATGATTCCGGCAAATGCACCGCCCACCGCGCTCGGAGCAGCCAACATGTACGCGATGCCCGCGCCTCCAGC
>Ga0209415_10007668_pt1 | contig 18814 bp, 22 predicted proteins | sample PeaSoiSIISIP2007_FD_187696 | JGI IMG/M metagenome (GOLD analysis project Ga0209415, IMG submission 187696) | Peat soil microbial communities from Weissenstadt, Germany - SII-SIP-2007 (SPAdes) (version 2) | ecosystem: Environmental > Terrestrial > Soil > Wetlands > Peat | place: Germany...
ATGTGACTCAGCAGCCAGTCGTAGAGGAACCGAATGCCGAGCGCGAGACTCTGCTCAGCGACGTGAGCGGCGAGACTGCGAACAGTCTCGAGCGCGCGTTCGTGGTCGGCTCGGTGCGCCGCGGCGCCGGCGTACGGGTACGCGGTCATGTGCGCGTCCTCGGTGGCGAAATGTTCCTCCAGCAGGCGTGTCATTTCTGTCAGCCCGCGCGAGAGCGTCGCGTGGTCCTGCCTCGCGAGCAGCGCCTCCCAGAGACTGTGCATCCTGGTGACCAGCTCCTCGTGCTGCTTGTCGACCGGCTCGATGCCGATCATGTACTTCGGCGACCACGCGATGCGGGCGCTGGTACACTCATCGACGCCCACGCTGTCCGCGAAGGCATGGCGGTTCCCGCCGCGATCCTTGGCATTGTACATCGCACCATCGGCGCGGGCGAGCAACTGATCCGCATCGGACCCGTCGTCGGGAAAGATCGCGATGCCGACGCTGACGCCGAGACACAGTCCGTGCACCGCGAGCGGCGCGGTGACGGCCTGTATGATCCGTTCGGCGACCTGCCGCGCCTCCTCGCGACCGCCGCCACCACCGAGCAGCACGACGAACTCGTCCCCGCCGAGACGTGCCACGGTATCGACTGCTCGGGTGGCAGCCTGGAGTCGCCGCGCCGCCTCGCGCAGCACGTCGTCGCCGGTCGCATGGCCGTGGATGTCATTGATTGGCTTGAATCGGTCGAGATCGATGAGCAAAACCGCGAAGGTGCCGGCGTTGCGGCGTGCGGTGGCAATGGCTTGTTCGATGTGATCGTGCAGGAGCGTGCGGTTGGCGAGTCCGGTCAGCGCGTCCTTGAACGCCAACCGCTGCAACCGAGCCTGGCTCCGCATCCAGGCGGTGACCTCGGTCGCGAGCAGTACCGTGCGCGGGCCTGTGGTCGTCTGGAACGTGGCCGCGTCGATTGCCACGTAGGCCTCGGCGCCATTCGCGCGGCGCAGGGTACAGATGTCGCGGTGCCGGTCGCCGGCGCTGGCGATCCCCGCGAGGACGCGCGCGCAGTCCTTGTCGCTGATGAGTTCAGGCAGGCTTGTGGGTCGCGTCGCTTTGGACGTTTCACAGCCGACGAGCACGAGGAAGGCCGCCGAAGCATAAGTGATCCTCGACCCCTCGAGCACCAGAAAGGCCGCCAGGCCGCTGTCGACGAGGAGATCCAGGGCACACTGCAGCGATGTGTCCCAAGGTCGCGTACTGGCCATCGGTTCCAGTGCAGGACGGGAAGTAATGGGGCTATGGGCGACGCTCGGCGACATGCGAACTAATGATCGCTCGACATTAACGGCAGATTCTGTGAAGTCTTTCACTTATTCGCGTCAATTCCGCGCAGTTAGTCTCTGGATGGCGACGCGAACGATTCCCGCTCAGACACTGTCCGCGGTGGCACTATCCCGCAGGCTCGATGACCTGACACTGAGCCTGCTAGATCAGTGTCGAGGTACTCCAGACGATGGTGGGCGGCTGCGTCGGCTATCAGGCGGATTATTTCCACTAACCCATGTACCAGAGAAAGCGCGATCGGGTTAGGGTCACTGCTCCGTCCGAAACCTCGTCCATTCGCGGGTCACGAGTCGGGAATACTCCAAGGACACCCCTGAGTTGGTTAGCAACCGTGCACGGGTTGCGGCATCTGGGTAAACACTCGGATCGCCTTTAATGGAAGCATCGATGAAGGGCAGTGAGGCCGCATTCCCATTCGGATACTTGATGTAGTTCGTGATCGCGCCGATCACTTCGGGCCGCAGCAGGTAGTTCATCCAGACTTCGGCGTTGTGGGGGTGAGGGGCATCCGCCGGAATCGCAATCATGTCCAGCGTCAGCAGTGCTCCCTCGCGCGGGACCATATAGGCGATGTGTGCACCCGAGGATGTCTCGTTTGCTCGGTTCCGTGCCGCTTCAACATCGCCGGACCATGCGAGGTAAAGACACTCGCTGCCGTTGGCCAAAGATGCAATCGGAAACGGATCGATCTTGCGTATGAATGGACGTACTTTTCTAAGTACCTCAGAGGCTGCAACGACATCCGCAGGGTCATGGCGATTCGGGTCACGACCCAAATAGATGATCGCGGATTCGAATACATCCAAAGGTGAATCTATGACCGCAATTCCGCAATCCTTTAATTTCTCGGCATTCCTGGGATCGAACAGCAATGCCCAGCTGTCCGTGAGATTTGAACCCAACCGCGCCCGCACCAAGTCGATGTTGTAGCCAAGACCCGTCGTGGTCCACATGTACGGAACGGCGTACAGATTGCCGGGGTCATGGACGGCCAAACGACGCATGATCTCGGGGTCCGTATTGGCTAAATTAGGCAACGCTTCCTTATCGAGTTTGCGATAAACGCCAGCGTGGAGCTGGCGGTCGAAAAACTGTTCCGACGGTATAACGACATCATAGTTTGTATGACCGGTCAGTAACTTCGTCTCAAGGACCTCGTTATTGTCGTAGGTGTCATAGCGAACCTTAATTCCAGTCTCCTTCTCGAAGTTGACTACTGTATTCGGTGCGATGTAGTCGGCCCACGAATAGATGTTCAGGATCTTTTCACGATCATACGGAGCCGTTGCGCCCGAACTTTGGGTCTCGGAACCGACTTTTGCTTGTCCCTCATGTCCGCTACAAGCACACAATAATAAAAGTGCGGCTGACAACGTAATCATTCCACAAGGCGTCATCGACTAGTCTTCCAATCGGGGATAGGATGCGCGCCTTGAGATCCGCGCCCAATGTACGGACATTGTGAGCGCCGACAATCTGTCGCACGTCCGGGCGCTCACAGTTTGCCTTGCGACTCTGGTCAACACGGTTGTCGGTGTAATAATCGAATTGCGGGCGCCGGCGCAGAGCCGGTCGCCAACACTCTCGGCTTCGCGGGAGCGGGCCACCTGCACATGGGAAGCCGTTTCATCTCAGAAGGGCAACTGGACGCCTGTGGTGGGAGATAACCCTATTCCGATGGTCTGTCAAATTCATCCGTCACGGGAAGACTCTAAACTTCAGTGGCTTTGGAGAGAACATATGCCGATTGCAGGGCCGAGGAAATCACTTGGAAGGATTCGGACGTTCCCGTGCGCTTGATATGCTGGCCGACGTCGCTCCGCTCAATAACTGATAGGCCCGGCACCCAGCATGAACTCGCTGCAGCTTGCGCTCCTTTCGCCGATCCTCGCACTAGGGGCTACTGCTGCTGCTGCAGCGATCGCTTCGGCGGCTCAGTGGCGAAGGCCCGCGCTGCGATTTTTAGCAATCCGGACTGTCCTCTATGCCTTTGCCGGCGGCGCTGCTTCCCTGGGCGGAACGATTATTTGGATCATCTGGTACGAACGCACTTCCGGATTCAGCGCCGGAAGCGCTCTTCTTGGTTGGATCTTCTTCTATTGTCCGATATCTGTGGCTGCTACACATGCTGGGATTGCCACTGTCGACTTGCTCGACCATCAGTCAGACGCCCTACAACGTCGGCGAATTTACGGTGAGCGACGACGGCCTCACGGTCGTGCGCAACCGGCGGGGCGCAGAAGGCGCCGACCTCGGGCGTTAGCTCGGCTCCATCACGATGTGTCCATCCTTCACAGGGATGTGCGATCCCGGATCGTGATCCATGTGCACGTGCCGCTGATCACCCTTGATGACGTATACCACATCGTATCCGGCAGGAACTTCGCGACTGTCATACACCGTCGTGCATCGCTGCTCGGGCGTTGTATAAGTATCGCCCTGCTGGACTTTTTGCTGGACCTTGTTGCCGGCATAGCCGCCCGCGGCCACACCGGCGACCGTGGTCAGCACCTTGCCGTTGCCGCCGCCAAACTGGCTGCCGAGAAGTCCGCCGAGGGCGGCGCCCACGCCGGTGCCCACAAGGCGATGAGTGTCCTTCACGGGCTTGGTGTGGGTGACCTGCTCGTCATGGCACTCCTGCCGCGGAGTCTTGATCGTTTTGGTGAGCGCCTTGACGCTCACGACCCGGGCCTCGTGTGCCGCCTGGAATTCGCGGTAACCGGCGAAGGCCCCGCCGACGGTCACGATGATGCCCCCGATAACTGACCCAATCACGAACGACTTGTTCATTGCTCCGTGCCCTCTTCTGAATTGAACCTGCTGTAGGACAGCACCCCGGCCTTGCGCTACGTGCCGGTTGGTTGCATGTTAGGAATGTGGCGCATCAATTCGACTACACGCGTCGCAGTTTGGGAAACGTGGGGTCGTTGTCGCCATAAGGCGACGGCGAGCTGCCAGACATGGGAAGGAGGACATCGAGCGATGAGCGAAATCAGGAAACGCCACACCGGCGGCTGTCTCTGCGGCGCGCTTCGATATGCAGCCGAGGGCGATCCACTCTTTGCCGGTTACTGTTTCTGCACCGACTGCCGCAAGGCATCCGGTTCGGGGTTCATCCCATTCATGGGATATCCCAGCAGTGCCGTGCGCTTCAGTGGCGAGACGCGCCAATTCATATCGAAAGCTGCCAGAGGCGGCGACACCGTGCGCAATTTCTGTCCTGTCTGCGGCGGGCTAGTGTTCGGCGGCAGAGTCGGCAAAGACCATCAACACACGATCTATGCCGGGTCACTGGATGATCCCTCATCCTTTCGGCCCACGGTCGCGATCTTCACACGCGACCGTCCAGCGTGGGCAATTCTGCCGACAGACCTGCGAATCTACGACACGATGCCAAGCTGATCCGATCCGCTGCACACAGGTGCTACGCAAAACAGTGCCGGCAAACCAGTGCATGCTAAAGTTCGACGGGTCGAACGCAGGTCGTGCACGTGAAAGTTTCGGTGGTCCCCTTTCCGGCTCGGGCAATGTAAAGCCACATCCACCGCGCAGTGGTGGCGGCCCGAGATCTCGGACGCCAGCGTCAGGCTCAATTCATTGCGCTGCGCAGCGGCCCTTGCTACCGCCGCGGGCGAAGGCTACGCTTGGATTCACCCCGCTGCAACGCCCAGGGACTACGACCTGTCCGATACGACTCTTCGCGCCGGCGGCCTGGGGTCTAGCGACGAGATCGAGCGCGGCGTCGCGGTCGAGACGGGAGATTTCCTCAATGATCAGAGTCGGTGCTTCTGTTATCGTCGTGTCCCTCGCCGAACAGCACGGCGGCAAAGTGCGCTTAGTGCTGGAAGACGCTGCCCACGCTACCTGGCTTCCAAGCAAGCTCGACGGGACGACACCCGGCGGAAGATCATGGTCGGGTCGATTATGCTGGCGAAGTTCGAGCGGGGAGAAATCAATGAGAAGAAATTCCGGGCGATACTGGATCAGGCGTTAACCCGGGCGGATGATCGGGCGTTGTTTGGGTTACCTCAGCGGTAAAATCCGTGGACCGACGAACGCTACTGAAGATGACCGGCGCTGCTACGCTACTCGCACGCGCCGGCTTGGCTGCGAACTCCGCGCTCCAGGCCAACCTGCCCGCTGAGGTGGCCGGTGTAACCCAGCCGCGGTCCGAGCTGGCATTGGCTGCTGCTGGATTCGCCCAGCAAAACTGTCCGGACTTCCTATTCAACCATTGCATGCGCACGTTCACTTTTGGTGCACTGCTGCTGCAGCGGCAGCGGCTTTCCTTTAACGCTGATACCGCCTTCGTGGCCTCAGCCCTCCACGATCTCGGCCTGTTGCAGCCGTTTGAGTCTCCACTCGGCTCTTTCGAGATCGACGGTGCGGACGCAGCGGAAAAGTTCATGCTGGCGCATCACCGATCAGCCGCAGAAGGCGACCAAGTGTGGCACGCTGTCGAAATGCACGACGGCAGGTGGGCGCTTACGGCGCGGCAGGGCCCTGAAGCCATGCTGGTGTCCTTGGGCGCCGGGGCAGACGTCTACGGACCAGATCCGGGAGAACTTGAACCCCGGCAAATCGCCGACGTACTAGCGGCATTCCCGCGCCGGCAGTTCAAGCAGCGATTTACTTCGCTGCTGATCGCGCATTGCGAGCGCAAACCGGATTCACAGCGCGGCAGCTGGCTCGAAGGGGTGTGCCGCAGGAATGTACCCGGTGCAAAAGAAGACTCCGTCGAGCAGCGCATTGCCGCCGCCACTTTTCCCGAATAACATCGCGGGATTTAACGTAGCCCGGTGGAATGAGGCACCACGTCATCGGATTGACACGCGGCGGCAGGATACGCCGCCATTAGGCAGATGGTTTGGCTGTAGAAAGGGGGTTCGGGGCGATTTTTGGCAATTCTGGCAGAATCGCAATCACATGCAGCCCGTTCGCCTCCAGGTCTACATACAACCGCGTGCCTCCAAGACAGAGGTTGCCGGAATGCACGACGGTGTGATCAAGATCCGCATCGCGGCGCCTGCGGTTGAGAATGCCGCCAATCGTGCCTTGATCGATTTTATTGCGCAGCATCTCGGCATCGCGAACCGGTGTGTGCGCGTCGTTGCCGGTGGCGCGAGCCGCAGAAAACTACTGGAAATAGACGGCGTAGCCGCGGATGTGATCGCGGCTATGCTGGGACCGAGAGCTTGAAAGCGCTCAGCTGATTTGCATACGTACGATGCTTGCGACTGGCCTCGGCTGGGAGTTCCCGTTGGGGCTCACAACTACGCTTTCCCCTCCTCTTTCACCACACGGGACGCGCGCAGATTCCATTCAGACGCTGCGGTGCGACTCGTCGGCGCCGTGAAGATATCCATCGTCTGACGGGTGAGTTGGTAAGTATTAGCGCCGAGCGACATGTTTTGAAACACAAGCGATCATTTGCGTCGCCAAGCCAGAATAGGGCTTACTTCGATTGCCAAGCCCTGCATCGAGTAGGGCACGATCAGAACGAGTAGCCGATTCGCGCGCCGAGGTCGTTGATTCCCTGGTTGCGTGTATTTGCCGCCATGCCATCACATTCAGTGCCGAATATGCCATGGCCGTTCGACTGATGATCGAACGTGATCATCAAGCTCCAATGCCGATCGAAATGGAATCCCGATGAGCCGCCGACATGAAAAAGGTACGGGCAGCCCAGGTCGTTGTGTCCCGGAGGAGCGGACTTCGCGTAACCGTCATGCGCGGCGCCATCGAGGAAGATCTCAGCAAAAACTCGCTGGCTCAATGGGACAGTCCACAGCGCGCCCGCATAGAAAGAGCTCGTACGCCCCTCGAGATTGATCAATCCGCCCACGTGCGCGCGCGGAAGGAAGATACTCCACCGCTCCGCCTGTCCAAACGGCAGCCGCGGAAATATGAATTCTGGATTGAGGTCAACCGTACCCTTTTCGGCGCTTTCGACCCCATGGGCAAAGCCGCCGAAACGAACCTCGTAGCGCTGGGGATCGACTAGACCGGAGGATGCCTCGAGCTTCGAGGGTGGCGAATCCCCGGGCGAAGTGGACACTGCATAATCAGGGCCCAGCGGGACTAGAAACACATCGGCGCTACGGGCTGGCCCCAACGAAACCAACACCACAAGCGCCTGTAACAAGCCGCGCCGAGTTGACGCATCAATCATGCGAGACGCATCTATACCAGAGTTATGCCTCAAGGAACAGCGGACCTGCCGAATCAGGTGGGTTCGTTAGATCAGCGCGGTGGGGGATTGCCTATTCTAATATCCGGAGTGTCGAGATGGTCCTTGGTTGTCAATGCTTGACCCCCCAGTGCCCGCCAGGGAGCGTAGATTCCGATTACGTCGCGCGCCATGGCGACACCAACCGCCGACTTCAACGTGTCCGTCGCGACCCGGGGCCTTTTGCGCAATTACCCCGACGGCGTCACCGAACCCGGTGTCGCCGGGCCGATACGCTGGTAGAGTCAGATGTCGGCCTCAGGGGCGGCTCGAATATAACTTCAAAAACAAGCCGATGCTCGTACCCGCGCTCACAATCCTGCTGTCGTCGTTCCTGTTGTTCCTGGTGCAACCGATCATAGCCAAGCAGATCCTGCCGTGGTTCGGTGGATCGGCGGGTGTATGGACGATGTGTCTGGTGTTCTTCCAGCTGGTGCTGCTGCTCGGTTATACCTACGCGCATTGGTTAACGCGGCGTCGCGCTGCCTCTCGCCAGTTTGTGCTGCACATCTTCCTGCTGCTCGCGAGCTGCCTGACTTTGCCGATCATCCCGGGGCCATTCTGGAAGCCAGTTCACGGCACCGAGCCGGCGCTGCAGATTCTGGGGCTTTTGGCGGCTACTGTCGGGCTGCCGTACTTTCTGCTCGCATCGACGGCGCCCCTGCTTCAGAGATGGCTGAGCGATGCGACCAGCAATTCCGCACAAAGACGCTCGATTTATCGCCTGTTCGCCCTATCAAATTTCGGTTCGCTGGTCGGCTTGCTGAGCTACCCCTTCGCCATCGAGCCGTTTGCGACTGTTCGCGCGCAGGCGTGGGTGTGGAGTTGCGCGTACGTGTTGTTCGTAACCTGCTTGATCAGCTACGCCTGGACGAAGCGGCGGCTGCCTGAACTCCAGCACACCCAGCCGGCAAACGATGCAGTTCCCGAGGTCCCTCCGTCACTGGGCCTCTATGCTTACTGGACAGGGTGTGCTGCACTGGGTTCTGCGCTGCTCTTGGCTGTGACCAATCAGATTACCCAGAACGTCGCAGCCATCCCGTTTCTCTGGATTGTTCCGTTGAGCATCTATCTCTTGAGTTTCGTCATCTGTTTCGAGGGGCGCTCCGGGGGCGGTTGGTACGATCGCAGATTCTGGATGTCACCGGCGATGCTGGCCACTGCTGCCATGGCGTGGGCTATGTCCGCGAACCAAGCGAATCTGTCGATCTACCTGGCGCTGCCAGTTTACGCGGTCGGCCTTTTGTTGGGCTGCGTCGTGTGCCACGGTGAACTAGCGCGCAACAAACCCAACCCGGAGTATCTGACGCATTTCTATCTCAGCCTCGCCACCGGCGGCGCACTAGGTGGCTTGTTGGTTGGGCTCGTTGCTCCCCAAGTCTTCAATAGCTACTGGGAGATGCCACTCGCGTTGGTCGCTCTGGCGGGATTGGGGGTCTACGGCTGCTCCGAGGAAATGCGCTTACTCCCGAGTACGTCTTGGACAGCTAATTTCATTATTGCGGCACTTGCCACGGCGTTTATTCTGCTCCTGCTCGGCGCATTGCCCTCGGCTCTGGACCCCTACACACGGGAGTGGGCCAAGATTGTAAAGGGGGACGCGCGTTGGGGTTGTGCCGCCCTGCTGGTCATGTCTGCCCTGCTGCTGCAGAAATACCGTTCGTCTCGCGCAGTGGCTCTCACGGCGCTCCTCTGCACTCTGACCTTCGATTGGGGTTACTACCATAGTCTGTCCACCGGGACGGAATTGGTGGTCCGCAACTTCTACGGCGCGCTTCGAGTCATAGGTTCGTCCGCCGGAGCATCGCATATTCGAACGCTCGCGCACGGCGTCGTCCTGCATGGTACCCAGATTATGGAGCCGCCGCTTAGCGAGATGCCGACAACTTACTATGGAGAATCCTCGGGTATCGGTCGTACGATTCTGATCGAACGCATATCCGTTGAGTCACTGCGCATCGGCTCGATCGGCCTGGGTACGGGAACGCTGGCGGTGTATGGAAGACCCGGCGATCTATTTCGCGTGTACGAGCTCAATCCGGCCGTGGTGGACATCGCTCAAAATCAATTCACTTATCTCAAGGACAGCAAGGCGCGAGTCGAACTGGTGCTGGGCGACGCACGACTTTCCCTGGAACGCGAGCTCTCGCAGGGGGCGTTCGACAGACCAGAGCAGCGCTTCGACATCTTGTCGGTGGACGCCTTCTCGGGCGATGCAATTCCATTGCATTTGCTCACCCGGGAGGCATTCGCCAATTATGCTCGCGTCATAAAGCCGGAAGGAGTCATTGCCTTTCATCTTTCCAACCGGTATTTGGATCTTCCTCCTGTGGTCGGGCAGATCGCCCGCGATGCAGGTTTTCAGGCAGTCCTGGTCGCCGATCGCCCTAGCCCATTTGGATTGACATCACCTTCGGACTGGGCGCTCGTCACGCGCAGCACGAGGTTTCTTCAACAGCCGGAGATTATGGCTTTCAGCACTCCAATCGTGTCTCGTTCCGAGCTGCCCGTATGGACCGATCAATTCAGCAATCTCTTTCAGATCCTGAAGTAGTCTGCTCAGCCGCCAGACTTAGACCCCCCTCGCTCTCGGCGACCGAGAACAGATTCGGCGTCGCGCAATGTCTGCTTCCAGGCGGCAAATTTAGTCCCGCGATTGTCCGGTCGTGGGCCGGACTGAGACTGAGCGGCCCAGCGGCGAAGCCAACTCAAGAAGAGGCCGGTGAGTACTTAGGTCGTAGGGATGTCTACTTGGACGTTGCCGCCCTCGACGCTGACCTCGAACGTGCGCAGCCCCTTCTGGCCCCGAACCACGTTGAGCAACTGGATGCCTGGCGGGAAGTTTGCCCACTCAACAACCTGCCCGGTACGGATGTTGAAACGTGCTCGGTGAAATGGACACTGCACGTTGCAGTCCGCGATGATCTTGCCGCGGGCAAGCGGGGCGAACATGTGAGTGCAATTCGCCTGAGTGGCGTAGAAGCCGTTGGTCAGATGGAAGAGTACGATCCTCTGGCTGCCCACAGAGAAGGCCTTCATCTGGCCGATCTCGAGTTCATCCGAACGACAGACGGAATGCATGGACATGGCAGAATCCTCAGAGATGATGCACCCAGTCTAGCCGTCAACGTGCGGCAATCAAAGGAACGTCTGCTTCTCAGGTGCAATTAATTGAATGCCATGTTCGCCATGGATGTACGAGGTCGTTGGGAAGGCGGCGAAAGTGTAGTCCCCCTCAGCTTCCCGAGTCTTACTGTTACCGAGTGCGAAGCGGTATAGGAGCATGGTAACGCTCGTCCTGGAGTCGATTATCACTTGTCCGGCCTGTGGGCATACACAGGCCGAACGGATGCCCGTGGACGCGTGCCAATATTTCTACGAGTGCAAAGGCTGCGGCGTACTGCTAAAGCCGAAGACGGGTGATTGCTGCGTGTTTTGCTCGTACGGAACCGTGAAGTGCCCTCCGAAGCAGGCCGGTGGCCTCGAGTGCGGGTGCACACCGTGAGGCGCCATTGCCACACGAGTAACTAGGCGGCGCAGCCGCCCAGACAGACGGTTTGGCCGTCGAAGATCATTTAGGGGGATAGCAGAGTCAAGGGGTGGGGTGCGATTGCCGTTCCAAGGAGAACGGTGAAGAGGGCGATATCGTAGAGGAAAGTATAGCCACCGACACGAGCGGATAGGTCGGTGTCACATGCGCGGCCACTGCCATGACTGTACCGGTGATTGCGCCGGCCCCGAAGGCAAGCGCTGGAACGGCGAAAAGGCAATCGGCCGTGAAGCCATCACCCACCCATCAGGAACTAGGTCACGATCGTGCCGCCCAGCCCCATTCGCGCAGCAGAAATGACCGCCTGGCCTACGGCGGGAAATTCATCCGCAATCCTGCCGCCGAAATTCCTCGACGGTAGGGTTTCTCGCAGCTCCGCTGCCCCGCGCCCCGCCATTGTTAACTTTGACTGGAGCATGGCGGTCCCTTGAGTTCAATAGAGTTCCCCTCCGGATCCGTTAGATAGATGGAGGGTCCCTCCCCTTCGGCCCCGTAACGAGAAGCGACATCGCCTGCCACGACTCCGGCTGTTGCGAGAAATGCCCGAATCTCCCCCGCGTCAAAGGGTTCGAGCCGCAGGCAAAAGTGGTCCATATTGCGCCTATCTTTACCCGGTGCTGCGCCGCCCTGCGCCCCGAGCGGGCCGGCAATCGTAATCATGTCGATAAGAGAGCGACCCGCTCGCAACTGGACGAGCCCGAGTTCGTCCTGACGCCGCTCGACAGCGCAGCCGAGAACTCGGCAATAGAATTCGAGCATGCTCGGCAGGTCGGTAACGCGTAGGACGAGGTGATCTATTTCCCGAATCTTGATCATTCGTAGGCCCCGACATACCCCGCATGACGTTTTGGTTGAGCCGCGCCTTGCCTGCCTTTTGTGACCAGCGGGTTATTCATGTCGGCGACGTGTCGAACTATTACCGCTTTAGTTCTCACAACGACTCGCCAGTTACTGCCATAGTGGTAGAATGGCTGTGCACGTTGACGCTGAGTCGATAATCTGCCATCCGCTCTCCACTCCTCCGGCGAGCGCTCACGCGCTGTTCGGACTTCTGCCGCCGGCGACGCGGACCGCGGGCCCGTAGAGCCGGCGAGTCCCTTGCTACCACAGCGGCGGAAGGCTACCCTCCGATTCACCTCGCTGCAACGCCTAGAGACTGCCCTCTTCGGTGCGATCCCGGTGGTCGCCAGAGTAGTTCGGCGAGAGAGAACGATGCCCTGTCCGATACGACTCTTCGCGTCGCGGCTTTTGCGTGAGGATCCACCTCGGCAGGGCGTCGAGCGAGGAGCAGCGAAGGCCGCGACGCCGGCGGCCTAGGGAGTGATGTCGATGACGGAGCAGCGATAGATGCCGCAAGAAACCTGGTCTGCCTTAGATGCGTATCTGAAGGATCGATTCGTCGGCAGCGACGCGGCGCTGGACGCGACCCTCGAGGCCAGTAGAGCCGCTGGCTTGCCCGATATCCAGGTCTCACCAACACAGGGCAAATTCCTGATGCTCCTGGCGCGCGCCGTCGGCGCGCGTTCTATTCTGGAAATAGGCACCCTGGGTGGTTACAGCAGTATCTGGCTCGCGCGCGCATTACCCGCAGACGGTCACCTCCTGACCTGCGAAGTCAATGCGAAGTATGCCGCGCTCGCCCACACGAACATCGAGCGAGCAGGATTGGGCGCAGTCGTGGAGCAGCGCGTGGGCCCTGCGCTCGACACATTGACCCAACTGCTCGCAGAGCGCCATCCGGCGTTCGACCTCGTGTTCATCGATGCCGACAAACCGAGTAATTCTGCCTACTTGGCGGCCACCCTCAAACTCTCACGCCTGGGCACACTGATCATTGTCGACAATGTCGTGCGCGGCGGCCAAGTTCCAGACGAGACAACGTCAGCTCCGAGTGCCCACAGCGCACGCGGATTCATAAACACGCTGGCGGCCGAATCGCGCGTCTCCGCCACAGCAGTGCAGACCGTAGGCGCGAAAGGCTATGACGGCTTCGCACTCGCTTTGGTCACCCAAACGACTTAAGTCGTGTCCCCCTGCAAAGGCGGTCAATCCGAAGAGTGAGGCGGGAGCGCATCGATGCACGCCTGCGCTACCTCGCATCCAAGCAGGCCCGTCGCAAGGACGCGCGGCGGAGTATCCTGGTCGGGGCGATCATGCTGGCGTAGATCGAGCGGGGGAAAATCGATGAGAGGAAATTCCGGGCGATGCTGGATCAGGCGCGCACCCGGGGCGGATGATCGGGCGTTGTTTGATGTACCCGCGACCTGATATGGAAAACATTGCCAGCGCCTCATTCTCCGACGACGACTTCGAACAACTCGATGCCTGGCTGCTGAAGCGGGCTCGAGGCATTCTCGACATTGTCACTCTCGAGGGATTTCTCACGGCGATTGTTATTGGCCCCAATACAATCTCACCGATGCTGTGGCTGCCGAAGGTCTGGGGAAAGGGCAAGCCGCAATTCAAGGATCTCGAGGAGCTCAACCGCTTTGTGGCCCTGGTTATGGGCTTTTACAACGAGATTGCCGGCTGCTTCGAGCAGGACCCTGGCGCCTTTGAGCCTTCATTCTATGAGCGGCCATTCAACGATAAGACGGTCATCATCGTCGATGAATGGTGTGATGGGTTCATCAAGGGCATGCGGGTGGATTCAGAGGGCTGGAAGCCATTGAGGCGCGAGCGAGCCGATCTACTGAAGCCGATGGAGCTCTTCGGTACCCGTGCGGGTTGGCGCAAGCTCGAAGCGGGCGGCGAAGCGGCGATGCATGCGACCTGGTCCGTGCGCATTGCGCCGGCGCTGCGCGAGATTTACGCCTACTGGCTACCTTACCGGCGCGCGATGCTGGCAACGTCTGAGAATGCGATTCGACACTGAAGGGGTGTCCTGCACCGGGCAGCTCTCCAAAGTCGGACAGGACCGTCCGGGAACGAGATTGTTCCAGGAGTTACGCGACGACTCACCACAGCCATGCGTTCCTATTGTCTAGCAGTGCCCTCGACGTAAACAAAGTGGAGTCAGGCGCACGCGCGCCGATATGTAGCGCGTCAAGCACCGGTCGGTAAGCCTCGATACGCCATGTACACGTTCGAGCGCGCGTAAGTTGACGGCCCTGCCGGCCGATCCTCGTGCGCGAATCCGACGGATGCGTAGAGAGCAATCGCCGGCGCGAGAATGCTGTTGGTCTCGAGAAAGAGCTGGCCACCGCCGCGCGCCTCAAACTCCTGAATCGCGGCCATCAGTAGTCGGCGCCCGATACCGAGACCCTGGTAGCTCTCAGTGACGGCCATCTTCGATAGCTCGAATCGGTCAGCGTTCTTCAAGAGCGTGCACGTGCCGACAATTTCGTTCCTGAGCTTTGCCAGGAGGACAGCTCCACCCTTGCGGAGAATCGCTTCGGGTCGCGACAGCACCGTTGCGTCGATGGGCTCTACCTGGAAGTATTTTTGCAGCCACTCGACATTGAGCCGCTTAAAATCCGCTCGGTAACGGCGCTCGAAGGGAATCACCTCGACCGCAGCCGCCTCGGCCGTTCGCAGGTGGGACCGTATGCGCTGCGCGAAGTCTTGGTCCACGAGCGCTCGATCAACCTCGGTGAGGACGGCCGACAGCTGATGCGGGATTTCCAGCTCCTGGACAGCTGATACGATTGCTCGCCACACGGGCTCGAGTCGCTTCATCAGCGCGGTACCGCGCCGAGACAGGCTGAGCAGCCTCCGGCGATCGTCCTTCGGGTCAGGCCACTCGCGCACGACCCCATGGTCGAGCAGCTTGCGGCTCATTTGACTGACTGCTGGATGGCTCTGGCCGAGTTGCGCCGCGAGCTCTGAGATGCCGACCCGGCCATTGTCCCGCAGCAAGAATAGGATCGGAAAGCAGCGGGAAGGCAAGGCAACGTCGTGGCTACGATATACCTCGTCCACGCCGGCATACATAGTCTCGCTCAGCTTGCGTAGGCGCGACCCAAGAAGCAACGCACCGTAGTCATGTAAGGACGCCATGGCTCACACCTCCTTAAGAGACTATATCAGTAAGTGCTTACGGATCTCAATGAAGCTGGATATTGGCTAGTGACTTTGCCGATAGTCAGTCAGTTTGGCGATGGGATTCGGCAGTCTTGGATAACTCAGAACTTCGATCGATCGGCGTCGTCGCGGTGCCAAGTTGGATCAGAAGATCGTCGCCCTCGAGAAGCGTCGCCGGTCTGACCAGACCACCGCCCAAGCGCGCAGGGATTGACGCGCGACCCCGCTTCAGCCCCTGCCCTTGCAACAGCTGGAGCATGGGTCGCTCGACTCGCTGCCGACGGCGTACAAAACGCAACGGTACCGTTGCGTTTCAAGAGGGGCGCGAGTAGTGTCTGCCATGAGTTCGCAAGTACATCAACAGAAAGGAGCAAGCCATGCCCGGATGCAAACAGACAGCTGTTGCCGCGACAACCGCCATCGCACTCCTGTGTGCGCCGATTACGCCGGCGGCTGCCGCCGGCCCGCTTATCTTCGCTCCGTTGGCCTTGGGTCAGCACGTCCTCGGCGCTCTGGCAAGGCTTGCCACGCTGCCGCTCGCCGTGGCCTCGGCTGCGGCCTCCGGGGGCCAGCCACCGGCGTCATACCCGCCCGCTAACGGCTATGGAAGGCCGCCCGGCTACTATGCGCCGCCCCCAGGGTATTATTACCCCGCGCCTCAAGTTTACGACCGGCCCGCGCTCTCATATGCTCGTCCAATGCCGCGACTCTATGAGCCGCCGCGTGGTTACTATGCATCACCCACGCGCTACTCTGGCTTCTATGGTGCCCAATCCTCCTTCCGATCGCGCGGTTTCGCCTATCGCCGTCGGTGAGAAGCGCCGCCGGTCGCCGACTCGCAAGCAGCCACGCCATGGCGGAAGACCGTCGCGTGCTGAGGCCCTAGAGCTGCGGGACCGAATCTTAGAAGCCGCGACCGAGCTGTTTCTGACGGAGGGCTACGGTTCAACATCCATCGAGGCGGTGGCTACGCGCGCCGGCATCTCGAAGCGGACGTTCTACCACCGCTTCGACGACAAGGCGGCATTATTCGCCGCGGTCGTGCATCGAATCATCGAGCACATTCGTCCCCCTCCCGAAGTGCCCCTCCTTGTGGGCACGACGTTGCAGAAGGTCTTGCGGCGCCTCGCCGGACTCATCCTGCGCGCGGCGCTCTCCCCTCAGGCGATCGCACTGCACCGCCTCGTTACGGCCGAGTCGGTGCGCTTTCCCAACTTGGTCCGTGCAGTGTACGACGAGGGCTGGGCTCAGGAGGCGACGGGGTTAATTGGCGATCTGCTCGCGCGCGAGCTTCAAGATCCGCGCCTTACGGCCGAGCGCCGTGCCTTTGCAGCCGAACAGTTTCTGCATATGGTCGTTGCTCTACCGCAGCGTCGCATTATGGGTCTCGGCGTTCCCATGACGGCAGATGAGCTCGACGCGTGGGCTGACGACGCCGTGAATCTATTTCTCAACGGCTGTCGAGGAATGTCCGGCACGTCATTGCGTCAAAAACGATGACTCGGGCCGAACGCCGGGGCCCACAACCCTCCACTGACGCCGTGGGCGCTCACACTTTAGGCTCCTTTTACTTCATCAGCCCAAACGCGGAAGCCTTCGAGCACGTTCGGGCCGAACGTCATGCTGATGGCAACGTCCGCAGCATCGCGACCGCGCGCAATAAGAACACGGCCAACGCGCGGTGCGTTATTGCGCGCGTCGAACGTGTACCAGGCCCCTCCGATGTACGCTTCAAACCAGCCCGCAAAGTCCATCGGCGCATCGACGGGAGGAGTATCGATATCACCCAGATAACCAGTGCAATATCGTGCGGGAATATTCAGACATCGACATAGCGCGATCGCCAAATGCGCATAGTCGCGGCAAACGCCTTGGCGTTCGTGGAACGCTTCCGAGGCAGTCTTAGTTGCGCGCGCGAACTGGTAACCGAATGCGATGTGCTGATTGACGAAGTCGCAGATCGCCTGCACGCGTGACCAGCCCGGCACAGTGTTGCCAAACAGATTCCATGCGAGAGCGGACAGGTGCTCGGTATCGCAGTAGCGGCTGCTGAGCAGATAGACCAGTGTTGCTTCTGGCAGCGACTCCACAGGGTGCTGTTGCGCATTCGGCACGACTGGATCAGCCCGCCCGAGATCATTGATAACGGCGTCGGCTGTGATGCGCATGCGCCCCGCAGGAGCAACGAGACGGGTGCACGAGTTTCCAAAACCGTCGCGGTACAACACCAGTGGCACCCATGGGTCAGTGAGCATGTTATCCGTACGAACCAGATCAGCCGCCCGTGTGTAGTGGATATTCAAATTCAAAATCATCGGAGTCGGTTGTGGACACCGATAGATTAGTTCGTAGCCAAGGCGAATTTGCACCTTGATATCTCCGCGGCCGACAAAAGACGACTCACCCTGCGTCTCCAAAGAGCGGCCCAAGGCGTACGCTCGAAACGGGCGATTTCGGGCCTTCAACCGGCGTCCCTATCCGCTAAGCCTACCGGAAGGCGCGAGCGTCCGCGTCAGGGCAGCCATTTCGACATCCTGTATGATCGCAGTTGACCGTCTTCGCGCAGGAGTCCACGCCATAGGCCGCCTCCTGACCCCTTTCTGCGACTGGCGAATGGCGGGTTTCTGGCATCAGTACGCAGGGGCGGTCGAGATCGAGCGGGCTATCCAGTAATATGGCGGAGCCGTCTTGAGCGACAGACGCACCGGGGAAAGCAGTCGCGTATTGCGTGTTGATTGCAACACATTGCGAACAATTCTTGGAATTAACTATTTATTTGACCGTATACCGCACGCACCCAATATAAGGTCCATACTGCGCTCCCTCAGCCGCGTGCGAGCTGAGTTGGCCAGCGAATTCTTGCTGGCTATACGTTGAGGCTTAATTTTATGATTGAATCAAAGAACGCTCCTGCTGGCCAACAAGGCAGCATCAACTATACGGCACCTTCGAAGAACATCGTCGAGATGGCCATCGCAGCCGGTAACTTCACGACGCTGGTCACTGCCATCAAGGCAACGGGTCTAACCGATAAGCTTACGGGCAGAGGCTCGTTCACGGTCTTTGCGCCAACTGACGAAGCGTTCAAAAAGCTTGCGCCTGGTGCGCTCGAGACGCTGCTCAAAGACTCTGCGAAGCTCAAGGCGGTTCTGAGCTATCACGTGGTCGTGGGGCATCTTTTGGCTAAGGACGTAAAATCAGGGGACGTGATGACCCTTCAGGGAACTCCGCTGACCGCGTCAGTCTCGTCCTCGGGCGTGCACGTCAATGGGGCCCACGTCGCGCAGAGCGATATCGTTGCGACAAATGGCGTCATCCATGTCATTGATACAGTAATCATGCCTAAGAACTGGCAATTGCTGGCGGCCGCTGCTTGACGATCTTCTTTCGCTGAGCATTTCGGTGTATTGAAAGGCCCTGCGAGCAGGGCCTTTCACCCTAATCATCGATCGAAACTGCTAACGGGCGAGGTAGGGGGTAGTCGTCACTAACTACCCGCAAGTTCTCGGCGAAGTTGGCTGTGGCATGCATCACCGCGAGAAGCTGTAGACACGTCGCCGGTAGCCCCATGCTCTCGAGCGTGCAACACAATTGCTCGAGTAGGCGACCGCCCAGCGCCGGCTCCGCCCGCGGGAACTTGACAGTGACAGTCTTTGGCGCGGCCTGTGAATCGAGTTCCAGCGCAA
>Ga0209415_10007669_pt1 | contig 18813 bp, 17 predicted proteins | sample PeaSoiSIISIP2007_FD_187696 | JGI IMG/M metagenome (GOLD analysis project Ga0209415, IMG submission 187696) | Peat soil microbial communities from Weissenstadt, Germany - SII-SIP-2007 (SPAdes) (version 2) | ecosystem: Environmental > Terrestrial > Soil > Wetlands > Peat | place: Germany...
TTGACCAAATTGGTTCTTTCAGGTAGCTTAAATAGATAAAACCATAGTGGGGAAGTGTACCCTTACAGGAACCTTATCGTGCCTAATAGCAATGGCAAGACGCTGCTTTTATTGAAGCCCCGGGGCTTTTGCGCGGGGGTGGTGCGGGCGATTGATATTGTCCGGATTGCTCTGGAGGCTTTTGGGCCGCCGATTTATGTCCGCAAGGAGATCGTGCACAACCGCTTTGTGGTCGAGGAGCTGCAAGGCAAGGGCGCGATTTTCGTGGACAGCGTGGACGAAGTTCCTCCGGGCGAGCGGGTGATTTACAGCGCTCACGGAGTTTCGCCGGAGGTGCGGGAGGCCAGCGCGGCGCGCAATTTGCGGGTGATTGATGCAACCTGTCCTCTGGTCACGAAGGTTCACGTGGAGGCGGTCAAGTTTGCCAAGGAAGGGTACTCGCTGATCCTGATCGGGCACCACGACCACGATGAAGTGATTGGAACTTTGGGCGAGGCTCCGGTGGTGACGCAGGTGGTGGGATCGCCGGATCAGGTGAAGGCGCTGACCGTGCCAAATCCTGATCGGGTGGCTTACTTGACGCAGACCACGCTGAGTCTCGACGAGACCAAGGACATTATTGCGGCCTTGCGTGCGAGGTTTCCGAATATCAAGGGGCCGGCGGCGCAGGATATTTGCTATGCCACGGAAAACCGGCAGGTTGCGGTGAAGCATGTGGCCTCGGATGCCGATCTGTTGCTGGTGGTGGGTTCGGATAACAGCTCGAATTCCAATCGGCTGGTGGAAGTTGCGCGCAACCTGGGGACTGGGTCGCATCTCATTGACAGCTTCCAAAATATCAGGCCGGAGTGGTTGGAAGGCGTAAAGACGATTGCTTTGACGGCCGGGGCTTCGGCTCCGGAGTGCCTGGTGGAAGAAGTGGTGAAATTTTTAGGCAGCAAAGGATTCGGCAACGTGCAGGAAGTGGAAGTGATGCCCGAGAACGTGCGCTTTGGCTTGCCTCCCGAGATTGTGGAGGCGATTGCCAGCGCCCCTAGCGCAGTGAGTGCGGAGTAAAGAATATAGATATGGACGAAACCTCCCCCGCGTTTTCCGCGTCGAGTGCGCCGCAGTTGCGTTTCGGAAAAATAGACGACCTGGCCAGCCGGGTCGCTGCCGCTGTCGATGGCGCGCGTAAACTTTTATTCTCCCAGCAGCACGAGGAGGGCTATTGGTGCGGCGAGTTGGTCGCTGACACTACTCTCGAGAGCGACTATATTCTCCTGCACACGCTGCTTGGCACCGGCGATCCGGTGCGCTTCCAAAAGTGCTGCAACTGGATTCTCCAACACCAAAACGAAGACGGGGGGTGGGGCATCTATGTTGACGCACCCTCAAACATCAGCGCTTCGGTCAAAGCGTATTTTGCGCTGAAGCTTACAGGGTATAAGGCTGACCATCCGGCTTTGGTGCGGGCGCGGAAGAGAATTCTTGAGATGGGTGGGGTGACCGAGGTCAACACCTTTACCAAGATCTATTTGTGTTTTCTTGGGCAGTTCGATTACGACGCGGTGCCGGCCATTCCACCGGAGATTGTGCTGTTTCCTAATTGGTTCTGGTTCAATATCTACGAAATTTCCTCGTGGTCGCGGGCGATTCTGGTGCCGCTTTCGATTTGCTACGCGAAGAAGCCGTTCAAGAAGATTCCGGATGAAATGGGGGTGGAAGAGTTATTTGTCGGCGGCCGCGACAAGTCGCGCATGCGTCTGCACTGGAGCGACAAGCTTATCTCGTGGCGCAACTTCTTCCTGGTTTTCGACCGGCTTACGCATTGGTTCGAGATGGTGCACGTTCGTCCACTGCGCTGGCTGGCGCTTCGGCGGGCGGAGCAGTGGATGCTAGAGCGCTTCGAGATGAGCGATGGTTTGGCGGCGATCTATCCGTCGATGCTGAACGCGATTATTGCGTTGCGCTGCCTGGGCTATTCGTTGGACGATCCGCAAGTGATTCGCGCGCTGGATGAATTCGAGAAGCTCGGCATCGAAGAAGGCGATACCTTCCGCATGCAGCCTTGCATGTCGCCGATATGGGATACGGCGTATGCGATGTTTGCACTCGGCGAGGCGGGTGTGCCGCGCACTGATCCGAGGATGGTCAAGTGCGCCGACTGGATTCTGCAGAAGCAGGTTCGCACCGTCGGCGACTGGAAAGTGAAAAACAAGAAAGGGCAGCCGGGTGGCTGGTATTTCGAGTTCAACAACGAGTTTTATCCCGACGTTGACGACAGCGCGATGGTTTGCCTGGGGCTGGCTCAGGTGGAGCATTCCAACGGCCGCTACCAGCGGGAGTCTGTGCAGCGGGCGATTGACTGGATCTTCTCCATGCAGTGCAAATCGGGCGGGTGGGCGTCGTTCGACAAGGACAACACGCGCATGGTGTTCGAGAATATTCCGTTTGCCGACCACAACGCCATGCTCGATCCGCCGACGGTGGACATCACCGGACGAATTCTGGAGATGCTGGCGGCGTACGGATACGACAAGAACTATGCACCAGTGAAGAAGGCGCTGAAGTTCATCCGCGAAGAGCAAGAGCCGGATGGCTCGTGGTTCGGACGCTGGGGCGTGAACTACATTTACGGCACGATGCAGGTGTTGCGCGGGCTGGAGGCGATCGGCGTGGATCATCATGAGCCCTATGTGCAGCAAGGTGCGGAGTGGCTGCGCATGATGCAGAATCCTGACGGAGGTTGGGGCGAGACGTGCGGTTCGTACGACGACCGCAGCACAAAGGGCGTAGGTCCAAGTACGCCGTCGCAGACCGCCTGGGCAGTGATGGGACTTCTGGCGGCGAACGATACGCGGAGTGATTCGGTGGCGCGCGGGGTTGCATACTTGCTGCGAACGCAGAAGAAAAGCGGCGGTTGGGATGAGCCGCAAACTACGGGCACCGGCTTCCCGCGGGTGTTTTATCTTACTTACACGTTGTACCGGCAGTATTTCCCGTTGATCGCTTTGACCACTTATAGCAAGGCGATGGCAGGGGCTGCGCAGGGAACTGGGGTGCGGCGGATTGGGTAGTTGGGAAGTTGTGGTGGACGAAGGGATCCTTCGCTTCGCTCAGGATGACGACGAGTGAGAGTGTAGGCATAGCGGCACTGGAGAGAAGACGAATGGCTGTACCAATTTCTCAGATGTGGACGGTGGCGACTTACGTCCTGGGGCAGAAGCTCAGGGGGCGTAAACAGTATCCGCTGGTGCTGATGCTGGAGCCGCTGTTTCGCTGCAATCTCGCGTGCGCGGGTTGCGGGAAGATTCAGTATCCGGCTCACGTGCTGAAGTCCCAGCTCACGCCTGAGGAATGTTTTCGCGCGGTCGATGAGTGTGGGGCGCCGACGGTCTCTATCCCGGGAGGAGAGCCGCTGCTGCATCCGCAGATTGGGGAGATTGTAGAAGGGCTGGTGGCGCGCAGGAAATATATTTATCTCTGCACCAATGCGTTGCTGCTCAAAGAAAAAATCCATCTCTTCACGCCCAGCAAGTATCTGACTTTTTCCGTTCACATGGACGGACAGCGCGAGCATCACGATTTTTCAGTTTGCCTGGAGGGCGGATACGACAAGGCGATCGAGGGAATCAAAGCCGCGCTGGACGGCGGTTTTCGCGTGACCACCAACACCACGCTTTTCGATGGTGCAGATCCCAAGAGCGTGCGCGGCTTCTTCGACGAAATGATGGAGTTAGGCGTCGAGGGCATGATGCTCTCGCCGGGTTACTCGTACGACAAAGCGCCGGATCAGCAACGCTTCCTCGGGCGAGCCCGCACGCGGCGGTTGTTTCGCGCCATGCTTTCCAATCGCAGCAAGAAATGGCGCTTCAATCAGTCGGCGCTGTTTCTTGAATTCCTGATGGGGAAGCGCGAGTACGCCTGCACACCTTGGGGCATGCCAACGTACAACGTTTTCGGATGGCAGAAGCCCTGCTATCTATTGCAGGACGGTTACGCGGACAGCTTCGCCGAGTTGTTGGAAACAACCGCGTGGGAAAATTACGGGACCGAATCGGGCAATCCCAAGTGCGCGAATTGCATGGTGCACAGCGGATATGAAGCGTCGGCGGTGAACGATTTGTTCGGATCGGTGCAGGGCATGTGGCAGGAAGTGAAGGCGCGCATGTTCGGCGAATATGAAGATTCTTCAGCGCTCAGGCTGCTGGATGAACCTACCGAGCCAGCGCATGCTGCCCGTCCGTTGGTGCAGATTGCCGCGCCCGAGGGCGAGGAGACGCGGGTTTGAGCGGGCGAGAATCCGGGCACGGGCCGTCCGCATGGGTGGATCCGGACTCACTGGAAATTGCGCCGGGAACGGCTCACGAAGAGCTTGAGGGCTCGGTTCCGTCGCTGGCGAATGAGGAAGACCTTCGCAGAGCGCTGGAGCAGGCGTTCGATTATCGCGGCGATGTTTCGATCACACGGAAAGATGGCGCGAAGATCGAAGGCTACATTTTCGATCGTAGTAGCGGAAGCGGGCTCACCGACAGTTTCGTGCGATTGTTGCCGAAAGACGGTTCTCCCCGGATAAAAATTTCCTACGCAGAGATTGCCGCCCTGGCCTTTACGGGGCGCGATATGGCTGCGGGCAAGAGTTGGGAAAACTGGGTGCGGCATTATTGGGAAAAGAAGGCAGCGGGCGAGAAGGATATTTCGCTGCAGCCGGAGAATCTGGATTAGTGTCCGGCAGTTCTCAGTTGTCAGTTCCCGGTTCTCAGTCTCAGCTGGTTGCTGACAGCTCCTTATGAAAGCTTTCGTTACAGGAGCAACCGGTTTTGTAGGAAGTCATGTGGCTCAGGTGTTGGCCGAGCAGGGAGCCGACTTGCGGTTGCTGGTTCGTTCCGGCAGCGATTTGCGAAATATCCAGGGGCTGAATGCGGATCGGGTGATCGGCGATCTGCGCGATCCGGAATCCATTGAGAAGGCCATGGCAGGCTGCGATGTGGTGTTTCATGTCGCGGCTGATTACCGGCTTTGGGTTCGCGATCCGGAACAGATGTACCGCGCCAATGTAGAGGGTACGCGGGCTGTGCTGGCCGCCGCGCGAAAGAACCATGTCCGGCGCGTGGTTTACACGTCAAGCGTTGCGACGATGGGGTTCACCTCGAACGGTCATCCGGCGGACGAGGATTCTCCGGTTTCGCTCGACGGCATGATTGGCCACTACAAACGGTCGAAATTCATGGCCGAGGAAGTTGCGCTGGAGGCGGGACGCGGCGGAATGGATGTAGTCGTGGTCAATCCCAGTACGCCGGTTGGAGAACGGGACATCAAGCCCACTCCCACGGGACGAATTGTCGTAGACTTCCTGAAAAAGAAGTTTCCTGCGTACGTCGATACCGGGCTGAATCTGGTGGATGTCGCGGAGTGCGCTCGCGGCCATATCGCTGCGCTGGAAAAAGGAAGAAGCGGGGAGCGCTATATTCTGGGCGGAGAGAATCTGACGTTGAAACAGATTCTCGACAAACTGGCCACGATTACAGGATTGCCGTCGCCCAAGGTGAAAGTTCCTTACGTGCTGGCGCTGGCGACTGGCGTCGTGGATGAAGTTGTGACTGGACGCATTCTGGGCCGGGAGCCGCGGGCGACGATTGACGCGGTGCGCATGGGACGAAAGAAGATGTTTGTGTCGTGCGCCAAGGCAGAGCGTGAGCTGGGATGGAAGATGGTTCCGGTGGATGGCGCGTTGCGAAGAGCGGCGGAGTGGTTTCAGGCGAATGGGTATGCGGGGCGAGGCTGAAGGCATTGCGTGAGAGTGCCTTGACGCACCTAGGGGCAACTGATTTGGTAGGGATCCTTCGACTTCGCAGCTGAGTCGCTTCGCGAATCAGCTACTGCGCTCAGGATGACAGGTTGTGATGTCGAGTTCGACCAAGATAGCGATGGTTGCTGCTCTTGAGCGGGAGGTGCGTCCGCTGGTGAAAGGCTGGCGCAGGGTTGAGCGCGAATATTTGGGTCGTCGTTTCCAGTTTTTCGAGAGTGGGCAGGCTGTGGTGGTGTGCGGAGGGATCGGAGCGGAGGCGGCTCGGCGGGCGACTGAGGCTGTGATCGCGATGTACTTGCCGGAGCTTGTGCTGTCGGTTGGTTTCGCGGGAGGGCTTGATCCTGCATTGAAGGTGGGCGAGATCTTTTCACCGACTCGCGTGATTGACGCCAGGGACGGCAGCAGCGTAGAAATTGCTGCGGGCCGTGGCGTGCTGGTCAGCGCTTTAACGACCGCGGGCAGGGAACAGAAGGCGAAGCTAGCGGAATCCTACGCTGCGCAGGCAGTCGATATGGAAGCTGCTGCGGTGGCCCGCGGAGCGCAGGCGCGAGGGGTGCGCTTCATGGCGGTGAAAGCAATCTCGGACGAGAGTGCATTCTCGATGCCGCCGCTGGATCGATTTGTGGACCGCGATGGACATTTTCGCCAGGCGAGCTTCGCGGCGAGTGTTGTGGCGCGGCCTTGGCTGTGGTCAAAGGTTTTCCAGCTTGCCCGCAATAGCGCGAAGGCATCGAGGGCACTTTGCGTTGAGCTGGATCGATACATTAGTGAATCGAAAGTTTCGGGGCCGGAGTTGCATCCGGTATCTAGTCAACTGCGGTGATTGAGCCGGACTGGTCGCGGCCCGGGTTCGTGGCGGAAATTCCATGGAACGCCGATGATGAGTTGGAGAAGTAGGGATCCCTCACTTCGTTCGGGATGACAAAACTAGAAAGCAGTTCGGAGGACAGGTCAGGATAGATGGCAATCGCGGGACAATTTACGATCGCAGACATGACGCATTCGATTCCGACCACTATGCGGGCGGCGGTTTACCGGGGCGTTAATGACGTTCGAGTGGAGAGCGTGCCGGTGCCAAAGATTGGGCCTGGCGAGTTGCTGGTCCGAGTTCATACTTGCGGCATCTGCGGAACCGATCTCAAGAAGATCTCGAGCGGCTCGCACTCGGCGCCGCGCATTTTTGGACATGAAACCTCGGGCGTTGTGGCAGCGGCCGGTGAGGGAGTCAGCCAGTTCAAACCAGGGGATCGAGTCGTGGTGTTTCATCACATCCCATGCCGCGAATGCTACTACTGCCGGCACAAGACTTTTGCCCAGTGCGAGACTTACAAGAAGGTCGGCTGCACGGCGGCCTTCGAGCCATCCGGCGGGGGATTCGCCGAATACGTTCGGGTGATGGATTGGATTGTCGATCACGGAACGGTTCGCATCCCCAATGGAGTATCGTTCGAGCAGGCATGTTTTGTGGAGCCGGTGAACACCTGCATGAAGGGGATCGAAACTCTGCAACTTATGCTCGGGGAAAGTGTTCTCGTTATTGGACAGGGGCCGATTGGCATCATGTTGAGTACATTAGCCAAAAGGTCAGGAGCTAGGGTAATCACTTCCGATTTGTATCCCGAGAGGCTTACAATATCTAAAAGCTTCGGATTAGAGAATGGGATCGATGCTTCGCGCGCCGACACCGTGAAAACGGTACGGGAGCAGACAGAGGACCGGGGCGCCGACGCAGCGATTCTTGCGGTAGGTGGTAACGGACTGATTCGGACCGCCATGGATGCGGTGCGTCCGGGAGGCCGGGTGTTGTTGTTTGCGCAGACAGTTCGCGGGGAGGCTACGATTGATCCGGCTGCGGTCTGCGTGGACGAGAAAAGATTATTGGGGTCGTATAGCGCGTCGGTTGAATTGCAAGAAGATTCGGTGCGGTTCGTGATGGGCCGCGAGATGAACCTGGAAGGTTTGATCAGTCACCGCTTCTCTTTGTCGGACAGTGTTGAGGCTTTGAAACTGGCGGCGCGTCCCCAGCCGAATTCGATGAAGATTGTGATTCAAGCGGGCAGTTCGTAGGAAGGAAATAAAGAGTGAACGGAAAGATGACAGCAGCGGTCCTCTATGGCAAAGAGGACGTAAAAATTGAGCGAGTTCCCATTCCCCGGGTGGGCGATGGCGAAGTGTTGGTGAAGGTGCAAGTCGCCCTGACTTGTGGAACCGACCTTAAGGTTTATCAGCGCGGCTACCACGCCCGCATGATCGTTCCTCCGGCATTGTTCGGGCACGAACTGGCTGGAGTGATCGAGGAAGTGGGACCGGGCGTGCGCGGGTTCAAGAAGGGGATGCGGGTGGTGGCACTGAACTCCGCACCTTGCCAGATGTGTTTTTACTGCTCCAAGCATCAGGCCAATCTTTGCGAAGATCTGCTGTTCAACAACGGGGCTTATGCGGAGTACATTCGAATTCCGCGGCGAATCGTCGAGATTAATATGCTGGCGATCCCGCCGGACGTCAGCTACGAAGAGGCGGCGATGGTTGAGCCCCTGGCCTGCGTGCTCCGTGGTCTTCACGAGACAGGTGTGGAGATTGGCGACACGGTTACCGTCATTGGAGGCGGTCCCATCGGACTAATGTTCGTGCAGGTTGCCAAGGCGGTTGGCTGCAACGTGATTTCTGTGGTGAAGCGTGATGGTCAAGTTCAAGCCGCGAAGCACATGGGCGCGCATGAAGTGGTGCAGATCACCAAGGTAAAGGACCCGGTGGAAGGGGTGCGCAGGCTTTCACCCGAAATGCGTGGCAGCGATGTGGTGATCGAAGCGGTGGGGCGTCCGGAAGCTTGGGAGATGGCCATCGACATGGTGCGCAAGGGCGGGACGGTGAACTTCTTTGGCGGCTGCGCCAGCGGGACGAAAGTGCAGCTCGACACCAACCGGCTGCACTATTCCGAGGTTACGCTGAAGGCAACCTTCCATCACACGCCGGAAACCGTGCGCAGAGCCTTCGCGCTGATTGCCGAGAAGAAGATTCGTTCCACCGATTACATTACCGGCGAAGCGCCACTTTCCCGGCTGCAGCAGGTTTTCCATCACATGCTGAACCGCAACGGCGATATCAAGACCGCGATCATTCCCGGGCACTGAGGCGGGTTTTTCCGGCAGGCGCAGGGGCGAGCACGCCCGCGCCTACATTGACCAACTGACCATGTCATCCATTGCCAGCGACTCCCGGATTTCCTCTACCCTGCCGGGGTGGAGTAGTTTGCCGCGGGAGTATGCAATCCCTGAAGAAGCGCCTACCCAAGCGCAGGCTCAGGAATACTGCCGTCGACTGGCCCGCACGCACTACGAGAATTTTTCGGTTGCGACCTGGTTCCTTCCGCAGAGGCTGCGCCAGGATTTTTTTAATGTTTATGCCTACTGCCGTATCTCTGACGACCTGGGAGATGAGGTCGGCGATGCGAATGCTTCTTTGCGATTGCTGGATCAGTGGGAAGCGGAGCTTGATGCTTGCTATGGCGGGAATCCGCGGCATCCGGTATTTGTGGCATTGGCCGAGACTGTGCGCAAGTGCGAGATTCCGAAGCAGACATTTGCCGATCTCTTAACAGCGTTTCGTCAGGATCAGCGAGTTTCGCGCTATTCCAGGTTCGAAGACCTTCTCGGTTATTGCCGTTACTCGGCGAATCCCGTGGGCCATCTGGTGCTGTACGTGTGCGGGTACCGGGATGCCGAGCGGCAGGCGCTTTCCGATTTCACCTGCACCGCACTGCAGCTGGCGAATTTCTGGCAGGATGTGAGCCCGGACTATGCCAACGGACGGATCTATCTTCCTCTGGAAGATCTTCGACGCTTTGGAGTCACGGAAGATGACATCGCGGCTCAACGCAACACGTCTGCCTTCTGCGACATGATGCGCTTCGAGGTGGAGCGCGCCCGCGATTGGTTCCGTCGAGGCTTGCCGCTGATTGAGAAGGTGGATCGCGAACTGGCTCTTGATCTCGAATTGTTCAGCCGGGGCGGGCAGGAGATTTTGAACGCCATCGAGGCGCAGGGTTACAACGTGCTGGGCCGGCGTCCGGCGATTTCGAAAGCACGCAAACTGACGCTGGTCGCGCGTGCGGCTTGGGGAAAAATCCTGCGGGGAAAAAGGGTATGAGTACGGCGGTGCAGCCAGCTCCCACACCCTTCGCGCCTACCGAATCGCAGCTTGCGGTTGCGTACTCGGTTTGCCGCCACATCACGCGTGCGGCCGCCAAGAATTTCTACTACGCATTTCTGCTGCTGCCCCGGGCCAAGCGTCAGGCGTTGTGCGCGGTCTATGCTTTCATGCGGCGCTGTGACGACATTGCGGACGATGAGTCTCTGTCACAGTACGACCGGAGGCAGAAACTCGGCGCGTGGCTGGACGCTTTTCACCGCGCCCAGTCTGGCCATCCGAGCGACGACCCTGTACTGCTGGCCCTCACCGACGCACAGCGCCGTTACAACATTCGCGTTGGATTGCTCGATCAGTTGGCTTATGGCACCGCGATGGATGTTGAGGGAGGTCCGGGCGCCGATGAGAATCGCACGAGCGAGTCGCCGGTGCCATACGCGCTTAGCGTTCACTACCGGACTTTTGACGATCTCTATCAGTACTGTTACCGGGTCGCTTCGGTCGTGGGTCTGGTTTGCATTCATGTGTTCGGATACCGCGATCCAGCTGCTGAGCCGCTGGCTGAGCGCCTGGGGCTGGCCTTCCAACTTACCAACATCATTCGCGATGTAAAAGAAGATGCCAGGATGGGCCGCGTTTATCTGCCGGAAGAGGACCTGGACAAGTTTGGGATTTCACTTTCTGCGTTGGAATCGGTCTCCGATCCCGCGCTCTTTCGCCCGCTCCTGGCGATGGAGGCCGACCGCGCTCGCGAGTATTACAAGGCTGGAGAAGAACTCATCCCACTCGTCGAAGAGGACAGCCAGCCAGCGCTTTGGGTGCTGATGACCATTTACCAGAGGCTGCTCGAAAAAATTGCACAGCGCGAATACGACGTCTTCAGTGGCAGCGAAAAAGTCAGCCTCACCGTGCGCGAGAAGCTCGGCATTCTGGCCAAAGGCTTCCTGAAACGCCTTTCCTGATGAGCGCTCGCTCGCTACCAAATTCCCGAGTGGCGGTGGTAGGAGGTGGATTGGCGGGGCTGGCCGCTGGTTGCGCCCTTGCTGGCAGCGGCTTTGGCGTGACGCTGTTTGAGCGCCGTCCTTATCTTGGCGGACGCGCTTCTTCTTATCAGCATCCCGGCACCGGCGAAGTCGTTGACAACTGCCAGCACGTGCTGCTCGGCTGCTGCACCAACCTGATCCAGTTCTACGAACGCCTGGGCGTCGAAAACAAGATCCGCTGGTACGACCGGCTGACCTTCCTCGAGCCGGGCGGACGCGCCTCGATCATTGCGCCATCGAGGCTGCCTGCTCCGCTGCACAACGCGCCTGCTTTTCTGCGCGCTGCTTGCCTGGACTTATCCGACAAACTTTCCATTGGTATGGCAATGGCCGCCCTGGCGCCCGGCACGCCGCTCGACACTGGCGAGAACTTCCTGACATGGCTACGCCGGCACGGACAAACAAAAAGGGCGATCGAGCGTTTCTGGAATCCGATCCTGGTCAGCGCATTGAACGAAGAGCTGGATCGCGTGTCGGTGCCGTATGCGGCGCAGGTCGTGCGGGAATCTTTTTTGAAGTCGGCGGCGGCTGGACGGATGGGCGTGCCGACCGTGCCCTTGACTGACCTGTACAGCGTCGCCGGAGACTACATCATCGCGCGTGGAGGCGAGATCCGTTTCCGAAGCAGCGTGGAGTCTTTTCTAAGTGAGCCGGATGAGGTGAAACTGCTGGTGTCGGGCGAGGAAACGGGCTTTGACTTCGTTGTGTTCGCCGTACCCTTTGACGTTCTATCCCGCATACTGCCGCAATCCTCGGCTGCCGACCCGTTGCGGCAGGTTTTGGCACGATTCGAAACCTCACCCATCACCGGCATTCATCTCTGGTTCGATCGCCAGATCACCGACCTTGATCACGCCGTTTTATTGGACCGGACCATTCAGTGGATGTTCCACAAATCGAAACTGCTGGGGCGCAACGAGAATGGCAGCTACGTAGAATTGGTCGTCAGCTCATCCAAGACTTTGGTGGAAAAGTCACGAGCGGAGATCATCGAGTTAGCGCTGACCGAACTGCGCGAATTTTTCCCCGACGCGCGAGATGCGAACTTGGTGAAATCCACGGTGATCAAGGAAGTGCACGCGACCTATTCACCTCGGCCGGGAGTAGATGTCTACCGTCCCCGCCCGGAGACGGTCTGGCCAAGAGTATTTCTGGCCGGAGACTGGACTGCGACGGGGTGGCCCGCCACCATGGAAGGCGCGGTCCGCAGCGGATACCTAGCTGCGGAATCCGTGGCCCGAGTCGCGGGGATGCGAGATGCCTCGTTCCTCGTATCCGATTTGCCCGCGAGAGGATTCATGCGGCTGTTCGGATAACGTTTAACAGTTTTTTCGCACTTAGGCAGCTTCGCGAAGATCGGACGGACGAGGCGTCCGTCGCCACGTTATTTTAGCGAAACCAGTTTCTCTACTAGTTCCGAGTAGTCTTTCTTTTCGAGGCCGTGGACTGCTTTGTTGTACTCGTCCACCTTGCTGGAATAATTCATCGAGCAAAACTTCGGCCCGCACATGGAGCAGAACGCGGCCTCTTTGTAGTAGTCATCGGGCAACGTTTCGTCGTGCATGGACCGAGCCGTTTCCGGATCGAGGGACAACGCGAACTGCTTCTCCCAATCGAATTTATATCGCGCATAGCTGAGCGCGTCGTCGCGGTCCTGAGCGCCGGGGCGATGGCGTGCTAAATCCGCAGCGTGGGCTGCGATCTTATAGGCGATGATTCCGTCTTTGACATCCTTCTCGTTCGGCAGCCCGAGATGTTCCTTGGGCGTGACGTAGCAAAGCATCGCGGCGCCGTGCCAGCCGATCATCGCGGCACCAATGGCCGACGTGATGTGGTCGTATCCGGGCGCGATGTCGGTGACTAACGGGCCCAGGGTGTAGAACGGCGCTTCGTAGCAGAGCTCTTTTTCTTTGTCGACCTGTTCTTTGATCTTGTCGAGCGGCACGTGGCCAGGGCCTTCGATCATCACCTGCACATCGTGTTCCCATGCCTTCTTGGTCAGTTCGCCCAGCGTCTTCAACTCAGCGAACTGTGCTTCATCGCTAGCGTCGGCGATGCAGCCGGGACGCAGGCCATCGCCTAGCGAAAACGAGACGTCGTGCTTAACGAAAATCTTGCAGATGTCGTCGTAACGCTCGTACAGAAAATTCTGCTTGTGATGGTGGGCCATCCACTGCGCCAAAATGGCGCCGCCTCGGCTCACGATCCCGGTGATGCGCTTGGAAACCATTGGCAGATACTGGATCAGCACGCCGGCGTGAATGGTCATATAATCGACGCCCTGCTCGGCCTGTTCCTCGATCACTTCGAGCATTACCTCGGCATTCAGGTCTTCGATGCGTTTCACCCGCGAGATCGCTTCATAGATCGGCACCGTTCCGATGGGCACGGGCGAGTGACGCAGGATGGCTTCGCGAATCTCGTGAATATTGCCGCCGGTCGAAAGATCCATGACCGTGTCAGCGCCATAGTGGACCGATGTGTGCAGCTTCTTGAGCTCTTCATCAATGTTGGAGGTGACTGCCGAATTCCCAATGTTCGAATTGATTTTGCAGAGCGAAGCCACACCGATGCACATCGGCTCGAGTTCCGGATGATTGATGTTGGCGGGAACAATCATGCGGCCTATCGCTACTTCGTCGCGAATTAGTTCAGGGGAAAGCTTTTCACGATTCGCTATATAGGTCATTTCTTCCGTGATCAGGCCCTTGCGCGCGTAATGCATCTGGGAGAAATTGCCGTCGGTGTTCTCCACCTTGCGACGCGCGATCCATTCGGAGCGCGGCTGGGGAACGTTGTGGCCATTGTTCTCGGAGCCATGACTGGCCTGATTGCTGTTGCCGTTCGCTGGTTTACCGTTCGCTGGATTACCATTCGTTGGAGCCATGACTTATCACCCTGGGTTGGATTCGTAAAAACGATTATACGCCGCGGATGAGATCGAACCGAACTCCGTAGCTCTCGGCAGCTACCCTATTCCACGCTTGTCCGTCCAAACCCCCAGGGCTTAGAATCGCTGCTTCGGCTCAACGAGGTCCCATGCGCTTATTCCGTCTCCTGCCCGTATTTCTGCTGCTCGCAGCCTTAGCTGTTTTTGCTCAGACTGATTCCACCACGAAGCCGGCGCCAGGTTTCAGTATCGACAACATCGACAGGACACTTGATCCTTGCGTCGATTTCTACCAGTACGCCTGCGGTAACTGGCTCAAGAAGGCGGAGATTCCGGCGGACCAGAGTGCGTGGGTCAGCTTTGTCGAACTGGACGAACGGAACCTGGTAACGCTGCGAGAGATCCTGGAAAAGGCTTCCGCCAATGATCCAGGCAGAAGTCCGATCGATCAGAAGATCGGCGATTTCTACAGCTCCTGCATGGACGAGAAGACTGTGGACGCGAAAGGCCTGGACTCGCTCAAGCCGGAGCTCGACCGCATATTGACGGTGAGCGACAAGGCTACGCTGATTGACGCTGTCGCGCGGGTGCATCTTGAGGGTCCCAACCCGTTGTTTAATTTCTATTCCAACTCGGACCTGCACAATGCGGATCAAGTCATCGCTTACATTGACCAAGGTGGATTGTCGCTGCCCGATCGCGATTACTACATCAAAGACGATGCCCGGATGACGGAAATGCGCAAGCATCTGGTGGAAGAGGTGACCCAGATGTTTACTCTTGCCGGGCAATCCGCGACGCAGGCGGCGGAGTCGGCGCAAACCGTTTTGCGCATCGAGAGCGCGCTGGCTAAGGACTCCATGGACCGCACCCTCCGCCGCGACCCAAAGACGCGGGACCACAAGATGACGCGGGAGGCGGCCGTCGCGATGGCACCGAATTTTTATCTAAATCGCTATTTTGCGGCGACGGGTGCGCCCAGTTTTTCAGAGTTGAACGTCAGCAACCCGGAGTTCTTTAAACAGGTGAATGGCGTGCTGGAATCTGAGTCACTGGACAACCTGAAAATCTACGTGAGCTGGCACCTGCTGCGAGGCGCGGCGCCGTGGCTCTCTCAGCCTTTCGTGGACGCGAGCTTCAAAATGCGTCAGGCCTTGACCGGGCAGAAGGAAATCCAGGCCAGATGGAAGCGCTGCGTGGAACTCACTGACAACTCCCTGGGCGAGGCTCTGGGGCAGAAATACGTGGAGTTTACGTTCGGTGCGGATGGTAAACAGCGCATGTTGAAGATGGTGGATGCGCTCGAAGAATCGCTGGACACGGATATCCAGAACCTTTCCTGGATGACCTCCGATACCAAGAAACAGGCCAAGGTCAAGCTGCAGGCCATTCGCAACAAGATTGGCTATCCCGACGCATGGCGCGATTACAGTTCGCTGACTGTGGTGCGGGGCGACTTGCTGGGGAATTTTTTGCGTGCCAACGAATTCGAATCCAAGCGGGAAATCGCCAAGATTGGCAAGCCGCTCGACCGGCTGGAATGGGGCATGACGCCGCCCACGGTCAACGCTTACTACAGCTCCTCCTACAACGAAATCGTTTTTCCGGCAGGCATTTTGCAACCGCCGTTTTTTGACAAGAAGATGGATGATGCCGTGAACTTCGGTGGAATTGGGCTCGTGATCGGGCACGAATTGACCCACGGCTTCGACGACCAGGGACGCAAGTTCGATCCGCAGGGCAATTTGCATGACTGGTGGACGCCCGAGGACGGCAAGGAATTTGAAAAGCGAGTGAGCTGCGTTGCCGACGAGTACAGCAGCTTCGTTGCAGTCGACGATCTTAAGCTCAATGGGCGGCTCACGCTCGGTGAAAACACCGCAGACAACGGTGGGGCACGCATTGCGCTGATGGCGCTCGAGCGCATGATCGCTGAAGACAAAACTGGAAAAGAAGCCCAGAAGATTGACGGCTACACTCCCGAGCAGCGCTTCTTCCTGGGCTTTGCGCGGGTGTGGTGCGAGAAACGACGTCCGGAGTCGGCGCGCATGCAGGTGACCACGAATCCGCACTCGCCGGGAAAATGGCGGGTGAACGGAGTTGTTCAGAACATGCCTGAGTTCCAGCAGGCTTGGGGCTGCAAGGCGGGACAACCCATGGTGAGCGCGAATGCTTGCCACGTGTGGTGAGCATCGGTCCCGTCAAGATCAAGGGCGGCGGACAGAGTGTCCGCCCTACAGGTTCCTTGACCGTGTCCGAGCGGAGGAATAGAGTTTCTAATAGGCGGTGGAGTCTTTTATGTCCAGTGAAACCAGCAGATATCTGAAATTCGGCGGTGCGACGGTAGTCATCCTGTTGGCGCTTGGATATCTCGCCTATACCGGCGTGCAGGAGAGTAAGAGTTACTACGTCACCATCAAGGAACTGCGTGGTATGGGAGACTCTGCCCACACCAAGCGCTTGCGGGTTGCGGGGAATGTTCAGCCCGGTTCGATCAAGCGGAACGGAACGAAAGTTGAGTTCGTCCTGATAGAGAACGATCAAACTCTTCAGGTTTCGTATAGCGGCACCGAGCCTCCGCCCGATACCTTCAAGGACAATTCCCAGGCGCTAGCCGACGGCAGTTTCGGACGCGATGGCGTCTTCCATGCCAAGCAACTGCAGGCGAAGTGCGCCTCGAAGTATGCGCCGCAACAGCCGGGAGCGCCCGCCAGTGGCACGTCTCCGAATGCGCCCGCGAAGAGCATGACGCAGGTTGAGACCAGCGGCTCCGGCGCGATGCCGAACTAGAACCTGTCGAAGCTATTTCACAGACGAATGCTCAGCAATTGCTCCTCCTAACCCTGCGGGTGTAAACTCCGTGGCGGCCTCGATCAAGCCGAATACTGAAGTGTGGGGGAGGATGCAATCATGGAGCGCAGACTGCTTTTTTTGTATCTTGCTGGATTGCCTCTTTTTGCGCTGAGCTCGGTTAGCGCCCAAGAGGCGCCGAAAACCAAGAAACTGAAGATCATGATGAAAAGCGCATGGGGCTCGGATGACCCAACCCGCGCATCATTTCCCTTTATTCACGGACTTGCGCTGGCAGACGCCGGTCACGACGTGCAGATTTTCCTGACCGGGGAGGCCACCTATACCATGCGCAAGGCAACGGTGAATGCAATTATGCCAGTGGGGTGGCCTCCGCTAAGTGAAACTCTTGAAAAAGTTGTTGCCAAACATATTCCGATTTTTTCTTGAGGAGCCTGTTCCCGGACCCGTGGGGTCACGGAGGCAGACTTGGAGCAGTGGGGCGCGAAATTTGGTAGCCCGGCGATTTTTGTGTCGTTAGTGGAATGGGCGGACCGGATCATCACCGAATGAGGCACGCCTAGCTAGTGTCATGGCAGCGGCGATGCCTTTCCGATCGCCTGCCTGTGTGTCAAAGGATGCGTCACCCGCATTTCGGTGGACGCCAGTTTCGCCGGACTTTCATTCCGGCAAGACGGATGACGCCTGTCCTCCATTGTGGGCAGTCCTCGACTTAGTGCGACGCTTCAGCTATCTTCGGTTTCGATGCCTCCAGCGAGTGATCCGCCGGTTTCTCCCGCTGTCATTGTTACCGGTCTCGTCAAGCAGTTTGGGCGTTTTGCGGCGCTGCGTAGCGTTAGCGCGGAGTTTGCTCCCGGCCGCCTCTACGCCATTCTCGGCGACAACGGGGCAGGGAAGACGACTCTCTTGCGCGCTCTAGCCGGCTTGACTCCGCCCACGCGGGGAACCATTTCCATGCTGGGAACTAGTGATCTCCGTTCCGTCTGTGGGCAACTTGGATACATGGCCCATCCTTCTCTGCTTTATGACGAGATGAGCGGCATGGAGAACCTGGGTTACTTCGCGCGGCTGTACGATGTCAGCAATAAAGACCAGCGCTGCGCCGATGTGATCCGGGCGGTAAAACTTGACCCATCGCTGGCGCGGCCCGTGGGCCAATATTCGCAAGGCATGCGGCAACGGATGTCGCTGGCTCGCGCGCTCCTGAACGATCCTAAAATCCTACTTCTGGATGAGCCCTTCTCCAACGTCGACCTGCGTTCTGCCCGAGAAATGGTGAGCTTGCTTACGGGATTGCGCGATACCGGCAAAACGATCTTTGTGGTTACGCACCAGGCTTCTCTCCTCGAAGGCGCTGCCGATGAGTTCGTATGGATGGACGCTGGACAAATCGTTAGTCGCACTCCGGATCTGGCAGCAAGATTGGAGACGCTATGAGTACCGTTCCCAGTCTCACACGAGCAACTTTAGCCAAAGACCTTCGCCTAGAGTGGCGTTCGAAAGACGCCATCAACTCCATGTTGTTTTTCTCTTTGCTGGTAGTCGTCATCTTCAGCTTTTCGTTCGATCCGACTGCGGAAGAATCGCGGCGAATTGCCGGCGGACTGGTGTGGGTGGCGTTTCTGTTCGCCGCAGTGGTGGCCCTGAACCAGACCTGGGCACGGGAAATGCGCAATCAGGTGCTCGATGCCTACCGGGTTTCTCCAGCGCCCCCCAACGCGCTGTTCCTGGCGAAGGTCATAGGGAACTTCATTTTCGTGACAGTGCTACAGGCGCTGATGACGCCGCTCTTTATTGTGTTTTACAACCTGCGCGCCCTCGGACCCGCATACCAGTTGCCCATTGTCGCGGCGCTGGGGACTTGGGCCTTGGTGGTGAACGGAACGTTTTTCGCGGCTATGTCTTTGCGCACCCGCAGCCGCGAAATCATGCTTCCTTTGCTGTTATTCCCCATTTCCATTCCGGCGCTGCTCGCCATGGTTGAAGCCACGGGCGCCATCCTGACCGGCGAATTTTCCGCCAAGTTCTGGATCGTGTTGCTTGCCGCCTACGATCTGGTGTTTACTATCGCTAGCCTCTTCTTATTCGGATTCGTGTTGCAGGCGGAATGAAGCGCGTTTTCCCCATCCTCG
>Ga0209415_10007670_pt1 | contig 18813 bp, 17 predicted proteins | sample PeaSoiSIISIP2007_FD_187696 | JGI IMG/M metagenome (GOLD analysis project Ga0209415, IMG submission 187696) | Peat soil microbial communities from Weissenstadt, Germany - SII-SIP-2007 (SPAdes) (version 2) | ecosystem: Environmental > Terrestrial > Soil > Wetlands > Peat | place: Germany...
CAGGCGCAGAACATGTTCCGCGCTTTGTGGTGCTGCTCGATTTGCGTGATCGTCACCGTCGTCGTCAGCCTGGTCACTAAACCCAAGCCGGACGCGGAGTTGAAGGACTTGGTTTATGGCCTCACGCCGATTCCCAAGGAAGAGCAGGTTTCCATATTCCACAGCCCGGTTTTCTGGGGCGTCGTCGTCGCGGTTGTTTTTATCATTCTGCAAATCATTTTCTGGTAGGAGGAAGCGATGAAATCCGGCGGATCGTTGTCAATTTGGTTCTTCATCGGTGTGTCTCTGGCCGTGAACGGCGCCGTAATCTGCGGCACGGGGATTTACGAATTAATCTCTCCGCCGGAGCATCAGGTGGTGCTCTACAACCTGCACGCTAACGTCTGGTGGGGCGCGGTCCTGCTGATCCTTGGCTTGTTTTTCAGCTTGCGCTTTTCTCCCGCGCGCGAGCGTGCGCGGATGGCTGGCAATTCTTAATTAACTTTATAAACGAAGAGGTATTTTATGTCCGAAAAGAAAATGACGATGGGCATCATCATCGGGAACCGCGGATTCTTTCCCGACCAGTTGGCGAAGTCCGGGCGCGAAGAGATGATCCAGGCGCTCACCAAAGCCGGCATCGACTGCGTGGTGCTCGGTCCCGAAGACAGCAAGCACGGCGCGGTCGAGACTCACGAGGAAGCCAAGCGCTGCGCAGCGCTGTTTCGGAAGAATAGCGACCGCCTCGACGGAGTGATCGTTTCGCTGCCCAACTTCGGCGACGAGCGCGCCATTGCCGACACCCTGCGGATGGCCCGGCTTGACGTTCCAGTGCTGGTGCAGGCCACGCCCGACGATGCCGCCAATATGACGATCCTGCACCGCCGCGACAGCTTCTGCGGAAAAATGTCAGCGTGCAACAACCTGCGGCAGTACGGCATTCCGTATTCATTGACCAAACTGCACACGGTGAGTCCTGACTCGGAAGACTTCCGCAACGATCTGGCGTGGTTTGCGGCCGTGTGCCGCGTGGCCAACGGCATGCGCAACCTGCGCGTGGGCAGTATTGGCGCGCGGCCGACTGCGTTCAATACCGTGCGTTACAGCGAGAAGCTCCTTGAAGCTCACGGCATCTCGACCGAGACGCTCGATCTTTCCGAAGTTTTCGGCCGCATTGCCAAGCTGAAAGACGATCACGCCGGAGTGCAGGCGAAGCTCGCCGAAATTCGCAAGTACGTCACCACTGCCGGAGTCCCCGACGCAGCCCTCATTAAAATGTCGAAACTCGGCTATGTGATCGATGACTGGATGAAACAGACCGACGTGAAGATCAGCGCGGTGCAGTGCTGGACCTCGATGGAAGAATACTTCGGCGTCGTCCCCTGCACCATCATGAGCATGATGAGCAACAACCTGCTGCCCGCGGCGTGCGAAGTAGATGTGTGCGGAACCCTGAGCATGCACGCGCTGGCGCTGGCATCGCAGACCCCCAGCGCCCTGCTCGACTGGAACAATAACTACGGCGATGATCCCAATAAGGCCGTCTGCTTCCATTGCAGCAATCTGCCGAAGCACTTCTTCCAGGACGTCCGCATGGACTTCCAGGAGATCATCGCCGGAACGGTCGGCAAGGAGAATACCTTCGGCACTGTTGTCGGCCGCGTCAAGCTAGGTGCGATGAGCTTTGCCCGCTTCTCGACCGACGATACCGCAGGAGTGATGCGCGGCTACGTAGGTGAAGGCTCGTTCACCAGCGATGCGCTGAATACGTTTGGTGGCGTGGGCGTGGTGCAGATTGCCGGGCTGCAGAAGTTGCTGCATTATATCTGCGAGAACGGGTTCGAGCACCACGTGGCGGCAAATTTCTCGACCACAGCCGCAGCCGTGCACGAAGCGGCGGTGCGCTACCTGGGATACCAGATGCACTGGCACGGCAACTAGAAAGTAACTCCGCTTTGCGTAGCGCCGCTGTCCCGGCGGCTGTAGCGGGGGCGTCTCGCCCGCGCACGTGCGAGGCCAAGATGGCCTCCCGACAGCCGGCAAGATGCCGGCGCTACTGTCAGGAGAGATCGTATTCCATGGCCATCGTTGCGGGGGTAGACTTCGGCACGCTCAGCGTGCGGGTTTCGATTGTGGACAGCGAGCGCGGCCTGCTGGCTTCCGCGATCGCGGAATATCCTTTGCATCGCAAACGCGAAGATCCTGACTTCGCGACCCAATCCCACGAAGATCACATGCGCGCTTTGGCTGATGCCACGCGGCAAGCGGTGCGGTCCGCGGGAAGCGCAGGCGATCAGCTGCAGTCAATCGCCCTCGACACCACGGGGTCCAGCGTGATTCCGGTGGGTGAAGGTCTGGTCCCTCTCGACGATTACTACTTGTGGTGCGATCACCGCGCGAAGCAGGAAGCGGCCCAGATTACTGAACTGGCGCGGCTGGAAAAGCTGGAAGCGATCGAGTGGTGCGGTGGCGTTTACTCGTCGGAGTGGGGCTTCGCCAAACTGCTGCACTGGCTGCGGCACAATCCCGAGAAGCGTGCGCGATTCGTCAGCGCGTTTGAGCATTGCGATATGGTCGCGGCCACGCTTTGCGGAATCACCGATGCGAAGCGCGTGAAGCGTAGCGTGTGCGCCATGGGCCACAAGTGGATGTGGAATGCCGCCTTGGGCGGCCTTCCGCCAGAGAGTTTCCTGGCGAAGGTGGACCCGCTGCTGGCAGGAGCGCGCGAGAAACTTGCAGGCGATTACGCAACCTCGGACAAGATCGCCGGAACGCTGTCGCCGCAATGGTCCGAGAAGCTTGGGCTGCGCGCCGGCATTCCGATTCCTGTCGGCGCCTTTGATGCGCATTGGGACGCGATTGGCGCGGGCGCGAAAGAAGGCGACGTCGTCAATGTGGTCGGCACCTCGACCTGCATCATCGCCTATGCGCCCAAGGCCCAGTTGATTCCAGGAGTGTGTGGAGTCGTGCCCGGCAGCGTGCATCCCCAATTCACGGGCATCGAGGCGGGACTCTCCGCGACCGGAGACATTTTCAGCGCGATTGCGCGCCGGGCGAACACCACCGTCGAAGAGTTGAGCAAAGGACTGGCTAATTATCGTGCGGGCCAAACGGGCCTCCTCCGCATGACCTGGGACAACGGGGACCGCACGGTCCTTGTGAATCCGAATCTCGGCGGCATGACGCTGGGATGGAACCTGCTGCACACCGCGCAGGACGAACTCTTCGCTGCGATTGAGGGAACGGCGTTTCATACGCGCGTGATTCTCGACCGCATGAGCGAGTATGGTGCGCCCACGCAGCGGGTCATCAACGGCGGCGGAATTCCGCAGAACAATCCCGTGCTCAACCAGGTGTACGCCAATGTGTTGGGGCGTCCAGTGCTGGTTCCGAGTGGCAAGGTGACGGGCATTGGCTCGGCGATTTTCGCGTTTCTGGCGGCGGGGAGCTTCAAGACCATTGACGAAGCGCAGCAGAAAATCTGTCCTTCGTACACGGTCTACGAACCGCGGGCCGAGACGCAAGATGTGTACGCCGCACTTTACGAGCTGTACAGGAATATCTATTTCGAGTTCGGCCGGCCAGTGGAAGGGGCCGCATTCGGCCACGTGCTGCCGAAGTTGATTCAAATCGCGCGCGGGTGATTGGCCGCTATCCACCAGCGATGGCCCCGACGATCAGAAAAGGCTCCTTCCCCGACGCCACCGCGTCGGGTAGCGGGGAATCGGGCGCCTCGTGCGACAAGTCTTCCTCACAGGCAAAGAAACGTAAGAACGCGCGTCGCTGCTGCGTGCCGTGGTCGCGGATCGTGCCGCGCAGCATGGGATAGCGAACCTCAAGTGCATCGAGGACCGAGCGCTGCGTGACCACGCCCTCGACCTCGAGCTGAACCTCGCGGCCAACCTGCGCCAGCGTCCGAAGATGTTGCGGAAGCTCAACGCGAATCGTCACTGCCATCTCACGAGCACCTTCATTTCACATAGGTCTCTTGCATATAGAGCTCTTTCCATTCACTGCCGGCACGAATCCAGACTTCTCCGAAGACGCTCTTTGCCTTTGAAGTTTCGCCGCCGGATTTGCCCTCGTACTGCGCAATGTAGGTAACCAACGCAGCATTCGGTGCGATCGATATTACGGTGAAATCGCTGAGCGTGTAGCTGATGAGTTCGAAGTCATCCACGGCGTTGACTTCTGTTTTCTTGTCACCGAAAGCGCTGAGGCCCTCCTCGAACTGGCGGAACCCGCCATCCAGCATCGCCGCAAGAGTCACTTTGTCTTTGTTCTTGAAAGCCTCCCAGAGCTTCCGTTCCCGCGCTTCGACTTGAGCAGGAACAGGCTTAGCTGCGTGCTGCTTCGCTTGCGCCGCTGCCGCACTTGCCAGCGACAACAATAACGCAACTGCCACCAAAGCTCTTTTCATGTCTTTCTCCTGGGACAATGAGGCTGAACGTAGGCAATCACTGCTGCGGTGCTGCGACCTCAAAGTCGCACAGCACGTTCAACTTCTTCAACTCCTCGAGCAGGGCCGAGCTGACGCCGGGACCGGTCACAACGGATTCGTGATAGAAGTTGTCGTATGCGCCCAACTCCGGTATGCCGTTCCGCTCGATCTGTACGTGGATAATGGCATGTTTCAGACCTGCGGCCATCACCTGGTTAAATATTGGGTCCACAGTTTCGGGAGTCAAACGTAACACTACGAAATCTTGTTTCGGAGCAATAGTGTTGCGCTTCAGAGTCGGTGTTTCGTCGTGGGCTATTACGACATCATCGGTGAACCGACACCGCGAAAGATCGCCCTCAAGTGAAAGCTGAGCATTGCCGGCAAGTTCCACCATCAGCCGATGAAGGAACTCCGGCCTGTCGCGAACATCCAGCCGATGTGAAATCTTGGGCGTCATTTCGAGCGATCACCCCTGCTCCGATCGTTCGTTTTTGCGCTGTGGCCTACGCCAGTGTCTGCACTTCCACCGAAAGCACCGCCGGAAGATCGCGGACGATCGGACTCCAGCTGTCCCCCGCGTCGGGAGAGCAATACACTTGTCCGCCCGAGGTGCCGAAGTAGATGCCGCACTTATCGAGCGTATCCACGGCCATTGCGTCGCGCAGGACGTTGACGTAGCAGTTTTCTTGCGGCAAGCCTTTGGTCAGCGCTTCCCACTCATTGCCGCCGGTGCGGCTGCGATATACGCGCAGCTTGCCGTCCATCACGTAGTGCTCGCCGTCGCTCTTGATAGGGATGACGTAAACCGTCTCCGGCTCGTGCGAATGAATGTCGATGACGAAGCCGAAATCAGTCGGCAGGTTGCCGCTAATCTTGGTCCACTGATCGCCGGCATCGTCGCTGCGCATGACGTCCCAGTGCTTCTGCATGAACAGCACTCCGGGACGAGCCGGGTTCATGGCGACGTGATGCACGCAGTGGCCAACCTCGGCCGTGGGGTTCGGAATGTATTTCGAATAGAGTCCCTTGTTGATCGGCTTCCAACTCTTGCCGCCGTCATCCGTGCGAAAAGCGCCGGCGGCGGAGATCGCAATATAGATGCGATCCGGATTGCTGGGATCAAGGATGACGGTGTGCAGGCACATGCCTCCGGCGCCAGGCTGCCACTTGGGGCCGGTGCCGTGGCCGCGCAGGCCGGGGAGCTCGTGCCAGTTCTGTCCGCCATCGGTGGATCGAAACAGAGCTGCATCTTCGACTCCGGCGTAGACCGTGTTGGGATCGGTGAGCGACGGTTCCAGATGCCAGACCCGCTTGAACTCCCAGGGATGTTGCGTGCCGTCATACCACTGATGCGTGGTCAGAGGCGCGGCCGCGGCGTCATAGACAAACTTGTTGCTCTCGGCCTTGGGCGGCGCGCCGGGAGCGGGCGCTTCGCCGGGAGGAGTTCCCGGCTGGTGCCAGGTCTTGCCGCCGTCGTCGGAGCGTTGAATGACCTGCCCGAACCATCCGCTCGTCTGCGAGGCATAGATGCGATTCGGATCGGCCGACGATCCCTTGAGGTGATACAACTCCCACCCTGCGAAGTGCGGGCCGCTGACCTCCCAGTTCTGGCGTTTGCCGTCTGCGGTAAGAATGAATGCGCCTTTGCGCGTGCCCACCAGGACTCGAACCTTGCTCATTGCGGGACTCCTCGTCAACGCGAAATTGTTCTGAGATTCTATCCTTGGGGACGCTGCGGGAGTCAACTGCCGAATTGACCCGCGGAGACGGTGTGTAACTGTCTTCAATAGGTAGGATGGCCCACGCGCTGGCAGCCGTCGAACTGGCGCGTTCATAGACCCGCACATAATCCACCAGCATGGTCTGCGGGAAAACACTGGACGCGTCCGGATTCCCCGGCCAGCCGCCGCCAACCGCAACGTTCAGCAGCAGGAAGAATGGATGGTCGTAGACCCACTTCGTTCCCTTGGGCAGATCGGCCGGAGTGCGCGTCGCGTAAAGATGGTCATCGACGTAGAAGCGGATTGCGTTCGGCTCCCACTCCACGGCGAACAGGTGAAAGTCGTCGGCAAAGCGCTGGTCGGCGGGAAGGCCGTAAGGAGCACCGATTCCGCCCGCGCCAGAATATCCCGGCCCATGGATTGTGCCGTGAACCAGCGCGGGCTCCTTGCCGATGTTCTCCATGATGTCGATTTCGCCGCAGCCGGGCCAGCCGGGCTTTTCGATGTCGTTGCCCAGCATCCAGAACGCCGGCCAAATGCCCTGTCCGCGAGGAATTTTGATGCGCGCTTCGAATCGTCCATAGGCCTGCGAAAATTTGCCCAGGGTCTTCAGGCGCGCGGAAGTGTAGTTTCGGGTGACGCCGTCAGCTCCGGTATATTTCTCCTGCAGTACTTTGATGACCAGGTTTCCATCCTGTTGGTAGGAGTTGTCGAGTCGCTTCGTGTAGTACTCAAGCTCGTTGTTGCCCCAGCCTCCGCCGCCGGTTTCGGTGACCCATTTGGAGGCGTCGACCGCGGAGCCGTTAGGGCCGTTGAACTCGTCGCTCCAGACTAGTTTCCATGCTGGAGTCGGGGTTTGTGCGCCTGTGGCTTGGGCAGTTGCGCACCCGCCAGCCAACAGAATAATTGCTAATAAAACTGGGCATTGCCACTTGGATCTCATTGCTGCTCCCGTGAAATTGAAAATCGTGCCCACCTATACTTCCGAACTATACTCACACACTGTCCTCCCGCACTATACTCACCACGAACTAATTCGTGCCAGGAGAACTCCGTGTCGAACGAACAGACGAGACGCACCTTCTTGAAACTATCTGCCGTGGGATTGACCGCATCTGCGACCGCCGACCTGGCGTCTGCCCTCGCACCTTCCGCCGCCGCACCCCCAGCGGGAGACATCACTGTTCGCGTGACCAGCGGCAAGCTCCGCTACGCGCCGGCTGACAGGTTAACGTGGCGACCCGCCGCGAAAACTTCGGAGAACGTGAACGCCATTGTGCTCGATCCCGGCAGGAAGTTCCAGCAGATGCTCGGCTTCGGCGCGGCTTTTACTGACGCCGCCTGCTACATGTTCAATCAACTTCCCGCTCCGGCTCGCGACGAGTTGTTTCATGAGATATTTCACCCGTCGGAAATGGGGCTCAGCGTTTGCCGCACCTGCATCGGGTCCAGCGACTATTCCACCGAAGTCTTTAGCTATGACGAAGGCGAGCCTGACCCCGAGATGAAGCGATTCTCCATCGCGCACGACCAGGCTTACGTGTTGCCCATGCTGCGGCTGGCGCGGAAGGCGAATCCAGACTTGTTTCTGTTCTCCTCGCCGTGGAGCCCTCCGGGATGGATGAAGGCCGGAGGCTCGATGCTGGGCGGTTCGATGCGGCAGCGCTATTTCGGTCCGTATGCGCAATACTTTGTGAAATTTCTGCAGGCCTATGCCGTGGAGGGCGTGCCGGTGCAGGCCATCACCGTGCAGAATGAAGTCGATACCGACCAGGATGGCCGCATGCCCGCGTGCTCCTGGCCGCAGGAATATGAGATCGGATTCGTGAAGAACCACCTGGGCCCAGCGCTGCAGCAGAGCGGCCTCTCCACCAAGATCTGGATTCTCGACCACAACTACAACTTGTGGGGGCGCGCCATCTGCGAGCTCGACGACGAAGATCTGCGTAAATACTCGAACACGATCGCGTTTCACGGATACGTGGGCACGCCAGAAATGATGGACAAGGTGCACGACGCGCATCCCGAAGCCCAACTGTATTGGACCGAAGGGGGGCCCGATTACACGGCTCCTGACTATGCGACCGACTGGACGAATTGGGGGCAGACGTTCACGCAGGCAGTTCGCCACTGGTGCCAGGCGCTCAGCGGGTGGAATCTTGCGCTCGATGAAAAAGGGCGGCCGAACATCGGGCCGTTTCCGTGCGGCGGGATGGTGACCATCCATTCGCAGACGAAAGAAGTCACGCGCAGCGGCCAGTATTGGGCGTTCGCCCATTTTTCGCGAACCGTGCGGCGAGGGGCGAAGAGGTTCGAATCCACGTGCAAGCTGGCGGGGGTGGACCAGGTTGGCTTCGAGAATCCGGATGGGCAGAAAGTGCTGGTCGTTACGAACTCCGGACCCGCGAAAACGGCGATCCTGAAACAAGCTGACAGAACCGCGGAACTCGCCTTGGCGCCGGATTCCATGACCACCCTGACATGGAGTTGACCTGGCGTTTCTTTATCATTCTCGTCGATTCGGGTTATCGCGGCCTCCGGAGTGAAAGAATTACATCCCGTCCTGTGCTTGCGCTTCGTCCCAATCATCTGAAAACCAAGCACTTAGGTTTTGGCACGCCCTGTGCAACCTTTCTTGCGTTCCCGCACTCTGATAGGGGCTCGTGGCTTCGCCGGCGAAGCGACTGACTTGGAGGTTTGCCCACCTCTGAGGTCGGCGGCGGGCGGGAATTGCGCTCGTTTAGCTCTTCGTCTAGCGCCTTCGTCTTCTGACGCCGTCCGCCTGACCGCGCCCCGGGACGTCTAAGGCGCTGTCATTAGTACCAGTTGTCGATTACTCACGGTACCCGCTGAATTGGGATTTCAGAGGACCTGACAGATGCGACTGTTCAGCGCTCGACTCATCGTCTCGCTTATTGTTGGCGTCACGCTGGTATCGCTTTGCTCTTCGTATTACCAGGTCCTGGTGCAAAGCCGCGGGCTGCAGAAGGACTTGCAGCGTCGCGCCGAAGTGCTGGGAGAGAGTCTCGCAGGGACTGTCGAGCGTGATCTGGAGAGGGACTCCCCGCATACCCTGCAGAGAACGGTGGAACAGTATGCCAACCGGGACCATTTAGCGGGACTGGCAATCTATGATCCGCAAGGCCATCCCATTGCCGTAACCACCAACCTCCAGCCGCTGATGGCGAGTGCCCCGGCCATTGTGCTGCAGGGCCTCAAGGAAGATCACGACACCAACGCCTTCCTGCGGATGGGAACAGTCAGAGTCCATATTTATGCTTTGCCGCTGCACCGGGGAGACGACGTCATTGGCAGTCTGGCGATCGTTCACGACTCCGAGTACATCCGGGGCGAGAGCCTGCGCGTTTGGCGGGAAACGTTCCTGAGCGGGCTGGCCCACGTCATTCTTATCGTCCTCATCACCTTGTTGATCGTGCGCTGGAGCATCGCGGGACCGATCGCGCGGACTGCCCATTGGATGAAGGCTCTGCGAACCGGGCGAGGCACGGTGCGGATTCGCGTGCCCGATCTGGAAATGTTTCGCCCCCTGGCGCGGGAAGTCGCGACCTTTGCCGAGAGCCTGAATACGGCCCGGTCGGCGGCGGAGCTGGAGGCTCGCTTGCGTGAGACCGGTGAGTCCATGTGGACGGCCGACCGGCTCGCGGTGCACGTTCGCGCCCGGCTGGAAGACGGCAGGCTATTCGTGGTCTCGAACCGCGAACCCTATATGCACATCCGGCGCGGGAAATCGGTCGCAGTCAACGTGCCCGCCAGCGGTCTGGTGACCGCCATCGAGCCCGTGCTTCGCGCCTGCGATGGAACCTGGGTCGCACACGGATCCGGTGACGCCGACATGGAAATGGTTGACGGACATGACCGCTTGCTGGTTCCGCCCGACGATCCGCGGTACACGCTGCGGCGAGTCTGGCTGACCAAGGAAGAAGAGGAAGGCTACTACTACGGGTTCGCCAACGAGGGGCTCTGGCCTCTCTGCCACATCGCCCACACTCGCCCGCTATTCCGCGCCAGCGACTGGAAGCATTATCAGGAAGTGAATCGCAAGTTCGCCGACGCTTTGCTGGAAGAGATGGAGAACGTCAGAAAGCCCGTCGTGTTGGTGCAGGATTACCACTTCGCTCTGTTGCCGCGAATGATCAAGCAGAGCCGGCCCGACGCGCGCGTGGCCATCTTCTGGCATATTCCCTGGCCGAATCCGGAGGCATTCGGGATCTGCCCGTGGCAGCGCGAACTGGTGGACGGGCTGCTGGGCGCCGATCTCCTCGGGTTCCACATCCAGGCGCACTGCACCAACTTTCTGCAGACGGTCGATCGCATTGTCGAATCGCGCATCGACTGGGAGCACTTCTCGGTGCAGCGCCTGGACCATCCCTCTGGGGTGCGGCCTTTTCCCATCAGCGTGGAATCCGCGGATGCACCTGCCGATCCCTCGCGTGAATCCGCCTACGAGGAACGAGCGGCTCTGCTGAAGACCCTGGGCGTCGAGGCCGCCTTGATGGGCATAGGCGTCGACCGGATGGACTATACGAAGGGCATTCTGGAACGGTTTCTGGCCATCGAGCGCTTTCTGGAAAAATATCCGCGCTATCAGGGCGTATTTACTTTTGTGCAGATTGGCGCTCCGACTCGTACCCACATCAAGCGGTATCACGACTTGCAGGCTGAAGTGGAGACGGAAGCCGACCGTATTAACTGGCGATTCCAGGCAGGCCAGTGGAAGCCGATCGTCCTGTTGAACCGGCAACACAGCCACTCTGAAATCGCGCCTTATTACCGTGCCGCCGATTTGTGTCTGGTGACTTCGTTGCACGATGGCATGAACCTGGTGGCCAAGGAATTCGTGGCCGCCCGGCATGACGAGCGCGGTGTGCTCATTCTCAGTTGTTTCACCGGCGCCGCTCGTGAGTTGCGGGATGCCCTCCAGGTCAATCCCTACGACATCGATCAGACCGCGGAGGCGATCCGCGCCGCCCTCGAAATGCAATCCGAAGAGAAGCAGATGCGCATGCAGCGCATGCGGAAGCAAGTGCGCGAGCACAACGTGTATCGCTGGGCGGGAAGCCTGATTGGAGAACTTTGCGAAGTTCGCCTCGATGCTGCAGAGGGAGCCGGCAACAAGTTCCAGGCCGGTGCCTCGGTTGCATAGCAAGTTCAAACCCAGAGCTGGGAGAGCACTCATGCGCACACCGGACAAACCGTTTTACTTCAACACGTCGGAACACCTGCTGCGCATCGGGAGGCAGAAGGCCACCACGCTCTGCGAACTGTGGCAGGCGCTGCAGACTTGTCCCGATGATTCGATCTTCCAGCACACGTTCTGTACGCTGCAGGAGCATCACTTTATCCAGCAGGGATTCTCCAATGACTTCGCGCACTGGTGTCTGTCCGCCTGCAACGAGCCGGTGCTGGCGGAACAATTGGCCAGTGTGGACGTGCGGGAATTCACTGCGATTGAAGGCCTGCGCCGCAGAATGGTCAGCATCGTGGACGATTTCCTGCAGCGGCATCCCCGGTCCGGTTCGAAGGCGGGACACGAGCCATTCTATTTTTGCGCCGCTGACATCGTGGTGCTGCCCACGCCGTTTTCACCGGACTCCCTACCGGGATTTCTCGATGGCCTGAAGCAAGTCAGCGTGCACTCCATTCACCATCACTTCATTGAAGCGCGGCTCCGGCTGCACCTGATGTCGAACGATTTTTCCCAGTGGCTGGAAGAGGAAGTAGGTCTTCCCCAGGCAGCCGATGCGATTGAGCGCATCGACATTTACACCAACACGATGGAAGGCGTACGCCAGCAGATTGCCACCATCGTCGAACAAGCTTCGAATTGGGACAACCAGAATTAGGACGGCCAGACTTAGGACAGCCAGAGAATGAAGTCACAGTCCGAAGATCAGCGCGCCACCGTCACGCGTTCCACCGCCGGATCGCAAACTCCGGCCGAGGCTGCCGAAGCCACGACGGAGATCGAGGTACCTGACATCGGCGCACCGGAGCCGGTGGCAACCGAACCTTCCCGCGGAAACGGCCGGCCGCTTCCCCCCAGTGTTCTTACTCCGCCGCCACCCGCCCCGCCCCCTCATCTGGACGACTACCGCAACATTATTGGTCAGGCTCATTTGGACGCATTGCAGTTTCTGGCGCGCGACCTGAAGGGGAAGTCAATCAAGATGGTGAACTCCACCGCAGTGGGCGGCGGCGTGGCCGAGATACTGAACCGTCTGGTGCCCCTGCTCGCAGAATTGGAGGTGCCCACTCACTGGGATGTCATCACCGGCGGCAACGACTTCTTTGAGGTCACCAAGGCCTTTCACAACGCGCTGCATGGCAGCAGCTATGAACTGACCAAAGCCGCGCAGGAAATATTTCTGATGTACAACGAGCAGAACCGGGAGCGCCTGCAGTTCGGCGAGGAGATGGTCGTGATCCACGACCCGCAGCCGGTTGGCCTGATCCGCTCGCGCGACAAAACACGGGCCAGCTGGGTCTGGCGCTGTCACATTGACCTGTCAAATCCCGATGCGCACGTGTGGGATTTCCTGCGGCCGTTTGTGGAACGATATGACGCCGCAATCTTTTCTTCGCAGTCTTTCGCGCGGCAACTGCCGATCCCGCAATATCTCTTCTATCCATGCATCGATCCGCTGTCGGAGAAAAACAAAGAACTGCCGGACGCGGTCGTGCAGAAGATTTGTGATGACTTTGGCATCGACCGCTCTCGTCCGATCGTGACCCAGGTCTCGCGCTTCGACCGGTTGAAAGATCCTGTGGGCGTGGTGCATGCCTACAAACTGGCCAAGAAATATGTGGACTGCCAGCTGGTTCTGGCCGGTGGCGGCGCATCCGACGATCCCGAAGGCGCGGTTGTCTTGCAGGAAGTCAAACGGGCAGCGGGTGACGACCGGGACATCATCATCCTCGATCTTCCGCCCTGGTGCGCGCTCGAAATCAACGCCATTCAGCGGGCTTCGACCATCGTGGTGCAGAAGTCCCTCAAGGAAGGATTTGGCCTGACCGTTACTGAGGCGTTGTGGAAAGGGAAGCCCACGATCGCCGGCGCCGTGGGAGGCATCCCCAATCAAATCATTCACAAACTGACTGGAGTGCTGGTGCACTCGGTGGAAGGATGCGCGTATCAGATTCGCTATCTACTGACGCATCCCGACTTCGCGAAGCGCATCGGCGCCAGCGGACACGAGCACGTGAAGGAAAACTTCCTGATGACGACGAACGTGAAACGCTGGCTGCTGCTGATCCGCATCCTGGAACGCGCGAAATCGCGCCGGGCAACGGGACGGTAACGGTAGCACCGGCGTCTCGCCGCCTGTCGCGAAGCCATCTTGGCTTCGCATGCGCGGGCGAGACGTCACCGGCGGCGTTTCTATAATTTTTACGCCTGTTCGCGGGCATCAACCTCCGCGCCCAGATTTACATTCGGTAGATCGAAGTAGGCCCTCGGAAGTTTGGGAACAACTTTCATCCGGCGAGGCACGTCGTCCTTCTCAATCTGTCGCAGAACCGTCTCCGCCGCGGATTCGCCCAGTTCCGACAGCCACGTCCGCATGTCATCGGCCATCGGTTCCCCGAAAGTCATGCATTCGAGGTCCATGGAAGCCACGGGCAACTCCAGTTCCTGCGGCAGGATTGCATCAATGGCGATCACACCCTCGATTCCTCGTTGCTGAAGCTGGATGGGGATCGTGTTCCATTCCGACCCGCAATCAAAAGCTCCCAGCGCGAGCAGATAACCCCTGCGATGCAACAGTTGCTGCGCTCCAGCCACGACCCGGGCAACCGAGGCCCGGCCGATATCCGGGGTGATGGCGGCCACCAGGCGGGTTCGTTTGGTGCGCAAAGATCGGGCCCACAGATTCGGCCGGTAGTTGAGTTCGCCCGCAGCGCGGAAGACGCGCTCCTTGGTCCCCTGCGGAATCGCCGAGGACGCCGGCGTATTGTTCAATATCGCAGAAACCGAACACGGAGCAAGTCCAACTCGTTCGGCGACAGTTCGCAGGCTCACCACGTATTTTTTGTCCGCCACGTCTCCTCCTCATCCTCATCCTCTTTCAGGATTCCCGACCGCGCTAATATTTTCAGTTGCGGGTGCGGGCCTTCATGCAGACGACGAGGTCAACCGGAACCCATTCGTGGGGAAAAACCAAACTGCGACGTTTGGAGAGTCTCGTGCGACTTTGCACGAGCACAACTACTTTGTCGCAGAGGGGCTGTATAGTCCAACGCAAAAAATCCATTGTAAAGATCAGTGCGGAGGGTTGTTGTATGGCGAGCTATTTGCTTCCAAACTCGCCGCGCTGGCGCGCTTCCTCGCAGGCCTGGAGCGGGTCGCGGCCGGTCACCTCTTTATACCAGGCAGGATGGAACGTCCACGCCCAGGCTTCACTGACCGCGCCGCGGATCATCGCCTGAAATGTGCCGGGCTCGCCGATGGTGCTGAGGTAGATGTGAACAAAAATTCCGCCGAGCATTATGACGGCGGAAATATCGTGCAGCACGTAGCTGACCGCGATCGGCCACCGTCCGAACGTGCGCGCACCCATCCACAGAATAATTCCGGTGATCAAATAGACCGCGCAACCGCCGACGATTTCCCAGAATTGAACCTTCTGTCCGGCATTGAAAAACCCGGTTTCGGGCGGATCATGTTTTTCTTTGCCGCCGACGATCTTCCCGAGATTCCGCATCCACTTCGTGTCGGCAGCGGTCCACTTCATGGGCCGGATCCAGTTCAGCGTCTGCAGGCCGAAGAAAATCACAAACGCCAGACCGAACCAGGGATGCATTTCGCGGCTGAGCGGTCCGCCTCCGAAGATGGGCGTGAACCAGCGGAACAGCCAGGGCATATAAATGCCGAATCCCGTGAACAACGCCAGAAAAAAGAAGAGGGCGACCATCCAATGCAGGAAGCGCGTGTACACCCGGTGCCGCAGAAGTTCGCCCACGTGGACTTCGTTCTGCCCGATCTGATCGAAGGTGGCGCGCGCTTTGTCGTCGAAACGGTCAATCGCGGTTGACATCATGCCTCCTTCTTCAGCGGCGGCTCCGGTTGCGGACGGCGCGGCCCTACCGTCACGTAGTGCAGCAGCACCCCTACCAGACCGAACAGCGCAAACGTTCCCAGCACCGGCTTGAACAGCCACTTCCACACCGTGTAGCTCCACGGGATCACCGGATTCTTGGGCAAGCCTCCGTAGCGTTCTGGATTCTCCGCATCGTGCAACACGTAAACCACGTGCGTGCCGCCGATCGATTGCGGATCATACACGCCGGCATGCTCGAATCCGAAATTCTCGCGGAGTTGCTTGGCGCGTTCCTCCGCAATGTACTTCATGTCGTCCTTGGTGCCAAACTTCAAGCATCCTGTTGGACACGCCTTGATGCACGCCGGTTCCAATCCGCCACCGACGCGGTCGGAGCAAAGCGTGCACTTGTAGACTTTCTTCGTCGCCGGATTGAACTTGGGAATGTCATACGGACATCCCGAGACGCAGAACTCGCAGCCGATGCAATTCTCCTGCTGGAAGTCGACGATGCCGTTGGTGTACTGCACAATCGCGCCATCCGCCGGACAGGCGCGCAGGCAGCCCGGATCGGCGCAGTGCATGCACTGGTCCTTGCGCATGAGCCACTGAATCGTCCCGTCCTCGCGCTGGTGCTCGTTGAACTTGATCAAGTTCCAGAAATTCCAGCGCGTCTCCGGCATCGTCTGGTAGGTGTTGTCGAACGTGGTGGGACTGAACGGCATGTCGTTCCACTCGACGCACGCCACCTCGCAGGCCTTGCAGCCAATGCAGATCGTGGTGTCGATCAGCTTGCAGACTTCCGGATCGCGCTGCATGTCGAAACCGGCCGCCGCTCCGGAGTGTCCCGAGATTTGCCGAATCTGAAGTGTCTTGCGATCGCTCATAGTGCTCTTCCGTAGCGCCGGCGTCCCGCCGGCTGTCGCGAGGGCGTCTTGCCCTCGCACCTGTACAGCAGCGCTACTCCCTACGCTTTCTCAATCTTTACCAGAAATCCTTTGAACTCCGGCGTAAACGCATTCGGATCGATCACCGTCGGAGTCAGCTGATTCGCCAGAGTCTTCGCCGTCTTCCCCTCATCCTCGGCGATGCCGCGGAATCCCCAATGAATCGGAATGCCGATCTGGAACATCTCCTGCCCGTCAATCTTCATCGGCCGGATGCGCCGCGTGACCATGGCCTTGGCGATGTAATGGCTGCGCGCGCTGGTCACCCGGACCTTCTCTCCTCCCTTTAGCTGCATCTGCTCCGCAAGTTCGAACGGAACTTCCACGAACGGCTCCGGCACCAGCTGCACGTTCATGGGATTGTTCTTCGTCCAGTAGTGATAGTGCTCGGTCAAACGATAAGTCGTGCAGATAACCTTGAATTCCTGGCCGGTGACCGCGTACTTGTCGGCGTCGGTCTTATATTTCTTCACCACCGGATTCGTCGACTGATTCGGGTGCAGCGGATTCAAGATGGGGCTCTCGATCGGCTCATAGAACTCAGGAAACGGCCCGTCCGCCATGCCGCCCAGCGGCACGAACAGGCGGCCCACGCCCTCGGGATTCATGATGAACGGTCCCATGTGATCTTTCGGCGGCGAATCGGGCTTGAAATCGGGCACGTCGACTCCGGCCCAGGATTGTTTTGCTTCGTCCCACCAAACCTGGCGGCGCGGCGGATCCCAGGGCTTGCCCTCGACATCGCACGAGGCGCGGTTGTACAGCACGCGCCGGTTCATCGGCCACGACCACCCCCAGTTCGGATAAATGCCCAGGCCCGACGGATCTTCGGTCCCGCGGCGCTGCGTGAGCGCGCCCGCTTCCGTCCATGACCCGCAATACAGCCAGTTGCCCGAGAGAGTCGTACCGTCGTCTTTGAGCCAGGCGAAGCCCGGAAGCTGCTGGCCGGCTTTGATGGTCACATTCGTCTTCGGATCGGTGATATCGGCAAGCGCTTTGCCGTTGAGCTCCTTCGCGATCTCCGACAGCGACGGGTTGTACGGATCGGTATAAGCGAACGACGCATTCAGGATCGGGTCGGGGAACTTCCCGCCGTCCTTCTTGTACAGGTCGCGCACTTTCAGAAATAGCGTTGCCAGGATTTCCTGGTCGAGCCGTGCTTGTCCTGGCGGGGGCAGCGCGACGTTTTTCCATTGCAGCCAGCGCGCGGAATTCACGAACGTTCCATCCTTCTCAGCAAAACCCGCGCCCGGCAGGCGATAGACCGTCGTGTTGATCTTCTTCATCTCGTCGGCCGAGATGCCGGGAGCGCGCCAGAACTCGCTGGTCTCATCGGGATAGATTTCGCAAACCACCAGCCAGTCAGCTCTCTTTAGGGCGTCAATATTTTTCTGTGAATCCGGTCCAATCATCACGCCGTTCATGCCGAAGGCGAACAGGCCTTTGACCTTGCCGTCGTACATGTCGTTCCAGATGTTGACCCAGGAATAGTTACGGTCGATTTTCGGCAGATAATGAAACGCGTAGTCGTTTTCTTTCGTCGCCGCCGGGCCGTACATAGCTTTCAGGAGCGACACCGCAAACTTCGGCGTGTTCGACCAGTAGTTGAACGAATCCCAGGGATCAGGCTTCGCCACGGTAGGAGTGATGCGCTTCAGGTAGGCGGCAAGATCGGTGTCGGCGGGAGTCGGAACCTTCAGATAGCCCGGCAAGTTGTCGAAGATGCCGGCCATGTCGGTCGCGCCCTGAATGTTGGAATGCCCGCGCAGCGCGTTGACGCCGCCGCCGGCGCGTCCCACGTTTCCCATGAGCAACTGCAGCATCGCCGCGGTGCGGATGATCTGCGTTCCAAAGCTGTGTTGAGTCCACCCGACCGCATAAATAATCGTGGCGACTTTCTTCATGTCGCCGTCTTTGCGGACGGAGGTAAACAGATCCGCCGCCTTCAGGAATTGATCCTGAGGAATGCCGGTGATGCGTTCGACCATCTCGGGCGTGTAGCGCTCGTACTGCTTTTTCAGCAGTTGAAACACGCAGCGCGGATGTTGCAACGACAAATCGTAGGCGGTCTTCGGCGGCAATAACGGCGGAGGAGCCGGTGTTACGCCCGGCGCCGCTGCCTTGGGCGCTGGCTGACCGTTTCCTGCAGCACCCGCCTTGCCCTCTAAATTGCCGCCTTCTTCATAATTCCAGGTCGCCTTGTCGTAGACCTTCTTCTCCGCGTCAAAGCCGGAGTACAGCCCGTCATCCGGAAGCTTGAATCCTTCCTTGATGATGAACGCCGCGTTCGTGTAGTTGACCAGATAGTCGTGCGCGATGCGATTGTTCTGCACCGCATAGTGAATCAACCCGCCCAGAGACGCGATGTCGGCGCCCGCGCGGATCTGCAGGTACATATCCGCAGTCGCGGCCGTCCGCGTGAGGCGCGGATCGACCACGATCGTCTTTGCGTTGCGGTGAACTTTGGCTTCAATCGCCCACTTGAAGCCGCAAGGATGGTTCTCGGCTGGATTCCCGCCCATGATCAACATCATGTCGGTGTTCTTGATGTCGATCCAGCCATTGGTCATTGCTCCGCGTCCGAATGTTGGCCCCAAACTGGAGACCGTGGGGCCGTGTCAAACCCGAGCCTGGTTTTCCAGGTAGCAGACCCCCAGGCTGCGCAT